>Ga0307515_10007113_pt1 | contig 22226 bp, 9 predicted proteins | sample 17_EM_MG_FD_194513 | JGI IMG/M metagenome (GOLD analysis project Ga0307515, IMG submission 194513) | Populus trichocarpa ectomycorrhiza microbial communities from riparian zone in the Pacific Northwest, United States - 17_EM | ecosystem: Host-associated > Plants > Roots > Unclassified | place...
TATAAACTTAATAAAAGCTATAGAGCATATATAAAAGCCTAAATCTAAATTTTTAGAATTTATTATTAAGTGGTTGTCGAGATATTAAGGTGCGATTTTTCTAATTTTTAGTGAGTTTTGAGATGGGCAGTTCAATAGGTTGGGCAGCTCAATAGTGGAATACGTTATATTAAACCATCGCAGTTATTAGCGGGTTATCTAGTACTGTTCGTACTAAAAAAAAATAGCAAACTAAGGCTGTGTATTAACTATAGACAGTTAAACAGTATCACTAGGAAGGATAGGTATCTTTTACCCTTAATTAGCGAAATCTAAAATAGGATAGGTAATACGTAAATCTTTACGAAGATAGATCTAAAATAGGCGTACTATTAGATTAGAATTAAGGAAGGCGATAAATAAAAGGCAGCCTTTAGGTTAAAGAAAGGACTATATAAACTATTAGTTATACAATTCGGGCTTATAAACGCATTAGTAATGTTTTAGAAGCAAATTAATAATATATTAAAAGAATACTTAAATGAATTTATTATAGTATATCTTAATAATATTATTATCTACTTAATAACTAAGAAAGAATATAGAGAATATATTAAATAGGTCTTAAGGAGATTATAAGAGAAATAGATGCTAGTAGTAATTAAAAAATATAAGTTCTTTACCAGGAAGACCAATTTTATTAGATTTATTATTAAACTAGGCCAACTTAGTATAGATTTAAAAAAGATTAAGGTTATAGTAAATTAGTAGAAACTAGAGAATATTACATAGTTAAGATTATTTTTAGGGTTTTATAATTACTATAGAAGGTTTATAGCGTAATGGTTAAAAATATTAAGCCATTTACGCGATTAACGAAGAAAGAGGAACTATAGATATAGGGAAAGGAATAATAAAAATTATTTAAAGAAGTTAAAAGGTTATTTACCTAGAAACTAGTTCTTAAAATCTATTAACTAGGGTTAGAAACGGTTATAGAAATAGATATATTAGACTTTATACTAGAAGTATATTTTATATAGAAGTATCTAAATAGATAGCACCCAGTAGCATACTATAGTAGGAAGATAATACTACTAGAGTTAAACTATAACATCTATAATAAGGAGTTATTAAGTATAATTACAGTACTAAAAAAATAGAAAGCATTCTTATAAGGTATAGAGAAACTATTTATAGTTAAAATGGATTATAAGAACCTAATAGGATTCCTAATAATAAAGGAACTTAACTAAAAATAGGTTAGATAGGTAGAGATGCTTACAGAATACTATTTTAAAATTTAGTATACTAAAGAAACAGATAACATATAAGCTAATGCGTTAAGTTAAAAGGCTAAACTATAAAATAATAAGAAGCTATTAGGGGCTTTACTATAAAAGAATATAGATAGACTAATTAGATATAATTACCTAAAAATTATAGTAACTTAAAAAGATAAATTAAGAAGAGTCTATAAAATACTAGAAAGCTTTTAGATATAAAGAATTCTAAAAGTATAGCTAGAAGATCCGTAGATAAATATATATAAAAACTAAAAAGTGAAGTATATCCTAAGAAGCATAGTAGAGTACTTTATAGAAGATTTCTATAAGAGATTAACTTAAGGATATAATAGAGCTACAGGCTTAGTAATAAGACTCTAAAAAGAGTATATTATTAACGGAATCTAAAGGATAGCTAGAAAGGTTACTAGGGAGTATTTAAATTACTAAAGAAATAAACTAATAAGGCATAAGCTATATAGAGGGCTATAACCTATTAAAACACTAAAGAGACTATAAGAGGTTATATTATAGGACTTTATTATTAAGTTACTAAAGTTAAGAGATCCTATTATAGGGCAAAATTATAATATAATCTTAGTAATAGTAGATAAGCTTATAAAGTAGGGATACTTTATAGCATATACAGAAGAGATATTAGTAGAAGACGTCGCTAAAATCTATATTAAAAAAGTGTTCGTAAGTGTTAGGATACTTTAACACGGTGCAATAGACGTAATATACGTGCAGTGCGATATATAGTTAGATTCTTAAGGTTCTATTCTATAATGCAGTGTTGATATATATACGCGTCTCGCGTAGATCACGTGAAACAAATGACAGCCAACAGTGCCACTCCCTTTATCTATGCCTGTATTCCAACACTAGCAACTCTTTAAATATTAGAAAACTAATAGAACCTCTTTTATAACAGTAAGTATATAATAACTTACGTAAACGCCTCTAAACTAGAGCTTATGGATTGCTATCTAGTAAAAATAGCAAATTAACGAGCTGAAGGAGAAGGAGAATTATTAGGGTAGCAGGTAAACATATCGCGAGGGCTACTAAGGCGCTAGTGTTAAGCGAGCTAATGGCGATTTTCTATGCCGGGTATGGAAAATCCTAATTGGCTAGTTAAATTTAGGGTCCATAGAATATGGCAGGTGGTGTACCCTAACGCCGTTATAACGCTAAGCTAAATTTAGGTTCGTTCGTTTAACCTACTCCATAGCCTATAGTTCTAAGTAATTGGTATTAATTAACTTTTTAAGAGCCGTAGATGCCTTGCTCTTAGTCATTAAGTCAGTAGGGTTGCTATTACTATTAATCTACTTAACTTTTGTAATCTCCCTACGTTTATATAACTAACGAAAGCACATAACGTCTATTATAAGACGTTTCTCTTATATAGTGCCTAGCTTAATAAGGCATTTGTAGAGTAATTTTAAGTCGGTGCAAAGTACGAGTGGGAGTTTAATCTGTAGGAGTTGTTTAATAGTTAACTTAATTGCGGCGCCAATATCGAATCCGTAGGCCATTGCGTAGAGTTCTGAGGCTAGTACGCTTCTGGTAACTCTTTTGCACTTAGTTAATAACTAATGCACGATATTGGCCTTATTTGTTATATCTGCCAATACTAGGATATAGCCTATTTGCGATAAGAGGTCCCTATTATTTGTAAATAAGGCATCCGTAAACACGAGTAGGCGTAGTGTGTTAATGTCTAGCTTAATATACATAAGGCCTCTTTCTAGGTTATCGATTTGCCATTAGAGTCGTTTATTAAGTGCTATAATATCACTCTTTTTAGGGTTAATTACCTCTAGCACGTTGCGCAACGTATTGTTCCTTTATAGTCAGTGCATCGCAGACAATACCTCTTAAGCTTGTGGTTATAGCTACTTTACTAAGGTGGACCGTGTTCAGGTTCTTACACTAGCGTTCCTAGGTTATTATAATATTGCCTTCCTAAGAGAGTTAAATAATGTATCCGTTAAATTTAAGTGACTACTTAACCGTAAGTTGCTCGCGCTTTTTAGCGAGAAAGTAAGCCTTTTCTAAGTGTTGTTGCTCCGCGTCTGTAAAGGTAGTATTAGCCAGGAAGAGAGTGTCGTTAGTTTAAAGGCTAATAATACTAAAGTAGTTAGGGCTGTTGCTCTATAAGAGGCAAGGGTTATACATTAACGAGTTTATGTCCAGTTCCTTAATATAATAATTATAGTAGGTCGTAAACTAGTAATTACCTACTTCTAGAACACCGTATAAAGGTTTAATTACTTTTAAAATCGAGTTCTTTCCGATACCTAGTTAGCTTCCTAATTCGTAAGGTAGTTAGATATAGAAGTCTTAATTTAGCTTTGTAAGAGACTGGATATACGCCTAGGAGATGTCTTATAGGTATAACTATATGCCGTTGCCTCGTAATATCGCTGCGATGCATAGAATAAGGCGTTGGCTGACTTATTAGATAGTAGGTAACTAGGTTAGTATAATACCCTTTTTAAGATCGTTATACGCTTAGACGACAAGTCTTAATTTTTTAAAGGCTTTATTAGTACTAGGGTTCTTAATCTTATCTATAAATTATAAGTTAAAGATTCTAACTCCTGCGGGTATATCCTAAGGGTTAGTTATTTTAAATACGCCCTTTTTAATTAGTTCTATAATTTCCTTTTAACGGGACGTTTTAAACTACTTGTAGTTGCTATCCTCTTACAAGAATACAGTAATATCGGCAGTATTAACGTAAGGGGGATACTTACGGGGTCTTCCTCTTCCTTGGCGAGGTGGTTATGCTTCTTTAGTTTTAGTAGGGGGCGGTTTTTGTATAGAGGCGGTTTCTATAGACGGTTTGTATGTATAGGCAGTTTTTAAGATAATTTCGTTAACTTAAATATCTTTAACTTAAATGTCTTTAACTTAAATGTGTTTAGGGTCTATTAAGTACAGTTTAATAATAGTACTATAAAACTTTATAGGGCCGCTAGGTAGGTTAACAGTACACGTTTCTCCTTTAATATTTAGTAGGTTATATAGTTCTACCTAGTATCTAGGTTATTTTATATTACCTTCCCTCTAAACTAGTACTAAAGAGTTAAGGGGTAGATTATAGATTGCGGTAGTACTAGAGCCATTACGTATATTAAGTGCATCTACTACCTAGCGCTCCACTTATATTTTCTTTACTTCCTCTATAGCTTTCTTAAATACAGTTACACGCTATATTACTATAGGTAAGGGTACGTCGGACTCTATCATTCGGGGGTACGCTCCAAATACTAATAGTGTGGGTATTAGACCGTCTAGTTTTACGGAGTCGTTAATTACTTTAAAGGCCATTTGCAGTGCTATATCCTTATCAATTCCTAGTATTTTAGAAGTAATAATATGGTATATACGTCGCAAGGGGCCGTAGTAACGCTCTACCATACTAATTAAGTTATAAGCTTCGACCGGTACGCTCTTTATAGTAGTGCCTATATTAACCGCGTATTGCTTAAACTCTCTGCTAATAAAGTTCTTTCCTATATCGTGCGCAATTATATCTGGGGGGCCTAGGTATATATTAATCTAGTACGCTTATAATATATTCTATATATACTTAGCGCTAATATTTTATAGCTATCTACCTATTTAGAATTAGGTGCCTTTATTAACAATATAAAGTAGGGGCTTGCTATTAATATATATAATATTAACGATAATATAGTAGTTAAAATTAATGTCGTCTTTTAAGGTGAATCTAAATCTACCTAATGACTTTCCGTACTTTTAATAGTATAAGCAGTAGCGGGTAATATGTTTAAGGGTCTTATAATTAGCATCGTTTTTATAGCTAGCGCGGTCCAGTATTCTCTTAAGTCGCTCTACTAACGGATATCTAAAGCGTTAGTATAGGCGTCGCAATTCTACATTAGTTAAATAGCATGGGTTTTAGTTAAGAGACTCTGTAATAAATATATGCAATAAAGTATTCTATAGTAGAAACGGGTGTCCAAATCGGCGTATAACTGGTACGGTCTTTAAGGGGGTTATTAGGACATTCTTTAGGTTATTAAAGTACACTTATAAGTTGTCTATATCTACTAAGCAAAGCAGAAAGGGGGTATTAACCTTAACAACGTAAAACTCTACTATACCTATCGGTGTAGCTACCTTAATAGAACCAATAGAAGATGTAGAACCTATTCCGAACTATACGCTAACTATGCCTCTTATAGACTCGTTTAACTATACTTTATTAATTTTTTAAAGTGTAAGAAACTAACCGTATCTTACTATAGAACGTTTAGAGGCTCTAGTGTCAATCATTACACCCATAAACTTTGTAGAGGTGTAGTGTAAGGTTGTATTATACGTAAATAGGTCTATTTTAGTATGGAATACATCTGTTGTAGTATTAATAGTTGTAACTGCGTGGCTATATACTCTGTTAGCTAGTTCTAAAGCTGTAGCGGTTACATTGTCTAGTTTAATCTCACCGTACGAAGTATAGTATACTATAGCCTAATCGTCCTTGTTTAATAGAGTGCTGGGGTCTATATTAACTACTAGGGCATTAAATACGTCAGTAGTCTTATCGTCCGAGTCGTTATCCTTATTATTATTACCTTCGTAGTCCATAATATATTACTTTATTTGCTCCTAAAAGCAGTCCTTAAACTTATTTTTAAACTTAGTCTTAAACTCTTCTTGCTCCTCCTTAGTATATTTCTATAAGCGATATCCTTCCTTATTACATACAAAGCAGCATAGTTTCTATCGGTTGCGGTTATATAGAGGGTTGTTGCGGTTACTACGGTTATTACGGTCGTAGTTATTATCTCTTCTATAGAATTGTCGGTCTATAAAGAAAGCTTATGTCTTCTCTATATGCTCTTTCTCGTATGCTATAATAGACGATTAAAGTTTATTAATAAGGGCTCTGAGGTTATCTAGTAGGTTAAAGACTATATATCTACATACTCGTATTCCCTAGTAAGAAGTAACGATTTTATTGTAAAGGAAATCTATAGTTTATAAGGTAGGTCTAAGGCTATACTATAGTTGACAAAGTCTGTAAATTAATAATTAGAGGCATTTGCTTGTAGACTTATCTATATTTCCTACCATTACTATTATAAGTATAATGGTATTCCACTCGTCTAGGTTCTTACATTAAAATCCTAGTCCTTTAAAGAAATTTTAAAGGTGTTCGCAAGCTTTAGCAAATAATAGGTAAAATAGTTGGTTTATATAGAAGTGGTCTAAAGCTAATCCTTTTAGCATGGTAGGAAATGCCTTAAGGTAAGCTTTTTAGGGTATGTCTGCTCGATTACAGATATCGTAGAATATTATCAATTTATAGTCAAGGCTTTTGTTTATACCACCGTATTTCTACTCCTCTATATATATCTTAGCTGCGTTCGCAATTTCCTTACTATAGCTGGTCGCAGTAACAGGGCGGTTCTCCTCGTCCGTAGGTTGTACGTGGAGTTGCTATATTGTTATGGGTTAAGCTATAACAGATAGTATAAAAACGGAGGTATTTATAGGTTGAGGTGTAGCAGTTAATATAAAGGTAGAGGTAGTCAGTGTACCTGTTAGTTAGGTTGTAGTAGCTTTAGCTTATTATTACTCCTCTAAGGTACCCTTTATTATATATACCTTAATTAATCTAGATAGCGTTAGTCCGTATTTATTATCGGCTAATTCAATCATCTCTCTACTCTATTTAGTTTGGTTTTCTTCTTATGCTATATCGTATAAAGATTAAGGGAGCATTTTACCTCGTTTGTGGTTAACATTAACCCATACTCCTCTAATATTTAGGTAATTACGTAGTTACTAAAGCTAGTATAAGGGGATTTGCGTAAAGGTATCGACCGTAAAGTCCTTAAAATCTCCCTAGAACGATTCCCAGAGTATTAAGTCTAGCTAGTTATATATTTCTGTGTATACGTACATCTTACATTATAAGTAGTTGGTCAGCTCGTTCTTGGAGACTTTTGCTAGGTTAATTCCATCTTCCCATTTAGCTGCTTCTTCCTCCCAGTCTTTCTCTATTCCTAACATCTTATATTTTATATATTCTTTTTGGTAGGTAAGAATATTCGTAGGGTAAAGGTAGGGGAACGGTTAAGGAGGCGGTTAAGGAGGCGGTTAAGGAGGCGGTTGAGGAAGTGGTTAAGGAGGTGGTTTAGGGGGCGGTTTAAGTTGTTTAAGTAGGGTAAGGTGTTCTGCGTAGTAATTCTTCTAAAATAGATAGAACGAGATATCTAGTAGTCGTCGTAGATACCAGACAAGTACTTCTAGGTGGTTTCTCTTCTTCTCTTTAACTGAAATAGGCTAATACGAAAGGTGGATAAGTATAACTATCTTCTAATCTGCTATAAGGTGGACAGTACAACTGTCTTCTAAGCTATCTGCGTGTTTCCTGATCTATACGCGCTTACTAATCAGTGTTGGTATGCTTTAACAACGTGCAGAATATATATATCACAATGATATATACTATGCGGTGTTGTAGATGGATGTTTGAGGTTCTATTCTATAATGCAGTGTTAATATATATACGCGTCTCGCGTAGATTACGTGAAACGAATGACAGCCAACAGTGCCACTCCCTTTGTCTATGCCTGTATTCCAACAGTAAGATATAGAGCACTAAGTAAGATTATATTGGATAGAGATTTAAGATTTATAGTAGTATTCTAGGAGGTATTCTTAGCGGAGTAAGGAGTTAGAGCAGCAACTTTTACCGTATATTATCCGCAGATAGACAGTTAAATAGAAAGGTTAAATTAGACACTAGAGCAGTATTTAAGACACTATATTAATCACGTATAGAATAATTAGGTATCGCTATTACTAGTTATATAGTTTATATATAATATAACACCATAGAAAGGAATAGGCACTTTACTATTTAAGGCGAATTATAGATACGAGCTAAGGATATTATTATCGCTATATTAAGTAAAGAAGATAAGTAATATAGCTAAGTAAAAAATAGAGACTTTAATAAATCTTTATATAGACCTTATGGAAATAGCTAAGGTAGTATAGTAAAGAATAAAGAAATACTATAACGCTAAGAGATCTAAGGGATTAGATCTTAAGGAGGGAGATAGAGTATAGCTACTATACAAAATTTTTAAAAGTTAATAACTAAGTAAGAAGTTAGACTATGTTAGACTAGGACCTTTTAAAATTATAAAGAGAATTTCACTAGTTATATTTAAGTTAAACCTACTAGCCAAAATAAAGATCTACCCTATATAGTATATTGTAATGCTAAAGCCAGTATATAGGAATATTAAGCTACTAGTTTATAAAGCAGACACGTATAGAGGATAAGAAGAGGATAAATAGTAAGTTTTAAGGATTATTAGTTATAAGGATATAGATAATAAAATATAGTATAAGGTTAAGTAGATAGGCTATACTAAGACTACTTAGGAACTACTAAAGAATTTAAAAAACGCTATAGGAAAGGTATAAGAGTATTAGAAGAGAATAGGTTAGGTAATATTAATAAAAAAGGATTACTAAAAAATGAGTCACCTAAGGGGGACCTAGAAAGAGCGACTGCTAAACTACTTAGAGTTATTCCCTTTACTATAAGAGGAGAGTTAGTTCTCTTATTACCAAGTTCTTGCAGACCTTATTCTATAAGTTTTTACTCCTTAAAACGGACCTTCTTATGCACTTTTTTAAGACAAATTAACCGAGCGAATATAGCAAGACAAGAGTTAAGGGCTCGCTATTAAGTATTAGCAGCCTCTTTCTTAGCGTTATAAGAACGATAAAGCTTAGCCAAGGCTACTAAGAGCTTATTATTAAGCTTCGCAGCAGTAGACTAAACATAAGACCCTATAACAAATTACTTAGGGAACTTAGAGATTATTAAGAATTATAGGACGCGTATATTTAGCGTTAGAGGTAGAACGAACGTCGCAAGAAGAATAAACATTTGCTTTAGTGCACTCTAAATATAAAGAGGGTTACTAGGATAAAGGACTCGCTAATATAATATAAACTAACCCCTTTTTCGCATAACGAGAATATAGAGACGGCATAATCTTACCTAATAATAGTATTATAGCAACGGTATAAGACTAACGGACTATAGAAGAAAGGGAAGTTACTTTAGGTATAATAAGTAACAATATTAACTAAATTAATTAGACGGACATTATATCTCTAGTAAACGACTTAAAGATATTAGGAATCTTTAAGGATAAAGATAAAGAGGAGGGAGATAGTGTTACGGACGCTTTAAGTATAATATTATAACTACTTAGAGGAGAGTTAGAAGAAGCTAGTTAATTAATATAAGCACGGTCTAAGATAGAGCCGGTAAAACTATATAACGAGGAATAGTAGTATAAGTTATATAAGGTAATCTATATAATCTGTATAACCTATAGGATCTATAATAAAGCAGATAGAGTATACGTATATTACGTATAAGAAGGATTTTATAGGAGTACAGTTGTATATTTAAGGACCCTTAGTCCCTACCTAGATAGTTCCTTCCTTATAGTAATTCTCAGAATACAATTAGAGTTAATCTATTAGGCAACCACTCTACTAGTTATTATTACGTTGTTAACTTAGTATTGCATTACCTACACACCTAGCCTAATAATGAGCCTATTGTAGTACCTGCTATAAGGTTCCGTTATATCTAGCGTCTCTTACGCTTCTACTACTAATCCGTTTATATTCTCCCTAAGTAGTCGTACTACTGCTAATATAAGGTCCGTAATAAAATACTAAGTATAGCTATATGGAATAACATATATATACAAGGTAACTTTATTATTTAATACTTTATAAATTATTACACAAGGAACACTAAAAGCGAGATCCGACCCATACTGTCCTATAGGGGTTCCTTTCCGTCTTATCTTGTCCGTACGGTTAAGCTAAGAGTGAGGATCTCGTCTGTTACTAATACAGCGGCGTTACGTCGTGGCTAGAGGGCGCTTTTAAATGCGTTGTCCTTAACGCCATTAGAACAGCAGAGTTTTCGCGGGTCTTAGCGCTTGTTAATAATATAAGGCAACTCATTAAGAACAGAGGAATGGTCTTAAAAACTACCCAATATCTCTCTACCTAGGCACCGACTTAGGGCCATAAGCTAGCGCTTACATTTGCTAATAGAAGTAATAGGAATCTAAGGAGACAACAGGGCACCTCTATACTTATTCCGCTCTAAGACTATACCTATAGCAAGGGCATAGGAAGAATCTTAACACCATTAACCACATTTAGCGACGTTAATCCTCCCTTTCTACGTAGCGGCGTTAACCTTTCTCTAGGCGGCGACGTTAATCTAAAATAGACTAAGAAAGAGCTAAGGGCACCCTTCTTTAGGCGGCAACGTTAATCTAAAACAGATTAAGAAAGAGCTAGGACGAACCTATATAGGTAGGCTAAAACGGACTTAGATGCAGGTGTTGGTTAAAATAGGAGGACAATAAGTTTAGTTAGTAGGCGGCTAAAGGACAATAGCTGCGCGGTGTTAAGTTATCTAGGCCCACGCCTGCAAGACACGGTCGGCCTATTGTTGCGAGAGCGTCACAGGTAACGCGAAGCAGCTAGGTAACGGCTATAGGGCGTAGTATACAATGGCAGTAATAGACGACTCCAGTGACCTTACCCCTTTATTAGGCTCTAACCCCTAGTAGACCTATCTTAGAGGAAGGATTAACACCTTATTAACAATACTGTCTATATAGCCTAAAAGAACGGATACGCGTATTGGTTTATCTAGGCAGGGGTAGGCTGTAAGGATAGGCTTATAGAGCAAATTAGGTGTATACGGGTAGGAGCTAGCTTTGTCTACTAGCTGCTACATTAACCGTGGCAAGGAACTGGGCAAGTAGTTTAGGCAAACTTACTATGTATAGTAGTTTTACAATATATATATATTCTAGCCTAGTTGCGAGACATAAAACGACGTTTCTAGTAACACAGTGCTTTAATTACTAGGGCTTTAACCATATAGCTAAGAGCTGTAGGAGGGAGGCTAGATGCAGACGCTGCGCCAGGCAGTATAATACTAGCGATTGCATAGGAGACCCACCTAAGAAGTGTATTAACTGCAAGGCAGACCATAAGGCATAGAGCAGGGCGTGTAGTATTAAGCGGACGCAGTAGGAGAAGGCCGCAGCAATTAGGGCCTTCACTTTAATATACTACGCTAGCGCCTATAAAGCGCCTACGAGCAGACAGCAACCACAATTATAATATAAAATTACTACTAAAGAGGCCTCGCAACAAGCTAAGAAAAGAAAGCTAAAAGAAACGGCTACGCGGGAGAGCTCTGTATAGGCGGAGGAAGGCCCTTAAAAGATCGGCCGATTATAGATTATTAACTACTCCAGGAGGGAAAGGGGCTAGAGGACCCTCTAATTAACACTCTAAATAGCGCTAAATAGCAGTATATATACCCTAATTTAAGTCCCGGTAACCTAGGAGCTCTTACTAAGTATAGAGCTAAATATAGAGATAGAAGCAGAAGCCTAGATCCAAAAAGAGGTAACTATAGGTACTATAACCACACCATAAAAGAAGGCTAGTATAGATCTATTATATTAGGATACCAGAAACCGCTTATAATTATATAGTATAATACTAATAACAGCAAGAATAGCGTACTGCTCTAATTCCTACGGGGGGTAGAGCAGGCGGACCCCCAGCTAGACGTATTAGCCATTTAGGAGCCATAGCGTAGTAATTAAGGAAATATAATATACACTATAAAGTCTTACCACCTAGTATACGCAAGAGTTAGTAATATAAGGGTCTACTTTTATATAAATAAGGCTATTAATATAAACAAATAGGCGCCTATGTACCACTTAGTAAACGCGTGCATAATTAAGCTAGAGGGCTGCGAGCGGACTATCCAGATTTATAACATCTATAACCCCCAATAGACAAACAGTAGCCTCTGTATATTACCAGAGCTGCTAAGAATTAAAGGGGAATATATATTATTAGGAGATTTTAATCTACACTACCCTTACTAGGGGGGTGTAGTAGTAACGAGCGTAGACGACGCGGTAGATGACCTTATCCGCGCCATAGAGGCAGCTAGCCTAAACCTAGCCACTAAGGCAAGTACAGAGACGTGGGTAAAGGGCATATTAAGAAGCACGCTAGATCTAGTGTTTACCTCCCTATAAATCATTAATAGGCTACTATAGAGTTAAAGGTAGGACCGCTGGCATATAGGGTCTAACTATTTTCCTATTGCTATAGAGGTAGACGCGGAGGTACTAGAGGGGCCTCCGCTACCTAGGAGACCGCTATAAAAGAAGGCTAATTAAAAGGTGGTATAGAGCGAGCTAGAGGGCCGACTACGGCCTCTATATAGTCTCCTATACAATATAAGAGACAAACTAAATATACTAGCGGAGGCTATATACTAGGCTATTAAGAATACTATAGCAAAGACAGTACCTAGCGCGCGGCCCTTACCGTAAGCCTCTAAAGCGTAGTCAGAGGAATGTACGGAGGTGGTAAAAGAAACCCGGCAGGCCTCCTAGACGTAAAAGGCCTTTTAGTTAATACCTAATTGGATTAAATATAGAGTCGCATATAATAAGAAGAAAAGGGTAATTAGGTAAGAGGCTAATAAGCTATAAAGGCAGACTATTAAGAAGCTAATAGATAACTAAAAGGGAGTATAAAAAATGGTAAAATGGGCGCGTATAGCAAACGGGAAGCCAAAGGCCCTATTATAGTTTCCCCCTATTAGCAGGCTAGAAGAGGAAATCCTACACTATAGCAATAAGAAGAAGGCTACTATCCTTATAGAGTAGTTCTTCCCGCTACCTATAGAGGCGGACCTTAGTAATATACTAGGGTTTATATACCTAGAGCCGCAAACTATAAAGAAAGAAGTAGAAGAGGAGGATATTATTACGGCTCTAAAGGGGCTTGCCCCTAATAAGGCCCTAGGCCTAAAGAAGATTACTAACCGATTTCTTAAGACGTGCGGAGAGCAGCTAGCCCTAGTGCTAGCTAAGCTCTTTAGCAGCTATATAGCAATTAGATATTACCTAAAGCCGTTTAAAAACTCTATTATAGCAGTTCTTTAGAAACCATAGAAGCCGTCCTACACTACGGTAAAGGCCTACCGGCTAATTACGCTGCTTAACACCATTGGGAAGCTACTTAAGAGAATAGTAGCCGGCTAACTATCTAAAATTGCGGAAGAAGCGGATATATTACTAGCTAGCCAAATAAAAGTAAGGCCGGGGCGCTTAACGTAAACAGTACTAGAGCTACTAACCTAGCAGGCGCATATAGTATAGAGAAGTAACCTAAACCTAGTAGTCTTACTACTTAGCCTTAATATTTCTAGGGCCTTTAACTAAGTCTCTTATAAAAAAATAATCCATAATATAAAGGCTTAGGTAGTGCCCTACTGGATAGTATAGTTTATAAAGTCCTTTCTTAAAAACTAAATAATAAGGCTCTTAATTGGGGGCTATATGGCGCAAACAATGCAGACAAACACGGGTATACCCTAAGGCTTAGCGCTGTCGCCAATCCTATTCCTCTTTTTTACCTATACGCTCCTACCAGAGCTATAAGGGGGTACCACTATAGCGTTCAGTTTTGTTAATAACTCTAATATACTAATATATAGTAAGACTACAGAAGAGAACTATAAAGCCCTAGAAAGGGTATATAAAGTATATATAATATAGGCACGCCAGTATAGGGTAGTATTTGCTCCTAAAAAGTATTACCTTATCCACTTTATAAGGAGCCATAAAAAGTTTAATATAAAGGCTATAGTTAATATACGCGGCTTTACAGAGGGCCTAGTTAGCAATCTACGCGTACTAGGGGTATAGGTCGACTTAAAGCTTAAATAGGGGCCGCATATTAACATTGTTAAGGCAAAGACGGTTACCTAAATAGCTATACTAACCCGGCTTACGGCCTCTATATAGGGCGCCTTCTTCTAGAAGGCAAAAATAATATACTCCGCTATAGTCCGGCCGGCAATCTTATACGGATATAGTACCTAGTATTTATCGCTAGAGTAGATAAAGCCTAAGGAGATAAGTAAAGCTAAGCTACGCTAGTTAAACGTAGCACAAAACCTATACCTTTACACTATTACAGGGGCGTATAAATTAACGCTAATAGTAGTACTAGAGCATAAGACGGGGTTCCTACCGCTTTAGATACACCTAAAGGAGCTAGCTATAGCCTACGTAAAGAGGATACAGAAGGGGCCGGTAAGAGAGCATATTAAAAGGAAGTATAATACTATACGGGCTATAATAGCCTACTAGCTCCGGCCTAAAATAAAGTTACTAATACGGCCCACTAGACGGGATAAGCTTAAGAGGATAGCGGCCGCTATCTTAGGGACAGATAAGCGGCTAGTAGACCTATCTAAAGCGCAGTATAGGAAGAGCAGAAGGGCTAAGGTATAAGAGGCATTTAAAGAGCGGTAAAAAAGGGAGTAGAAAAAGTACTAGAGTATACTTACCTACCGTATAACGGCCTAGGCCGAGCTATAAAATAAAAAGGCCTTTAAACGCCACATAAAGCTTACTAAGGTAAAGAGTATAATTAATATACTACTTAGAACTAAGTATATAGGGCTTAATAGATACCTTTACCACTAAAAAGTACTAAGGTACCCAACACCGGCCTACCTATACGGCTATAACTAACAATTAACAATATATATAGTGGTATTCTGCCCTAGATACGCCACTAGCTAAGCAGAAATATATTACTATACCGAAACGTCTATATATAAAGAACTCCTAACTAAGCCTAAGGCTGCTAAGGTAGTTACGGACTAGTTTATATAGATAAACCTCCTACCGTACCTTTTACTAGCTAGAGAGCTAGCTAGGGCGAAGGGAGAAGGCTAAGAAGCGCGTTAAGAGGAGGAAGAGGATTGTGGAGGAGCCCAATCCTAATGCCCACCCATCCCTACCGCCTTAACTCCACCAACCTCCACTACTTTCCACCCCCACCGTTTTCTACCTCTACCGTTTTCTACCTCTACCGTTTTCTACCTCTACTATATTCCACCTTTACCGTATTCTACCTCTACCGTATTCTACCTCCACCGTATTCCACTATATTCCACTATATTCCACCTACCCCATTAGTAGAATTTGGCAGAATTTAGTAGAATTTGGTAGAATATAATAGGACCACCTTAACCTCTACTGTATTCCACCTACCTATTGGCAGAAATTAGCAGAATACGGCAGAACTTAGTAGAATACGGCAGAATATGGTAAAATATCTACCTCCCTACTATAAACTTTCGACACCACTAGCCTTACGGGCCGCTAGCCTACGCCCTACCTAGATAATGGGAGCAACTAGGAATATACCACAGGACTAACCCTAGGACACTAAACTTAGGCCTAGCTATACACCCACCAGACGGACCCAGGAGTACGCATTAAGATGGCTTTTCTATAGCGCCTTAAGGAGACGTCTACTCGTACTTAGTAGTTACTAATTAGAAGAGAGGCCACATAGGCCACGTAATAGAAGAAGGAGAGGTTTTACCCGGCTCTATACGGTTCCCCTCTTATATATATAATACACCTACATAGACCCGCTATATAGACCCTAATAGGAACCGCAACAGCGTAATTAAATATTATTATTATTATAAATTATTAAATACGAGTATATATATTAGGCTAGCAATATCTATTATTTCTTAGTTAGATAGAGGAAATAAATAACTTTTAATTAATTCCAATTATAAGTATATTTAAGTAAATTTAAGTTATAAGATATAGCGTTATAATAGAAGAGTTATTGCTTAATAAGAAATATTAAGTTTATATATAAAGGGCGCCTATAAGCTCTTAGGCCCCTAGGGGGAAATTTCTCTTAGTATAATCTAATTGGCTTAGTGTAAGGGTTATTTTGACCCTTACTCGGGTGCATCGCCCGAGGGCCGCTTAGGGGTAGCCAAGGCCTAGCCGAAGGCTAGGCTTGCTCCTTATAAGCATCTCAGGCTTGCAGCCCTTACCCTCCTCATCGGTGCGTCTCTGTACTAGGCTATTGCCTACCCTTATTACCATATCGTCCTCTTCCATCGACTCTCCTTGTGACTCATGCTCGGCTTGCCTGCTCCCTACCGTACACCCTGGCAATGTGCCTTACACTTAGGGGCCGTTCGGTTACACCTCCATATTATAACCGAAATGGAGCTCAAATATGAATATAAGGGTGTCGTTCGGTAAATATAACGACTTTTAAATATGGAGCTCCTCCATACCAGTAAGCGCGTCAAATTTGCAAGGTATACTGTATACAGTAGTTAAAATAAGGTTCTTAGCACCGTTTTAATATATAGCCTTAAGCTCCTGTTCCATATTCCATTTTAATGTAGAGCTCTCGCATACACGCTAAAGTAATGACTTCTTATAATATGGCAACTCTACACGCCATGATCGCGACACTTCTATCGCATTTACAATAATATAATTATTTTTAACCTTTATAGCCGCGATAAGCTTATTTCTAGGGCATTGTGGGCGTTGTGGGCGTCGCGGGTATCGCGGGCGTCACTGTAACTCTACTACGGGTCGCACGGGAGGAGGGCGAAGACGTAGAAAACGTCGATTGCAGAGAGGGCGTTGGCCGAGGAGGAGGCTCCATTGCTACACTAAAGTAGGGAGTCGCGATAGAGGCCTGGTGGGGCTCATTTAAATCTGGAACCTTATTATGGAGCCTTACTGAACAATCGACACAATTGCAGATTCAAATGAGTCATGGTAGTAGCCGCCACTAATTACAAAACGGGCGACACTAAAAGGCGCACAGATTGAACAATTATGAAATGGAGGCGATTTGCAACCGAACAACCCCTTCGGAAGCGCTAGCACAATTTCTCCCCAGGGTCTGATTTATGAGATAACCAACATTAAGGAAAACCGCCAGATCCTGCAATCTCATATCAATAAGCCCATTTACATCATAAAAGCAGCAGAGTCCTCTAATTTTGAAGTAGTATAAGAATATCGTCGTGAACCTCATGCAATATCAATTGCCTGATGCTGTGAAGAACCCATATGCCCATCGAAACTTTACCCGTCAATGTCTTTGTCCCAAGAAGACTCATACCAAAGCACCCTTCCGTCCGGTACCCCTCCTCACAGCCAGGAACGAGAGAACGGCACAGCTAACGCAGAGCGCAAAAGACATAAACATAAAAGCGGCGTCAGCCTCATTCTCCTTGCAGCGTGTATTCATATGGCTTAGGTCATCCATGAGACCGCACGCCTTTTCGCCTTTATACGTTATGCAACCGCCATTTAACAAGTCATTTTCATACATTTTCGCTTGATTCTCAAGGGAGGTGCTAGAACAGGAAATGCCACGAAGCATAACCACGATTGCCTAAGGGGTTTACAGTTAGTTAAATCAATGCCATGTGATAAGGAAGGACAGGGACAAGGACAGGGACAAGGACAGGGACACGGAGGACTTAGTTATAGAATATTGAGTACAGAGGGGAGACGTACGATGCCTCCTGCGAGGAAGAACAGACTTGCAAGTCCATCAATGGTGACCATGATAAGGCCGCCCAGTGGCTCAATGAAGAGGGCTGCAACTCCAGCAGCAGCAGCTACCATGCCAAACCCGCCGGTAAATGCAGCATAATTTATCGCCGATGGAGGCCCGCCAACTACCTGGTCTTTAATAAGAGTCACGGCTAGTCCCAAGACTATTGCTGCAAATAGGATCTATTAAATATAAGGTTAGTTAAGCTCTTATACTTAATAATCAGTAACGGTAAGTGTAAGTGCACCTGAATAAATCGGAGAATGACAGTTACAATCATTGTGGTAGTTATACTCGTGGAATAATCGGAGTCCAATTTAGGAAGGATATCAAACAGCTAGAAGAGTGAGATATTCCTATAGGTTGGTATGACAGTCACGCGCAAAAGGTAAAGTGAGTAATGCGCTCGTCGGAGTGGCACTTAAATTTACAACAGAATGCAAGTGGTTGTTTCTAAGTTATGCGATGAGATATATCAGAGTGCACCTTACAACAGAGGGGACAGGACAGATATTTCAACACTAGGCACCTAAGGCAAGCGGCACGGGTTCACTGCCTCCCCCAGCATCACCACCGAACTGTTGGCTCAGCCTCTCCAATGGGATGTTGAATTTGTTCTGAAGGATGCGCTTAACGGGTTCTGCCTGCTGTTGCCTCAGCCGTGTTCATTTCAAATGTATTATAGCCAATTGACTAGACAGGGCTGCCCTTGCCATTTGAGTTTCCCACGCATATGCTGTATTGCTGCGGCACGGGCACACTTGAAACGATTGTGTAACCTGGTCTCCCTGTGGAGATTGAGTTTGAGGTTGGTGTGACGGGCTATTCTAGCCCTGCAGGAGTGTGGCGAAGCTCTACGGGTTCTCCCCACTCCATGGTGGTAGAGTTATAAAAGATTGAGGTTCGTAGATTTTGGTAGGTGGCTCGATTTGGGGTTGGCTCGATCGGCTGGCTAAGACGTTAAGGCTATCTTACATTGAACTTACTGAGGTAACAAATCGACGACCGTGACGTCGCGCGATTTGGTGGTCGCCGTTAAGCCTCCTGTCGATCGGATCAAATGGCTGAACTTATATTTGAGACTGCTCGGCTTCTTATCCTTTGACGTCGCCTGAAGCTTGATCACCACTATATACTGCCTGTGGGAGTTGTTATATAGTTGATCCGATCGTGAGGAGGGTAAGGTCAGTAATAAGATGTCGTCAAGTATCCACAAAAATACATCAGGCCCGATCGCACTAAGTAACTTACCTAATTCGGATACATAAGCCAACGTAACGCAGGCTTAAAATACTCCGCTATTTTACGAAGTACCTCAAGCCTTCCTTATGCAAATGTAGGGGTCCCCTGTAGAGAGGCTTTTTATAACCGATTCTATGCGGATCGACGAGCCAGGGGGTGTACGACGGCGTTAAGCCATTTGGTGTTGATCAAGGCCCTCAATCGGCAGCTTCAACTTCCTGATCAAACGACGTAAGCAAATTTGCAAGGATTTCGAAATGCGTCTATTGCTGAGCATCCATCTTTTAAAACATCCGATGTGTCCCCCTAGGCTTCGTAATCTTGTGCTAAGTTAGTTACCTTTTTTTGTGCTTGATTTACTATCTATTACACAGGTTCTTATAAGGGTTTCTTGTCAAGAATAAAGAATATTCAGATTAGGAAACATGTATTATCATATTCCTGCCGGAACAGGGCTATCTCATATAACTGAAGCCTAGTTTCTACTTCATAAATTTGGAAGGTGCAAGAGCAGGCAATTAAGTTTTCAAATATAAAGCATCTCATGCCTCGGCATTAGCTGGTAAGCACATGAATTATTTCAAAAGCCATTATCTAGTCCAAGCCGCTTTTATCCTCTGCCTTCAAGTCAAAATTCAAACATGAGACAGCGTCAAGACCCATTGCGCTGAAACTGTAAACCCTCCCCAATAATGTCCCAGCACCCTCTGCCGGGACAAGCGCCCAAACTCCCCCATGCTAGTATAGAACATAAGTCTTTGCGGTAGATGTCTCACTCTAGTTTACAAAACGCTATGAGGATTCCGACTTCACTGTTTGCTGTCCAAGTAATCAGCTGTTGCACCTAAAATTCAGCAAGAAAGTATCCTTACCACCAGCCAATCCATCCCTTCGTCAACACCCCTCCCGTCAATAGCGGAGCATGCGACAATACTCCAGTTCCGGTCCTTCAACTCGCCCAACCTTAGAGCCTCAGATATCTCTCCAGCACCCTTTGCGCCCGGTTGATCTTGCTTATTGGCAAATACAAGCAACGCCACGTCTCGTAATTCCTCCTCATTCAGCATAGCTGCGAGTTCTTCTGAGGCAGTTCCCAGCCGATCGATGTCCGTAGAGTCAATAACGAATATTACAGCGGCAGTGTTGGCGTAGTAGCATCGCCAATAGGGGCGAATAGATGTTTGACCACCGAGGTCCTATTAAGGAAGGAAACATTAGCAGGTTTCATATAGGAGTAAAGGGAAATGCCTACCCAAACGTTTAAATTGAGGTTTTTATAAGTTACGGACTCAACATTGAAGCCAATTGTGGGTATGGTTGTTACGACTTCGCCAATCTGGCCATAGCGTTATCACATCAGCAGGAGTCCTGAGGATGTAGAAGGATCGTATAAGGTCCGAGGTACCTTTAGACGGTAAAGCAATGTCGTCTTGCCAGCATTATCCTATTCCAGACGATGTTCCATTAGTCTATGGATACTTTCGACGTTTGAACGTCGTGTGTGCAGACTCACCAGACCCAGGATCAGTATTCGTATCTCTTTTTTGGCCCACACCAATGTCAATAATCGTGAAAACGACCCGCCCATTATGGCTTCAGTACGTCCTTATTCTTCCCTTCAAGCCTCCCTACGGTGTAGAGCCAGTGAGACCGAGCAAAGATTGTATTACTGTAGGTTTTACTAACTTAGCAATGAGGTAAAGAGACTGAAGATGTAGAAAGAATGGTTTTACGACCTGGTCTCGGACGCTGACCTTTACCTCAGCAAGCTCAGACGCGATTCCGTTGGTGCGGAGTCAATCGGCCCGCGAGCGAATGACTAACCACATTCGTGGTGCACCACCGGAATCACGACAATATCTACGATTTTCCCTATCCCTTCCAACGGTGAAATGTGTCCTACGGTTATCGGTAAGAGCTAGCCAATAGAATCAATAGGAAAAGCTCCGTGATCATACGCGTACTTTTGATTCTGGTGTTCGCGCACAGTCCAACTTCACCGTTGGAAGGGATACTCACTCAACCACGACGGCTTAAAATACTACCAAAAGTTCATCGATTAGAGAGACGATCCGATATTATAGATATTAGCCCAAAATCAACCTATAACGGCCCAAAGTTAAGATCAATTTCGATTTAGTCAAAAATCGCGTTATTAGGCATTGGAGAAGTAGCTATCCCTTAACCCGCCACGTTGCGTCCATATGTTATCGATAAGGATTTAGCCAATCAGATCAATAGAATCAAATTGCCGCCTCAGGAATATGAGACTGATAAGGGTTAGGCTTGGCATAACCTCAGGTTACGCACAACCCCCCAAGGTCCGCGACATATCGTCCAAATATCACCCCCCCCCTGGGTGGTGGCCCCTACTTTTTAGACATGTTTTTAAGGCCTAGGTTAGTACTAGGTTAGTATAGAGGGCCTTAGCGCGCCTTCGACCTTACCGTCGCCTCGACAATCTATTTTCCAACCCTCTTCTATTTTTGTGCCTACGCTAGCTCCTAGCTCGCGCAGGGCTTCTAATTTTATATAGAAAGGCCTACTGTAATTCCAATTCTATAATATAGAGCCCTCTTCTTCTCCTTCTCCTTTAATATTTACGTGTTTAGTGGCTTTATTTGCCTACGTGTAAGGGATATTATTGCGGTCACCTTGCCCTCAGGACAACCCCTGGGCGCCCCTCGGATGGTCGCCGGGCACGTGCCCGTAGTATATAGTCTCCACGATCCTAGAGGCCTTACCTCCTCAAGGATTCGTCTCTCTACAATCTATTCTGTTCCACAATCGTGCCTTATAGCCCCCTGTCTACAAAGTCCCCTGTCTACAAAGTCCCCTCACACTACGCCGCGCTTACGCGTTTTCCCCTTTACCTCTTACGGATATAAAGTCTTTTAAGAATCTTCTTACCCTATAGTCTACTTTACGGTTAACAAAAGCCCCCCTAGCCTCCCCCCCTTATAGCCTCTAGAGCGAATTTAAAGTCTAAACAGTACGTGTTACGGCACTGGCAGAACTTGGCAGAACTTGGTTGGCAGAACTTGGCAGAACTTCGCGGTCACGTGACTAGAGGACCGCATAAAAGAACCCTACTTCAACCGGCGCTGCTCTTCTTCTCCTTTCCTTTCTCTAGCTTTAGATCCT
>Ga0307515_10007114_pt1 | contig 22225 bp, 22 predicted proteins | sample 17_EM_MG_FD_194513 | JGI IMG/M metagenome (GOLD analysis project Ga0307515, IMG submission 194513) | Populus trichocarpa ectomycorrhiza microbial communities from riparian zone in the Pacific Northwest, United States - 17_EM | ecosystem: Host-associated > Plants > Roots > Unclassified | place...
GCCATTGGTGTGTTTCATCACAGCCTGGACGAGCTTCTTCTCGATCCACCTCATCCCCATAGCTTCCTTCTTCCATACACCAGATGTCCAGATGGCCAAGGGGCCTCTTCCTCCGTTATCTCCGGACTTCATCCGGTTCGCCAACACGACGTCCGTAAAGATTCGATCTCCAATGACGACTAGTTCGTCGTCTTTCACAGGGCTGGGGAGAGAGCCAAAGTAGCTCCGAACGCCTCGAATGCACGAGTATCCAGGTTTGGGGGTGTTGTGCCTCAAGACCGGAACCTGGAGACAATGGCTTATCGATTCTGCCTGACGTAGGGGGGTTTGGGAGGAAAGAATCAGACATTTTAAGCTCCCAGATGTGGAGTAACGAGAGGTAGTTTTGCTTTTCGTCATCCGTACCTGAATTCCTCCAGCGTCATACTGTGGTGTCCCCGCGGAATTGCTGACGACCAACACGTTTCCTTCTCCGAACGTTTGCCTGCACTCCCGCCATGCGTCCTAAAACACGCGTAAGATACACAGGGCTCCAAAGGCCAGCAGCAGAACGGCCCGTGCTCACCGTCAGTTCAGGCACGAGCTCGTCGTGATGGGGCAAAGTCTGGAAACGTTTCCAAAGAAAATTAGGCACCTGCTACGAGCCGAGTAAAGGATCGAGGGCAGACGAACCAGACAATTATCCTTGTCCACAACCGCCCCTCTGTATCCCGCAGCCTTGAGGGCGATAAAGTCTAGCTGACGAATATCTGTCCTGCGCGAACGAGACAGAAATGGTCCGTCTCCGTCAGTATCGCGAATTTTACTTGTGAGTTCCCAACGCATCACATACCTCTCACTGAGAGTGCCGGAATCACCAGCCTTGGGTTGACCAATAGATGAAACGGAACCAGAATCCCCGGAATGTTCAGAGGCATGGTGTCCCTCGTGTCCCTCAGACAGGAAGCAAGTGATGGTGGTCGGCGGTGGCGCGAGATGGGGCCGATCACTGGCACGCCGCCTTGCATGCTCTGAACAACGTTTGACACACGTTTCTTACTACTGTGCTGTCCACCCTGAGTGCTAAATCATCGTTAAGCCGCTAGAACGTCAACGGTAGTTCGGAACATTCACAGTATCAGTTTCAGAAACCGCATAAATCATATTATATATCATTCGCGCGAGGCATACATGAACCAACCGGAAGCTGACAACAAAAGACATTGGGAATATTGATGATCTGCACGCATAAGCACGCATACATGGATATACGGATACTCGGACCGCGCAAAGAGCAAAAATGAAGCATGTAGTAACTGTGGGGGAGAACGAAGAATATCAAGAAAAGAAGCCGAGGCCAAGGTTCAGGTTGAAGTTATTGAGAATCTGAAGGAGTATCAGGACGGGAACCTTTGAGGTTCATCTCAGCTACCTCAGGAAGGAAGGAACGGCCGAGACCACATACCTATGGGTATTCACGACGAGCAGGTCGGGGACCAGGCCCTCGATCAACCCCGTGGGGGAGGTCCACCAAACCTCCTGTCATCTCGCGCATAGTTCCCTCTTTGGTGATGATTCTGGTTATATCCTCTAGGAGGTGGCATGCGGTCGTATCCTTGAGGAGGAGGTGGTCCGGGTGGATAGCCATCCCTTGGTACTTGATGGTAGTCTCTCGGACCCCTGTTGGGGTTCACACCAGAGTGTCCATAATATCCGGGAGGGGGTCCAGATGAAGAAGGCATCGGTCCAGGAGGCATCCTCGAAGAAAGTGGCGGAGGGTAGTCGTTACTACTCCCAATAGGGCCATTGGGATTCGCCTCCCCAGGAGCAGGGGGCGGGTAATAGTCGCTTGAAGCACCAGGCCCAGGAGTAAAGTCTTCTCTCTGCCTCTTAATAGGTGGCCTCGAGGTATCCCTGGAGATGGATATTGGGCTCGGACTCCTGGGTCTGACCCTCGATGAATACCCAGGCGCATTATTCGAGACACTGCTGTTCGGACCGGAAGAAACTGGGATAGGTGGCTGAGAGTAGATTGCCGGAGGGTCCATATCCCGCCCAGGGGGATAACGACCTTCGACCGGAGTAGGAGAATATCTCTGTTGTGAAATCTTGGAAGTAAAAGATGCCCTCGAGTCATACCCACGATCTGGACCGGATAGGGGAAGAGGATATGTCGGCCTTCCCCTTGCGTTCCGCTCCCGCTGTTCCCTCGCTTCACGCTCCTCCCGAGTCTCCCAGACGCCGGCTGTACCAGAAGGAGCAGAATCACGCTCGATAAAACGTCGTTCCCTATCTGGCCAAGGACTACTTTGATCCCACTGTCGATCCTTGTCTTCCCACCTAGGTGGTCTGTCGTCATAGTCCTGGTATCGACCATGTCCGTGAGGGTAAGAAGGGGGACCGCCCTGTCGATATTGAGGATCGACATTGTAGGAATCGTTCCTCGACGATTCTGGCCATCGTGGACGACCCCAAACTCCCCGTTCGCGATCACGAGCATCGGGTCCCGGAGGTATGCCAGAGGAGTTCCGTACGTATGGATCTCGAGGTATTCGATCGTCGTACCGGTCCAAGTCCATTCTATCGAGACCTCCGAATCTGTCAGGTCCCCGAACTTCATTCGATTCTCTCGTATTACTACCAACGGCACCTCCACGACGATAATCCCGCACATCGGTTCCCCTGCCCGCATGATCATCACGGGCGAGGGAAGGAGCGCGAGAGTCCTCCGAGGTATTGGGAGGCGGCATCGAAGATTGAACTGGAGGTTTCCGGTCATCCACATGTTCTGACGTTAGAGGATACCGTCCTCGCTCATCAGGGGTGGGCCGTGACCCTCCGGTAGATGGATGACGATCATCCTGAGTCAAAGAGCCGATTGACGAGCGGGCAACAGTAGGGGAATTAGGTCCAGATCTGCTGCTATGATCGTCCCGAGCACGATCCGACGGATAGGAAAGTCGTTCTTCCAAAGGAGGAGCCGGTCTGGGGGTTCCCGAAGTCGAGCGGGTATCAGAAGCTGCAGGCATGCTAATCCTTTCTTGTAATGAGAGGGGCGGTTGTCGGCTAAGCCTTTCCTCGAGTGTTTTGCGCTCATCTTTGGTATTCAGGGTAGATTGCCGCGCGGTACGATCATCAACCACACTCTGAACTGCAGCAGCATCAGAGGGAAGCAAGGGCGTAGAGTCAGCGGAAGGGGTTCTGCCGGTCTTTTCAGCACGAGTCGAAGGTGGCGGAGAAGGGGGGAGATGAGTGTCAGACACAGTAGGAGAAGCGGGTGGTGGTGGCATCCGTCGGTCATCCCCACCATCCTGAGCAGGTGGTTGTTGGTAATCCGTAGAAGGAGTAGCTGTTGGGCGCTCATCATAATGCCGGGAAGTACGGTCGTCACCCTGTCGGTCGGTGGCAGGGGCAACACTACCAGAACGCGAGTTATCATACTGACGATTGCTGTCGCCATAACGTTGATCAGGCGGGTTACGTCGGTTGTCAATAATGCGTGGTCGCTCATCAGGTCGGCGGTTAAAGCGGCTGTACCGCCTGTCGTCCCGTTGAGGGCTCCTGTCCCCGGAACCGTCCCCAGGCTCTCTGCCTGCATCAAGAGGGCCGTTATCGGAGGGCCTTTCAAAATCGGTGAGAGTAGCGGAGCGCTGCAGAGATTGAGGTCGGGTAGCTGCGTCGGGATCGAATCGAGGCTGTTTGTCCTCTGAGTAAGGCTTTTGTTGGCGCTGACGGTCATCACCGAAATCTGGCGCGGATCTAGCGCTGGATAAGGATCTCCCTCGCACGGTGAAGTCATGATTCTGGTTGTCGGCCCTAGTTGAAGCAGGGGCGGGCGGTTGGAAGGAGCTACGAGAGAAGGAGCCGCGATGTGAAGACCCTCGAGAGGGCGCAGAAGATTTGAAAGTATCGCGCAAGTCATTGGTCGACTTTGAGGGAGAGACAGTGCCAGGGGAGTGGTATGGACCAGAATCAACGAGGCCATTCGAACCAGGCTCGTGACGTCCTGGTTGAACGTGGTGATGGCCACTCTGTAGGGAGAAACTCAGGGGAGGGTTCCCAGGAACAACACGTTCGGGGGGGAGTCGCACCTGTTTCCGAGAATCCCAAGAGTCTGTGGATGAAGCACGTCCTCTCCGCTGATTGTCACCGGTGGAGACATCTTTCCGAGACACGTTCTGGGGAGCGGGGATTTGTTCAGGATGAGGAGGCACAGGTGAAATAGAAGTGTTGCCCATGTAGATCTTTGCCAGTGCGGCTGGCTGGGGGACAGCACGAAAGAATTCATGCTGATTACTGACGATGGACTCCTTGAGCTTCTCCAAAATCTCAATATCCTTCTGGCCGGAGGTCGAGTTGGAGGCGGGAGTCTGTCGAAATTCCTGGCCCATCTTTGGGGATGATTGTTGGAGTGGGGTACCGTTCGACTCCGACCAGTTTTGGGACTGTTGTCTGGATGACTGGTGGTGATGCTGGGAAGAGGAGGCAGAGGCGAGAGAGGAGGCCGAGGAGTCCTGGGTGAGGGTGCGCTCACGGTTGTTGTATTTTTGCCAATGGTTGTGTCTGTGGCCTTGCCGTTGGTGGTAATACGCCATCGGGCCCTACGCCACGTCAGCAAACACACCAGATAGCTGGAATACGAGGAAGAAAAAAAACCTTTTGCTACAGATTTCTTGAAAAGCGCAAATCTGCGTCGAGAGTGCACCAGACCGCGTGGCTGAGCAGCAAGCACGAGTGATGCTCTCGTATGCGCACGGGCTGTTGACTAACACTGTGTGGCCGAATAAGGAAGGTGCTGAGGTAATCCACCGCGGCCCGAGGTGCGCTCGCAGGGTCGATGCACAGTCACCTCCTCTCTCGTTGACCACCACCCCCGAAGCATGAAACTCTATCCCTTGGTACTCGCATTTGTTAGTGCTGGCCTAGGTTTGTCACCCTTTATTCCTTATTTCCGACGCTCACAAAAATCCCAAACAGCCGGCGTGAATGCGATTCCCCTCCGCGTTACCATAGTCTCTTCTACTAATCAAGTCGGCCCCGCCGGCAATTTCTTTGACAACTCTCCCCCTCCTTCCATTCGCAGCGGGGATGGCATGTATCGCATTCAGGTCATTCCTCCCGTTGAGTCTCGTCGTCGTCCGTGTCACTCCAAGAGCAACAAGGCGATAGAAATCGCAAATCGTTTCAGGAAGATGTTCGGTTTGGAGTCCATCAAAGCCCATGCTGCAATCGAGTCCATGCCTCTTCCTGCTGTTCCAGATGATGGAGAGATGCATATTATGCCCTTCCCTCCCATCCCCACGGAGCACCTCGCAAACATAAACGCCCAGCCAGTTCACCGCCACTCCCACCACCGCCATCACCGCCTCCAGAACGCCTCGTTCATGGGGAGGTTGTCGCACGCCCTCATGGTGTTGGGCCCATGGGAGGGAAGATCCGTCGCCTTTGTTCTCGGTAAGCAGTTCCACGGTTGATAGCATTGTCTCGTGACTAAGTGATGACCGCGATTTAGGATGTGGTATCGGTGTCGTTTTGCGCATGGTCTACGTCTTGATTTTGGTCACCTGCCGCATGTTCCGCAGTCCTGCCCAACCCGGCGAGGACGATGCGGACGAGGAGGAGACCGAGGTTATGCTCGTCGCCGCTCCTCCCGAGTACAGCAAGGACGAGAAGGTCGCTTTATAGACAAACGCGCCATCTGAACCCCGCATGCTTCTGTTTTAGCCTTTTCATGCAGTATTATTCTCGAGAAATATACAAACATATCTTGCGTCCAGAATTTTCTGGATGATTCCAGCACATGCCTGATCCGGATGAGGTTCTCAGCCGCCGATTGGTAAATAAACTCGAGCGCGACTGCTGCACAAAAAAAATTACCACCCCTTGACGATCTTCAAGCTTCATACCTTACCATCATCTACCCTCATCCACCCCTCCTAATCCTTAGACGATGGCCGTCGTTGGTATCGATTTTGGCTCTCTCCACTCAAAGGTACCTCATCTCCGAAACCTTTTACGCGAATGCCACCGCTCATCTTCCCTGCCCTGTCTAGATCGGCGTGGCTAGGCATCGTGGTATCGATATTATCGTTAACGAAGTCTCAAATCGTCAAACACCGTGCGTACCCCCTCCACCCGTCCGAGTTTTGTCACCTGTCCCTACATCACGAGCGATCTAATCTCGCCTCTACTAGATCACTTGTCGCGTTCGGTCCCAAGCAACGAGCGATTGGTGAACCCGCCAAAACCCAAGAGACCTCCAACTTCCGTAACACGATTGGTGGCCTCAAACGATTAATCGGTCGAACTGTCTCCGATCCTGAAGTCCAAAAAATCGAAAAGACCTTCACGAACGCGAGTCTGATCGATGTCAATGGGACCGTCGGTGTTGAGGTCAAATACCTCGGCCAGACGCACAAGTTCTCCGCTACCCAACTCGTCGGTGCTTACTTGGGAAAACTCCGGGACATCACTGCCAAAGAGCTCAAAGTCGGCGTCTCGGACATCGTTTTGGCTGTCCCGGTCTGGTACACCGATATCCAACGAAGGGCTATCATCGACGCCGCTGCCATCGCTGGCCTGAATATCCTTCGTCTCATCAACGACACTACCGCTACCGCTCTGGGTTACGGAATCACCAAATCCGATCTCCCCGAAGCTGACAACCCAAAACATGTAATCTTCGTCGACGTTGGCCACTCGAGCATGTCCGCCGCCGTGGTTGCCTTCTCCAAGGGTCAACTGATCGTGAAATCCACGGCATTTGACACCAATATTGGCGGTCGTTACATTGACCAGGCCCTCGTCAACCACTTCGCGGAACAGTTCAAAACCAAATACAAGATCGACGTCTTGTCCAACCCCAAGGCCACCTTCCGACTCGCTGCCGGATGCGACAAGATTAAGAAGGTTCTTTCCGCAAACGCAGAGGCTCCGTTAAATGTGGAATCCATCATGAACGATATCGACGCTTCCTCGAGGCTGACGAGGGAGGAGTACGAGACCCTCATCGCAGGTGTCCTTGACCGCATACCCATTCCGCTCTCCCGGGTTCTCCAGGATGCTGGTCTCACCCTCGAACAAATCGATGCCATCGAACTCGTCGGTGGATGCACTCGTATCCCCGCTGTTCGCGCCAAGATCCAATCTGTCTTCCCCGGAAAGTCCCTTTCCACCACCCTCAACCAGGACGAAGCCATCGCTCGCGGTGCCGCCTTCGCCTGTGCCATGCTCTCCCCCGTTTTTCGTGTCCGTGATTTTGCTATCCACGACACCCAAGTGTACCCCGTCATGGTCGAATGGGAAAAGGCCCCCGAGGATCCTGATGAGGACACGGAACTCGTCGTCTTCCCCAAGGGTAACGGCATCCCCTCCACGAAGGTCCTGACCTTCTACCGTAACAAGCCGTTCGAGATCCAGGCTAGCTATGCTGAGCCCTCGGGCCTTCCTGGTGGTATAAACCCATGGATCGCCAAGCTTACGGCGAAATCTGTCGGACCTGATGCCAAGGGCGACCTTTCGTGCGTCAAGGTTAAGGCAAGGCTGAACCAGCACGGCCTTCTATCGTTCGAGGCTGTGTACACGGAGGAGATCGAGGAGAAGGAGGAAACACCGATGGCGGTCGACGGCGAGCCTGAGGCTCCCCCCAAGAAGAAGAAGGTGGTGAAGAAGACTGACGTGCCCTTCGTCTGGGGTTCCACGGCTTTGGATAAGTCCGTCGTCGAGGCATTGAGGGAACAGGAAGCTGAGATGCACGCTGCTGATAAGCTTGTCGTGGATACAGAGGTAAGATTTTATGCAGGACGGAAAGACGAGGGAAAAACCTGACGTGGGAATTTCGCCCGTAGGATCGCAAGAATGCTCTCGAGGAGTACGTTTACGATACACGAGGAAAGCTCGACGATCGCTACGCTGCTTTCGTGCAACCTGCAGAGAAGGACAAGTTGCTTGTTGCTTTACAAGAGGCGGAGGACTGGCTGTACAGCGACGAAGGCGAGGACGCTACGAAATCTGCGTACGTTTCCAAGCTCGATGCGCTCAAGGCCCTGGGCGACCCGATCACGAACCGCTGGAGGGAGTCAGAGGAGAGGTCACGTTCGGTCTCGCAACTGCGTGAGACCATCAACAGGTACATGGCAGACGCTAGGTCGGAAGACGAGAAGTACAATCACATCGATGAGAAGGACAAGCAGGCGGTCGTAGAGAAGACGGCCACCGTTCAGCAGTGGTTGGAAGATCAGATCGTGAGGCAGTCGGAGAGACCGAAGAACGTGGATCCGGTATTGACGAGCGCGGAGCTCTTGAAGAAGAAGGATGAGATCATTTACTTCTGTCATCCGCTTTTGGCCAAGCCAAAGCCCAAGCTTCCCAACTCGGGGACGGAAACTCCGAAGAGCGGAACGGAGACTCCCAATCCCCCGCCTCAGAAGGAGGAACCCAAGGGCCCTCCGGAGATGGATGTCGATTAGAGGGTTTCACGTTTCCACCGCACCAAACGTACAATTCTTGTCTTTGCCGTAGTCGTAGAAGATAATCAATCCTTATAGTCAGGCTCTTTCTCTCTCTCTCGCACGGCTTTTATAGCACTTTTGCACCACACAATTCTATGTCGTTTGCATTGGAAGGGTCAGAGGTCGTAATTCGGCGTTCGAATCAAACGTTGTGATGATGTGCGATCGTGATTCCGGATGCAAGATGGTAAGACAACGTAGAATAATGTTAATGAACGACGAAGATTCCAGGAGGCTGACGCTTAGGGTACAGGAAATGATTATACATAGAAGCAAAGCGGGCAGGTCTAGATCTTGCCCTGCCTTGGGGTGAAGAGCATCGTTGCGGCAGGAGCGTGGACGAACTTTGTGAGATCCTCTCCCAAGTAATTATCCACCACCTCCACGCTGTACTTCTCCATGATGCCCATCAAGACCGTCTTGATGATCTTATCGCCAAAGTTTATGCCCACACACTTCCTCGGACCCAACCCGAACCTCCAATACGAATAACGGTATTGAGTCGGGGAGAGCTCACCGAAGCGATCGGGTCGGAAAACGTGTCCGTCGGAGCCCCAGACCGGAGCATCGCGGTTGAGCGTGCGAGTGTCGATGAGGATGGAGGACTTTGGAGGGATGTAATACCCGTGAATGATCTTAGGATCGGCCGTCAACTCCGGGAGAGAGTAGAACAAGACTGGATGCAGGCGACCGGATTCGAGATAGCAGTAGTGGAGGAGGGTGTCGGTCTTGCGGATGTATGCATCAGCCCGGTCTTTGCGGTTGGAACCAAGGGATTCGTCCGAGAGGGCAGCGTCGATCTCTTTGTGGAGTCGGGCCATGACCGGTGGGTTCATTGCGATTTTAGCGGTGACCCATGAGATGGAAGTCGTTGTTACGTCTGGAAGGTAGGGTTAGACATGTGAGTATGGAGTGGGCAGCGGTGCGGTGCTTACCCATGTTGGTGAATAGAATCTCGTCGATGGAATGGGCAAACTCGAGGAAGGACATGTGTCCTTCCTTCATGTTTTTGTACAGATCGCTGACGGTGGTGGTGATACCCCTCCTCTCAGCCTCGAGACTGGTCCTCTCGAGGAGAGCAGCCCAGTCCCGTTCAAAACCGTCGACGTCCCTGTTGGCCTGGACAGGGAGGTATTTGAAAATCCTCCACTGCTCAAACTTTCCGAAGAACGTATGGTTGATGACACGTTCGTGGACAATGTTGAGTTGGAAAAGCTCGTCTACGAGTTTGTCATCGACAAGTTCACCGAAGACTCTCCTAGCGATCATCTTGAAAGGAAGGATGGAGACGAGTTCCTCGGCTTTGATGGTCAATTTGTTATCCTTCTCGTTCCTGACGACGTGGGAGAGGCGAGGCAAGGTCTCGAGCCATTCATCGGTGTCGCTGATCATGATGGGGAGGAGTTCGGAGGCTTTCTGCGAGGTGAAGTGTGGGTCGATGTGACTTCGGAGACGTCGCCAGTCCTCATTATGCTTCACGCCGACGCATTGGCCGAGGACTCGGCCCAGGTACTCTCCAAAGCCAATGTTGGGGATCTTGAAGTGGACTTTGGCATCACCATGGTAGTAAGCACGAATGTCATCAGGGTCGGTCAGAACGCTTTTGATTGAGTATTTCAGCGGAAGCCTCAGAAGCCGAACTTCGCGAGTGACTCACAGCTCGGGGATATCACCACAGAACACTCGATACAAGGGACCGTATTTCCGACGATATTCGCTCACCATACGGGGTCTATGGAATAAACGACCGTTAGTTGCTGTCGGAAATCGTACGACGGTTGACCTGGAGCACTTGCCCGTCCATGAACCGTATGATACGGGTGTCTTCCAGTGGACCAGGAATCGGCGCCTTGCCCGATTTCCGCTGGTAACCTAGGCGGTAGCCAGTATGCTAGAAAGAAGGGTGAGACGGAGGTTTGTCTGTAAACTGGGGAATCAAACCGACCTTAAGCAGGCGATTTATATCCGTGGCATAAAACCAGGCGGTAGCTCCAGCCAGGAGAGCTGCGCTGCCGACATAAGGGGCGTACTCGTGTTCAAAGTATTCCTGGGCAATTTTGAGGAGCCGTTCGGTGTCCATGTGTGGACTTGTGTGGAACATTCGGGAGGCGGAACCGAAAGCTCACATGGTATTTATATCGACGGTGGCGCCCACAGGACCTCCACCGAGAAAGCGGAGAACAGTAGGGAATCGATCACATGACGCGGTGGGCGAGCCGCGGACGAAGTCAAGGACGATAGCAGACCGAATCAACTCGGGGGGATTTGGTTTTCAGCAGTGGGTGAGTTGGGAGAGAGAGAACGGTCTCGAGTCGAGATTTGCTGCCCGACCTCCGTCTTACCAATCCACCAATCCGATGGCCCACTCGTCCCGCACTCTCGCTCACCTTCAGCTCCCTCCCAAAGAACAAGATGAGCGTCCTTAACCCGTATGCGACTCTGTTTCACGCAGGCAAACTGAGCGAATGCTGACGATCCACGGTTCAGACAGATCTCAGCAAACTTCCTCGGAGGTTCTCCCCTCAACAGACTCTCCTGGCTCAGGACATCCCGGGCCTTCGTCGACGCAACCCTCCGTTCCCCTTCCACCCGATGGATCCTCTTCAAATCCGGTCAACCTCTCATCTTTTCTCACAAAGACCAGCCAAAGCTTCGATCCCTCGCCCGTCTTACTACCGCTGACGTCAAGCCACTGCTCGGTCCAGAACCCTACTTCGGTCAAGATCAGGACGACGGAGATATCGCACCTCAAGATATATCTGCACTCGAGGTCGCCAGGCTGAGAGGCCCGAGGATCGTCTTCCTTGGGCTCGAGGAACCTCACGGAACCACCGCATATCTCCCCTCGTCTGACTTCAGCACTAAGAATGAGGCACCCGAAGTCGTTGCAAAGAGGATCACAGGGACACCATACTTTTCGCTAGACGTCTCGAATGTGGAATCTTCTGCTCTCGACACAGTGCTACAGAACAACCAACTTGCTAAGGACGGAGGCCAACTCAAGTTCTCAGAAGCAAGGGTAGCCATGAACTCTATGAGCTGGTTCGACGCTGCGGTGTTCGCTGAAGCCAGGAGTATGGTCGATTGGAATGCCAGAAATAAAGTGCTGCACCAATTTCATGCATGGGAAGATCGGGTGCTAATATCTCCCATCAGTTTTGTTCGTCCTGTGGTTCACCCCTATACTCGCTCTGGGCTGGGTGGAAGCTCGCATGCACGACCCTACTGCCTTGGAAAGCAAAAGCAGGAGAAGAACCGTGTGCTTCCTCGGTCGGTCTCAACAACTTTTCTCACCCCCGAACCGATCCTGTCATAATCACTGTGCCTGTCAACGAGGCGGGCGATAAGATCCTACTTGGGCGAAACGTGAGCGGACTCGAGACCCTAAAAGTTACCGTACTGACATACGCTCGTTTGCCAGGCGAAATGGAGTTTGCCTGCCTATTCTGCTCTCGCGGGTTTCATGGAACCCGGTGAGACGTTCGAGGACTCTATAAAGCGCGAGTTGTGGGAGGAAGCTGGAATTAAGGTTCGGGACATCAAGTACCACTCCAGTCAGCCGTGGGTAAGTGGGCATATATACCCCTTCGGTGGATCAACAGGTTCACTCATCTGTCGTTGCGTCTCTACGTGCAGCCCTTTCCAGCAAACCTCATGGTCGGTTTCTACGCCACCGCTAGCGAATCTCAACAACTAAGGGTAGATTTAGACAACGAACTCACAGGCAAGTGGAACAGACCACACTTCCGCTATGACCATCTCTTGATCGTTCCTCCCTTAGATGCTAGATGGTTCACCCGTGAGGAAATCATCGCAGTGCTCAACCACCCTCAGGGCACAAACCTCGGCCCCATGTATACTTCTCAACAACAGGGCGAACATGACCCACCGTTCAGGGTACCACCCAAGACCGCGATCGCGGGTGTTTTGATTTCGGATTGGGCCGACGGCAAACCACTAGATAGTCATTGTACCACTCCGAGGCTTTGAAATTGTGTACGAGAAATAGTGCATTGATAATAAGATATTACTGTACATGGATTTGCATCGACAGCAGGTTTTAAATGTTGTCCTCTGGTCCTTCCTCGATGAGCTTTGCATAATCCTCGTAACTCGCAAAGGTCGGTAACGACCGAATCTTTTTCCTCTTATTTTGCCCCTCCTTACCATCCTTTCGTTTCCTCTTCCCGCCCGATGTGGGGGAGCTGCCGCCAAACCCAGTCCATTCTTCATCTTCTTCGTTCTCGTCATCAGAAGAGTCGCCTTCATCGCCTGGCCAGCCTATCAGGCCGTCTTTGAATGCTAGTGCTTCGGCTTCGTCGAGCGGGATGAGATCTTCCGCATCTGAGGACTCAACTAGCGAGAGCTTGTCGTCATCATCCTCGTCGGCTTCGGATAGTTCTTCTACAGAGTCCACAGAATCTTCAGAATCGTGAAGGTCTGCCAAGGAATCACCATCGTCGTCCTCGTCGAGGCCAGAGGGTATCGAGTCCTCGTCATCCGAGACGCCAAGCTCCATTGGCATAGAAGCTTTCATCGCCTACGAAACAAAAGTTAGCTTCCGCGGAGACCAGCGAAGTCACCACTCTTTCCCTTACCGTCCAAATCTCAGCCTCTTCCTCATCATCAGTCGACTCCTTACCGTCGTCTACTTCATCTTCTTTACCCTCCTCGTCTCCGTTTTCGTCCAATTCCACTCCCGAATCCTCTTCATCCTCTTCCCCTTTCTTCTTCTTCCTCGCCTTTGCCACCCTAGCCTTCTCCAGTTCGTTCTTCTGGTTAAAGTACTTGTGGAAGAACACCTGGTCGATCGGGACGTCTTCCACCCTCCTCCTCCACCACTTCTCATCATTCACCGTCACCCCACCTCCAGATCCCAAGCCAAGGCTATCGCTCACTTCGCCTTTGATCAATCTCACCCCTCCACCGCTGATAGCGTCTCCAGCAGCAGGTTGCATCACGCTAGATCCCTTCTGTATTGAACTCTGCTTTTTCGGGTTCTTGTAAACGAAACGGTCGAGGAAGTGAGAGAGGGTGTTAAGCGCCAGGTCTGGCGTAGACGTGAGGGGTTGAGATAACAGCAGCTGTCTTGCATGCAGAGAGACGGTGGGGTGGTAATGCGAGAGAAGAGGGAGGAGCTCCCATAACGGTGAACTCGAAGCGTGAGCGAACTCGGGTTCCCGTTTCCTTGGATCATAAACTTGTCCCCCGTCTTCCCCCTCGCCGTCTGTAGGTTCTGGGCTGAACCTCCGTCTCGCTGGGGCACGAAGCGTCTCACGCAGGCCAGGAACGGTACTAAAAAGCTATCGAAAAACGCCAAAATGAGCCTCCGCGAGCTGTGGAGGGGCGGTGTTACCATCAACGTACCTCTCCAAGGAGGTGTAAACCACCAGCTGTGAACTCGGCTCCTCCTCCACCCCCACTCGCCAATATCTGGATGAACCTTCTCACGAACGCCTTCGCCCTTTCAAGGTTCTTATCAGACTTGATGCACTTGAGCAACAAGTTCAAGTACATCGCCTGCTTCGACGAGGTCGACAGCCTCGGATCGTACAAGGATGCATACAACGTCCGATAGAACCTGTCCGTGATGGACCCAGTGGAGGGGGACGAAGTCGACGACGTGGCCGTGGTGATTTGGTGAATGAGCAGAAGTGCTTGAAGCGTTATGTTGAACGTGGAACTGTGTGTGATCAAGAAAAGCGTGTCGAGGTGTTTTTTGAATCTAGGGTCATCGGCGTCAAGCTTGGCGAACGGTAGAGCGCGGTTGACTCCGGTCAAGACGGCAGATATCAGTTTCGAGTTGGTGTCTTCGAGCTCGGTAAAACCAGCGTCGCCTTTGACCTCCTTCCCCTTCTGTTTCTTCAGCTTCCCTTTCGATGAACTGTCCTTGACTTGTTTCACTTTCGGCGCATCTCTCGTTACATCATTGGAGTCCGTGTCGCCTTGTCCTAGAATATCCTTGAACAGTTCGAAGTAGATGTTGACCAACTCTCGGGCCACGTCCCTATCGGTTTGCGAAGGCGAGAGAACAATCTGATTAAATGTTATCGCGGCGTAGTAACGAGCGTGCGAGGTTCCAACTGCCTTCTTGTCTTCTTTCGAAGACTTTGGGGGCGGTTTTGAGGTGGACGTAGATGGTGCATCGGAGAACACAATTTTCGTATGCTTCGCTGGAGGAGTGGGTTCTGAAGGAAGGATCGACGAGGCAGCGGCGGTTGAGGCTCGAGGTTTAAGGATGAGCGAGGTGATCTCCCGGACAACGATCCCTTTCATAGATGGGTGTGTTTGGAGGAGTTGGAGGAGGTGGTGTGAAACACGAGAAGAAATCGACTTCTCAAGGTCGCCCTGTGGAAAATGATTAAGCACACCAATGAAATATCGAACTTCCCACGTACAAGCTTATTGACGAGCAACCGCAACAGGTTCTGCTCTTGTTCAGGTTTGTCTCGCAACGCGGTAAACACGAGGCTGATGGTTTGTGTCCGAACATACGGCAGGGGATCGTGTAGTAGGTTCTGCGTCCTGGTTGGGTGAAAGGGTACTTCCAAACCACCAGAAGGCTCACCTCCAAAATCTGAAGCATGGAGAAGAAATACTTCTTCAACCAGTCTTCGAAGTACCATGCGAGCAAACACTGGTCCGTCACTTGAGGGTGTAGCAATGGTTGATCGAGGAAGTATCTGTAGAACCAAAACACTGCTCAGAAGCTATTCGGTGGGTGCGGTTGTGCAACTCACTTTAATTTCCGATCTGGCGCGCCACCTCCCACCCACCAATCAACTATGCATCTGAGAGCCTTTAAACTCTCCTCCCTACCACCCTTTCCCTTCCCTCTCTCAGCCATACTCTTCAGACTCTCCAAAGATTTGACATTATGCACGGGGCTTCCTTGAACCAGCAGGGTCATGGCACTCAATCGATCGGATAACGTTCCAGATTGCAAGACCTTTTGCAAGAACTGGCCGTCGGAAGCGGAACCCGTAGAAACTCCAGAAGTGGTGTAATTCTGGACATCTGCGGCGTGCAATGATGTTGCTTTTGTAAGCAGCGAAGATACTTGCGTTGGAGTGGGTGTTGGAAGGTCTGTGGCAGCAGGAAGCGGAGGGATGACGGAATACCATTGTGAAGTTGGAGGAAGGATGAACTTTGTAGAAGATCTGGACTGGGTGGGTTTTGAGAGTAGGACTTCAGTGTCCTTCACCGTCCCCTTGGAGCCCCTTTTCCGGGTCTCTGCATCCTTGGCAGTGGTTTTCTTCCCCTTCGGCTTTGATTTCTCGGAGGGTCGGGGGGCATCATCCTCCTTCGCCTTTCCATCGCGTTTTTTCTTCGAAGGACCAGCATGCAGGTCTTTCAAAAATGCCGAGACATCTGCAGTAAGATTTGGCTATTTGAACAACCTCGGGGATGAAAAACGGACATCGAGATGAACATAAGTGCACACACTCACATCGCTCGTTTCGTGAACTTCCGTCACGAAGTTTTCCTCATCACTAGAGTCCTCAGCCGCTTTTGCCTTCGCGGTAGATTTCTTCTGACGTGAAGGTTTGGTCGAGGGACCTTGTTTTTGATTTCGGATGCGAGCCATAACACCCAGCCCAGAGGAGAATTTTATGCCCGAAGCGGATCGATGCGGGGTTTCCCACGGTTGCTACGCCTCCCAGACTCCTCACTACTCTCTTAGTCACGTGTCGTGGATCCCTTCCACTTCTCCGAGAGTGACTAGGTGGGGGAGCGCCAAAGATTCCCTGAGAATGGCGGTACCATGAAACCCAACATATTCAAGCGTCACAAACCTACGGGTTCCCGCTCTCGGTTTCATTGCAGGTGTGGGAAACCTTACGTCCGGTAACCTATCGGATCCTTCCGCTTCCGAGAGAACGGGAGCGGGCACGAGGTTCGCGATACAACAACTGGTAACATCGGGAAGGCCGCTCGTCGCGCGGAGTGTGCATATGATAGATTGGATGATGTCTCTGGACTTGGCTTATCATTACAGTGGTGCGGTGTCTTCCGGCCACCGTGCGTCCGTAATTATAGGGGACGTCGATGAGTGGGTAGTAGGGGGGAAAACATTTCCCACAATTGAAAGGCTCTGACGCCTAGGTACATATCGGCGGCACAAGAATAGGCGCACGTTCGCCCGCATCCCCGACGTGTGTTAAGCAAAAACAGCCTGCCGCTTGACCGAATACGCGCGATATCTACCAACGTGTTGCCTGACGAAAATCCCATTTCACAGAATGCGGGTCGGGGAGAAGGAAGGGACTATCCGAAGGGGGTATTCAATTCTTCCCATTGAACCCCCAGATCAAGCTCCGGTGTCCCAAAATCCACGGCCCACATGACATGGCACTTAGACGCTTTCATTCGCGGCTGTACGTCGGATTCCGAGATTCGTGCGGGGGGGAGTTCATTTGCGTGTGGTCCAATTCCCGGAAGGCCCGCTATACTCAGTAGGAGGCAAGGTCCTGGTTAGTGTTCTCCAAACAGGGTATAGTGCTCCCTTATCCCGTTCAGAGTTCGAACGCATGAATACGTACACGTACAGAAAGCTCACTGCATGCGGTCTGATCACGAAACTCCCAGCTGACAGTGTGCTCGAACGGATCATTTCCTTTGAGGTTCATCTTATCTTCCTGCCAAAAACCCATGGACCACACTAATGGACCCCCGAAAGGGGTTTCCACTCGATTACAGTCAGGATTATCCGATTTCGTACACTCCGGAAATAACTTCAAAGCCGAGCTCGCGACAAGATGGTCGATCAAGTCGTCGCTGATAGCACTGATACTTGACCACTCGATTCCAAGACGTTTAGGGATTTATCATTCGTTTTCCAGTTTCAAACTTGCTTAGTTACCCTGGTATTGGTCCAAGGTTCCCGTTGAATGCAACCCGACGTGAAAAGGTGATTCCCAAGAATCACCCAGGGCCCTCGTTCGGCAGAACGGTGCGTGGGCTACTTTGAATTGATGGGGGGGGATTACACAGGTTCTCGGTATGTACAATCGACGAGGAATGCCGGACGAAAGAAAAGGAAACCAGGGGGAATGAAGAGTAAGTGGAATCGGGGCAATGATGTTAGGGCGATCCAAAGTGGGTGAGATACTGTCGAGGTGGCGGGCGAGATAATGCAGCGGGAATATAATTAAGGGATGGCAGGGATCGAAGGGGAGGCGAAACAAAGGGGTTCCAAATTAAGGTGAAGGTGGTTCCAGTGGTGCCGACGGATGAGGACGAATGGGTGTGGTTGACAGTAGAGTCGGTCACGTGGGGGAGGGAGTGTGCGGTGCAATGAAATTGCGAATGTCGGATGATGCGTGAAGGTTGCAAGAATAATGGAAGAGATAGTAATAGCAATACTCGTGTGCGAGACTTATCAATCGCCTTCTACCACCACAAAGTCAACAAGGTTGATGGGGAAGTACAAGGGACGCCTTCGCAGTTATGCAAATATGGGGATATATGTCCGCCGATTGCAGCAGGTCCGAAAGCAAGTGGGAGATGAGGAGTGCAGATTGAAGGAAAGATGATTCTACGACTGATGCACAACAGGATTGGATTGCAGAGGAATGAAACATGAGGTGCCGTGATCGCAGCAGATCGGCTTGCGCGACCGCGGCGATGGGAAATGCATTGGGAGTCGTCCCAGATAGTGGAGCTGCGCAGTATGCCCTGGTATGTCCACGGAGTCCCCTAGGTGTCTGTGCACGGAGAAGCGAGGGGAAGGGGGGGATATTGAGGCCTAACTGCACGCCGAATGGATGGGGGTGTGAGCTCTGAGAGTGGCAGCTGATGACTTCTTAAACCACGCGACAGGGTCAGCTACCGGGTATGTCCCATGTCTGTGGGTGGTGACCTCCCGTTCCAGCTGGCGTAAGAGGGACCGGGGGACCCGTGATGAGGGGGCATGTGACCGGATGAAGAAAGAGAGTGCCTCATGTGTGGTAGCATGGGTTGACCCCTGGATTGACCATGGTGCGGAGCGTTGTGGTTGGAAGAAGGTGTCGTACGCCTCATATCCCGTCCCCGAACGACATCCTCTTTTCGGATAACACCGTTTATCCCGAGGTAACCGATACCCTTACCAAACTCTCTGACCATTGCCTTGCCGATTAAACATACCCACCCCAGGCCCTCACCGATTTGGCTCTGTCCGGGCCAATATAGATCGCCTTCGTCGTCCTCGATATCAGGTTCGTGCTCCTCGTCCGCCGAGAGGCTGCTCCCAGCAATTCGTTCCCACGTCGTTGGGAAGTGTCTCATCAAGACGGGGATATTGAGGTGCTGGGACGCGAGGTGTGAGCACCACTGGGCGGCGTGAATCGCCAAGTTCTGGTTTCTGAACGCGGCGATGGTCTCAGGTTGGAGCATGAGAGGGAATACGGTGGGGATTTGGTTTGGCGGATGTGTTGATGAGGACTGAGGGGCGTTTGGATTCAGTTGGGAAGGGACGGTGTTTGAGGGCTGGGGCTGATTTGGGGGACCGGGGTTCACGGGAGACCGATTTGCCATAGTGGGTGTGGAATTGACGCTACTGGCGCTGGCTGGTGACGGGAGCATCGTTGGTGTATTCACGGATCCCGATCCGTGTTTTTGTGATCCAGTAGCCTGTGTAAGCGCGTCGACCGCAGCCTGTTGTTGCCGTTCGATCTCACGGTAGAGACGAGTGGATGTTGATTCAAGACCCTCCTTACCCTGACCATCCTTCCCTCTCCGGTCAAGGCAGGCATAAACGAATTTGCGATAGTTGATGTAGGCCTCGATCATGTACCTGAAGCAGGGTTAAGTGCACAAATATTGTGGGAATGTTTCAGACATACACCAAACCAAGGAACGCTTTTTCCTGTTCGCCTTGGGTGTCTTCCGACGACCACTTGGCTTTACACCAAGCAAGAAACTCGCTGATGTTACCCCACGTGTCGGCAACGCAATCGTTGTGGAAGTATTCGTTACTCCATATTGAGTAAGCGAATGAAACGAGGGCGTCTACAAGCTCTAGCCTCGCGATCAAGTTCCCGTTCTTGTGGTATGGGGAACCAACCGGGGGCGGGTTCGCCAGAGGTCGATAATGACGATGGTTGGGCGGATATGTAGACCAGAAACGAGCATCTCCGGAGTATTTGAGGATTTTTCCGTATGCGTGATACTTTTCTTTGGTTTCCATGGCCCGCACAGCATCGCCACGACCCCGACGAGGTCGGCGGACTGGGACGGTTGCCGATGAGGCTGTTTGAGGAGCGGGTATTGACGGTTGGATCGATTCCGCGAGTGATGAGGTAGGGGACTCTTCCCGGAGCTCCCCATCTTCTGTGGGCTCGACTTTGAGTGGCTGGGGTGGAAGCGTACGAGGTCTCTTGAGCTTTTCTGAATCAGAGGTGGCGGATAGTTTTCGTTTATTGGGGGGAGATGGGGAAGGGGAGCGGGACAAGGGAGGTGAGATGGGTAACTCAGGCGGCAGTGGAGCCGAGAGAGTGCCAAGGATCTGGAGGCATTGACTGATGTTGAGTGGAGAGAAGATGGGTCGCACTGAGTGGCCTACCTGGAGATTCCGTACTAGCTGATCTCTTGTGAATTTACTGGGTGGAAGGGGGATGTCAGTCATGGCGGTGGGGAGAAGGGGGACTGAACGTGTGGGGGGAATGAAGGTTACCGTTTCTTGGGGTTGCTAGAGGATGCAACGGGCGTCGAGGAGGGGTGGGTGGCGGACATCGCTCACGACGGGGTGGAACGAGAGCGTGCTTGAGGGGAGATGGTGGTGGTAGACGGCTGAGGTGGGCAGGGAATATGGTAAACTGACAATGGCGATGTTCTCATCTCTTCGGAAGCTAATCCGGCCGTCAAACACCGGTTTATTGGAATTTTATTATAACACCTTTTGTTTTGTCCCTACTTTCCCTCTTTCATCTCTAATAATCCCTTTGTTTTATCCGCCGACAGAAACACGGTCTAGCCCGGCAGACGGACGAGGGAGGACAGAAAGATATCTCGAGACCGAGGCGTCTTGGCCCTGTAACGAGACGGAAACGCGCGGCGCCAATTTGATGCATGACTGATCCCCCCCTGCCCACCCCCCATATGACCCGCCAAAAATAATATCATCGCAGGGTAGTGCAGTAACCTCGGGGTGACCTTGCCCCTCGCCCAGGACAGCCTGCGCACACCCCGTTGCTTCCCTACCTCTGACGCCGAGGAACGCAATCCGCGGGCTGCGGACAGACAAAATCCGATCTAACATATTTGACCCCCTTGGGCTGGCAAATCTCTAACCCAGACAGCAAAGTGTGCGCGAGTGCTGCGGATGACGGGCAAGATTGAATCTCATTTCAAGAACCCCGTCAGCCTGCCGCAGGCCAGCGTGTGCACCTCTCCCGGACCGCGTGACGCAAGGGAGAATGAGTTTTATCCTACCTTGATAACCTTCGCTGATGTCCGCCTTAACTAGTCATCTCATACGTACAGTCAAGAGAGGACATGTAAAACGCATGGGTCATTCACATAGAACGGCCGGTTCCTTTATGAGCAGTTTTTGATTCGTCGGAAAGCCAAACGATCATCGGTAACCCACAACAGCATCGAAGATTGGTCATAAATAGTCATAGCCTCAGAGGCGGCTGTCTCCAAAACCGCCGAGGAATGGAGTGGCAAGCCCAAACTCCAAACGCCCCCCCCCCGGGTGGATGCCGAACCATCGCTCTGCGTACATAACACCCACCTTTAGCTTATTATAGCACACCCCGGAAAATCGGCCGGTATCTCTCCCTCGCTGATTGCCTGATCCTCCGTGATCGAAATCTTCCCAATCTGGAAGGTATCCCTAAAAAGGGATCAAGCTGTACAGTTGTCTCGGAAAAACCCGCCCTCATCGCAAACCCTGTCCTGCGCACCATACTGTCGATTATCCTATCTGTAATTCTAGGCGACACACGATGGCCACCGCTCAGGCTCTACCAAAAGACGTCTCTAGGCTCGGGCAGGAGGTCAAGCTCTTCGGAAAGTGGGAGACTCATGGGTATGTCCTGCAAAAATGCTCAAATTATGGTGGACGGCTGAAAGTCTGGTTCCAGGATCGAAGTAAAAGATATCTCCCTCCACGACTACATCCAAATCCACCATGCCGTCTACCTTCCTCACACAGCTGGTCGTTATGCCAAGAAGCAGTTCAAGAAGGCCCAGATGCCTATTGTTGAGCGATTGGTGGACAGGTATGGGTCCACAGAAACTGCTCCAGGACAATAGTCGCGTTAATCGTGCTCGATTCGTGATTAGTCTTATGATGAAGGGCCGTAATAACGGCAAGAAGCTCCTTGCTCTCCGAATTGTTGCCCACGCCTTCGAAATCATCCACCTCCTCACCGACCAGAACCCAATTCAGGTTCGTCCCCCAAACGGGACCACTGTTCGGTTCTAATTCGTAGTAGGTACTGGTTGATGCCATCGTCAATACCGGGCCTCGTGAGGATTCTACCCGTATCGGTTCACAAGGAACCGTCCGTCGCCAGGCCGTCGATGTCTCTCCCCTCCGACGAGTCAACCAGGCCATCTCCCTCCTAACCACTGGCGTACGATCCCACCTCTCCCTTCCTTCCGTTTAATCTGACAGGACGTCGTTAGACCCGCGAGTCAGCATTCAGGAACGTGAAATCGATCGCCGAGTGCTTGGCTGATGAACTTATCAACGCGGCGAAAGGTTCATCGAACTCGTATGCTATCAAGGTTCGTTACCGCCCGCC
>Ga0307515_10007115_pt1 | contig 22225 bp, 3 predicted proteins | sample 17_EM_MG_FD_194513 | JGI IMG/M metagenome (GOLD analysis project Ga0307515, IMG submission 194513) | Populus trichocarpa ectomycorrhiza microbial communities from riparian zone in the Pacific Northwest, United States - 17_EM | ecosystem: Host-associated > Plants > Roots > Unclassified | place...
TACTTAATTTATTACTTAATTATTACTTAATCTATTATTTTTACTATTTTTCTTTTACCTTTATTACTTTTATTACTATAACTACTTCTACTTTTACTTTTACTTCTATTACTACTACTACTACTACTACTACTATTTTTACTACTACTACTACTACTATTTTTACTACTACTTTTACTAACTTTATTACTTCCATTACTCCTATTACCTTTACTACTACTTTTATTACCTTTATTTCTTTTTTTTATTACTACTTCTACTACTTCTATTACTTTTACTATTTTTATTACCCTTATTACCTTTATTACTTCTATTACTACTTTTACTATTACTCCTACTATTACTTTTACTTTTATTTTTTTTTATTTACTATTTATATTATTTCTATTACTACTAATTTTATTACTATCTTTACTACCTCTACTATTACTCTTACTTTTATTACTATTTAATTTATTACCTTTACTACTACCCCTACTACTATTTAATCTATTACTTTTACTACTACTCCTACTTTTACTATTTCTATTATTCTAACTATTACTTCTACTTCTACTACTACTACTCTTATTACTTATTACTACTACTTCTACTCCTACTACTACTTCTATTACTACTCCTACTACTACTCCTACTACTACTCCTACTACTACTCCTACTACTACTTTTATATACTAAAATTAACTTATTTTACAATATTAATATACTAAAATTACCTTTTTTTTATAATATTAATATACTAAAATTACCTTTTTTTATAATATTAATATACCTAAGTTAACCTCTTTTATAATATTAATATGCCGAAATTAACTTCTTTTATAATATTAATATACCAAAATTAACCTCTTTTATAATATTAATATACTAAAATTAACTTTTTTTACTATATTAATATACTATATATATTAATTAGTTTATCTTTATTTTTCCTCTTTTTTTTATATAGATAATAATATTAGTATAGAACTATAAACCTAAACCTTTTACCCTTCTTATTATCTATAAGAATTCTTATATTAAATTATTACTCTTAAACCCTTTATTAACCTACTATCTCTTTAAATACGCCCCTAATACCTTATAGTTATTAATATCTATACCTATTTTTTTAATCTCTTACTCTACTCCCTTTTAACCCTATTATATAAAACTAATATTCTAACTATTATACTTATTATTACGCCTAAGTATTAATAATGCTTTCCTATTTGCCTAAACTTACCTTTTTTATTATCCGTCTACCTTATATAAACCCCTTAAGAGGCTTTATATTTAAAATAACCCATTTTTTAACCTTTTTAATACTTTCTTATATTACTACCTATATCCTCCTAATATATCTACCTTACTTATTTATATAATTTGCTAATCTATATTTCTATACTTTATTTACCGCTTTATATACTATATATCTATTCTTCTACTATTATAACTACCTCTCTATTAACCGTAATATATTCTTACTATTCTCTTTATTCTCTTTATCCTCTATATTCTCCTTATCCTCTTTATTCTTACTATCCCCTATATCCTCTTTATTCTTTTTATTTTTACTATCCCCTATATTTTTTTTATTCTCTTTATTCCTTTTATTCTCCTTATAATCTTCCTTATCTCTTATTTATAATTCCCTTTTATTTTCTAACCCTAATTAACTTATAAATTCTAAATTAACCCTAGATACTTCTTATCTCCCTTTTACTAAATTTACTTCTTCTACTTCTTCTATTTCTTAAACTTCTTCTTTTTCTTACTCTTCTATATACTATACTACTTACTTTTTTCCCTTACCTATATAAAGTAACATTTTAATAACTATAACTATTGCGTTGCTTATTAATATTCCCTATACTTACCTCTAATATCGCTATTTTAGCTATTTACTATATTTCTTTAAGCTACTACCTAGCTCTACCTTATAGCTAGCCTTATAGATAATATCTAACCTATAAACTATTTTTATTACTACCCTAATAACTAGGACTAATATATTTAACTACTAATATTTTTTTAATTTACTCTTTTCTATTATATATAGCTTTTAACTAATTTTATACTTTATATATATATAACTACTCTTATTATACTAAATTTAACTTTAAAACTTATTGTAATTTATTTACCCTAAGTTTTTAAATTTTTAATACTTAACTAATAAATATAGATATAAGTCGTTTTCTTTATTTAGTATTTAGTATACTATATAGCTATTTACTAGTTTATCTAGCTACTTTTATATCTAACCCTTTTTATCTATATCTTTTACCTATAAACTCTACTAATCTATTAAACCTTTATTATATCTATTATATACTATATAGTTTATATCTACGTACCTAACTTTTTTACTATCTAGATACCTACTTATCGCCCCTTAATAGCACTCTATTATTTAAATAAAAGCTATTATTATTAACTTATTAACTAACTTAGCCTTCTATTTAGCCTACCTTTTTACCTTACTATTCTCTAAAAGTATTACTAAGTCTACTACTTTCCCTTTATATTTTACCCACCTACTTTCTTACGCGTAGTTAATTATCCTATATAATAGCCCTACGTAAAGTATAAATATAATACCTTTATAGTCTACCCCTATTTTAAAAGCTAACGTTATAATAATAAATCCCCCTACTTTAACTTACTTTTTAAGTTATTTCTCCCTATTAACTAACCCGGTATAATAATACGCGCACTTAAGTAAGTAAGCTATCTCCTTATATTACTCTTAGCTGCGATAGTATACTACCCCCTTTATACTATCTAGCCTTTAAGCTTATCTCTTATATATTACTAGCGCTATTTTTAAAATCCTTTTTTTTTAATACTACTATACTATATACCGCGTCTTTACTTATACTATACTCGCTTATATATATATAGCTAATAGTATAAGTATAACCTTACTTAACTTCTACTTTAGTAGTAGGGGTAGCGTTACTATAAGTAGTACTATTAGATATTATAGTAGTTATAAATTTTAAAGCTTTATTAACTTTAGCCGCTAATTACTTAAAGTAAATATTAAATAATATTTATTAATTATTACCTACTAAAGTAATTTATTCCGGTTTAATTATAAAGTATAGTTAAGAAATTCTTAGCTTAAAGCTATATCTATACTTACTACTACTATAGCTACCGCGTTATTTTTTCCTACTTTTTACTCTATATAGTTTATCTACGCCTTTTTTAACTAGTTAACTATATTACCTAATAGCGCCTAAAATAGTATAATAATAATAGTAATACTAGGGTTATTTAGATATGCCGGCGCTATAAATAATAAGCTCTTTTTTTTTTTTTTAGTAGTACTATAACTAGCGGCGTATATCCTACTAGTATAGCCTCTACTTTTTACTTTTACTTATTTAACTAAAATAATACTTTACTATAGCTAAGCGCCTATTATATTACTCTTTTAATTTACTTTACCTTATACTCTTTTATTTCTAGCCCTATTTTTTATAAAACTAGCTATATACTTAAAGCATCTAACGGCCCTTATATATACTTTTACTTTACCTTTACTACCTTTAACTCTCTAGGTCTTATATTATCTATACCCCCTATACTTAAAAACTAGTGCTATACTTTACTAAGCAGTTAAAATGTTTTTACTAATTAGATATTTAAGTGCTTAATAATATTACTTAATACTCCGTATTAATTAACCCCTATTTTCTTTATTTACCTAGCTAATATCTTTAATATACTTTCCTTTTTAACTTTTATTTCCTTAATCTCGCTAATATTATTTTAAGTACTTACCCTAAATATTTTATCTATAAAGACCTATTTAATCGCAATAGTTATATACTAGTAGTTAAGCGTATATAGTTTATTTTTTAGTGCCTATAAAGATTGTATATTAATTACCTATATAAGATAGTCTGTTTTTTATAGTTTATGCTTACTAGCTTAAATATAGTTGCTTTATTTATACCGTTATATATACTTTATAAGCCTTTCTTAAAACGGCAGTATATACGCTAGATATAACGCTACTAGCTAACCTACCCTTTATAGTAGAAACTGCGGTATAACCTTTAGCACGTTAATAAGCAACTATAACTTATAATAATAAGTAATAAATACTACCTATTTATCTATAATAAAAACGTTCTAGTTCTATAGAAGCCTATTTTAATACTAGTATAATATAATTTTAGTCCTCTTAGCTAGCTATTTTACTATTATATATACTATAAATAGCAGCAGCTTAAGAAACCTATTAACTTTTTAAATATATTGCCGGACCCGCTATATATACTACCCCTTTTTTACTTATATTTTTTTATCTACTTTGCTTTATTATATCTACCTAAGTATCTATTCTAGCCCGCCGCCTAGCCTATTATTTAACTTACTTATAAACAAAATCCCCTATTTTATAAATATTATATTATCCTTAATTTTATCTAATAGGATAGTAAACCGCCCCCCTTACCTATAAACCTATATTAGCTCCTACTATAGTATTTACTTAGCTTTAATAACCGTATTTTAAATTATTATTTAAAACCGTTTAATTATAACTAGCTGCCTATATAAATAGACAATCTTCTTATCTTTTAACTAATAGATACTACCTAAATTATTATAATTTAATATAACTGCCTTACTATACACTAGTAAGCTAATTATTATATTTATTAGGCTAAAAGACCTATTAGCTAGAAATTACTTCCGCTTAGTAAAAAACTTTTTCTACTTAGCTTTCTTTTACCTTTCTCTTTCTATTAATAAAAGTAGCTATTTAACTATAAGCGCTTATATATAGTAAACTACGCCTATAAGTATATATAAGAAGTTATTTACTATTTAAAGTCTCTTTAATTTCTTATTAATCCCTAGCACTATAAGAAAGTAAATAAGTTTATTATTAAACGGACTATTACTAATATTCTAGAATATAAATAAAGCTAAAAGTTAAAGCACCCGTTTTATAAAACTCTTCTTATTCTCTTCTACTTATAGCGTATACTATAGATTTTTTATAACTTTTTTTTATTTATCCCGCTATTAGAAAAGCTCTTAAGTATTCTTAAAAAACTAAGTATTATCCTTATTATTTTCTCCACCTTTATTATTCTCCTTATCTTCTACCTTCTCGTTATTATTATTACTATTATTATTACCGTTCTTATTTATTCCTCTAGTTATACTATCTACGTTTTTACTACTAGTATCTTTATTATTATTTATATCTCGCCTAAGTATAACACTATTCCCTTTTACCTTTTTTATAGTAATAAGCCGTAAATAATAATAGATAAACTGCTGCTAGTACCTAGTATACTACTCCTAACTATCCGCGTTTTTTAACTACCCTATTAGCTTAATATTAACCTTTTTACGCTTTATACTTTTAAGCTATTGCCTTATTTTATAAGTAAGCGTTAATAATTTAAATATATATCTCTCTATTAATATATCTACTACCCTATATACTTACTTTAACTCCTTTTTATTTTAGTCTAGTAATTACCTTATATACGTAAGATATATTAGATTATATTTTGCTATATACTCTAGCTAGCCTATATAGTTATACTATCCTATTTAATCTATCTTTACTACTTTAGTATTTACTACCTCTAGTCCCTTTTTATAGTCCTTATTAGCCTTTTTCTATTTATTTAATATAGCTTATATAAATTCCTTATTACCCTTATTATCCGCGCGTAAAGCTACCTTACCCTTTAGTTCTGGTATATATATAGTAAAGTAGCGCTAAAAGCTACTGCTAGTAAAAAATATCTGTACTTTAACGTTTATTTAATACTTCTGGTTTTACTAAGTTAACTTCTATCCGTATATCTTTTTGCTATACTTCCGTACTCTATTATAATTTATACTAATAAACCTATATACTTCCTTATTATATAAAAAAGCGTTTATTAGCTTATATAGTATTTTAAATGGTGGTCTAAACGGCGGCAATAGTGGTATATTCCTTGGGCCTAATAAAGCGTATTTACTATACTTTTTAATAATTTCCTTTTATATCTTTTACTGTATTAAGTAATAGTTATATAGATATAACCGCAGATTTTAAAGTATATAGCCGTATTCTTTATATATTAGTACTTTATAATTAGGGTTATAATATAGAAACTAGTTAGGCGGCTAAGTACTACTATTTATTGTTACTGCGGTTATTAACGCTATTGTTAACGCTAGTATTAATTTGTGTTATATTCTAGCCCGCGGGTTCTAGTAAACCTTTATTATAACTATAACTATAAAAATATAATGCTTAATTCTACTACTAATACTTAACCCCCTTTTAGCATATTAGTATACTAAAATATTAGAATATAATACTTAACTTAATTTATCTATTTAGGGAAGGCTAGTAGCTATATAATATAATATTAAGGAGGCTAGTTTACTAGCCCCCTTATACTACTAGAATATTAATTCTTAATAGATAGAGTAGGAAGCTTATATATATATATTAATAATTAAGTAGCTAGTAATAGCGCTACTACTATTAGTATTTATTATTATTGCGGTTATTAACGTTGTTATTAATACTAGCGTTATATTCTAGCCTGTGGGCTTTAGTAAACCTATATTATAACCCTAATATTAACCCTAAGTTAATAGTAATATAGTGTAATTCTTAATCTAATACCTTAAAACGATTAAACTTAATATGCTAAACAACTTTTATATAGGAAAGAATGTGTTTAACGTATTATTATAGGGGTATTTAAAGAATAGATCCCACCTAATAGATCCTATTAAGAAATTATTAGTTTTTAGTTAGCGTAACCCTAAATACTAACTACGTTTATCCGGATTCTAGTGTAATCTACTACCCCCTTAATAATAGGGTTTCTATTATAAAGGGGTTATTACCTATACTAGGCTTTATACCTATCTTACTATTAAATAGGGGTTAAATTTAATACTCCTTTAGGTATAAAGCGTATACTATTTTACCTAGGGCTATATTTTTTAGAATATTCTTTAAGCTTATTAATAATATACGCCCTTTTAAATCTTTATTATTTTACTATTTAAAGGCTTTAGTTTTAAATTATATTTTAAAATCTATTTTTATAAGCTAAGGGTATTTAAGGATAAGGTTATAACCTATAAAGTTAGCCACCTAAAAGGGTTATAGGCTAACTACCTTAGTATAGTTATATATATTGGCTACTAATACTATAAGCTTATAGGTACTATATAGCTTAATCTAATACTTATTTAAAAAGCCTATAATAGGTTTTCGCTACCTTTATAATAGGATAAGTTTATACTCTTTTACTAAATTATATTATATAAGATTAATTTTAGCGCTACTATTATATAGTGCTTAGAACTATTATACCTTACCTATAAAGAGTATTATTTCTAGCTTAATAGTAATATAAAGAGTCTCTTTTTTTATATCTTACCCTAGTTATAGCTAGGAGAGGTCCGTAACTAGGGCTTTTCTTTTTTTAAATTATTAGTGCGGTTATTACCCTACTTATTTTTCTAATAAAATCTATCTTTAGAGTTTTCTCTTAACTTCTTAAAGTGTTCCTATAAAGGTACTAAATAGGTATTAGGTTAGCCTTAGGAGTTTTTCCTATTATTTAAGGCCCCTAACTTTAACTTTTTTAAAGTTTTCTTTAAGAACGGCTTCTTTAAAGGTTAGGTCTACCCTATATTACTATTAAAGTGCCTATACTTCTAGTAACCCCCTAGCTTTTTATTAAAAGAGGTTTAGTTTCTTATTATATCTTTAGCGTTTAGAACTACTTGTTTAAAATCTATATATATAGTAATCTATAATAGGGCTTTTACGCGCTTTATTTTATTATAAATTACTAGCTTAATTCTAGCCTAAATAAACCTAATCTTCTCCTTTTTATAGATGCTACTATCTTTATTTTTAAAGGGTTTTAGATTTATCTATTAAATATAAGTTTCTATAAAGTTTATAAACTAGTAAAAGTTATAGTGGTCTAGTTATATCCTATTCTAAAATAGCTTTATATTATTATATTATATAATATATAAATCTTAAGTTTATTTCTTTAGAAAGGTTTATAGCTATAGCTATATAGTAATTTACTCTTTATTAAGCTAATTAAGTATAATTTAGTTTAGTAATTGGTCTTTAATTTTGCTAATAATCTAGTGTATATACTCTTTAGTATTATCTTATATTATTAGCATCTTAAAGAAGTTATCTACCTTATAAACCTAATTATCTAACTACTAGGCGTTAGGTCTATAGCGGAGTTCTAAACTACTAAAAGCCTTAGCTAATTAGTCTATATCCTTTTTCTATTTATTATATAGATAACTCTTTAAGTCTTTTATACCTCTTTAGGTAGGTACTAAGTAGCTTTTAAAAAGCCCTTAGTTTTAACTAGGTTATAAAAGAATTTACCTAGCTTAGATTAAACCCTACTAGATCTAGATTTACCCTTAAAGGGTTTTAATATATTTATTAGTAGCTTTCTCCTATATAGCTTTTAAGAGCCTTATAATAGCTTCCTAATATCTATCTTAAAGGAGATTAGTTTAGGGCTCTTAACCTTCTAAACTTAGGCCTAGGAAGGCTCCTACTATAGAGGTAGTATTAGTATTAGTAGCTAGTATAGGCTTCCTAATAAGGCTTAGTGTTATAGCTTAAATAAATACCTTTAAACTAAAGCTTAAATAAATACTATATTACAAAGATACTAAACTAAAGAGAAGGAAAAGGGGTTGCTAGGACTGATATAAATAAATATATAGGGTAGGCCGCTAAGGCGCTAGCTTTAGGTAGGCTAATTATAGGTTAGTAAAATATAGTAGAATTTAGTAGGTAATATATAATAGCGCCGTTATATTACCCCCCTCTTTAAAAGAAAGCCTGCCCTTAGGCTTAGTTAGAAAAAATAGGGTAGTACTAGGCTTATAAACGTAGGATTATAAAAATATAAAATAAGAAGATAAAGTAGATATAAGTCCGTCCTAATTAAGTATAAAGGGCGATTATAAGCTAAGTGGAAGTACTAGGCTAAAAAGAGTAGCCGCTAAAAGTCTTAGTATAGATTTAACTAATTAAATAACTTTAACCGGCGGTTAAAGTTTCTAAATATTTAAAATTTTATAGTATTAGTAGAAAATAGTAGAATATAGCAGAATTTGGTAGATAGCTATATTAGGGCTTTAGGGCGTTTTTATCCCTATATTCTTCCGGTAACTTATTATTTTTATTATACTAGTATTTTATCTATTTATCTAGGTACTTTAGGGGTTTAGGCATATTAGGGTATTAGTTATAAAAAATTTTAAGCTTTTAGGGGTAGCCTATAAAGTTCTATATAAGATACTAGGTTAGGTTAAAATTATAGCCCTTCTATTAGATATAGTATTTTAGCACTCCCTATACTATTTTATAAGCTAGTATTTTATTAACCTCCTATTTATTATTACTATTTACTTAAACTAGTAGGGGAGGCTTATTCTTTTATCTAGGTAATAGGTTATTTATAGCTTTTTATAACTTATCTAGTAAGAAGATAGGGTAAACTCTAATTAAGTTTAGGAGCTTTATTTTATATAAGTTGCTTATCTTTTTAAAAACCTTATACGGTCCTACTATTTAATAGTTTAGCTTATAGCTAGGTTATTTAGTCCTCTAATTTCTTATTATAATCTAGACTATATTACTAGGGGCAAAATTAAGCTCTTAATAGTGTTTGTTTGCCTACTATTTTATTAACCTTTAAGTTTTTTTTAAGTTCTTATAGGCTACCGTCTAAGCCTCCTCTAATTATTTAGTATATTATTAGGCCTTAATATAGGATAGCTTCTCTTATATAGTTTAGGGTTCTTTTAGCCTTTTCTAGTTAAAACTTATATAAGGTAAGTATTCTATTTCTAGCTAAATTAGGGTAAACCCTATAGAGTTATAGGGTAGGGTTGCTTACGCGTAGTTTATTAAGGGTAGTAATTTAAACTAGTTATTTTAGAAATACTTAATAAAGGGCCTAAGCCTTTAGTCTAGGTACTAATTTATAATCTTTATCTAACCGTCTATCTAGGGGTAATAAGCCGTAAAAAGCTTTAGCTTAATGCCTAGGATTTAGATAAACTTATTTTAGAAGGCTAATATAAACTATAGCCTATAATTAGATATAATAGTATCTAGTAGTCTATAGATTTAGTAGACGTAATAAATATATAGCTAGGCTACCTCTTTAGTATTAATATTTTTATAATATAAAATTAAAAACGGGCGTTTATTAAAGCGGTTAACTATAACTATAATTATATTATATCTATTACGGTCCTTAGGTAGTTTATAAAAGTCTATAAAGATATACTACTAAGGGCGCTCTAGTATTAGGAGTGGCTTAAATAGTCTTAGGGTTTTATTCTATAGGATTATAGCTCTCTAATAGTCTTTATAGTTCTATATATATTAATTAATATCCGCAACTATTTTTAGCTAGTAGTAGCAGTAGTTAATAATTTTATAGGTTTTATTCTTACTAGGGTATACTATAGAGACTTAGCAATAAGCTTTACGGATTAGTTTAGTCTATAAATTATTAATATTAGGGACTATAAGCCACTTCTAGTATAGGAGTAATCCTTTCTCCGTTTTAAAATTAGGGTTTTCTTTTATAGTTTATTTATAGAGGGCCCTTAGGGCGTTAGCCGTGCGGTTTATAGTTAGGAGGTAGTTAATTAGCCCTATTAGCTTATTTAAGGACTTCTTTATTAGTGCTAGCTTATTTTACTAAAAGTTTAGCTTCTTAAGGATTTATAAGTTAAGCTATTTTAGATAGAAAAGGGTATACGTTTAATATTAGGTCTTTAGCTTATCCTAGGGTCCTATATTTTATTCTTTTTAGGTTAGGATATTAGCCTTAAAGTTTTACTTATTAGAATAATATATAATTATAAAGAAGAATTAGGAGAGTATTTTAGCTTATTAGGCTTATCGCCCTATAAGCTGCTTTATAATTATAAAGTACTTTAGGGCTTTATAATCTATATATATCTTAATCTAAAAGTTTATACCTTTAAGCTCTATACACTATTAGGAGAGTAATTAAATAATAGCTAGTATTTCTTTATTATATACTTTATAGTTATATTTAGCTAAGTTTATTATCTTTAAGAAGAAAGCTATAGAGTACTATTTACCGTCTAGATATAACTATAATAGGATTTTTACTATAACCCTATTAGAGGCGTTTATTTCTAGTATTAATTTAAGGTCTAGGTTATAGTAATAAAGGATTAAGAAAGAAATAAGCCAATTTTTTACCTCTTTAAAGGCCTCTATATAGCTATTATTAAAAATAAAAGGCGTATCCTTCTTAGTTAGTTATATAAGAGGTTTTACTATAATTTTATAATTACGGATAAACTAATAGTAGAAATTATAAAAACTAGGGAAGGATTAGATTTCTTTTACTATATAAGGGGGCTTTTAGTTATAGATTATCTTTACCTTTTTAAGGTTAACCTTAATTTCTTCCGTAGTTATAATAAACCTAAGGTATTTTATACGTTTTACCCTAAACTTATATTTCTTAATATTAACTTATAAGCCTATATTCCGTAGTTTTTCTAGGACCTTTTTAATATAAACTTAATACTTAAGTTTATTGTTTAAGTATATAAGAATATTATCTAGGTATACTATATAGAATTCGTTAAGGTAATTAAAAAGAATATTATTTATATACCTTTAGTATATAGCTAGTCTATTTATTAGTCTAAAAGGAAGAACTTTATATTTATAGGAATTATAGTAGGTACGGAATGTTATTAAATCTTTAGATATAGGGTTTATCTTAATTTAGTAGAAAGCTTAGCGGATATTAAGTTTAGTAAAGATCTTTACCTAGCTTAAATATATAAGGGTCTTATTAATTAAAGGAATAGAATACCGGTTTTTTTAAGTAATAGTATTTAGCTTTTAATAGTTAATATAAAAATAAAGGCCTTTATTAGGCTTTTTTATAAATAAAATAGGGGAAGTAAAAGGGGCTTAACTTAGCTTAATAAACCCTTTATCTAGGTTATTAATTAAGTACTACTTTATTACTTTTAGCTTATTTATTAATTAATAATAGAGGGGGCTATAGCCTAGCGAGTTATTAGCCTCTAATTAAATCTTATAATTATATATTTAGTAAGGGGTAACTTATCTAAGGCCGCCTTTAAGAATATATCCTTATAGCCTATATAAATAGTAAAAAGAAGGCGTTTAATTAGTTTCTTATTAGTTTCCTTATCTAGCCTTTCCTCTCTATTATTAATAATTTAGTTAATCTTATATAGGCTTATTATAAAGACCTTATTATCCTTCTAGTATATATTAAAGTAAAACGCTATAACGCTAATTACAGTAATGTCTATAATAGGGGGGTTAACTAATAATAGGGGTATATATAACTTTAGGGACTTCTAGGGTACTAGCGTTATTATTACTCCTTTTAGCTCCTATTATATTTTTTAGAGGTTATCCCTTATATCCTATTAATACGTTCTTTTCTATAACGGTTAAATCTATATAATTTAGACGTTATCTATATTATTATCTGTCCTACTTTTATATATAGAGTCCTCTTTAAATATAGCGCTTTAGAAGAGTATCTTTATTAATATAGAGTTCTTTCTAGCTTTACGGCGGGCATTCTTTTAGGTAAAGGCTAGGTTACGGGCCCAGACATTCTATTAGTAGGTAGAGTTAGCCCTTATAGCTAGTATCTTATGGTTAGTTTAAATCTCCCTAATAAAGAAGAATAACCTTAGTCTATCCTCCAGCTAAATAAACTATCTTTTTTATATATTTAACCAAATATTAAAATAGGATATCTATTTTCGTCTAAGGATTATATTATAGGACCCTAGGTTTAGGATATAAAAGGGGATACTATATTAGCGTTATTTGTTAAAAGTAATATATAACTTTAAGATATAGGTAATAGGCTAACCAGCTTAGCTATTATAGCCCTTTACCTAAATAGGCTTCTCTAGTTAAATAGCTTTTATATTTAAAAACTTAGTAACATTATTTATATAAGCAGTATTTATAAAGGTAAAGCTATTTACTCTAGTATTAATAAGGGCGGTTATATTAACTTTATATCTATTTTAAAATACTATATATAGAACTATAAAATACTTTCTACCTATTAACTAACTAAGATTAATCTCTTTAAGATTAATAGGGTACCCTAGGGGGGAGTCTTTCCCTAGGGTTCTTCTTTTCCTAACTTATTAGACGTTTCTCCTTCCTCTATTTTCTTAATATTACCTATATTCTTTAGCTCCAGGTAGGATAAAGTAAAGTAACTTTACTTATTATAGTTAAAACATATAGCCAAGGTAGGGTTAATTAAAGTATTATAGTAAATACTAGTTAATGGCGTAGTACGTAGCTAGTTAGGTAAGGCTTACTAATATATAGTTATAACTTATCTTCCTACTCTAGCTCCTATAGGTATAGCTAGCGAGTTTTAATTATTATAGAGTTACTTCTACTAATTAGGGTAGGCGTTAATCCGCTTTAGTTCTAAGTTTAATAATAGGCAATAAGCTACGAGTCTTTTATAGGTTAGTAGGTTATTTAAGGTTATAGCAATCTTTTTTTATAGCCGGATAGTTAGCTTATTGTATAGGTCTAATCGGTAGTTCTTAAGGGGAACCTAGCCTTCTCCTATAAGGTATAGGAATTAAGTTTAAAATTTAGCAAAAGGTTAGTTTAATTTTATTATTAGGTAATTATAGTTATAACGGGCATCCTATACTTTATTTGGGTTAATATAAATAGCCGCTAAGTACTATATTATCTTATTAATAGATATAAATTAGATAGGGGAGTCGTCCTTAAACTTAGCTTAAAGGTACTATTAGGCGTCCCTAGTGGTTTAACTAAAGAGGTAGAGTATTTTAGCTTCTTTAGAAAGGAAATAGTTATAGTTAACGCGGAGCTTTCCTTATACTTAAATTCTCTAATTCTTAAAGGTAGAGTCTATCCTATTAGATAGTAGTAAGGGGTTAGGGAGCTTAACAGACTTTAATTACTTTATTATTATATCCGTACTCCCTAGTATATTATATTTAGTAAAGTAAATAGGTTAGCTAGGGCTTTAAGAAGGGGAAGCTAGGCTATTTTATAGGGCCGTAAGGCTTTTTAGGATCTCTTATAGGGTCTCTTATATATTTCTTACTTTAAGACAATTAGCTTCCTAGCTAGCTATAAGGGCGCGAATCTACTTACGTATATCTACAACATTATTATTATCTTTAATTTCTAATCCTAATTAGATCTTAGGTTCCTCTTAGGTAAAAGTAGCTCTCTTAAATAAGCTTACTTTAAATACTATTATTAGCTTTTTAAGGTTTATTAGTATTATACGCTTTAGTTTTAATTCTAGGGGTATAGGTCTAGTCCTATTTAGCTTATAAGGTAAGATATTATCTAGGCCTTCCTAGTTAATATAAAGTTATTTTAGTATCTAAGTATAGCGCGTTAATGCGTTATTATAACGGAACCTTATAGTAAGTACTACGGTAGGTTCTATTAATAGGCTAGGTGTATAGGTAATACGTAAAGTCAACAATGTAATAATAACTAGTAAAGTAGTTGCCTAATAGATTAACTCTAATTATATTCTAAGAATTACTATAAGAAAGGAACTATCTAGGTAGGGACTAAGGGTCCTTAAATACACAACCGTACTTTTATAAAATCCTTCTTATACGTAATATACGTAATATACGTAATATATATAACGTTCCTCCCGTACTTCGCGTATCTTATATATTATATTATATAACCTTAGTTATTATTCCTTATTATATAGTTCTACCAGTTTTATCCTAAACTATACTTATATTAACTAACTAGCTTCTTCTAACTTCTCTTTAAGTAGTTATAATATTATACTTAAAGCGTCTATAATACTATTTTTCTCCTCTCTATCTTTGTCCTTAAAGATTCCTAATATCTCTAAGTTGTTTACTAGAGGTGTAATATCCATTTAATTAATTTAGTTAATATTATTACTTATAATACCTCTAAAGGTTTTTAAGCCTCCTTCTTCTTTATAGGTGCAGCGTTATACTTATACTGTTGCTTTAATACTATCGCTAGGTAAAATAATACTATCTCTATATTCTCGTTATGCGAAAAAGGGGTTAGTTTATATTATACTGGCGAGTCCTTTATCTTGGCAACCCTTTTTTTATTTAAAGTACACTAAAGCAAATATTTGTTTATTTTATAACGTTCGCTCTATATCTAACGCTAAATATACGCGTCCTATAACTTTTAATAGTTATTAAGTTCCCTAAGTAATTTATTATAGGGTTTTATATTTAATCTGCTGCTGTAAAACTTAATAGTAAGCTTTTAAGCGCTCTAGATAAACTATATTATTCTTAAAAAGCAGAGTAAAAGGCTATAGCTGCTTAACAGTATACCCTTAAAGCTCGTCTTTCTACTTCTACCCGTCTTCTTTATCTTAAAAAGGTTCGTAAAAAGGTTTATTTTAAGGAGTAGAAACTTATAAAATAAGGTCTATAGGAACTTAGTAATAAAAGAACGGATTCTCTTTTAACAGCGAAGGAAATAACTTTAAGTAGTTTAGCAATCGCTCTTCCTAGGTCCCCTTTAGGTAACTTATTCTTTAGTAATTCCTTTTTAATATTACCTAACCTATTCTCTTTTAATACTCCTATACCTTTTCTATAGCGTTCTTTAAATTCTCTAGTAGTTCCTAGGTAGTCTTATTATAGCCTATTCACTTAACCTTATATTATATTTTATTATTAACGTCTTTATAACTAACGATCTTTAAAATTTGCTATTTATCTTTTTTTTATCCTTTGTATATGTCTGCTTTATAAACTAGTGGCTTAATATTTCTATATACTGGCTTTAGCATTACGATATACTGTATAGGGTAGATTTTTATTTTAGCTGGTAGGTTTAACTTAAACGTAACTAGTAAAATCCTTTAGCTAATTTTAAAAGGTCCTAGTCTAACGTGGTCTAACTTCTTGCTTAGTTGTTAACTCTTAAAATTTTTATATAGTAGCTATACTTTATCTCCCTCCTTAAGATCTGGTCCCTTAGATCTTTTAGCATTATAGTATTTCTTTATTTTTTACTATACTACCTTAGCTGTTTCTATAAGGTTCTTATAAAGATTTATTAATGTCTTTATCCTTTACTTAGCTATACTACTTATCTTCTTTACTTAACGTGGCGATAATAATATTCTTAGCTTATATCTATAATTTACCTTAAATAGTGACGTACTTATTCCTTTTTATGGTGTTGTATTATATATAAACTATATAACTAGTAATAATAATACCTAATTATTCTATACGTAATTAATATAGTGCCTTAGATACTACTCTAGTGTTTAATTTAATCTTTTTATTTAACCGTCTGTCTGCGGATAATATATAGTAGAAGTTACTACTTAAACTCCTTATTCCGCTAAGAATACCTCCTAAAATGCTGTTATAAATTTTAGATCTCTATCTAATATAATCTTACTTAGTGCTCTATATCTTATAAATACTTCTTTAATATAGATTTTAGCGACATCTTCTGCTAATATTTCTTCTATATATGCTATAAAGTATCCCCACTTTATAAGCTTGTCTACTATTACTAAGATTACATTATAATCTTATCTGGTAATAGGATCTCTTAATTTTAGCAACTTAATAATAAAGTCCTATAATATAACCTCCTATAGTCTCTTTAGTATTTTAATAGGTTATAGCCCTTCGTATAGCTTATACCTTATTAGTTTATTCCTTTAGCAATTTAGACACTCTCTAGTAACCTTTCTAGCTATTTTCTAGATTCCGTTAATAATATACTTTTTCTAGAGTCTTAACACTAAGCCTATAGCTCTATTGTGTCCTTAAGTTAATCCCTTATAAAAGTCTTCTATAAACTACTCTGCTATGCTTTTTAGGATATACTTTACTTCTTAATTTTTATATATATCCGTCTATAGATCTTTTAGCTATGCTTCTAGAATTCTTTATACTTAAAAGCTTTCTAGTATCTTATAGACTTTTTCTAACTTATCCTCTTAAGTTACTACGATCTTTAGATAATTATACCTAATTATTCTATCTATATCTTTTTACAGTAAAGCCCCTAATAGCTTTTTATTATTTTATAGTTTAGCCTTTCTACTTAGCGTATCTGCTTATATATTGTCTATACCCTTAGTATACTAAATTTTAAAATAGTAATTTATAAGCGTTTCTGCCTATCTAACCTATCTTTAGTTAAGTTTCTTTATTATTAGAAATCCTGTTAGGTTTTTATAATCCGTCTTAACTATAAATAGTTTCTCTATACCTTGCAAGAATGCTTTCTATTTCTTTAGTGCTGTAACTATACCTAATAACTCCTTATTATAGATGTTATAGTTTAACTCTAGTAGTGTTATCTTCCGACTATAATATGCTACTAGGTACTATCTATCTTTATATCTTTATATAAAGCATACTCTTAGTATAAAGTCTAATATATCCGTTTTAATAACTGTCTCTAGTCCTAGTTAATAGATTTTAAGAATTAATTCCTAAGTGAATAACTCCTTAAGTTCTTTAAATAACTTTTTTTATTTTTTTACCTATACCTATAGTTCCTCTTTCTTTATTAATCAAGTAAACGGCTTAATGTTCTTTAACTATTATGCTATAAACCTCCTATAGTAATTGCAAAACCCTAAAAATAACCTTAATTATATAACGTTCTCTAGTTCTTGCTAATTTACTATAGCTTTAATCTTCTTTAGGTCCATGCTTAACCTACTTAATTTAATAATAAATCTAACGAAATTGGTCTTCCTTATAAAGAACTCGTATTTCTTAATTGCTACTAGCATCTGTTCTTCTTGTAGTCTTTCTAAAACCTATTTAACATATTTTTTGTATTCTTCCTTATTTATTAAGTAGATAATAATATTATTAAGATATGCTATAATAAACTTATCTAAGTGTTCTCCTAATATATTGTTAATTTACTTCTAGAATGTTGCTAATACATTTATAAGTCTAAATTATATAACTAATAGTTTATATAGTCCTTCCTTTAACCTAAAGGCTGCCTTTTATTTATTACCTTCCTTAATTCTAATCTAATAGTACGCCTATCTTAGATTTATCTTTATAAAGATTTACGCATTGCCTATTTTATCTTAGATTTTACTAATTAAGGGTAAAGAATACCTATCCTTTCTAGTAATACTATTTAACTATCTATAGTTAATATATAGCCTTAGCTTACCATTTTTCTTTAGGATAAATAATACTAGATAACCCGCTAATAATTGTAATAGTCTAATGTATCCCTTTTATAAGTTCTCCTAGATAAACTCTTTTAATGCTCTCTTTTCTTCTTTAGTAAGCTTATAGATTAGAAAAAACCTTAGACTTATTCCTAGTTCTAATTCTATCTTATAGTCCTATGCTATATACTTTAATAACTTTTTACTTTCTAGTAACTATAGTTTTTTACTATACTTATAGTATCTCTTTAGTATATAGCTTAGCCCTTTTTCTGTTTCTTTGTAGGTTGCTCCTATTTAGTACTATACTAACTTAGCTTATTGTTATATCTTATAGCGTTAAGTATCCCTAATATTAACCTAACCTATAATCTAATTAATTCTTAGATTATATTCCTATAACTAAGGCATTCCTAGTACTGCCTTATTATTCCCTAATAGTAATATATTAAAAGACATCTTAATTTATCTCCCTTTAATGGTTAACTAAATAGGTCCTATTTTAAGATTAATAATACCTCCTCCGTAGGCTATTAGATCTCCTAAAATTATTACTAATAGGTAAAGATACTCCTTTTTCCTATATGGTAATCCTATTCTTTTAACTGCTGCTAGCAAGATATAGTTCCTTATTGCTCCACTATCTATTAGTGCCTTAAACTGTTAATCTTACCACTTAACTTATAAATTTAGGTATTATCCTTAAATTCCTTTAAGGGTCTAAGGCTTTACTACTAGTTCCCTCTAGTTCTATAGGCCTCTTCTTTTCCTAACTAATAGCTACTTAATCCTGTTTATACTTAGTCTAACTTAGGCTAATACTTAGTTCGCTTTTTATCTTTAATATGCCATAAATAGGTGTTCTTTAGATATTCCCACTATTATTATTTATCTAGGTATTCTTCCGTAAGGAATCTTCCTGGTTAAAGTATTAAGTCCCTTTATTCTTAAACTTTTATAGGATGCTATCTATATATATACTTAGCATTTCTAAACCATCTCTTATTTAGTGCCTAATATATTCTTATAAAGTATTTTTAGTTCTTTTTTTTTAGGTTTTTGTATATATCGTATATATTGTCTATATATATAATCTATGCCAATATATAGTGCGCTAGGTGTTTTAGGTTAACTCTTAACTTGTCTTTATCTTTAAGTTTAAACCTCTATTATGCTGATCTAAACATTACTATCTTATTTACTGGTATTAATATTCGTATTATCTCTTTTTAGTTTATAGCTTATTCCTCTAAATCCTTTAACGTTATAATTAAGGCTCCTTTAATATAACTTATCTATCTCTTAGATATTGCCTAATCTGGTATAACCTTTTCGTCTAACTATATATAAAAGTCTTCCTACTTATTATTATATTATTACCTAAACTACTTTTGGTATAGCTTACTAAGTATATATAATCTATCTATAAGGAAGTATCTTTTTATTACTGCTTTATAATAGCCTTTTATATATCGTTTTTAGAACCTAGTTAAAATCCCTAGATTCTCCTCTTCTTCCAGTTCCGTAAGCCACTTAGCTTTAGGTATACCTACCTTTAGCCTACTAGTAACCTTCTATATAGGTGTCTTTTTCCTAAAGCAATCTAGCATTCTTAGCTCTATAGATTGCTTTTGCTATATAAAGATTCGTCTTTTAAATTCTTCTATACTTTCTTATAGTTATTATCTTTCCGATAAATCCTTAATATCCTTATACTTTTTAACTAACGTATTAACTTTTCGATCTTTAGGCTGAACACTTTATTTACCTAGAATAGTTGACTTCGAGCTTACTTCTAACTTAAGTTTAGCTCCTGCCTTAGTTTAACTAGGCGTCCGTAGTATTCTTATCTTATCTTAAGAGTCTTAAATCTTATTTATCTTATCTTAAGAGTCTAATGCCTGTAGGAAACTCTATCCCTTACTTATTTATATATCTTTAAACTAAGCTGTTGCCCTGCTCCATCGGTTTCTGTCTATTGTGGGTCCTTAGGTTATCCTTATCCTATCTTTAGGATCTTAGATCTCTCTTATCTCGTCTTAAGAATTTTAAGCCTTTAGCTTTTTGCCTTTATTAAGTAGTAAGCTAGCACTAGTAGTTATCTGCTTACTTAATCTCTTTTAGATACTGCTTCTGCCGTCTTATAAAGCGATAGATGCCGTATTTAACGGTGTTATAATACCTATTACTAAACCTTACTCTATAGCGGTCTTAGTCTCTACTTCTATTGCGTTATTAAGGTTTAGATACCCCTAGTTAATTCCTTTACTATCCTTGTTACTATTAATTAATAAGTACTCTAACTCCATTATTATTATTACTAATTATTATCCGTACGTTGCTATAATATCTTAATCCAGCTTGTAGAGTTAATTTTGTTCTTTATCTAACTCTCTAGTTCCTTTAAGTTCTCTTAACTCTGGCTCTTATAGCTAATAGCTTATACCGTACTTAGCGTCTTTATAAATTTAGTATGCGTTATTATAATAGAACGCAAAACTTCTAATTAAATATTCTTTTATTCCTTATAGTATACTATTATCCCTCTATACGTGTGTATCTTCTGCTAGTTAGGTTCCCTTTATTGTATAGTAACTCTAACCATCTTTATAATCCCTCGCAAAATAACCCTATTTCCCGCAATTTATATAAGCTCTATCTTTAAACCATTAACTTTACTATAGAGTCCGCCTAAACGTCTTCTACTAATAAGATCCCTGGTTTAGCCTCTGCTCCTTAGTCCTATAATCACTAGATCCTTAACCTCTAGGTTTCCATAGTTTCTTACTCCATCTCTTATAGGCTTCTTTAGTACCACTTAGGTCTATTAGCTCTACGCTATACTATAGTTTCTAACTTAGCTTTTATCGTTGCGTGCTCTGCGCCTTATATAACTATAGAACTCTATTCTAACCTTTCTTAGTCTGTTCCCTTTAGAAGATCCTATTATTAATTTTTATCGCTTAATCTATTAATTCCCTTAGGGTATCCGTATCTTCCATCAGAATAATTACGTCCTAGACTTTAGCCTTAAGTCCCTATTTATACTGTGCTATAAGCGCCCTATTATTCCACTTAACTTATATAGCTAGCGTTTAGAACTATATTATATACTTAATTGCTAAGGTTCGTTACATAATATCTTAGAGTTTTCTTTCCGCTGTGGTTACTGCCTCTGGGTCTCTAAATATTTATATAAGTTGCTCTACAAATCCTTCCTAACTTAAGAATATGAATCGCACCTCCTAATTAGTAGTTGTTATTCCATTTATCTATATTTCTGTAAGGTAAGGCTCGAACTATTTAAATACTCTTCCTAACAAGAATAATCCTGCGTAAGCTATTCGATCCATAGGTATTGCCAGCTTTACTCCCTCTTGCGTAACCTTAAAGTGTATTTATATAAGGAATCCTTTAAGCTTTAATCTCTTTCTTGAGAATCTTTCGATTGATGGTAACTTAACCTTTACTGCGCCTATCCCGTTGATCCGTTGTTTAAGCGTTATATTATTCTCTATTAACTAGTTAACTATCGCTTATAGTTATTTAACCGTTATAGGTTGTTGCGAGTTAGTATCTGCTATACTGGTGTCGTCTCCTGACCTTAAAGTAGTTGCCGCTGTTGATGGCGTCGTGGTGACTGCTTTTGGTGGCATGTTATTTAACTTTTAATACCGTAACTAGGTAGTAATTGTGTAACGGAACCTTATAGTAAGTACTACGGTGGGTCCTATTAATAGGCTAGGTGTATAAGTAATGCGTAAAGTTAATAACGTAATAATAACTAGTAGAGTGGTTGCCTAATAGATTAACTCTAATTATATTCTGAGAATTACTATAAGGAAGGAACTATCTAGGTAGGGACTAAGGGTCCTTAAATATACAACCGTACTCCTATAAAATCCTTCTTATACGTAATATACGTA
>Ga0307515_10007116_pt1 | contig 22219 bp, 6 predicted proteins | sample 17_EM_MG_FD_194513 | JGI IMG/M metagenome (GOLD analysis project Ga0307515, IMG submission 194513) | Populus trichocarpa ectomycorrhiza microbial communities from riparian zone in the Pacific Northwest, United States - 17_EM | ecosystem: Host-associated > Plants > Roots > Unclassified | place...
GTAATATCCGCAATATCTATAATATCTACAATATCTGCAATATCCGTAATATCTGCAATATCCGTAATATCTGCAATATCCGCAATATCCGCAATATCTGCAATATCCATAATATCTATAATATCCGTAATATCTACCAAATTCTGCCTGGTTGGGGTGGGGAAGCTCCGCACAGGGCACTTTTATCCTTATTGATTGCGATATTTATGCATATTCTATTGGATAAAGGATATTTTATGCTCGCTTATTCGCATTATCCAAAACCACCCTGTAGATAACCGTTACTAAAGCTAGACGACCGTTAAAGCCAGACAACTGTTGTTAAAGCTAGACGACCGTTGCCGGAGCTAGATAACCGTTGCTAGAGCTAGACGACTATTAGAGCTAGATGACCGTCGTTAGAGCTAGACGACCGTCATTAGAGCTAGACGACCGTCGCCGGAGCTAGATAACCGTCGCTAGAGCTAGACGACCGTCGTTAGAGCTAGACGGCCGTCGCCGGAGCTAGATAACCGTCGCTAGAGCTAGACAACCGTTAGAGCTAGACGACCGTTGTTAGAGCTAGACGACCGTCGCCGGAGCTAAATGACCGTTGCTAGAGCTAGACGACCGTTAGAGCTAGACGACCGTTATTAGAGCTAGACGACCGTTGCTAGAGCTAGATAACCGTCGCTAGAGCTAGACGATTGTTATTAGAGCTAGACGACCGTTATTAGAGCTAAACGGCTGTCGCCGAAGCTAGATGACCGTCGCTAGAGCTAGACAACTGTCAGAGCCAGATAACCGTTATTATCGCCATACGACCGTTGCTAGAGCCACACAATAACCGTTTAAATAACTAGCCAGCGAACACAATAAACGATTTAATTAATTAATTGAATTAAGGTGATATAGACAGGTAGGTATAGATAGGTAGGTATAGATAGGTAGGTATAGACGGGTAGGTATAGACAGATAGGTAGGTAAGTAGGTAGGTAGGTAGGTAGGTAGGTAGATAGGCAGGCAGGTAGGTAGGTAGGTAAGTAGGCAGGCAGGTAGGCAGGTAGGCAGGTAGGTAGGCAGGTAGGTAGGTAGGCAGGTAGGCAGGTAGGCAGGCAGGTAGGTAGGCAGGTAGGTAGGTAGGCAGGTAGATAGGTAGGCAGATAATTTAGAGCCTCCGCGAGAGGCTTCCCCCTTAACGCCTAAAGTAGATAGCTTTACATTTTATATAGTTATAATATAAATATATTTAAAAGTATACTATAGAAATCTATAGAAATATATAATAATTTGGTTATTATATAATATAATTATAATTTATATAGTTACAATTTGTATAATTCGTATAATTTGTACAATTTATACAGTTTTTATAATTTGTATAATTTATACAGTTTGCGCACTATTTATTTATAGGGTAGCGTTTTGCCGTAATTTACTATTAGGTACTATAAATTTGTTGCAAAACGCGTAAATTGCTATTAGGGTGCTGCAAACTTGTTACAAAACGTGCGTTTTGCGTAAATTGCTATCAACCATATACATCTGCCGCAACCGTACGGTTTGCGGCAATTTGCCGCAAACCGCAACAACGACCCCAAAAAAAAATTTCCTGATATAGTATGCTTATAAGGCCTGCCCCCTACTATATAGGTAGGACAGACGTGGTCTTTAGATAGATATGCTGCCGCACAATATCTACAGGCCCTAGTAGAGTATCTGTCTCCTATATAGCCAAATTTTTAACAGCTATTACACTGCGTAGTAGGAGAAACTTCGAGGTATTTTACTACCTTAGTAGCTGTACCTGCAATTAATATCTCTTTTTATTTCAGGATTTCTTGTCTTTTTTCTTTATTCTCTATAGTAAAAACTATAGAGCTAAATCTGGTCTATAGATCGTGTCTTTTTACACTAGATAAAATCCATCTAGGTAGTCCTTATATCCTTATAGGATTAAAGGTCTTAATTTCTTCTTTTAGAAGCTTAAAGCCCCCCTCTCCTAGAAAAGGTAAGGTAGGAACCCTATAGGCTATAATTTAAACCCAAGGTTCTAGTTTTTGTTCTTTTTAAAAGGTAAAGCAGTTATGCCAGATCTCCTTATATTTAACTAGAAAATCTACATTATACTCTTCTGTAGTTATAAGGAGAATATTTTGTTTTCCTTTAGTTCTAGCTATAGACGCTAGTACTGGCTTTTTTACTTACAGTTTTAATGCAAATAGATAATTGACTTTATTTCGTATAAAGAAAGTATCTAAAAGTTAGTCCTTTTCGTCCGTAATTAAGACTAGCTTCCTTTCTTATAGCTGCTTTTTTTTACTTCTAGTAGAAGTAGAACTCCTACTAAAATAAAAAGAGGTAGAATATGGTAATAAGGGTAGAGAGGACGAAGAAGGGAGGCCCTTCCTTAGCCTCTCTGTGTAGGTTTCTTTAGTAGGGGCTACCTCCTTACAGAGAGCTCTTACTTCTTCTACTAGTCCTTTTAGGACATCTTCTGCCGCCTCCTCCTTTGCCGTTTCTTCTTTTGTAAAGGGATTTCTTCCTACTAGGATTGTTACGGCACTGGCAGAACTACGCACCGGCAAGTTGCCACAGATTGCCGCATATTGCGGTCACGTGACGCGAAGATCGTATATAGCTTCGAGCGGCGCTCCCCTTCTTCTCCTTTCCTTTCTTTAGCTTTAGATTCTCGTTTATAGACAATCCAATCGTACAGGCTTGCGCGACCCTTTTGCCGTGCTTATATCTCGATTAACTAAGTCGCTAACATTATCTAAAGCTCACTCTACTCTTTCTTCCTGAGAAGGAACTTAAATATATCTACGAGAACACAGAACAGGACCCTAAGGACACCACCAGGACCACAAGGACAGGACCCAAAAGAAAAAAACAGAACCCCAAGGAAAGGACCCACAAGACACGCACAGACCAGAACCCCTAAAGAAATTACCCGGAATTACCTAACACCCCTACTACTATGCCACGAACCACAGCAGCGGGTAAAGCAGCTGTAGGACCCTTAAATACTTTAGACGAAGAAACAATTAACGTTTTAACCCCCCAGGCGGAGCTTGCGGCTGCCAATGCCGAAATTAAATAATTGCGAGAGCTGCTCGAAGCTAGAGATACCCCTGTATCTAATAATAAGTCATTATTAGACAACTAAAGACTTACTATAGTCCTTTAGGCCCTATCCTAGCGCCTTAGTGGATCTACCGAGGCCCATGCAGCACCGAAGCGGTTAGTAAAGGTTGCGGACCCCCTACTACTCACAGACGGAACCGACCCTATATTTAATAATTGGAAGCTTTAATTATAGAATAAGCTTAAAGTTAATATAGACCACTTCCCTAACGCCCGAGCTAGAATAGCTTACGTCTTCGGCCGTACTGGCGGAGACGCCCAGACGCATTTACGCCCGCGATACACTGAAGACTCAGCAGACCCCTTCATCTCTAAAGAAGAAATGATTAAATACTTGTCTTCTATTTATGAAGACCCTTTTAAAGTATAGAACACCCGCCTTAGCTATAAAAGCCTAAATATAAAAACAACGGAGACCTTTTCGGCCTTCTAAACCCGCTTCCTATACCTAGCAGGACAGGCCTAGATCCCCTAGGAAGACCTGCTGCTAAACCTCTTCAACAAGCTTACCCTAGACCTACAGCGGGTTGTATTACTAGCTTATACTACGGCATAGACGTTAAAGGAACTTACGGACCATTGCCTAGCTATTAACTAAGGCCTCCGTCAAATTAAGGCACGCGCCGACTAGCTAAAAACTAGAAACCTTATAAACTAGGCCGCAAGTACTGCGAGTACGGCCCATAGTGCCCCGGTATAATCGGCAACTCCTATAGCCAACCCGACAGCTAGCCGCGCAGCTACCCCTACTGCGGGCCCGGTGTACACCCGGCCTATATACAGCGACCCCCATATATAGGCCCTTAGCGATTAAGGAGCTTGCTTCTCGTGCGGTTAAATAGGCCACCCTATAAGGAACTGCCCAACAAAGGCAAGGATAAACGAGGTCCTGTTAATTTAGAAGGATAGTACGGAGCCAGAAAAAGAGGAACCCTAGAGGAAGACTCCTCTCTAGGGTTAAAAGGGATCGATATGTTACATATTAATCTAGGCCGGCTAGTTAGTGGAAAAAGCTGCACTATTCCTTATACTTTATTTCGTAATGGATATTAAGTTTTAACCTCTGCTTTAGCTGACTTAGGAGCAAATGCCTTTACCTTAATTGATATAAAATGCGCTGCAAAACTAGCTGACTTTTTAAATGTACCCCTTAAAGAACTGCCTAAACTAATTCCTATTCGCGGTTATAACGGACGGATAGGGCTACCTATTATAACTATCTTGCGGACCTACCTCCGCGTTAACGGACGAAGGCAGTATAACGTCCCCTTTCTTATTACGGACTTAGGAAGCCACAATATAATCTTAGAAAGAAAATGGCTAGCCTATTTAGGCTTGCAGCTCGAAGTACGGAGTAGACGGCTTATCTAGCCCGAAACTCTACCCCCGACCCCTTCCTTTATAAAAGAAATCAGCATTATAATGGAAAACCTCATACGGCCCTAGATCAATACTATTTACCAGGCCGATGCTATGCGCAGAGACTAGGCCTTTAAGAAGGACGTATAGCTTAACCCACAACGGATCCGTATACTACGCCGCCCTCAGACTACCTATATCACGCCACCCGCACCAGAGACCTAGGAAGTCGGTAGTAACCTAGCTAAGTTCCCTACGGAGAACCCTACGAAGCCACAAAGGAAAGTCAGGGATATCGGACGCCACACTAAACTAATAGATAGGAAGGACAACTTACGAAAAATAGAACGTAAGCTGAGGAAGACCATAAACCCTATACCGTAAACCACGGCCCGACGGACGCCAAAGAAACCTATAGACCTCCCACCAGTTAATGTCTGCTACATTAGCGCTATAGGATTCTACCGGAACCTGGTTTAGCCTGATACCGTTACCTTTATAACTAGCCTATACGAAATTAACCGAATAATTAAGGAAAAGGAAAGCGAGCTTAGTGGATAGGAAAGCGGGCTTATGGATAAAGAACTAGTGGAGTAAAAACTGCCTGATTAACACCGGAAATTCAAGGACGTATTCTCTAAGGCAGCGTCTAACATGCTTCCACCCCACTAACCGTATAACTATAAGATTGAGATTAAGTAAGACAAGGGAAGCACCCTTAGCTTTAGCCCTCTCTACCTATAGTCTATTGCCGAATTATAGGCCATAAAGTAGTACCTTATTAATAACCTAAATAAGGGCTTTATCGAGCCTAGCTAAGCCCCTTTTAACTTACCTATTCTTTTTGTTAAAAAGCCAAATGGAGGACTGCGCTTTTGCATTAACTACCATAAGCTAAATAATATAACCCGCAAGGACCGCTACCTGCTGCCCTTACTTAATGAGACTCTTACCTAAATAAGTAGAGCTAAGGTTTTTATAAAGCTTGATATCCGCTAGGCCTTTTACTAAATTAGGATAGACCCCAGGTCTAAGAATCTTACTATATTCTAGATCTGTTACGGGACGTATAAATGCAAGGTACTTCCTTTTAGACTAACTAACGAACTAGCTACGTACCAGCGGTATATAAATAATGTACTCTTTAACTACCTTAACAACTTTTGTACGGCCTATCTAGATAATATTATAATCTACTCGGAGAACGAACTGGAACACGAGGAGCACGTCCATAAAGTCCTATAATAGCTCCGCAAAGCTGGCCTCCAGGCCAATATTAAGAAGTTAGAATTCAGTGTTAAGTGTACAAAGTACCTAGGTTTTATTATCAGCACGGACGGAATTAAGGCTAACCTAGAGAAAACAACCACAATTAACTAGTGGACGCCCCTATGGACCGTAAAGGGGGTGTAATTATTTTTAGGTTTCTATAACTTCTACCGACGCTTTATTAAGAACTATAGCAGGATCGCCTGGCCTCTTAACCGCCTTACTAGGAAAGACTAGCCCTTTTACTTTAACGCCATGTGTATGCAGGCCTTTAATAAGCTTAAAAAACGGCTAGTGTCGGCCCCCCTACTTGCCCACTTTAACCCAGAACGGCCCTTAATGCTAGAAACTGATGCCTTAGATAGCGCGATAGCTAGTGTTTTTTCCTAAAAGCAACCAGACGGAGAATAGCACCCTATCGCATACTATTTAAAGACTATAATAGATGCTGAACTAAACTACCACATCCATGATAAAGAAATGCTGGCTATTATCTCTAGCTTTTAGCACTGGCGTACACAGCTAAAGGGGACCCCTAAACCTATTAAAGTAGTGTCAGATTATAAGGCCCTAGAATACTTTATAATAACCAAGGCCCTTACGGCCCGGCAGGCACGCTAGGCGGATGTCCTATCTTAGTTTAACTTCTTAATTATATATAGACTAGGCGCTACAAACTATGCGGATACTCTTACTAGGCGCGAACAAGACCTAGGTAACTATACAGCTGCGAAGATCTCATTACAGACCCAGACGCTACTACAACTAGAGCACCTTAAACCCCGGATATAGGCAGAACTAAGTATAGACCCCTCGGGCGCCGAGATGTATCCTATTAACCTTTTAGGACTTAACTTAATTAACGAATTACTGCAGACAAACTGTACGGCCCCTTCTCTACAGGAGTACCATAAAAAGGCAAAGAACGTTACCAGCTCATAGTCCCTCGAAAATGGATTACTTAAGCATTAGGAACGGCTGGTAGTAGTAGAGGAATAAAACTTACGGACTTAGCTTATTACTAAAGCACATACCTAGGTCTCTACGGCCTACCCTAGAAAGAATAAGACCTGTAGGATTATTGGCGACCGCTACTACTGGCCCGGAATAGTTATAGATATCGACCGTTATGTACGGAACTACAACGACTGCCACAGGTCTATAATTCCGCGAGATAAGACCCTAGGACTATTAAAACCCCTCCTAATACCCGACCGCCCCTAGCAATATGTCTCTATAGACTTTTATAAGCTACCTCTAGACCGTAACGGATATAATATAGTTATAATTCTGGTTAACTGCTTCGGTAAGCGCCTGTTTTTAATTCCCTGTTATAAGAATATTGATGCTAAAGAGGCAGCCCAACTGTATATCTACTACGTCTACCGAATTTACGGACTACTAAACACTATTATATCCGACTACGGGCCGTAGTTTATATTAGCCTTTTAGAATAAGTTTACCCGGATCCTAGGCATTAAGCTAAAGCTTTTTACGGTATATTACCCCTAGACAGACGGTTAAATGGAGATTGTGAATTAATACTTGGACTAGAGACTCCGGCCTTTTATTAACTACTTCTAGGATAACTGGGCCGAACTATTGCTTTTAATAAACTACGCCCAAGCGACCCTACCCTATAACTCTACCGGATTTGCCCCTATTTAACTAGAAATGGGTTACCTACCCCGCATAAGCTTTAACTAGGAAAGACCAAAAGGGCCCTAGACCGTACGCGAAAAACTATCTCATAAGGAAGCCTAGCAGTACGCTAAGCGCTTAAAAGAAGCCTAGAAAGTAGCCTATACGAACCTAGAAAAGGCCCAGAAATTAATAAAACAGCAGGTAAATAAGCATAGGCGCGAGCCTGACTTTACTATAGGCGATATGGTCTGGGTCACAATAAAGAACTAGAAGATAGAACGGCCTAGCCGTAAGCTAGACTATAAGATGGCAGGACCGTATAAGATTCTTAATAAAGTAGGCAACTCGTACAAGGTTGAGCTCCCAGACTTAATTAAAGTCTACCCTATCTTCTTACCAGACAAGCTACGGAAAGCTATAAATGACCTACTGCCCGGACAAAAGAATAAACCTCCCCTGCTAATTTAAGTTAATGACGATAATAAATAGGAAATTAAAGAAATACTAGCCTGTAAACTTGTAAAGGGAACGTTAAAGTATCGTATTAGTTAAAAAGGATATAACCTGGACCCCACTTGGTACCCTGCATAGAACTTTATAGGTAGCCCCTATAAGCTTTAAGAGTTCCATAGCCGTTACCCTAATAAACCCGGACCGCCAAAGTACCTAGATAAGTAGATAGAATGCTAGCATAATAAAGATAATAAGCTACCAGAAGAATATAAGGATAAGAACGCCCCAGAAATTTCTTAGTTATATAAGGTGTTGAGATGTCTAGGAACTTTAACTGGCGGTCAAAGTTGTCTAATTGGTTAGATTCTCTTGCCAAGACTTTTAGCGGCAAAAGCCTAAGGGCAGGCTTTTTTGGAGGGGGGGGTAATATTACGGCACTAGTAGAACTACGCACCGGCAAGTTGCCACAGATTGCCGCATATTGCGGTCACGTGACGCAAAGATCGTATATAGCTTCGAGCGGCGCTCCCCTTCTTCTCCTTTTCTTTCTTTAGCTTTAGATTCTCGTTTATAGACAATCCAATCGTACAGGCTTGCGCGACCCTTTTGCCGTGCTTATGTCTCGATTGACTGAGTCGCTAACAAGGATTCTCTATATATAGTTCCCTATCCACTTAACTTGTTCTTTTTCTTCTTCTTTTTCTTCTTTTTTTAGCCCTTTATAGGCCTGGACTAGGCTATCTAAAGCCTTTTGTAGATGTTGTTTTGGAGAAAGGGGAGGGAGAGGTATACTACTATCCGTAGTAGTTGTTGGTTTTATTATCTTTTTTATAGGTTTTTGGTTTTGGTTTTCATTTTTAGGAGAAGACTAAGGACGTTCTTTTTTTTCTCCTATCTTAAACAGGCCAGGAGTAGGAGAGGGGGGAGAAAAAGTGAATATAGACTCTTCGTCACTTATTTCTATAGGAGGTTTTTTTGGTTTTCTTAGCATTTTGTACCTTATAAGGGGATTTACTAGTTTTTACTATCCTTCTATGCCCTTTCTCCTTACTAATCCTACTAGAAGATTTCTGGGGAGATTAGGCTAAAAAGTAGTAGAGAAACTAGCCCCTATTTAGTTTTGGTATTAGTGGCAGTAGTAGTAGTAGTAGTTTTAGTGTTCCTATCTGTGCCTCGCTTACAAGCTAGGGCCACCCTTAGGAAAAATTTCTATTAGGGGAAAGGGGGTAAGACGACGACTAAATCCACCCCTAGCTCGCTAGGCGGTAGGAATTAGGTCTTAAAAGTTGGAAAATCGATTGTTTTTAATGGTAAGATAGGTATGCATAAGTTTTGGAGTGTGGCGCTACCTTTTGGTAAGGTTACCGTATCCAATCGCTTGGCGCACGTTCCCACTTGGCGCACGATCATCTCAATACTTATTTTCGAAACTTAAGGGTGTAGAACCCCACACAATAGCTCTATACACGTAGTTTTCTAGAGTAATAGACTATCGGTATTACTCTACAATCTGTAGTACTCAGATTAATCTAAAAATCTCTAAGGAGCCTTGATGGCCCGAGCTCTGCGACTGCGCACTAGTAGTGCCCCCACCTCTTCTATATCCGTATTATCCTCAACCCTATATACGATCTCCTTCGTAGGCTGTCGGATTGGTGTTTTAGTAATTGCCGCCACCTTAGAGTCCTCCTGGAGCTGCTCATTAGCCTCCTTCGTAAATTGCTTCTACTTTTTAACCTCCTGTTTTTGAGCCTGCTCTTGCAGCTTTGCCTTGCGATTTTAAGCTTTAATCTTTTTACGTTCCTCTACCTATCGTGCCTTCTCTACCTTCTCTGCAGCCTTGCGCTTCTTCTCCTCATCTTTAGAGACTTGTAGAGCCTCAGCATCTTCTATCTTCTGCTTCTAACGCTGTTGGGCTTCCTTTACCTTATTAGGGCTATAAAATATAGCCCCACCGTCGGCAGATGTAGGTAAATTAAGTACTAAGGGTTTCTGACGCTGCCTCTTCTTTCTCTTATTAATTAAGGCCCTTTTAAGGCCCTCATTTTCAAATCTTAGTAGCTCGCACTTAGTTGCAAGTCCGTATACTGTATTACTCAGCTTCTAGGCATGCGTTAAGTAGGTATCAATTACTACCTCCTTAAGTAGTGCTCGAATTTTACGCCAGTCCTCAGCCTTTAATACAGAAGTCAAACTCTCACTACTTGAAGGTCTCTCAACCTCTTCCTTTACAAACTTAACTAGGATCTTCTGGGGATTAAAGGGGTATAGTCTAGTGCTTTTAAAGGCCTTCTTAATATTCTCCTCCGTTATAGCTTTTTGCCAGGCCGCCCAAAACATGCGGAAGAAGTCTCTCTTGGTAATACTTGACAGGCCCTAACAGTCCTTAAGGAAGTTTGCTACCTTAGTATTGTAAGCTGTTGCTAGAGGTTTAAACATACTAATATTTAATGGCTGTAGCGTATGGGTTGAATGAGGTGGGTATATTGCCAGGAGGATCTTATTCTTATCGCAGTAGTTAATAAACTTCATATTAGCGTGCGATCTATACCCATTGAGGATTAGAAGCCTGTACTGCCGTCAAGCAGCATCTTTTGTTTGGCGATCAAATACCTCCGTTAGCCATTTATAACCTAAATCATCGTTCGTTTACCCGCTTGGTAATGAGGAGAAGAAGCAGTATTAAGTGTTGTAATCGTAATCCTGTAGCCAGGTATCCTGTACCTTGCCGCTAACGGCTTAGTAGATAAGCGCTGGGGCCAAGGCAGTTCCGTCAGCGCATATACATGCTATTGACGTAATCCACTCGCGATTGCCGTCCTGTAGCATCTGCTTAAGCTTTGTTTCCTTATATCGCCATTTCAAGAAGATCCTCTTTATCTTTGATAGTATTCCAATAAGAAAGCCCTTCTCATCCATATTGTATATTAACCATAGCCGGATCTTATACTGCTCAATCTTCCTCTTTAAAAGCTTAAAATATAAGCTGTATTTATAGCCTGAATCAGCCCTACAGCGATCGCGGTCTATACCAAAATAAAACTTTGTAACTAGCTTATCTAAGTGCCGCTTAAGGAATCGATACGGCCATATCTTTCCTAGCTTCTTTCCACAGATCTCCTTTGCGAAATTGCGTATTATTTGATGCGTAGGGGGTAGCTGCCGTCGGTGTAGGCCCTCGATATACTCTACAAGAGTTTTCTCTTGCTGATCATTAAGAAGTCGCTTGTCCTCGTACATCTCTGCACGGGAGCCCTGCTTGCCCCTCCACCTTTTAGACAGTGTCGACCGGTTAACACCATATTTTGTCGCAATCTCTTGAATTTTCCCTTTCTCTACGAGCTTCAAGGATTCTAAATCTGCAATCGCGGCCTCAATCGGATCCATATTGATGGAGTTAACATATTATCAAAATTTTGGTGTAGGCGGGGTAATCGTGCGTCAAGTGGGAACGTGCGCCAAGCGATTGGATACGGTATATGTGCGGTGGTGCTTTTTAGTACTAAATAGTACCAGATAGTACTAGATAGTACTAGATAGTATAAGATAGTATGACAGGTAGCAGAATATAGCAAAACTTGGGTAGAATTTAGCAGGTAACGCGCTCTAGCGCCGTTATATCACCCCCCCCCTCCTAAAAAAGCCTGCCCTTAGGCGTTGTCCGAGCTCCCTATTATTATTTAAATTGTTATAGTTATTTAACCCTTCTTCCTAGCATTTAATTTAGTTATTTAATTTACATAGTGGTCTGAGGAGGTTAGTGTGGGCTATATAAAAGTTCCGTAGCTTATAGGGAGAGTACTTAAAATTAGATGCGGGGTACCATTCTAGGTTTTCGTTATGGCCTACCCAGCTTATACGGTATTTTAAGACATTATCGTCCTTTCTAACTGCTAGGATTTCTTTAACTTTCTATTCCTTATCCTCTATAATCTAAATTGGTGGTAGGGGGTCGTTATACTGCTTAGGCAGTGGATTATTTATAGCCTTTTATAATCGGTTTAGGGAGAAAACGGGGTAGATCCTTATTAACTCTAGTAGCTTAACCTTAAAAGAGTGTCCTACCCTTTAAAGAATCTCGTATAGGCTAGCTATTTAGTGGTCTAGCTTATGGATTGGTCTCTGGGTTTTCTAGTTCTTTATTAATACCTATACTTTATCTTTTACTTAGAAGTCTATTTTGTGATAATATTAGTTTATATTGGACTCCTTTTTCTCTTACGCCTTTTTTATAATTGCTTAAGTAGTCTCCTAAGCTTTATGTATTTTTTCGGTAAATGCCTGGGCCTCTTTATAGCTAAGGCGTTCGCGGGCCGTAGCGGGTTTAGTAGGCCTATTCTAATTAAAGGATATTCGTGGTGTATACCCGTGGAGTAGTTTAAATAGCAATATCCCTATATTATTATAGGGGAGTATAAGCTGCGCGTAGTCTATTATAGGTAGTAGTTCTAACCAGTTATCCTAATAGTAGTCTATAAAGGGATATAGTTGCTAGTTAAGGTACTAGTTTATAATTTTAGTTTAGCTATTAGTTTAAGGGTAAAATGTAGTAGAGAGCTTAATCTTAATTTTAAGGATATAGTAGAATTTGTTTTAGAAATCTAATATAAACTAGGGATTATAGTTAGAGATAATTAATTTAGGGGCGCTGTAGAATTAATAGATGTTATTAATATAGAGGCGGGCTATATCCTTCGCTGTTATAGTCTTAAAATAAGGGAGGGAGATAAATTACTTATATAGTTGGTCGATTATAATAAAGGCCGTATTATAACCATGGGCGTCCTTTAGAAATAACTTAAAGTCCATTATAATATGTTGTTAAGGGTGTTCTAGGACTGGCAGCGGTTGTAACTACCTAGAAGTTTAATCCCTAGGGGCATCTGCGCGTTTATATGCGTAGTAGTTTCTAATAAAAGTCCTCGCTAGTAGTAATAGGGTGTTAATAGTTAGTAGGTCTTGTTTTAACTAGGGTATACTATAAAAACTTAATAGTGGGCTTTACGGATTAGCTCTGTCTATAGGTTGTTAATATCTAGAATTATAAGCCGTTCTTAGTATAGAAGTAGTCCTTTTTCTATTTTTAAATTGGGGTTACCTTTTATGGCTTAGTTGCGGAGGGCCTTTAGGGAGTTAGCTGTGCGGTTTATAGTTAGGATGCAATTAATTAGCCCTATTAGTTTATCTAAGACTTCTTTTATAGGTGCTAAATTATTCTACTTAGAGTCTAGCTCCTTAAGGATCCGTAGGTTAAGCTATTTAGGATAAAGAAGGGTGCGCGTCCGGTATTAGGCTTTTAGCTTATCCTAGGGTCCTATATCTTATTCCCTTTAGGTTAATATATTAGCCTAAGAGTTTTGCTTACTAGAATAATATATAATTATAAAGAAGAATTAGGAGAGTATTTTGGCCTAGCGAGCTTATTATCTAGTAAGCTGCTTTATAGTTATAAAGTACTCTAGGGCTTTATAATATGTATATATTTTAATCTAGGAGTTTATACTTTTAAGCTCTACGCACTATTAGGATAGCGATTAGATAATAGCTAGTATTTCTTTATTATATACCTTATAGTTATACTTAGCCGGGTCTATTATTTTTAAAAAGAAGGTAATAGGGTACTATTCGCCGTCTAGCTGTAACTGTAATAGGATTCCCACTATAACTTTATTAGAAGCGTCCGTTTCTAGTATTAACTTAAGGTCCAGGTTATAGTAATAAAGGATTAGAGAGGAGATAAGCTAATCTTTTAACTCTTTAAAGGCTTCTATATAGTTATTATTAAAGATAAAAGGCGTGTCTTTCCGGGTAAGTTGTATAAGAGGCCTTGCTATAACTTTATAGTTATGGATAAACTAGTAATAGAAATTATAAAACTTAAGGAAGGACTAGATCACTTTTACTATATAAGGGGGCTTCTAGTTATAGATTGCCTCTATCTTTTTAGGGTTGACCTTAATTCCTTTTATAGTTATAATAAACCTAAGGTACTTTATACGTTTTACTCCAAACTTATATTTTTTAATGTTAACTTATAAGCCTATATTCCGTAGTCTTTCTAAAACTTTCTTATTATAAACTTAATGTTTAAGTTTGTTATTTAAGTATATAAGAATATTGTTTAAGTATACCGTGCAGAATTTATCTAGGTAATTAAAAAGAACATTATTTATATACCTTTAGTACGTAGCTAGTCCGTTTATTAGTCTAAAAGGAAGAACTTTATATTTATAGGAACTATAGCGGGTACAGAACGTTGTTAAAATTTTAGATATGGGGTTTATTCTAATTTAGTGGAAAGCTTAACGGATATTAAGTTTAGTAAAGATCTTTACCTAACTTAGATATATAAGGGTCTTATTAATTAAAGAAATAGGATACTAATCCTTTTAAGTTAGCGTTTAGCTTTTAGTAGTTAATATAAAAATAAAGGCCTTTACTAGGCTTTTTTATAAATAAGATAGAAGAAGGGGCTTAACTTAGCTTAATTTACCTCAGAAGCTCAGACTAAGAAATCGATTACGGATATAGGAATATCCGAGCCGTCCGCTAAGCTAATTTAGGACGTCAATCGTTTTCTTAGTCTGAGGGACTTTAGCGAGATTTATAGAAAACCTAAACATCGTTTATATGAGAAGACCTCATTAACTTTAACAAAATTAATCTACCCTCCCATAATACCTGTCGATATAAAAATTACACTAAATTATAGAGAAAAGCCTACTCTATAACTTATAAGATCTTTAGCTTCTTATACGCGCGCAATATTAAGAAGAATTCGTCGCCATAGAGGCCCTAATTCTACTACTAAGCCGCTCAGTAAACACCAACGCTAAACGCTTACGCCTACGCCGCCAGCCCTCTGCGTAGAGCTGTGGAGCTTTATAATAGCTCTGCGGAATAAAGCTTAAGGGGAGACCTGCACGGAGCTCTACTAAAGCTCTATATAAAGCTCTGCTCGAAGCTCTAATAAGTTATAGGCAGATTTAGGTTGGCAGACTATAGCAATATAGGCGCCCCTTACGCGCTAGGCGACATATTAGTCCTTTATATTTACGGTTTTACGGGTCTCTTTACGGGAGCTAGTAAGGTCCATAGGCCTTGCTATAATAGGCTTTAGGTTTTAAGCTTGGCGCTCTTAAGTCAGCTTAATTAGGTTACCCTTTTATATAATTAAGCCTCCGTTAAACTCAATTAAAGTCTACTTAGTTAACTGCTTTTATAGCTTTGCCAAAAACTTCGCCTTTTATAGTTTAGTTTCTTTAGCGTCCGTAAAGGTCTAGTCTGCTAGGAAGAGGGTATCGTCTATTTAGAGTCCAATAATACTAAGGCCGTTTAACGGGCTGTATAGGAGGTAGGGGTCGTAGGTTAACTGTTTTATTTTAAGTTTACTAATATAGTGCTAGTAGTACGTCTTAAACCAATAGTTTCCAGCTTCCGGTACTCCGTAAAGAGGTTTTATAACCTATAAAATTGTTCCTAGTTATAGGTTAAGCTTACAGGGTAGTTATATAAAGATATCTCTGCTTAGGTAGGTATTAGACTATATATAGGCTTATAAGATGTCCCATAGGTAAAGGGCTATAGATTTAGTTTGCTGTAGTCCAGGCGTAAATGCAAGTATAATCTATTAGCTAACTTATTAAATTATAGGTAATTACATAAGGACTAAGTCCTTTTCTTAGTTGTTATAGGCTTGTACGACAAGCCTTAATTTTTTAAAAGCTTTATTAGTACTAGGGTGCTTAATTTTGTTAATAAAGCGTAAGTTAAATATACAGACGCCTTACGGAACGTCTCTCTCCGTTATAACCGCAAAGATACCCTTTTTAAGTAGTCTGTTAATCTCTTTACGTTATAAGTCCGTAAACGGGGTTTCCTATACTAGAACTAATATATCTATAGGCGGAGATTACCTTACGGATATTCCTGCGGAGGTTAGGTAATTCTTTATCTTAGGGTTCTTAGTTATAGGGTACTTTCGGGGGCGTTCTTAACCGCGCTTTACGGTAGGTTTAGTAGGTTTAGTAGGTTCCTAAGGGACTTCTAGAGTAGGCAGAGGTGCTTCTATTTTATCTGGTTTAACATTATAGGTATTTTAAGGCCAAAAGTAGAGTTTTACGGACGTGCTTCTAAAGCTAGTTGGCCCCCTAGGAAGTTATACGCAGTACGTCTCGTTTTCTACGGCTAGTAGACAATAAGGTCCATTCCAATTACCGCTTTTACGCCATATAAGGACTTTGGAATTAAGCGGTAGGTTATATACTAAGGTTGTATTTAGTCCGTTATAGTAGTACAGGGCACTATTAACAGCTTATTTAGCCCATAGTTTAACTATCTTGGCTATTACCTTCCGTATTACGGCTGCTTGTTCCGTAATAAACGGGGCAGAAGGGTCTAGGTTACTTATCCTTAGGTAGGCTCCGTAGACCAAAAGGGTAGGTACTAGTCCGTCCAGGCCAGCAGTATTATTAATAGCTTTTACGGCCATCTATAGGGCCAGTTCCTTTTAGATATTCTTACATTCATCCGTAATAATCTAGTAAGCTCTCCGTAAAGCTAGGTAAGCTCGCTTAATAAGCCTGACGGACCAATACGCCTTAACTAAAACAGCTTTTATTAATATAGCCATGGCTATAGTATACTGCTAAAATTCCTTACTAATAAAGTTCCTACTGGCGTTATAGGTAATATACTTAGGGGGTCCAACGTACGTATCAATCTAGTAGGTCCGTAAAATATCCTAAGTATACTTTACAGATATATTTTACAACTAATAGGCGGCTTAGTAGTGGGTTGCCTTATTAATTATATATAGTACTAGACTGCCGTTAATATACATAATATCTACATACACTAAATGGTTAAAGTTAAGATTCTTATAAAGGGTGAACTTAAATCGGCCTAGAGAACGTCTGTATTTCTAGCAGTAGGAGCAGTATTTAGTTAGGTGGTTAATTGCCTTCCTATTAACGTCGTCATATCCAAAGCGTTTAAGGACTCTATATAGCTTTTCAGCTAACAGGTGGCCGAAACGGCGGTATAGGCGGTGGATTTCTGTACTGGTAAGGTAGCACGGGTTATAGTTAAAAGATTCCCAAATATACGTCCGCAGAGTCTCTCCCTATATAAGGAACGGGTGTCCAAATCATTATATAATTGGTAAGGTAATATACTTGCTTCCTAGGGTAGTTGCGGGGCCTATTAGGGTGTCTATAACATTATTATAGTATACCTATAACCTGTTTATATCTATAAGATAAAGTAAGAAGGGGGTGTCCGCTTTTACTATATAGAAGTTAACTAGGCTAATTGGAGTCTTGACTTTAACTAATCTAATTAATGCGGTTAAGCCGATGCCGAATTAGACGTTTACGGCCCCAGTTTACGTAATATTAATATCCGTATTATTATTTGTGGTGGTCCTATATACGAGGTATTGTCCGTAGCCTATAGTAGACTTCTTAAAGGCACCTGTGTTAATTATAACACCGTAGAATTCCTTAGGGATATAGCGTTCTATAGTAATATATACAAATAGGTCCTACTTATAATCTATAATATCCGTAATAAGGGTGCTTATAGAATAGTTTTTGGGCGTAATTAAGTGTATAAAGGAACGGTCGGCTAATATAGTTATAATATTAAAGGCTTAGCTGTCCGTAAAAGGTCCAAAAGTGGTTAAAAATATCTCTAAGGTCTCTTATTCCTAAGCGTCTAAGTTAAAGTTAATTATAAGGGCTTCTATTAACTTATTAGGGGGCTCTTTTACTTCCTCTCCTTTGAATTACAAAATGAACTAGTTAATACGGCTATTAAGTCTCTTCTTAGACTTATTACGTTCTTCCTAGGTATACCTTATAGACTAATATCTTTCCTTACCGCACACGAAACACTTCTAGCTAGTTTGTCTGCGGGGGTATATTTTTATACAGAGGTTGCTATAGGGGTTATGGGTAGGACTTAGTTGGTACAGGTACTACTAGCAGTAGCGGCGGTCCATAAAGTAGACGTCTAAGTCTGATTACGGATATTAAATATCTATAATAAAGGCTTAAGTGCTACCTAGTAGGTTTAAGACTTTATACGTTATAATAGAGGAGCGTAAATTATTAATAAGGCCAGTTAAGGTATCTACAGGCTTATAGTAGGTATACTTATAAGGCTCTACTTCCTAATAGGCTATAATAAGTTTATTATACAAGAAGTCGTCTATTTAAAGTTTAGTGTTAATATAACGGAACCTTGTAGTAGGAACTACAATGGGTTTGTTATTGGGCTAGGTATATAGGTAAAGTAAGTTAAAGTCAATAACGTAATAATAACTAGTGGAGTAGTTGCCTAACAGATTAACTCTAATTATATTCTAAGAATTACTATAAGGAAGGAACTATCTAGGTAGGGACTGTAGTCCTTTAAATACATAACCATACTCTTAAGAAATCCTTCTTATACGTAATGTATGTCTTATATATAAAGTATATAAGTTCCTTTTATTCCTCTTATTTAATATATAGTATATTATATAACCTTAGTTACTATTCCTTGTTACATAGTTCTACCGACTTTATTTTAGACTGTACCTAAATTAACTAACTAGCTTCTTCTAACTCCTCTCTAAGTAGTTATAATATAGTACTTAAAGCGTCTATAATACTATCTCCCTCCTCTTTATCTTTGTCCTTAAAGATTCTAAATATCTCTAAGTTATTTACTAGAGGTATAATATCTATCTAATTAATTTGGTTAATATTATTACTTATTATACCTAAAGCAATTTCTTCTTTATACGCCCAACGTTGTGCTCGCACTATTACTATAATACTATCTCTTAGTAAGATTATACTATCTCTATATTCTTGTTATTTAAAAGAGGGGTTAGTTTATATTACGTTAGCAAACCTATCTGTTACGGAACACCCCCGTAACACCTTGCACACGTCCACCTGTTTTTACCGACTCAGCAATTAGAGACTAACCGCGAAATGGCAATCTAATGGCAATCTAACGGCAATCTATGGCATTCTGCCATATTCTGCCAAGTTCTACCAAATTCTGCCAAGTTTTGCCAAGACCATAACCTGAACCCTATTCTGCCCTATATACGTATTAACTAAGCAACCAAGTTAACAATATATGCCCTTTCTTCCCGTTTTCCTACCTTCTCTCCTTATATAACGTCTTAACCTTACCACATAGTTTATGTATATAGCTTAATAATATCTACTTTGCTATATATTATCGTCGCTTATACTTACTCCGTAACACTACATTGCGTTAACTACTTATACTACCGCCCGAAATGGAAAACGCACCTAAAGCCCCCGTAACGGCCACCGATATTATATCTATCCTCTAAGAATAAATAGTAAGCATATAGAAGTCCTTTATAGAGGCCCTTAAATAATAATAAGTCGCCCTAACCTAATAGCAAGCCGAGTAAGAAGTACGGTATTAGAAAACAATAGAAGCCCTCTAAGAGGAAGTTCGTACCCTTAAGATGCCTACACTAGAACCCTAAGACCGAATACCATTGCTAGAGGCTTATATACAAAACGCGAGCCCCGAACCTATAGCAGCTATCTATCCCAAACTAACTACTATACTATAATAATCCGAACGGTTACCTAACCCCCTAATATTTACTGGTAAATAATAAAAACTCTAATTATTTCTAAGCTAGCTTAAGAACAAACTAACCGGAAATACTAACCGCTACCTAACTGAAGCCAACCGACTCTGTTACGCCCTAAGTTGACTAGGAGGAAAAGCAGCTAACTTTATTAAACCCCTTTAGCCGAACTTAGTATGAAGCCTAGTTATACTTCTTAAAGCTATATACGGTAATTTAAACCGCTAAGCCACCGCTTAGAGAAAGATAAATTATATAGCTTAGGGAATAAAGAGTTTCCCAGTATACTTCTCTAAATTTAACCGTTACGTAAGGGAAACAGGCTGGAACGATTCTGTACTAATTAACAGCCTCATTAAATTATTAAGCCCTAAACTAAAAACCTCCCTAATAGGCGTAGACCTACCGGGAGCTATTAATGCCTGCGTAAACGTTATTAATAAACGGTATAATAATATACTACGCCTGACACCAAAACACGCCCCTTAATATAATACGGCAACCCCGCGAACGTTTATTAAGTTATTATCTTAGCCTAAGCACCCCGACGCTATGGATATTAACACTAGAACGCTAGGATACGCCTTACTAGGGTCCTCTAAACGAGAACGACGCATTAAACTAGGCCTTTACTTTAAATATAGAAGCAACTCCCACCTCTCTAACTACTACTCCGCCCCTATACCCAAATATAATTTACAAACGGCCAATACTAACGACCGTTTACCGCACCGATCTTCCAGTCACTATCTCTGATCTTTACCTGGTTCTAGCCGTACGTCTAATAAGTACCATTTATAAGGACGAAGCTCTAACCAACGCTCTATAAGAACTCCGCCCCGATCACCTCTAAAAGGAAGATCTTAGAGCTAAGTTACTCTCCGGGACGGCTCTGCCTTAAGATCTCGTTAAATGCTTTAGATGTCACGAACTCTAACTCTTAGGATCATAGTATAACCGTTAACTATCGTCTCCGGCAGAACAATTGACGAGTTAATACTTAAGTCTTAATTAATATAGGAGCTAGCGGCATAGGATTTATTAACAAGATCTTTACGTAAGAAAATAGTTTTACCTTAACCCCCCTTAACCGGTATATTAACGTATTTGGATTTAATAGCAAACGTACCGTCTTAGGCCGTATTACCCATATGGTAGCCCTAAGACTCCGATACCTAAACTATAAAGAACTAATTAAGCTTTTTGTTACTACCTTAGGTCACCCAGTAATCCTTAAATAACCCTAGATAAAGCTATATAAGGTAACTATCAATTAGAATAACCTTTAGCTTTTATTTACCACCTCCCGTTATAAGTAGAAATGCCTTAAAATATACCGCCCTAACCCTAAACTAGAACCTAGAAAATCCACTAAGATCTACTAGCCTAAGAATCCTACCAAATTCCACTAATATAAAAATTCCACTAATATCTACTAAAGATCTGGAATTCCTACTAAACCCTATAAACCGGCCCTAACTACCATACTGCCCCGAACTAAGCAGAAGCTTAAGCTTAATACACGAAAATACTAAAAGGACTAGTATTCTACTATAAAAAGGATTCTTAAAGAACCCGAACCTAAATCTAACACTAACTCCGTACCTAACACCGAACCTAAACCTAAATAAGAAACTATGGACAATTTAAGCAAGCTTGGCACCCTAGATATCCACATAATTAAAGCTACCCTACTAGCGCAACTCGCCAAGAAACCCGAACATACGATCTTCGCTGTCACTATAGCTAATATTAAGAAGGCCTTAGCACCGAAGAAGTACACTAACCCTACTATAAAGGTACTAGTAGAATACTATAACCGCTTAGAGGTATTCTTATAAAAGGAAGCTAATAAGCTACCGAAACACCAATTGTACAACTATAAGATTATACTAGAAGAAGGAAAGCAGCCTAGATTTAGACCCCTATATAGGATATCCTAAAACGAACTCTAAGTACTACGGAAGTATCTAGACGAGAACCTAAGTAAAGGATTTATTAGAGTAAGCTCTTCACCCATAGCCGTACTAGTAATCTTTATTAAGAAACCGGGCGGCGGACTGCGCTTCTATATAGACTACCAAGCTCTTAACGCCGTTACTGTTAAGAACCGATACCTAATCCCGTTGATATAGGAGACACTAAACTAATTAAGTAAGGCTCGCTACTATATAAAGCTTAACATTATCTCTGCATTTAACCGCCTCTGTATAGTAAAGGGAGATAAATAGCTTACCGCATTTCGTACTCGGTATGGATTATTTAAATACTTAGTAATGCCATTTGGCCTCGCAAACGCTCTAAGCTTGTTTTAATATTACATAAATAATACCCTACACCCCTACCTAGACATCTTCTGTACTGCTTATATTAACGACATCTTAATATATAGTAATAACCTAACCGAATATTGGAAACACGTTAATCTTATCCTATAAGCCCTATACGGAGCTAGTCTATAATTAAATATAAATAAATACGAGTTTTATAAGACAGAAGTCCTATACCTTAGACTTCTTATTTTTATAGATGGTATATAAATAGACCTAAAGAAAATTAAAGTAATTGTAAACTAGTAAAAACCTAAGAACGTTAAGGACGTAAGAGCCTTTATAGGATTTGCCAATTTCTACCAACGGTTTATTAACAACTTCTCCGCCCTAGTTTTACCCCTTATAGCTTTAACCTAAAAGGATAAAGCCTTTATCTTTAATAAGAAATATAAAAAGGCCTTTA
>Ga0307515_10007117_pt1 | contig 22219 bp, 14 predicted proteins | sample 17_EM_MG_FD_194513 | JGI IMG/M metagenome (GOLD analysis project Ga0307515, IMG submission 194513) | Populus trichocarpa ectomycorrhiza microbial communities from riparian zone in the Pacific Northwest, United States - 17_EM | ecosystem: Host-associated > Plants > Roots > Unclassified | place...
GCACTTGGGTCGTGCACGACCCAACGGCAATTTCTAATGCATTTTGGCAGTATTTTGGTGTTCCATCTACATTAGGAAGGCGGTTTACTAGTTCGAGCAAAACTCAGGGCTCGTGCAAAACTCCGTGTACCACGTTATAGTTTATTTCTTTTATTTAAATAGGCGGGGGAATTAGGGAGATGTTTAGTTAGGTTTTTTATAAAGGCACTGGCTAGCGAATTTAGGGTTAAGGAGCTAGTTTTAAATACATTTCTTTTATCTAGTATTTATAGGTAGGGGTAATAATATAGCGGATAATATATTATAACAGATCTCTTTAATTTCTTTTCTTAGAGATCTAATTATCTCTTAGTATTAGGCCTTTTATTAAGCCAAGGTATCTATAAAGGCCTTCTATAAGCTCTTTATTTATTCAGTAAATATATTTTATAAGTTAGTTATAGATATAGGGGCTTTTAGGTTATTTTATATACTAGTTAGAGTAAAGTAGGACGGTATAAGGTATAGGTTTAACGTAATATAGTATTATGGAATAAGTATAAGCGGTAATAATATATATTAAAGTAGGTATTATTAAGCTATATATATAAATTACGTAATAGATTAAGACGTTATATAAGGAAAAAAGGGACCTGTACATCCCTCGATGAGTAGTAAAAGGCCTGGCATGTCAGATTTATAGTCCGTATAAATTGTCACGTGCTGTAAGAACCGTGTTAGTGGTGCTTCTGGCCAACAGCTGTTGTCGTTAGACCATCTTCGTCTGCTATAGTGTTCCGAAATGACCTCAAAAGTGTTATCGCTATAATATATAGCGCGGCCCTCATCTCGCATTTCCCGACATGTTTCAAGAAGTTCGAAATTTGCTTGGTGCAAGTAATCATCTAGGTCAATTGGACGGTTCTCGACAAGCACGAGTCTTAGTATTATTCTAAGAATCTCAGGCGAGAATTTGCGAGGGTCCATATGGTTCTTTCGTTTTACCGGTTCAGGCAAGCGATTTGACCCAGAGTCGCCGCCAAAGCGGTGCGCGTAACATGCTCTGGGACGCCGTGACGGGAGCAGTGCTACTCGGACTCGCCTAAGTCGGTCGCCTTCTTGCCGGACGCCAATAATTTTGCATCACCTAATTAGTAACGGAAGGGGGTCGAATCTTCTCTGGCTTCCTCCTGTTTATCGAGTGATTTGTAAGAGTGTGTGGAACGAAGCTATTGTATTCGGACACTGGACGGGTATCAGGGCAAACTCGGAATCCAGGATCTGAATATGGTCTCGAGACAAGTCCTCAATCCCTACGCTCGCCCTCAAAGAGAATGGCTGGGTGAATCTTGTTGTTCCGAGTACACCGTAAACGACTTTATCTCCAGGATGGCCGTCTCGCTCTGGTTATCCACGTCCCCTTTTGACGTGACCACCGCAGTGACTCGATATCTACCTTATTGCGCCCTTCCGGGACGAGCTGCAGCTTTAAGGGTTCTGGAAACTGCTCGTAATGTTTTCGTTTTCGTGACCAGCTGTAGGTGTTGTCGGAACGTTGACGACCCCCCGATGGTTCGTTGGATTTGGAGACGGTGGAGTCGTCAAAGATGCGTGGGAATACGTGTCTCAGGAAACGACGCATCGTGGGCATCGAACCGCAGATGACGAATAGGTTGCCTTCGACGAAGCTATGCCGGAGTTAGGACTGGGATGCAATTGAGCGGTCTTGGAATTGCGGGAGGTACATACGTCCATACGTCTGCCGGAGCTGCATCCCAAGAAATGTCAGTGCTCCTGAGGGTTGCTGGCAGATAGACGAGTCGGACAATCGAGGTCGCAATAGTCCTGTGCAATGGTTAATCAATATCTGAGACCTGCGCTGGACGAGTTAGACGGGCGGGCGACTTACAATGAGCCAATGCCAAAGATAGCGATAGCAGCAATCTTCAGCGATTTGCCCATCTTGAGCTTGGGGGTCATAGGGGTGGGCAGCAAGAAGAGCATTACATCGGTGAGGATGTTGGACACAGCCGTAGCCATGTACAAGATACCAGCGTCCAAGCAGTGTCCTGTTTGGATCTTGAAGTCAAAGGCTCGGCGGACTGGGTGGCAGTGAAAGAACATGAGGAGTGTTATGACGGATGTGTAGAGAACAACGATAACAATGCTGAACCAGGCGGCGACGCGGAACCATTTCTGCGGTGACAGCCGGAGGTAGACCATGAGCAGCAACAGTTTCGTGAAGCCGTTGCACATCTGGTAGATGGGGGCAGTAACGTATGTGACCTGTGCAACGTCGTCAGTCCAAGTCGCACAGTCTGCGGGACGACGGTTAGGTATTGTTGACGACTTACCACCGAGTACCTCTCGAATCTTGTGAGTGGCATTTCCCACGCATGGGCACACATGCCGCCCTCGACGATGGAGTCTGCAACGGCATCGTCAGCAACGGCATCCAGATGCAATGAGAGAGGGTGTTCTTACGGGTAAGCATTGCCTGGGTTACCAATGACATGACCTATTGTTGTCAGTCGTCTTTGTCAAGGGGAGTCGCGGTGTCGCGTGAGAGCCAACGTACCCATCCCACGAACATAAATACTGGAGAAGTCAGCAGAGAACTCCTACCGGCGCCTTGGATACTCACAATCATCGAGCTGCAAACCCTTGGAGAGAAACAGCTTGGTGTAGAAGCGCTGGCACAGGGCCAGAAAGGCCAGAGGAGCTCCAATGCCGAACACCAAGAAGTGGGCCAGCCGTTTGTTCTGTTCCGGATGGTCGAAATCCGGCACGACGCCCGCTGGCGGCAGCACCAGCACCGTGACGCCGTCGACGATAGGATAGCCCGTAAATTTTGGTGTATTTTGGGGTAGCTCGAGTGGTAGGGTGGCTCGATCGGGTGGCTAAGACGTTACCCACCCAGTGCCCACAGTGTCCACCAAGGGCCGCCAAGTGCGGCATCTCCTGTACGCTCCCTGTTCTCTCACTGACTCTCACCGTACGCGCCCTCGTCGATGAGATGTCTAACTTTTTAAAAATAATTATGTTGTAATTTTTAAAACAATAATTTTAGTTTTTAATATTAAATTATAATTTTAATTATAATTTTATAATATATTTTAACTATATATGCTTTAAAAAGTTTATATTTAAAATTCTAGCTAAATAGGTGTTGTGGTGGTAGAGTTATAAAAGATTAAAATTAGTAGATTTTGGTGGCTGGCTCGATCGGGGGGCTGGCACGATCGGTCACTAAGACGTTATTTGGTGGCTGGGTTCCGGGAGGGGCGTCGCGGTCCAGCGGCCTTGGTACATATCCCTTGCACCGCTACGGTAAGTCCAATAATTTGTGGCCCGTGCGAGCCAATTAGGAAGCTGCGGTGAGGCTTTCTGCCGCATTAAATAAGGCTTCGCAAAGTTGATGTTCCTGAGCTCCGCGCACGGGCTACAAAATATTGCACCTTAGCGGTGCAAGGGATACTGCAAGGCCCATCAATCACAAAACTCTCGGTTCGAATGCGGTTGAATAAGGATATTGATCTCCACGCCCCCTGCGTTTTCGAACAATTTTTCCAATCTCGCTGCAGCCCGCACGATTTTGGCTCCTCCGGGGATCCGGCTGCTGGGTACCGTAAGGAGTTTCCCCTGTTCGAGGAGGAGCTGGAGACGGGACGGCTCGCCCTCGACCGCCTTCTCCTCAACGAGACCACGATACTCGACCGGGATCCTGTGCTCTTCCGAACATCGCAGCGCAGCGGGAGGCTGGGGAAGAGGGGCATTCTGCTTGCAGTGTGCCGCACTCCCACCGCCCTGGATCAGGGTATAAAGTGGGCGCCCAGACGACGGCCATTGCTTACCTACGAGTGAGTTTGTTTTTCTGTTCTCCTTCTCGTATACACTGTCGATCTTGTGTCTCACTCCCTCCATCGCCATGAAATTCTCCGTAGCGGCATCGCTTGCGACTCTCGCGGCCACGGCGATCGCGGTGCCGACGATCGCGAGGTCGAATCCCCACCAAGTCTGCGTAGGTTCATGCTTCTCTTCTTTTCGTCCCTTCTGTTCATCCCTTTCCCTCCTTCCGACTCAATTGAGCTAGCTGTAACACTGACCTGTGTCAAGTGCGCGGCTCTCGCTGCAGACAAGCAGCTGCAGGGCAAGGTCCTCCTTCCAAATACCGCAGCGTACAATGCGGAGTTAGATACCTACTACTCGGCCAATGCGGCGCAACACGCCTGGTGCATGGTCCTGCCGGAGAGCACGGCGGATGTGCAGGCCACGGTCAAGATTATGACCAAGGACCAATGCCCTTTCGGTATCAAGGCGGGTGGCCACTCGGCGTGGAAGGGATCCAACGGCATCGCTAACGGCGTCACGGTCGACTTTGGCTACATGAACACGACAAGCTACAACCCGGACACTGGAATTGCCTCGATCCAGCCCGGTGCACGATGGGGTTCTGTGTATGAGTTTGTCGATCCATACAACGTCACGGTTGTCGGCGCGCGAGCTTCGGTGGTTGGTGTTGGCGGCTTCACCACGGGTGGCGGGGTAAGTGTTTTCTACATACTGGGTCGACGGGCGAGCACTGGCTAACAACTTTTCAGTATTCCTTCCACAGCAACTCTCATGGCTTTGCATGCGACAATGTCGTCAACTGGGAGATTGTTCTTGCCGACGGCAGCGTCGTCAACGCCAACGCCAGCACGAATCCCGACCTCTGGAAGGCTCAAAAGGGCGGGTCTGGAAACCTGGGCTTCGTCACCCGAATTGATCAGCGTAAGCAATTGTCCCTTTTTTCTATAAAAACAAAAATGATGGGCTATACAGCGGGCTGATAATGTAACTTCAGAGACTGTCGAGGGCACCCAACTGTGGGGTGGGTTCACCAGCTACAACCTGAGCGAGACAGACAACGTCTTCAATGCCTACCTCGACTTTGTGGAGAACACCCAAGAGAACTCTCCCGACCAGACCATCATTGCCCTCTACTACGACTATACTGGATTCTCCATTCGATCCATCTTGACTAACAACGAGGGCATTGCTAACGCCCCCGCGTTCGACGGCTTCCTTGCGCTGCCTAACATCTCTAGCACCTTGACGGTGGGACCCGAGGCGGAGATCATCCCCCAGTTCACCGGTCCCACGCCTCTTGGTCTCTAGTAAGTTCAGCATACATCTGCTTCTTCTTATTAGTTTTACATAATCATCGACTAATACCTTACAGCGCCAACTGGTTCACTGGTATGGCCACCAACAGCTTCGAGGCCCTTAGCATCATCAACAAGCTGCATCCCGAATACGTCGCCAAGATGGTGGTCGCCGCGCCCACCTCTAACTTTAGCACCCTCATCGAGTTCCAGCCCGTCACCAATACCATGGTCCAGAACAGCGGCAAGCGCGGGGGGAACATCCTCGGTCTGGAGCCCATCGTCGCAGACGGCCCTATCCTCATGTGGCTCGTCGCGCTAACCGTCGACACCGAGGAGAACCAGGCGGTCATCCTGCCCATTGCACGCGAATTCGTCACTGCCATCAACCAGAACCTGCAGGAGGCCGGACGTTTTGTTGACTGGATCTACCTCAACTACGCCTGGGGTAATGAGAAACCGTACATCCACTACGGACAGGCCAACCTTGACCTGCTGACGGCCGTGTCGCAAAAGTACGATCCTAACGGTGTGTTCCAGAAGCTGCGCCAGACCGGCTTCAAGTTCAGCTAGAGGAGCGGCCTGGACTATGAAAGAATATTATCAACGCTTTTAGAGACCTGACTTTCCATTTAGATATGCTTTATGATAACGACCTTATGAATACGAAGGCGGTAGTATCAGAGTCGGACATACATTACCATTCTTTGAAACAGCAGGATCCGGACCGGGGACTTGGGTTTTGCGACTTTAGCTTCGACGTCTCGTGGGCGTAGGATCCGGGGGAGAGGATATGCGGCTTCTTACGTCGGGTTAGATGTTATTTACCGGTGAAAATAGATGTCACCCACAATTTCAGCCATTGTCGGGAGCACGTCGATTTGTCTATAGACCTATCCCTTAACTCGTCAGATTTCGTCCCCGTGTTATCGATAAGAACTAGCCAATCAGAGCCATAGAATTTAACCACTGCGAAGTTTAGAGTCCGACGTTCTCGCACGGACCACCTGCTCCGGGGACGTTGACGGGTTAAGGGATAGCTACAGTGCCGGGTATTATTCTTGAGAATCAAAGCCACATTAACGCCAAAGATATCCCATAACTCATGGGCTTTGATAAACAGAGTCCCTATTCTCCTTCCCCGATTCCCGTAGCGTTTGCAGCAAGCTGCACTTTTCAGAAAGCACGAGGGCGTGGTCCAGCAGCTTCTTCAATATCACTGAAAGACCTGTCAAAGTCCGGCTCTTCCACATATTCTGTTGCACTAATTGTCCATCCATGATTCTTCATTTCCCTTCGTATATGATTACTCGGGCCGTCCTCGTACACCTCGACAATGATCTCTTGTAGGGACGAAAAGGCTCTGAAGCGAGCATCGACCAGCGCCAGCGCCTCAGCAACGATCTTGGGATGATCATCGAGCTTCACCTTCATGGCATTGGTGCTATGTAGGAACGTTGTAAGCGTGCCTAATCCGGTGTAGTCGCTCTAGATCTTCGCGAGAATGCAAACGCTATCGTCCTCGAGAGTGAGATCATGTACGTCGAGATAGTGGAATTGGGGAAAGTCGACACAGATACACAGGATATAGCTTGCATTGTTGCGGCCAATCTGCTCGGGGAACGAGGTTACATCCTCAGAGGTGCACATGGTAAAATCGAAACGATTCTGGGCGTAGAGCATCGAGCTGGCCTCGAGGTGGACGGTCTTGTTCGCGCGAATGAGCCGCGGAGTAAGCGCTCGGATATCGGCGTGTCGGGCATGCCACGGGTTCTTGAAGCACTAAGAGTCGCTCATATATGTTGTTGCGGAGTTCGCTGGGGAGGCTGAGGAAGTTGGCCGACATGTCAGTGGTCGTGGGCTGTTGATGCTGTGAGATTCAGTCAACGCTTCTTCACAAGTTGCGGACTGCAGACGCTGCATTCATCGATATCAGACATGCCGTCGAGAAGCTGCCAGCAGGGAATTTCGCATTGTACGATCTGAAGCCTTGTCATCTAAGGCAGCAAGCCGATTTTATTAGGCACGAGTGTGGCTACAAGCCAATTGCAGGTCGGCAGAATATGGCAGAATTTAGCAGGTAACGTGCGATAGCGCCGTTACAATAGCCCCCTATTTATAAAGTCCCCTTCGTCAGGAAAAAATTTACCAGCATTTTCGCAGCATTTGGCGGCATTTGGCGGCCAAATGCGCAATCCGCGCACTGTAACGTGTAGCGTATGGTATCGACTCAGGTGCGGCATACTGCCGCATCCAACAACGCAGTGCAGCATACTGCCGCATCCAGCAACGCGGTGCAAGCATACTGCCGCATCCAACAACGCGGTGCAGCATTCTGCCGCATCCAACAACGCGGTACAGCATTCTGCCGCATCTAACAACGCGGTATAGCATTCTGCCGCATCTAATAACGCGGTACAGCATACTGCCGCATCCAGTAACGCGGTATAAGCATACTGCCGCATCTAATAACGCGGTGCAGTATACTGCCGCATCTAATAATACGGTATAGCATACTGCCGCATTTAATAACGCGGTATAGCTAATTGCGCATTTATAGCTACCTAGGTAAGTAGTGCCTTTATTTTATTAAGCTCTCTCTATACTTAATACATAATTAACGTATAATACCCCCCTTATATATTCTATATATCTTACTTACTTTAAGTAATAAATAAGCGTTGCTCTTTCTGCGCACTTAATAGTATTTACTTAATCTACGTGGTTAGTAGTATTTACCTATTCTACGTAATTAGTATACTTTATTTAGTTTATATAGTTAGTACCCTTTACTTATTCTATATAGTTAGTACCCTTTATTTATTTTATATAGTTAGTATTTTTTACTTATTCTATACGCCTAGTATATACTATATAAAGAATATATTTTAACTTAATAGTAGTATAGTATAACCTTAATACGCCTAATAACGCCCTTTAGTTAACCTATTATTTTAAGTTTAATATTTATATAAGTCCCACTATAATAGTAGTACCATACTATTAAACCCCTAATTATCTTTATTCTCGCTATTATTTTTACCATTATTTTCCCTATCTATCCTACTACCTTCTCTACTCTTATCCTCTTTATTACCGTTATTTTCCCTATTTATTCCGTTGCCTTCTTTACTCTTATCCTCTTTATTAGTAAATTCTAGTATTACTAGTCTATCTCTACTCTATAGACGGGCCTTTATATCCTCTAGTATAGCACTATTTATAATATTTATAACCTTAAACTCGCTAGTGAAAGTATACTATAAAATACAGTAATTAATTCCTATTTCCTATTTATTATTACCTTAAATTTATTTAAGGCGCGCTTAAATAGCGTTAATATTATAGTTATATAGTATTAAAATCGTTTTATTAGTATACTGCGAGAAGAAGACCTTATATATAGTTTTAGGGTTTATTCTTTATAATAAATACACTAAGCTACCGTTATCCTATTATATTATCTTTATTAGCCCGTATATAATAATTAAAATAGCGCGATATTATAATATAGGAAATAGCGGTAAAGTACTATAGTATATAGTAAGTATCTATAGTTAACTTACGGTCGACTTACGGTCGACTTATAGGCGACTTATAGGAGGGTCTTAATAGGCGTGGTGCACGTAACCTGATGCGTATATGTATAAGGCGACTTATAGAAGGGTCTTAATAGGCGTGGTGTACGCAACCTGATGCATATATATGGGGGAGGCTATAGGGGAAACACAGGCTAGTTGGATAAGGACTTAACAGTTAGAGATATAGGCCAGCTTATAAAAAGGGGGGATACAAGCTTAGTTAGTAGGAGGGGGGAGAGTAGGTCGCCTGGTGCGGGACCTAGTCTCTACAGCCCCCCTCCTACAAGACACGGTCGGCCTGTCATAAGGAGACTCTTATAGGTAACGCGAAATGGGAATTAGTAGTATATAGGGTGTTGCGCCCCTATATTACTACTGGCTTCCCGTAGGGCGTAGTATATAGTAGCTACTGCTAGCTCTAAGGACCTTATCCCTTAATTAGGCTCTGACCTTTAATGTACCTAGTAGGTAGGTAGGATTATACCCTAGCCGGAGAGATTACTATATGGCTTAAGAGAACAGATGCGCGTGTTAGTATATTAATAGACGGAACCGTTCGCCTCTAGGGCGGCTCGCCGGTAAGATATACTTAAGGAGTAAATAGGAGTTACTTAGGCGGGAGAGGTAGTGGCTTGGCTTTGTCCGTAGAAGGTATACCTAACTATATTGCAGGATGCAGCTACGACGCCTCCGTAGGATTACGTTAGTAGGCGCGAAGATAGGAGTTGCGACCCCTGGAAACGGCAGCTTATGCCCACGCTGGCGGAAATAATAAAGAAGGCGTAAAACTAGAGGCTATGGAAGGCTCCTAAGCCGTGCGAAAGCGTACTAACTCTAGGAGGAAACTCTTATATAAACTACTGGGGGGTAGACTAGTACTCGGGTAATACTGTTATAAGATATCCAAAAGAACTAGTGAAATTCCCTATAATTAGTAGTGGTAGCTAACTGCTTATAGTTTGGGACTAAAGCACTAGAAAACTGGGGTAGAGGCCTAGATAAGTAGGTATGTTAAACTCTACTATATTACTAGCTAATATATAACTACCTGCTTATAGGAGGGTCTTAATAGGCGTGGTGTATGTAACCTAATGCGTATATATATAAGGCGACTTATAGGAGGGTCTTAATAGGCGTAGTGTATATAACCTAATGTATATATATAGGGGAGGCTGTAGGGGAAATATAGGCTAGTTGGACGAGGACTTAATAGTTAGAGATATAGGCTAGCTTATAAAAAGGGGGGATATAAGCTTGGTTAGTAGGAGGGGGGAGAGTAGGTTGCCTAGTGCGGGACCTAGTCTTTACGGCCCCCCTCTTATAAGATACGGTCGGCCTATTATAAGGAGACTCTTATAGGTAACGCGAAACGGGAACTAGTAGTATATAGGGTGTTGCGCCCCTATATTACTACTGGCTTCTTATAGGGCGTAGTACGTAGTAGCCACTGCTAGCTTTAAGGACCTTATCCCTTAACTAGGCTCTGACCTTTAGTGCACCTAGTAGGTAGGTAGGATTATACTCTGGCTAGAGAGACTATTATATGGCTTAAGAGAACGGATGCGCGTGTTAGTATATTAACAGACGGAACCGTTCGCCTCTAGGGCGGCTTGCCAGTAAGATATGCTTAAGGAGTAAATAGGAGTTACTTAGGCGGAAGAGGCAGTGGCTCGGCCTTGTCCGTAGAAGGTGTACCTAACTATATTACAGGATGCAGCTATAACGCCTCCGTAGGATTACGTTAGTAGGTGTAAAGATAGGAGTTATAACCTCTGGAAATGGTAGCTTATACCTACGCTGGCGGAAATAATAAAGAAGGCGTGAAACTAGAGGCTATGGAAGGCTCCTAAGCCGTGTAAAAGCGTACTAACTCTAGGAGGAAACTCTTATATAGACTACTGGGGGGTAGACTGGTACTCGGGTAATACCGTTATAAGATATCTAAAAGAACTGGTGAAATTCCCTGTAATTAGTGGTGGTAGCTAACTGCTTATAGTTTGGGACCAAAGCACTAGAAAACTGGGGTAGAGGCCTAAATAAGTAGGTATATTAAACTCTACTATATTACTAGCTAATATATAACTACCTGACCCAACTATATTATAGGATGCAGCTACGACGCCTCCGTAGGATTACGTCAGTAGGCGCGAAGATGGGAGTTACAACCCCTAGAAACGGCAGCTTATGCCCACGCCAGCGGAAATAATAAAGAAGGCGTAAAACTAGAGGCTATAGAAGGCTCCTAAGCCGTGCGAAAGCGTATTAACTCTAGGAGGAAACTCTTATATAGACTACTGGGGGGTAGACTGGTACTTAGGTAATACTGTTATAAGATATCCAAAAGAACTAGTAAAATTCCCCGCAATTAGTAGTGGCAGCTAACTGCTTATAGTTTGGGACCAAAGCACTAGAAAACTGGGGTAGAGGCCTAAATAAGTAGGTATGTTAAACTCTACTATATTACTAGCTAATATATAACTACCTACTATAACGAACTAATGCAGCTAGTAGAATGGCTCCGCCAGTCCAGCGAGCCCTAGGCGCCCCTCCAGCAAACCCTCGATTAAATCCTCTAACGGCTAAGTAAAATTAAAAATAAATAAAACCCCCCCTTACCGGCGAACCATACCTGGGCCGCCGTAGCTACGCTTTTACAGTATAGGGAACCTACCCCCCTTAAGACAATAACCGGGTATATAATTACAATATAACTAAATACAGAAAAAGCAGAGGAGCTTAGGGGATAATTAGAAACAGAAGTTCTTACGGAGATTCGTAAAGAGGTTTATAACGCAGTTATAGTCCGATACCTTAGGAGCGGAGACATTAGAGTTACCCTAAAGAACTAATAGGTAAAGGAATGAGCCGTAAAAGCAGGGGACAGGCTAAGAGAACGTATTGGTATAAAAGTGCTCCGCGAAGATTACCCAGTTAAAGTCCTAGCGGTTCCTATAAGCCTTAGGGTAGAAAAGGGACGCTAGGCGGATAATATAGCAACTATATAGGAGATAGTAAAGTAAACGGAACGCCTTATACTAGGTCTTAAGATTACCCAAATCTAATGGCTTTAATAGGAAAATGTAAACTAAGCAAATAATGAGAATAATAAGAGGATATAAGGGTTGCTAGAGACTTGCTAGGGAGATGCCGGGCGAACGTATAGCTCCCTTATTGTTAGCATATATACACCAGAAATGCAAAAACTCCTTATCTAAAAAGGAATAATTATAAATAGCCTTATATATAACGCAAGGCTCTATAACTATAGACTACGCCTAGAACGATGCTACTGCTATATATAATAGGGACACACCCAATCTACATGCGCAGTATAGGTATGTTGCGGCCACTGTGCAGGCCCCCACGATATAAGATACTGCTTAAATTAAGACTAAACAAAATGCGCAAACTGCTACTGAAGCACACATAAGGCGTGGGAGAGAGAAGACTATATTAAATATAGGAGACGGAAGGCAAGGGCTTAACAGCTACGGGAATAACTACATGCTAGGTTAGATAAATGGAAATAACAGGCGATAAGCTAGGGAGACGTAGGTGCCTTCCTAGCGTTCCCTACCTTTAATATTAGGGGGCTAGGCTAGCTATCCTAAGCCTTAACGGGCTAGAAGTGGCGCCGCGCGACATTACTAGACTGTATAGGGATATAAAGGTCACAGGGGACATAAGGGAGAGGACGCCCTATAGGAAGACCCCTATAGATAGCTATAGCAAGCTTAAGACTAGAATAATTAAGAATTAGATTTAACGCGGTAAATATAATATTTACAGCCGACCTATAAAGGGCCTATAGTTGACTAGTAGGGGAAGAACCGGAGATAATAACAGACTTAGATATAAAAGCGCTAGTAGGAACACAAGATATAGGAATGGAAAGCTCTATATAAAATAAGTAGCGACTAGGGTATAGATATAAGAGACAGAAGTTCTAAATATCTTAGAGAAAGTGGAAATAGAAGAAGTGAGGAATAAAGAAAAGGCGAAGGACCCTTACCGGGGGTCCGCTACCTATCCATTATATAGTATAACTGCGGTAATATAAACCACTGTCTCGCAAGGCCCCTACTAGACAGTTTAGACCTAGAGAAATACTATATCCTTGCTATATAAGAGCCGTACTATAATACCTACATATAATTAACATACTGCCCCTAAGGATTCTAGCTCCTATACGAACCAAAAGCAGCTACTTATATGTGCTTTATAATTAGCAAGGCTATTAGCCTATTCTTATGGTTATAGCAGGCAGTTAACCCAGATATTGCAGTTATAATAATCTAGATATATAGGGGACCAGTATAAATTATTAATGTATATAACCCTAGGGTTAAAGGGGTCCCATAAATAGAGAATATTATATTAATAATAAGCTTACTAGAAACTAAAGGTATAGAGTTTATCCTACTAGAAGATATAAACCTCTACTACCCGCGGTAGGGGGGTATCTATATTACTACTAAACGACAGGCGGAGTGCCTACTAAGAGCTATAGACACCTAGGGCCTTAAGTTAGCTACCCCCCTAGGAGTAATTATATAGTAATAAGGATCCTCTAAAAGTATAATTGACCTTATATTTATAGACGAAGGCCTATACTAGAGACTTAAAAGGTGCAGCCCTAAAGAAGAATAGGCACTCACCTTAAACCATATCCCCATCCAGATATAGCTAGATTTGGATATTAAGGCGTAACTAAGTAGTAAAAGATACGCAATAAGGAAGCTTAAGATAGACAGTTTCCTTAATATAGTTAAATAATAACTTTAAGACCTAGAAGAAATCCACCCGATACTAAATAAGCGAGGCTTATTAGCTACCCCTAAGGAAATTAATTAAAGACTAGAAAGGATCTAGGCAGCGATTAAAAATAGGCTAGAAGAGTACTGCCCGGCCTTAAAACCAGGCCCCTACGCGCGACACGTATAGTCCATATAATGCGCGGTTCTTATTACTAGCTAATAATGAGTAAGAAGGAAATATATAAGTAGCTATAACCCCGAAGACGAGAGACAATATAAAGATATAAGAAACCAGCTAAAGAATACCCTAAAGAAAGAAGCAAGGAATAACTGGAGACGGTTTATAAATAAGTATACTTCTAACCCAAGCCTCCCCTATAATAAGGGCCTTTAGGCCATAGCAAAATGGGTAAAGAAAAAGGTAGGGCGTTTAGTAGAAGACCTATACCTATTACCCCTATAAAGAGCAGGGGAACTATAGGCTATTAATAACAACGATAAGAAGGCAAAGATCCTTATAGAAAGGTTCTTCCCCTAACCGGCTCTAGTAGACCTTAGCGATATTACAGGTAAAACACTAGTAACTCGCCTAAGGGTTAACAGCGACATAATAACAAAGGAAATGGCTAGAACTATTAGCCGCCTTTTAAATAATATAGTACTAGGACCAAATAGGATTCTAAATAAGGCCTTAAAAACCTATAGACCACTTATAGCACCCTAGCTTATAGATGTAGCTAAAGCATACTTTGCTATAGGCTACTACCCGCAACTTAAAAGATCTATAACGACGGTTGTTCTATGGAAAGAAGGTAAAGCAGATTACTTAATCCCAGGAAGCTACCGCCCTATCGCCCTGGAAAACACCCTTAGTAAGATCTTAGAAAAGGTAATAGTAGACCGCATAGTAGATATGGCAGAGGAACACGCCCTACTACCATAAAGCTAAATAGGGGCAAGAAAGAACCGCTTAACGCTATTAGCACTTACGCTACTCGCTGCCACTATTAAATCTGCATAGGCGATGCGAAGGGACTTTGTAGTATTAATGCTTAGCCTAAATATTAGTAGTGCCTATAACAACGTACCCTATAAGCGCCTCCTATATATTCTTAGGGCAAAGGGCTTCCCAGAATAGATTATACAATTTATTTAAGGGTTTATAGGCCAGAAAGAAACATTACTAGTCTTTAGCGGATACTAGAGCCCCCCTATCGCAGTTGCAATAGAAATACCACAAGGATTACCCCTCTCGCCTATACTCTTCCTTTTCTTTATAAGCAACCTACTAGACTCCTTTAAGAAAGGGGCGACCTAGGGGATAGGCTTTGTTAATGATATAAACCTAATTATATACGGGCTAACAGCCGCAGAGAACTGTAGAACACTAGAGAAAGCTTATAACACCTATATAGAATAGGCAAGATAATATAGAGTCCAATTCTTACCAGAGAAATACCAGCTAATCCATTTTATAAGAAAACGTAACTAATCTACAGATCTCTAGCATATAATTTATATCTAAGGCTTTAGGGGTTAACTAGTTTAGGGCCTAAGGGTATTAGGAGTATAGGTAGATAGTAAGCTCTAGTAAAGCGCATATGCGGCGTAAGTAGCCTATAAGGGCTAAGTACAGTATATTGCATTATCTAGGATCGTCAATTCTATATAGGGTCTATGCTTCTAAAGGTTACGCCTACTATATACAGTAGTTGTCCGGCCTACCATAATATATAGATCCAATATCTAGGCTATTAGTGAAACCAAGAAGGGCCCCCCTAAATTACTCCTTAAACCACTCTAAAAGGTCCAGATAGTATGCCTCTGGAGTATAACAGGTGGGTATAAGCGAACGGCCGTAGCACTCCTTAAGAAGGAAGCTAATATCCCCCCCCTATAACTATATATTAAAGCCGCCGTAATATAAAGGGCGTAAAATAAACGCAACTCTAATATTATAAAGTATATTAAGACACGCCTAAATAAACTATGGAGGGACCCTAGGGCGCCTTGTAGGAGAATAATCCAACAACCCTAAAGTAGGGAAGATATACTAGAGAAACAGGTAAAGAAAGCAGAAGAAGAATAGTGTAGTATTAGGGCCCAGGCCTATATAGAGGAGGAAGGGAGACGCGCAAGAGGCTAATAAAGACAACAGTAAGAAAGAGAAAGGAGCTAAAGTAGAGCATAAAAGAACGCCAGGAAACTAGCAACCGTAATATAATACTAGTTAGACTAGCGCTAGAGAGGCGTATAAGAGTTAAAGGTATAGAGGCTGACTTAGGCAAGAGTAACCTAAGCCATAGTATGGTTAACGCCATAGGGGGTAAATACTTAAGGGCTTTAAGAAGGCCTAACAAAGGCAGAAAATATAATAGTAACACTCCTAAGAATAGGAATAATAGGATTAAAAGACTAGCTCTACTGGGTAGGCGTCCTAGTAGGTAGCCTAAGATATAAATATAGCTAGCCAAGACAGATACCAAAATATATAATACTATTATACCCCTTACGCACTAACTGAGGAGTAATACTCTTAGCAGCTAGCACAAAAAACTATAATACACTGCTCTTAACATAAAAAGGTCTTAAGGCGGTTACCTAGTGGCTTATTAGCTAAAATATACTAAACCAGTTCCGGGTTATAAGGGAAATAGTAATAAAAGGCAAGGGGGCGGGTATTAGGCGCCCCCTAATAACTCTATAGTAGTAGAGTAAAGTTTACAATACTAGCGCGTCCGTAGGTTTATTACGGCAGCAGTGGTTCCTAAAGAGGTTAAAAAGTAAGGTAGTAGAGCACTATAGGTAACTCGTAGGCGCCTTGTAGGCGCCTTATAGGCGAGTCCCAAAAGGCGGGGAGATGGATTACGGGGTTTTCTTAAATAGAGTTTTCTCCCTATATATATATAAGGAGTAGTCCGCGTAGGCCTAATAGGGATCCGAATCGGACGTTAAGTAATGAATAATAATAATAATATAGTAAGTATTGCGATATAACATTATAATGTGATTAATATAATATTATATATTTACACTTATAGTATATAGTTATTAAGTAAACCTATTATTATACTTAGGATCTAGTTCCTCTAGATCTTTTATAGTATTCTTAAACAGATTACTAATTGCCTATTAAGTCTATAGCATCTTATCTCTAGTTATATTCTATATCTTATTAACTTATTATAGAAATAGCCTATATAATCTTTTATTACGCTTAGGTTAGTAGCTCTTTTAAGTATTCCGTAATTACTCCTAACTATTTATAATACGCTTTAATAAGTATAGTAAAAGGCTTCCTATAGATTTACTTATAATTATAGCATTAGCTTTAAACTTATAAATAACTTATATTCCGCTTCTATAGTCCTTAAAAGCATATTAAATCGCTATATATATAAGCTATATTATATTAGCTATAATAGGCAAGAAGAGGTTAGTACTATTCTTATTAAGGGCGAGTAACCTTAGCCCAGTATTAAAGAACACACGCTTAATATAACGTGCGATAATTAGCGCTTTAAATCTTATCTCTCTATCCTAGCCTTAGTTAGTTAGGTATAATAAAAGGTAAAGTACTAACTAGGCTACCAAGCATAAAGCGGTCATCCTTAAGTAGTTCCGCTACTTCCTCTACTACGGCCTTAGTATCTAATTTAAGGCAGTTATAACTCCTAGCAACGGTATCGCACACTACGTTTATTATATAATACTAAAATATACTAAGCTAGTTATATAGCTAGAAAATTGGTTAGTATAGTGCTACTAAATCTAAGGACCGCGAATCTTGCGTACTACTAGCCCTAGTAGTATACTTAATACTCTATTTATTAGGTTTTTATAACAGTCTATAATAGTAATTACCTCTTTCTATATCTACCTTATTAGTGTATTTAAACCGCTTATATTTATTTCTAGCTAAGGAGAAAGATAGAGCTCTTTAGATATAGAGCCTATTATTACTTATATAATAAAATATATCTAAGCGATACCGTATATCTTTATATTAACTAGGCTAAGTAGCTACTTTATATATTATTTAAAGTCATCCTATAGCGGTTATTTATTTAAGTAATATATACGTTTCTTTTAAATATAGGTTTCGGATGTCTTACGGTCGTTTAAGGTTTATAGGCTTTTATTTAATAAGAACGGGACTATCCGTTAGGATAACGTTATTAAAATTAATAATAATAGGTCGTACTATAGCATATTAATAATAGCCTTACCTTTTAATAGAGATAGTTATAGTATAGAGCCTAATATTATCCCCTTTAAGATCCAGATTATCTTAGGAGCTACTACTTAACTTATAGCGTCTTCGTTTACTTTTCTACGGGATAGGTAGAGGATAAGTATATTAGTTTAGTAGAACTATTTAGCTTTTATACGTACCTTACTTCCCTAAAAAAACGCTAGATAGTTTAAAGTCTTATACCTAATATACTTTAAACAATAACCTAGTTAACTTTTATAATATAAATTAGGCATTTCTCGCTAAGTATATAGAAAGGAGCTTTAATAAACTTATAATAATAAGTTAGGAGGGCGGCCTAACTATTTATTAGGCTTTATAATAGGGCAATTAGATTACCTTACTATAGCGTAAGGTCCTACTTTATATAATATTTTTTCTATACCGTATAAAAGCCTAGTTCCTTACGATATTTGCCTACTCTTAAGGTAGATAGTATAGTGTATAAAATATAAAGGGTAGCTAGCGCGTAGAGGGTAATATATAGTAGTATTATATTCTAGTTTATTCTAGTTATAGTAATCTACCCCTTTATTACAATTTGGCGCCACTAGTTATAACTTACTACTATTTTAGCTAAGTTATATTTATTTACCGCCTAGTGCAAGCCTATTTCCTTATATACACATTAACCTATACCCTATTTATTTGCTTAAAATCTTTATTATATATAGTATTATATATATCCTAATTACTATAGTTATTTATAAAGAAATAGTCTGTAATATTAATATCTGTTAGTATAAGTAAGATAGGCCTTATAATATAGTTAATGTTATATATCTAAAGGGTATCTAGCGTGCGTTTTATCCTGCTATTAGATAGCTTTATACTCTACACTCTAAGCATTCTAGTTCTTATATTAATCTTACCACCATTATAAACTTAGAGGGTCTCTACTAACGCACTAGCGTATTTTAGGTATTTACCCTCGCTATCTAATCGCCTAATATCTTAGATTATAAGTAGCAGACAAAGCCTTCCTACTTTATTGCTATAGAGGCTGTTATTTACCTACTTATATTCTTATACTAAAAGCAGCCACACACGTATGCTTTATGATCAGCAAGGCTATCAGCCTATCCTCATGGTCATGGCAGGCAGTCAACCCAGATATTGCAGTTATAACAATCCAGACATATAGGGGACCGGTTCAGATTATTAATGTATATAACCCTAGGGTCGAAGGGGTCCTATAAACAGAGAACATTATATCGGCAATAAGCTTACTAGAAACCAAAGACACAGAGTCTATCCTATTAGGAGACATAAACCTCCACCACCCGCGGTAGGGGGGTATCCATATTACTACCAAACGACAGGCAGAGTGCCTACTAAAAGCTATAGACACCTGGGGCCTTAAGCTAGCCACCCCCCTAGGAGCAATTACATGGCAACGAGGCACCGCCAGAAGCACAATTGACCTTACATTTATGGACGAAGGCCTATACCAGAAACTCGAAAGATGCAACCCCGAAGAAGAATAGGCACTCACTTTAAACCATATCCCCATCCAAATACAGCTAGATCTAGACATTAAGGCACAATTAAATAGCAAAAGATACATAATAAGAAAGCTTAAGACAGACAGCTTCCTTAACACAGTCAAACAACAACTTTAAGACCTAGAAGAAATCCACCCAATACCAAATAAGCGAGGCTTAGTGGCTACCCCTAAGGAAATCAACCAAAGACTAGAAAGGATCCAGGCAGCAATTAAAAATGGGTTAGAAGAGCACTACCCGGTCTCAAAAGCGGGCCCCTACGCGCGACACGCATGGTCTGCACAATACGCGGTTCTCGTCACCAGCCAACGACGAGCAAGAAGAAAATATACAAGCAGCCATAATCCTAAAGACGAGAGACATTACAAAGACACAAGAAACCAGCTAAAGAATACCCTAAAAAAAGAAGTAAGGAATAGCTAGAGACGGTTTATAAATAAGCATACTACCAACCCAAGCCTTCCCCATAACAAAGGTCTTTAAAGGATAGCGAAATAGGCAAAGAGAAAGGCAGGACGTCTAGTAGAAGACCCACACCTTCCGCCCCTGCAAAGACCAGGTAAATTACTAGCCATAAGCAATAATAATAAGAAGGCAAAAATCCTTACAGAAAGATTTTTCCCCTAACTAGCTCTAGCAGACCTTAGCGATATTACGGGCGAAGCACTGGTGACTCGCCTAAGGGTTAACAGTAACATAACAACCAAAGAAATGGCCAGAACCATTAGCCGCCTTTTAAATAACACAGCACCAGGACCAGATAGGATCCTAAATAAAGCCCTAAAGACCTACGGACCACTAATAGCACCTTAGCTTGCGGATATAGCTAGAGTATACTTTGTAATAGGCTACTACCCAAGACTCGGAAGAGCTATAACAACGTTTATCCTACGCAAAGAAGGTAAAGCAGACTACTCATTTCCAGGGAGCTACCGCCCTATTGCCTTAGAGAATACCCTTAGCAAGATCTTAGAAAGGGTAATAGCGGACCGCATAGTAGATACGGCAGAGGAATATACCCTACTACCACAAAGCTAAATAGGGGCAAGAAAGAACCGCTTAACACTATTAGCACTTACGCTACTCGCTGCCACCATTAAATCAGCATGGGCGATGCAAAGGGACTTTATAGTATTAATACTCAGCCTAGATATCAGTGGCGCCTACGACAACGTACCCTATAAGCGTCTCCTATACATCCTCAGAGCAAAAGGCTTCCCAGAATAGATTATATAATTTATTCAAGGGTTTACAGGCCAAAAAGAAATATTACTAGTCTTTAGCGGATACCAAAGCCCCCCTATCACAGTTGCAACAGGAATACCATAAGGATCACCCCTCTCGCCTATACTTTTCCTTTTCTTTATAAGCAACCTACTTAACTCCTTTAAGAAAGGGGCGACCCAGGGGATAGGCTTCGTCAACGACACAAACCTAATCACATACGGGCCAATAGCCGCAGAGAATTGCAGAACGCTAAAGAAAGCTTATAATACCTATATAGAATAGGCAAGACAACATAGAGTCCAATTCTCACCAGAGAAGTACCAGCTAATCCATTTTATAAGAAAACGCAACCAATCTACAGATCTCCAGCACACAATTCGCATCTAAGGCTTTAGGGGTCAGCCAGTTCAGGGCCTAAGAGTATTAGGAGTATAGGTAGACAGTAAGCTCCGGTAGAGCGCACATACGGCCCAAGTGGCCCATAAGGGCCAAGCACAGTACATCGCATTATCTAGGATCGTCAATTCTATATGGGGCCCATGCTTCCAAAGGTCACGCCTACTATATACAGCAATTATCCGGCCAACCATGACGTATAGGTCCAGTATTTGGGCCATTAGAGAATCTAAAAAAGGCCCCCCCAAATCGCTCCTTAAACCACTCCAAAAGGTCTAAACAGCCTACCTCCGGAGTATAACAGGCGGATATAAGCGAACGGCCACAGCACTGCTTGAGAAGGAAGCTAATATTCCCCCCCTACAACTATATATTAAAGCCGCTGCAATGCAAAGGGCGCAAAACAAACGCAACTCTAATGTTACAAAGTATATTAAGACACGCCTAAATAAACTATAGAGGGACCCTAGGGCGCCTTATAGGAGAACAAACCAACAACCCCAAAGTAGGGAAGATATATTAGAGAAACAGGTAAAGAAAGCAGAGGAAGAATAGTGCTGCTCTAGGGCCTAGGCCCATATAGAGGAGAAAAGGAAACGCGCAAGAGGCCAGCAAGAACAACAGCAAGAGAGAAAAAAGAGCCAAAGTAAAGCATAAAAGAATGCTAGGAAACCAACTACCATAATACAATACTGGCTGGACCAATGCTAGAGAGGCGCATAGGAGTCGAAGGTATAGAGGTTAACTAAGGTAAGAAGAACCTAAGCCGTAGCATAGTTAACGCCATAGGGGGTAAACACTCTAGGGCTCCAAAAAGGCCTAATAAAGGCAAAAAATACAATAGCAACACTCTTAAGAACAGGAGTAATAGGACTAAAAAACTGGCTCTACTAGGTAAATATCCCAGTAGGTAGCCCAAGATGTAAATGTGGCTAGCTAAGACAGACACCAAAGCACGTAATACTGCTATGCCCCTTACATACTAACTAAGAAGCAATACTCTTAGTAGCTGGCACAGAGAACTATAAGACACTACTCTTAATACAAAAAGGCCTTAAGGCGGTTACCCAGTGGCTTATTAGCCAAAATGTACTAAACCAGTTCCGGGTTATAAAGGAAATAGCAATAAAAGGCAGGGGGGCGAGCAACGGGTGCCCCCTAATAACTCTACAGCAGTAGAGTAAAGTTTACGATACTAGCGCGTCCGTAGGCTTGTTACGGCAGCAGTGGTTCCCAAGGAGGTCAAAAAGTAAAGTAGTAGGAGCACTACAGGTGACTCGCAGGCGCCTCGCAGGCGCCTCGTAGGCGAGTCCCATAAGGCGGGGAGATGGATCACGGGGTTTTCTCAAATAGAGTTTTCTCCCCACATGTA
>Ga0307515_10007118_pt1 | contig 22218 bp, 17 predicted proteins | sample 17_EM_MG_FD_194513 | JGI IMG/M metagenome (GOLD analysis project Ga0307515, IMG submission 194513) | Populus trichocarpa ectomycorrhiza microbial communities from riparian zone in the Pacific Northwest, United States - 17_EM | ecosystem: Host-associated > Plants > Roots > Unclassified | place...
CATCCACCTGCTCGAGACCATCATGATCTACGCGATCGTGCTGTTCGGGCTCGACATCGTGGTCGGCTACACCGGCCAGGTGTCGCTGGGCCACGCCGGCCTGTTCGGCATCGGCGCATACACCGCCGGCGTGCTGGTCACCAAGCTCGGCGCGCCGCTGATCGTCGCGCTGATCGCCTCGATCGGCGTCACCGCTGTGTTCGGTGCACTGCTCGCGCTGCCGGCATTGCGCGTGACAGGCCCCTACCTCGCGATGGTCACGCTGGCCTTCGGCACCATCATCCAGATCCTCATCAACGAGATGGACTTCCTGACCGAAGGCCCGATGGGCATCAAGCTCAGCAAGCCACCGCTCTTCGGCCACAAGCTCGACGAGCAAGAGTTCTTCTGGCTGGTGGTGGTGATGCTCGTGGCCTCGGCGATCGTCGTCGACCGCATCCTGCGCTCGCACCTGGGCCGCGCCTTCGAAGCGCTGCGCGGCAGCCCGGTCGCATCCGACTGCATGGGCGTGTCGGTCTACCGCTACAAGGTCTACGCGTTCGTCATCAGCGCCGGCCTCGCCGGCCTGGCAGGTTCGCTCTACGCCTACTCCGAGCAGTACATCTCGCCCAACACCTACAACTTCGAGCTGACCGTGCTGTTCCTGCTCGCAGTGATCATGGGCGGCCGCAAGACGCGCATCGGCGCCATGCTGGGCGCCACCATCATCGTGATGCTGCCCAAGCTGCTCGACGACATCGAGATGTTCCGCTACGTGTCGATCCTGATCGCGGTGGTGGTGACGATCGGCGCCATCGTCGCGCTCAAGCGCGGCAAGGCCACGCTGCAGAGCGTCGCGATTCCCGTCGTCGGCAGCATCGCGCTGGCCGGCCTCTCGTTCGTGCTGACCAGCATGACCGACTGGCGGCTCTCGATCTTCGGGCTCATCACGCTGTTCGTCGTGTACTACCTGCAAGACGGCATCGTCGGCTTCGTGCGCAGCGCGCTCAACATGCAGACGCGCGTGCAGGTGCCGGCGGTCGACACCTCGCAAGCGCCGAAGGACGCCGTGTCCACCGCCACCACGTCGGCGAGCCCCGAGCTGCTGACGGCCAAGGGCGTGCTGATGCAGTTCGGCGGGCTGAAGGCACTCAACAACGTTGACCTCGTCGTCAAGCGCGGCACCATCCACGGCCTGATCGGCCCCAACGGCTCGGGCAAGAGCACGATGATGAACGTGCTCACCGGCATCTACGTGCCCACCGCCGGCAGCATCGACTTCGGCGGCCGCTCGCTGGTGAACCGCACTTCGTCCGACATCGCACTCTCGGGCGTGGCGCGCACCTTCCAGAACGTGCAGCTCTTCGGCGAGATGACGGCGCTGCAGAACGTGCAGGTGGGCCTGCACCACACCTTCCGCAGCAACCTCGTCGACGTGGCCGTGCACACGCCGCGCTACAAGCGCGAAGACGCTGCGGCGGTGGCGCGTGCCATCGGCCTGCTGCGCATGGTCGGCCTGGCCGACCTGCTGAACGAGGAAGCGCGCAACCTGCCTTATGGCAAACAACGCCTGCTGGAAATCGCCCGCGCACTCGCGCTCGACCCGCAGCTGCTGCTGCTCGACGAGCCGGCCGCCGGCCTCACCGCGCCCGACATCAAGGAGCTGATCGCCATCATCCGCAAGATCCGCGAGCACGGCATCACCGTGATCCTGATCGAGCACCACATGGACGTGGTGATGAGCATCTGCGACACGGTGTCGGTGCTCGACTTCGGGCAGAAGATCGCGGAGGGTCTGCCTGCGCAGGTACAGGCCGACGAGAAAGTCATCGAAGCCTACTTGGGCGGCCAGGCGGCCTGAGGACCAAAACAATGCTGACCATCAAAGAACTCGTCGCCGGCTACGGCAAGGTGCAAGTGCTGCACGGCATCTCGATCGAAGTGCCCAAGGGCAAGGTCGTCACACTCATCGGCTCCAACGGCGCCGGCAAGACCACCACCATGCGCGCCGTCTCCGGCATGATCAAACCGACCGGTGGCGAGATCAGCCTCAACGGCGAGCGCATCGACGGCCTGGAGTCGTATCACATTGCCAAGCGCGGCCTCGCGCATTCGCCCGAAGGCCGCCGCGTCTTCGCGACGATGACGGTCACCGACAACCTCACGCTCGGCGCCTTCCCACGGCTCACCGGCAGCCGGCCCAAGGGCGACGTGAAGGCCGACCTTGAACGCGCGATGGAGCTGTTCCCGCGCTTGAAAGAGCGCCGCGAGCAGCTCGCCGGCACCCTGTCGGGCGGCGAGCAGCAAATGCTCGCGATGGCCCGCGCGGTGATGCTCAACCCCGACATCGTGCTGCTCGACGAACCGTCGATGGGCCTCGCGCCCATCCTGGTCGAAGAAGTGTTCCGCATCATCGCGCGGCTCAAATCAGAAGGCGTCACGATGCTGTTGGTCGAGCAGTTCGCCGCCGCCGCGCTCAACGTGGCCGACTACGGCTACGTGCTCGAGAACGGCAAGATCGCCGTGCACGGACCGGCCGAGAAGCTGAAGAACGACCCGGCGGTGAAGGCCGCGTACCTGGGCGGCGGGCACTGAGCGGTTCGGCTTCGAGTGGCTTCCTGCCGCTCAGGCTGACCCTTCGACAAGCGCAGGACAGGACCCGCGTTTGCGGATCGAAGTTCGGTCCAAAAGGGGCGCACGCAAGGCTTCTCGATGCGCCTGAGCTTGTCTACGGCGCCTTGGAGCGCTTGCAGGCCTTGATTAGAGACTCGGGGACGAACGTCAGGTTGCCCCTCGCCCTCGAACAGGCAACGTAGAGCTTGTTGCGCGTCTCAGCGTTGATGTCCCGAAAGCTTCCGTTCTGCCAAGCTTTCACGTTGGCAGGATTCAGGACCACGCAGACGTCCTGATAGCGGTCCACTCCCTTCGAAGCTCCCCAGTTTTGGGAGTAGCAGGCGTACTTGTGGTGCTCCTTGTAGAACAGCTTTACCGTTCCCGGATCTTTATAGAGGGCGAGCACCGCCGCTGGGTCATCTTCGTACCTGACGTTGCTTTCCCGATCATCGTGAGCTTCGATCGATATGCCAATCTTCTCAGTGATGAAGTCGCAGACGTTCTTGCTGCATCGACGACTCTTCTTGAGGCTGTCTATGTCTACCTTCAGCTTGGCCGCTTTGAACTTGGCTCTGTACGCGTTGTAGTCGTCATGAAGACTGGCGTTTACATTCCCGTCGCGGCTCGTGTCAAACGTGTGCTGAAAGAAGTCGCCGACAAAGGTGGCGTTTAGCTTGGCAGCGCTGATTGCCATCAGGAAATTGAAGTCATGCCCCGCAAAGTCCTGCACTTCGTCCACGAAGAAGACATCGAAATACTTTTCCATGCGCGCCATGACAGCACCGACCAGATTGGATTGTTCGATGAACTTGGCGAGCCGGTTGGCGTAGAGCCGGCGGCTGGAGGACATGTAGCGCCGGTCTTCTGTCAATGCGTACCGAGGGAATGTCGGAGGGAGCTTGAATGTCACGCCTTTGGTGTTCTTTTTCGATCGAAGGAACGGCCGGTAGCAAAAGCCGTGCAGGAACCTGAAGTAGGTATAGAGCGTGATATTCGCCGGAAAGTAACCGAACCGCTGGATGATCTTGCTGCGCAGATTGTCATGATTCGATTCTGTGTACGTGACGATGAGAAAACGTTGCACCTCATCGAGGCTCGCGACGAGGCGGGACGTCTTGCCGGACCCCGCGACGGCAAAGACTACGCTCTTATCCATGCGACGGCCTGCTGGATATACCCCGGCGCGACAAGCTCTGCCCCCTTTTTCTCGAGCAGTTGGAACGCGACGTCCGTCTTGTTCTTCAGCATGTAGTCCTCTACGGTCAGCTTCTTGCGACCCGCTGCGAACTGGCCGTCACAAATGACCTTGTTGTCTTGGTACATGCAGACTTCGAAGGTGTACCGCGCATCGTTGGCATCTGCGAAAACCTGGATGGAAGCCGAGGTGTAGTCAGCGTAGTTGGCGACACAGTTCGCCTGGTAGTCACCATCGTTGTCACGGATGGCTGCGACCTTGATGCCGAGCAGCTTTGCGAGCTCGAGATAGCGTTTGAAGCTTGTGCCATCGACTGAGATCACATGGATACCGTCTGCGTCGGTGCTGGCACCGTTGGCGCTGTTCTTGTAGAGGGTGTCCATGAGGATGAACTCGGCGTCGCCCTCGACAAGGATTGTCTTCTTGCACAGCGCAAGCTCCAGGACGTTATTGTCGGGAGCCTTCATGAAGAAGTCGGCGGTCCCCTGGCTAAGATCCTTGAGGGATGCCGGTCGGGACGGATTTTCCTCGCTCAATATCAGCACCTTCTTGAGGTTCAACCGCGTCGCGATGAAGCTGCTGTGCGTTGCCATAAAGAGCTGCTTCTTGACAGATGTCCGGATGCGCTCAATGAGCTTGTGCATGTGGACATGGCTCAGGTGGTTCTCGGGCTCTTCAAGCAGGAGAACATCGAGAGCGTGCTCGCGGTTGCGCAGGGCGAACTCCGTCTTGATGAAGCACTGGCGGCCCTTGCCCTTGCTGTCGATCGGAATGTCGCCCTCCGTGAGGATGATGTCCGTTTCGACACTGGCCTTCGGGCTGGTGCGGACATCGAACTTATACGGGTCCAGGGCGTCATTCATCGCCTTGAAGACGTCGTCCTTGAACTTCGATTTGGCCTTGCGGTACTCGAAGCCGTGAAGGTTGCGTTGGACGACGGTTGCATGCGCAGCGTACATGGAGCGGGTGTACTCACGCGTCGCGTACTCGTTGTTGATCTGGGAACTGTCGATGAGCAGATGCTTGAGGGGCTTCTTGTACGGAAAGATGTGTTCGTCCGTGAAGGTCAGGAAGTGGACGCCGTAGTACTCGAAGGGAAAGCTCTCGTGCCTCTCGGCCAGGATGGCCTGGATTTCCCTGGTGTACTCGTCAACGGGCTTACACACCATCTTGATACCGAGGTGGTCGGCGTTCTTGCTGTTGTTTCGACCGTCCAGATCGTGGTGACCGTCAATCCCGTCGAGGTACACCTCGACCAGGAGTTCGGGGAGATCCGCGATCTTCCTCTCGCCGCCCAGAAAATCCGCGATGCACTCCGCATTGAAAAGGGTCTCTAGACCTAGCGCTTCCACCTTGCTCCGGCTGGCACTGAGCACGATGTCTAGTGCCTGGAGAACGGAACTCTTGCCGGCCTCATTGCCGCCAACAAGGATGTTCAGTTCAGAATCGAATTCGAGTTCAAGCGTCTTGAACCGCTTGAAGTTCCTCAGCACCAGCCTTCTTATTGTCGCCACGAGTTTGCCCCCATAAGAAGCTCTGATTTTCTGCTCTGAATCTGGAGATTAACGCCCTCATTGCTGGCAGAAATGCATTCTGATTGCCACACGCCACGGAAGTCTCGCATGCGGCTTGAGGATCAGGTTTTGCAACCCAGCATCGACGCAGCGCATCGCAGAGAATTGTTGGATTGCAAGACCTGATCCTCGACCCCGCCGCTCACCCGGGTACATGGAAGTACGTCAGTACTTGAAGGCTGCAATGACGCGAAGCGCGGAATCGCGGAGAGTGGCGGTGTCACCTTGGTTGTTCCACACCGCCTGGTTTCGCCCCCAGAAAAGGTTGCTCGCATCGTCGGTTCCTGCGCCGGTCCAGATGCGCACGTCGAAGCCCGCTCGCAAAGTGAAAGCTGGGAATGTGTACTCATGGCCCGCGACATCGCTCAACGTCCAGCCCAGCATCTGCACGTCCGCGACCGTGTCGTTCTGCAACCTCACGAATTCGCCGCGCACGTCTGAACCGGGTGGGTCGTACATGATTCCGGTGATACGCATGTCGCGCTGGCCCGGCATCGCAAGCCGCCAAACCCGCACCTTCGCTTGGTGGGCCCGCTCGTCGATTTCCAGCAGTCGCAGCACCAGGCTGCTGTTGGGAGGCACGAATTGGCGGTGCGTGGCGGCGTCCAGCAGCCCTCCGTGGTAGTTCGAGATCAGGCGGATGCGGCCGTCAGCCCACACCTCGTGCAGCACCACGTGGCTGCCTCCAGTGAGCCCGCGGTCCCAACCAGTCGCCTCGCGAAACTCGACCGTGTAGGTGCACATCGCACCTTGGGAAGGATCGCGGCTTTCTGCGACGAACTTAAGCATCAACCAACCGTCGACGTCAGGACGATTCACAGCAGCAAGGGTGATCGTTTCAGCGCGCCCCACGTTGCCGGTATCACGGACCCGGCCTGCCAGCATCCATCCAAGCTGCTCTCTGGAAAACGCGTTGAGCGACGGCCCGGTCAGGCGATTGTTGACGCTTGTGTCCGGAAATGCTTGCACCTTCATCGCGCTCATGATGTCCAGCTGATCGCAATAGGCGCCGGGACGAGCGTCACCAGAGGCGCATGGCGTGGCGCTCTCACCGAAGGAGTGATCGAGGCCAAACTCGTGCCCCATCTCGTGGAAGATAAAAGTCGGCTCGAACTCTTGAAGGTCTCCGATCGCAAAGGCCACGCCGCCGCCAACCTTGCCATGTTCGGAGGCGATGTTCACCACGACGACCTTGTGCTTGAACTTGCTCAGATCGATGCGGTCCCTGGCAGCTGCTGCGAGCCCCCAGTTGAAGTATTGCTGCCGGGGGGCGGCCAGGATCTCACTGACGGTGTGGCCAAGATCAATGCCGGCGAACACCCGGCTGTTTCTCATGGTGCCCCTGCGGTAGGACATGTCCTGCCAGTAGTCGTAGGCGCTTCCAGAGCCGCAGTCGGCCCCCGTGAAGTACTTGATGTACCGCTCCTCGCCACGCACGGCGGCGCTGAGGTCGGAGGGATGACACAGCAGAATCGCCCAGGGTTCCGGCGCAGGTATCACGTCATTCCCGAGGAATGGGGCGTCGCCAAAGGTGAAGATGCCGCCGTCATCTGCCACAAGCCAATAGCCTTGCCCGCTTCGGGTCGCGTTGATTCCAACGACTGGCCTTGCCAACGGCTGCCCCACCATCGAGCCGAAGAAGCCAGCATCTCCGAAGGTGAACACACCCCCGTCAGCCGCTGCCATCCAGTAGCCCTGTCCGCTCGGGGTTGATGCAATGCCGACCATGGGCTTGTTCAGCGGTTGACCCGCCATCGAGCCGAACAGCCCTGCGTCGCCGAACGTGAACACCCCTCCATCTGCACCGACGAGCCAATAGCCTTGGCCTCTTGGAGTGGCGGCCATGCCCACGACGGGCTTGTTCAACGTTTGGCCTGCCATTGAGCCGAAGAATCCGGCGTCCCCGAAAGTGAAGACGCCGCCGTCCGCCGCGGTCAACCAGTAGCCTTGGTTCGAGCGGGATGCTGCCATCCCGACGATTGGTTTGTTCAAGGGCCGTCCGCCCATTGAGCCAAGGAATGCCGCATCTCCGAAGGTGAACACCCCTCCATCGACGCCCGCGAGCCAGTAGCCTTTGCCGGTCGAGGTCGAGGCCATCGCACAGATCGGCTTTGCTAACTGCCGCCCCTCCATCGAGCCATATAGCCGAGCCCCGCCGAAGGCAAAGACCCCTCCTTCGCGACTCCCCAGCCAATAGCCCTCAGAAGGCGAAAAGACTGCCATGCCAATCGTGTTCATGATCGCCCGCCTTCCGAAGCGCGCGTGCATGCGCGTGCAATAGTGTTTTGCCTACCGAGCCAGGTGTCATCCCCCATAGTGTTGAGCTTTCTCAATCGCGTGTCCACGGACGGCAGCCGACGGGGCGGGGCTTGATCGCCCGTTCGACAGATCGTCGGCACAACGCGCTTGATTGCCCCGGCGCGATCAAGCGTCGGGCGGGGCTCGCTGTTGGCGCCGACCGAAACTGAGCCAACACCGGGGTCGACGTGAAGGCCGATCTGGAACGCGCGATGGAATTGTTCCCGCGCTTGAAAGAGCGCCGCGAACAGCTCGCCGGCACCCTGTCGGTCGGCGAACAGCAGATGCTCGCGATGGCCCGCGCCGTGATGCTCAACCCCGACATCGTGCTGCTCGACGAGCCGTCGATGGGCCTCGCGCCCATCCTCGTCGAAGAGGTCTTCCGCATCATCGCGCGGCTCAAGTCCGAAGGCGTGACGATGCTGCTGGTCGAGCAGTTCGCAGCCGCCGCACTCAATGTGGCCGACTACGGCTACGTGCTCGAGAACGGCGGCGCTCGTGGCGGGGCCGAGGGTGGCGACACGAGCGGCTCGGCAGCCTCGAACCAGAACAGGCTGCCGCCTCCGGCATGGGCCTCGAGCCGGATCTCGCTGCCCATCTGCCGCACCAATTGGCGGCTGATCGCCAACCCCAGGCCGGTGCCGGCGCTGCGGCGATGCAACTCGCCGCCTTGCTCGAAAGGCTCGAACATGCGCTCGCGGTCGGCCTCGGCAATGCCGATGCCGGTGTCGCGCACCTCGAAGCGCAGCGCCAGGCCGGGCGTTGCGGCAGCCGCCACGCGCAGCCGCACTTCACCGCGGTCGGTGAACTTGACGGCGTTGCTCAACAGGTTCAGCAGCACCTGCCGCAGGCGCTGCTCGTCGACCCATACGCGCCCAGGCAAGCCTTCGTCGATCTCGATCAGCAGTGCAAGCTGCTTCTCTTCGGCCTTGATGCGCACGATGTCGGCCACGCTTTGCACGAGGGCGCGCAGGTCGATCTCGCCCGGGTTCATCTCGGCGCGGCCTGCCTCGATGCGCGCCAGGTCGAGGATGTCGACGATCAGCCCGAGCAGGTGCTCGCCACTGGCGTGGATGATGTCCAGCCCGCTGGCCTGCTTGTCGCTGAGGCCGCCGCTCATGCGCAGCAGCTGCGCGTAGCCGAGCACCGCGTTCAGCGGGGTGCGCAGTTCATGGCTCATGCGCGACAGGAACTCACTCTTGGCGGCGTTGGCAGCCTCGGCGCGCTTGACCGCCTGCTGCAGCTCGGCGGTGCGGTGCACGACCAGGTCTTCGAGGTGGTCACGGTGCTGGCGCAACTCGGCCTCGGTCACGCCGCGCCGGTCCAGTTCGGCGGCCAGGCGGCGGCTCAGATCGTTGAGCGCCTGCGCAACGTCGTCGATCTCGTCGGCGGCACGACCCGAGTGGCGCGCCAGCGCGAGTGGATGCGTCATGTTGTCGGCGCTCAGTCCACGCGCATGCGCGGCCAGGCGCTCGAGATGGCGCGTGACCCAGCGCCGCACGATGAACAGGATGAACAGCGCGATCAGCGCGGCCTTGGCCGCTTGCGTCACGAAGATCACGAGCGCACGGTCGAACAGCCGGTGGTATACGCCTGAAAGACCCACGCCGACCGTCAGCGTGCCGATCACCTCACGCTCGCCACCCGGTGCGCGCAACTGCACGTCGCGGCGCTTCATGTCACCGCTTTCCTGGCCGACCGCGAACTGCTCACCGAGCTGGCCTTGCACGCGCACGAACTCCACGTCGTGCAGGCGGTGCAGGCTGTCGAGCTGCAACTCGATCTGCGCCTTGTCCATCGACCACAGGCTGCGGCCCAGCGTGTCGGCCAGGGTGTGGTCGATCAGCACGAAGCGGGCGTCGATCTCTTCGATGTCGCGCCGGTAGTCCAGCGCAAGCTGGATCGCGGTGGCCAGCAGCGCCAACCCCGAACTCGCCAGCACGATCGCGGCCAGCAGCCGCGGGCCCAGCCGGCGCTCGGCACGCCGCGTCACCGCCGATGCGCCACTCGCGAACCGACTGCGCCGCCAAGACCTCAGCAAGGACTCAAGCACAGGCGCACATTGAGAGGCAGGCTCCAATGGTTATCAGCCAATCAGGCTGTGATCGTCTCACAGCGCCGGGGTCACCGCCATGCGCGATTCCACGGTGATGCCGAATCGCCGGGGCACGAAGGCATCGGCCAGAGGCGGCATGAAATCCGCGTCGCCGAAGCCGGTCAATCCGGTTGCCGCGCCTGCGCCAACAGTGCGCCGATGCCCCGATTTTCGAGGGAGAGGACTACACTGAACATGGGCATGGGCGGGGATGCTGATGAAGCGTTTTCGATGTTTGTGGGCGGCGTTGGCGGCGCTTTGGCTGCTGAGCGCCGGCATGGTGTTCGCGCAGACCGGCGGCGATGCCAAGCCGTTCTTCATCGGCACCTCCCAGGAGGCCGAGACCTTCGTCGGACGTTGGCAGCGCCGCATCTATCCGGAGCTGTTCCGGCGCTTGGGGCTGACGGTGCAGTTCCGGGTCATGCCGCTGCAGCGCTTGACCATCGCGAGCGAGCAAGGCGCCGTTGATGGCGAAGTGGCCCGCATCGGCAGTTATGCATCGCAACACGCGGAACTGGTGCGCGTCGACGAACCGGTGTACGACATCGCCTGGGCGCTGTTCTCGATCGACACGGGCCTGCAGCTTGGCTCGCTGAACGAACTCGCTGTACGGCCCTTGCGCGTGACCTACCAGCGTGGCATTGCCATCTGCGAGACGGCGCTGAAGACGGTGGTGCCGCCCGAGCGGCTGCTCGACGTCGGCACCGATGCCCAGGGCTTCAGCATGCTGCGGGTCGGCCGCAGCGATCTGCACTGCACCGGCGACCTGTCCCTGCCGACGCTGCAGACCCTGCCCGAGTTGCGTGGCGTGGACATCTCGCACCGCGTGCTCGACATCGGTGCCAACCCGCTGTTCCCACTGGTGCACAAGCGCCATGCCGAGCTGGCGCCGCGCATGGCGGCCGCGCTGAAGCAGATGAAGGCCGAGGGCTTGATCGAACGCTACCGAGCCGAAGTGCTTCGCGAGATGGCCGAAGCGGCGCCGGCCGCCGCGACACGCTGAGTTGCTCACTGCGCGCCGAGCTCATTCGAGCTTCCGATCAGAGCTATTCACGCCGTGGCGTGGCCTGGCCGACCATGCGCGCCTTGAAGTCGCGGGCCCGGTCGCGCGCCACCGTCAACTCGGTGTTCGCCGCGTTCTTGAGCCGGAGACAGAGCGCCCCGCCCGGCAGCGGCGCGACCTCCTTGATCCATTCCACGTTGACCACGCTGCTGCGGTGGATGCGAAGCCACTTCTTGGGGTCGAGGATCGCTTCCAGCTGACCGATCCCATGGTCCACGCAGTAGGCCCTGCCTTCCGACATCGCGAACGTGAGCTTGTCCTCCGCGTGGAAATGCGTCACCCGGGCCAGGTCGAGAAACAGGAGCCGCTCGCCGAGCCGCGAGGCGATGCGGTCCGGGTATGTGGGCTTTGCGGCCTGCAGGGCCGCGGCCAGCTGCTGCACCATCGTCTGCACGTCCGCCTGCGCGAGCCGCCCCGTGCCGCGCAGCCGCTCCATCTTCGTGAGCGCGTCGTTCAGCGGCCCGAGGTCGATCGGCTTGAGAAGGTAGTCCACAGCGCTCACGCCGAAGGCCCGCAACGCGTACTGGTCATAGGCGGTCGTGAAGACGACGTGGGGCGGGCTGGCCAGGCGGCCCAACACCTCGAAGCCGTTCAGCCGCGGCATCTGGATGTCCAGAAAGCACACGTCGGGCGGCGCCGCCGTCAAGGCCGCCACGGCTTCTTCGGGGTCGGTGGTGGCACCGGTGACTTCCACGCGCCCGGTGCGCTCGAGCAGCCGCTGCAGGCGTTCGAGGGCCAGGGGCTCGTCGCCCACGAGGTAGGCGCGCAGGCTCATCGGATGGGCAAGGCCATTTCCACGACGGTGTGATCGTCGCGCCGGAAGACACGCAGGCCCGCCGAATCGCCGAAGAGGGCCTGGAGACGCTCCGCCAGGTTGTCGAGGCCGTGGCCGGCGGGAACCACCGTCAAGTCGAAGCCAGGCCCGGTGTCGCGAACCTCGACGCGAAGGCGAAGATTGGGCCCGTCCACAACGGCCTTCACGAAGATGCCACCCTCGCCTCGGGCCATGAGGCCGTGCTTCACGGCGTTTTCCACGAGCGATTGCACCGACATCGGAGGCACCGGCCGCTCCTGGGCCTCGGCTTGCACGTCGATCGAGCTTTGCAGCTTGTCGCCGAACCGCGCCCTCTCGATGTCCAGGTAGCTTGCGACCATGTTGAGCTCCTCCCGAAGAGGAATCAACGCCTGGCGGCCGGAGTCCAGCGAGGCGCGCAACAACACGGCCAGACGCCCGACGAGCTGCTCCGCCTGCGCCGGGTTCACCGGGATGAGCGCGCTGATCGAGTTGAGGGTGTTGAACAGGAAGTGCGGGTGGACCCGGGCTTCGAGCGATTGAAGCCGCGCCTCCGCCGCCAGTTTGCGGGTTCGCTCGTCGCTCAACTGCTGCGCGTGGAGCTTCTCTTCCAGGGCCGCGACACGGGTCTGCAGCGACGCGTGTGCAAACGCGCCGAGCCCGAACACCAGCGCGAGCGGCGTGGCCACGCGCAAGTTGTTGAGGTACTCGGGCCAAAAGTGTTGCGGGCTCCCGTAGCCCAGCTGCATCAGCAAAGCTTGCGCCAACAGCCCGCCAAATGCCGTGAAGACGACGATGCCCACCGGCACCACGAAGCGCAACGAAACGCCGCGCTGCGCCAGCCGTTCCGCTAAGACGCCCAGGACCAGGGTGCCGAAGAGGCCGGCCAGGTTGGCGTAGACGAGCGCATAAGAGGCCGCGCGCATCAGATCTTGCGGGCTCGCAAACTGGCCCGCGGCGTTCTCGACCACGATCACGATGGCGACCGCCAGGTTGATCCAGAGCAAGGCCAACGCCCACTTGTTGCCGGCCATGTCCATGGTTCGACTACGGTGCGGCCACATGCTCGAACACACCGCTGCGAAAGACGCTGAGGGGCTGCGGGGCATCCTGGCCGGGCAGCTGCATCTCACCCAGCACTTCCTCGTAGAGGGTGCCGTATTCGATCTGCTTGGTCTTCAGGGAAACCCAGATCTGCCCCCAGTAGTCGCTGCGCGCGCGCAGCGTCATCCCGCCGGTCGCGATCTCCAGAGGGTTCAGGAAGGCGCGGTAGTCAATCAGCGCGCACTCTTGCCCGTTTCGGTAAGAGCGCCCAACCCACTCAAGCACGACATCGCGATTGTGGAAGGTCCCCATGGCGGGCATCTTCACGTCCTGGTTGGCCATGGCGTGGTACGGCTCGTTGAGCTTCAACTTCTCGAAGTACCCCTGACCGAACAGCTCCATCATTCCGGTGTCCCACACGAGGTTGCGCTCGAAGACGGCGGTGGGAGGGAACCCCTTGAAGAACTCGGGCTGCATGGTGGCGCCAAGATCGTTCATGTAGCGGAAGCCCTCCATGAAGCCCCGCTTCTCGGGCGCGCCGAATGGCCCGCTCGCCCCGTCCGCATCTGCCTGGGCGACATTCTTCCACTGCACCTCTCCCCCCGCCAGCCCACGCGTGTACTCGCCCACGATGCGCTGACGATGCACCACCACGCCCTGTGGATTGGCGCTCTGGTAGTCGACAGTGAACCGATAGGTCCGCGGCCCGGAGTCCTTCGTGGCTACCCATTGAGGCAAGGTCCACGGCGGGCTGGCCTTCGCCTGTGCCCATGCGCCGCTGGACGTCGCCAAGACCAACCCGACCATCAAGGCTGAGAGAGAAGCTGTTCGCATGGGGGATACCTCCTGTGGTGGAGTTTCCGGCCACGACGGGGCGCGCGCATCCGTTTTGCGACGAAGGGCAAGAACTTCTGCTCAAGGGTTGTCGAGCACCGATGAGTCGTCGAGCAAGGATCTCGATTCCGAGCCGAGACGGTGGGCAACGGCAAGCTGATTCGCGAGGCACGCTATGCCGACATTCCTGTTGAGCTACCGAATGACAGGAGCGGCTCGCGCAATGCCCGTGGCCGCTGCAGCAGCCGGGCTGAACCGAAGCAGACATCGGCTCAGCCGCTCGCCGGCCCGTTGCGGACGATGCGCGCGTCATGGCATAGGTGCTTTGCGCAACTTTCTTTTTACCGCCAAGGCGCAAAGAGCGCAAAGGACGCCAAGGAAATACAGAAGGCTTCGGCCTCTTCTTTGCGACCTTGGCGTCCTTTGCGCCTTGGCGATAAAAAAACCTCCAACGCCGCAACCCTCGCGCGCAGTCCGCGAAGGGTCGATGGCAGCCCCCGAGCAATGCGCGCTCGGCCATTGGAGTCATTCGCGACAACAAGGTCGCCGATGGCAGGCGCAGGCGTCAACCTTGACGCCTCCATCAAGGATAGTCAGAGGGACTCCGTCCGCGCCGCAAGGCCTGAGTTCCTCTGTCTCTCTGGATACGCTATCCATCGCAGATGGATACTCCTCACATGCTCCTCAAAGTCGGTGAACTGGCCAAACGTACCGGTCTGACCGTGCGCGCATTGCATCACTACGACAGCATCGGGCTGCTGCGCGCCTCGGGGCGCTCCGAGAGCGGCTATCGGCTGTACAGCCGTGACGATGTTGCGCGGCTGCATGGCATCCAGACCCTGCGCCGCATGGGTCTGCCGCTTGGCGATGTGGCGAAGTTGCTTGATGGCGGCGCTGTCACGCTGCCGGCCATCGTCGCGCAGCAGATCAGCACGCTGGATCAGGAGATCGTCCAGGCCCAGGCGTTGCGTGAGCGGCTCAGTGTGATGCAACTCATCCTCGCCGGCGGTGGTCAGCCTGAGATCGCCGACTGGCTCGCCAGCCTGTCGATGATGAACACGTTCGAGCAGTATTTCAGCGCTGCCGAACTCAAGCTCATCTTCGAGCGGTGGAAGCGCAGCCAGGCCGAGTGGCCACCGCTGTTGCAGGCGATCCGCGACGCGATGGACCGCGGCGTGCTGCCCGATTCGATCGAGTTGCAGCCGCTGGCGCGGCGATGGATGGACGTGGCGGCGCGTTGGGCCAATGGCGACGTCGCACTCCTGAAGCGCTGGGGCAGCATGTTGCGCGAGCAGCCGAGTCTGCCGCTGCCCACCGGGATGGATCGAGCCTTGCTGGACTACATCGACCAGGCAATTCAGCTGCGGCTGGCCGTGCTTGCCAAGTACATCAGCGAGGACGAGTGGCAGCGCCTGGACAAGACGCTGGACCCAGACTGGCGCGCACTCAGCGAGCGCGTCGAGCGCCTGATGGCCAATGGCGTGCCGCCGCATTCCGCGCAAGCGCGACAGCTGGCGCACGAATGGCAAGCTTTGCTGGACCGGATGGTGCGACACGACGCCACCTTGCGCGCCCGGATGCTCGCGGCATACGAGAACGAACCGCTGATTCAAGCCGGACAGGTCTTCACGTTGGAGACACTGCGCTACATGGAGCGGGCTGCGGCCCCTTGACCCTCACGCAACGTGAGGGTGGACGATGAGGCCTCTACGACAACAGGAGGTTCCGATGTCCACCACCTTGCCAACCAACATCGTTCGCCAGGGCGAGCCCAGCCGCTCGGCGCTGACAGTCGCCTCGTTGCGCGCCGTGCACCAGCTGCTCGACGAGCCGCTGGTCTTCCCGGACCGGATTGCGCTGCCCTTGCTGGGCGCGCCCGCCGAGGCCGCGCTGCGGGACGATCCGTTCGTGCTGAACGACCCGATGTCGCGGGGCCTTCGCGGCGCACTGGTCGCGCGCAGCCGGTTCGTTGAGGACGAACTCGCGCGCTGCGTGGCGGCGGGTGTGCGCCAGTACGTCTTGTTGGGTGCCGGCCTCGACACCTTTGCGTATCGCAATCCGTACGGCGACGAGGGCCTGCGGGTGTTCGAGGTGGACCATCCCGGCACACAGCGCTGGAAGCAGCAACTGTTGGCCGAGGCTCGGATCGACGTGCCTGCATCGCTGACTTTCGTGCCGGTGGACTTCGAGCGCGACGATCTGGGCGGGGCGTTGCAGCAGTCGGGCTTTCGGGCCGACCAGCCGGCCTGCGTCAGCTGGATGGGCGTGACCATGTACCTGACGGCCAACGCGGTGCTGACGACGCTCGGCACGGTGGCTGGCTTTGCCGCGGGCAGCTGCTTGTGCTTCGACTACCGCGTCCCGGTGACGATGCTGAACCCGATCGAGCGCGTGATCAATGAAGTCCTCGAGCAGCAGATTGCGGCGATCGGTGAACCCTGGCTGTCGACCTTCGATCCGGTGCAGTTGCAGAGCCAACTGCTCGAACTGGGTTTCAGTTCCGCAGAGAGTGCCACGCCGGACGATCTCAACGCGCGTTACTTCGCGCGGCGCAAGGACGGGTTGCGCACGGGTGGTGGTGTTCGGATCATGTGCGCGAACAGGTGAAGCCCTGCCCTGGTGTTGCGGAGTTCTGTGCTCGACTGCGTTGCTGCGTCGGCGAGATCGAGTAATGCGCGCGCTCGGCCACCGTCTTTCGCTTGTGTCCGCCGTTGGGACTGCCCAATGGCACACTCGTGGCAACCGAAGCAATGGCGAGCAAACACGTATGCCAGATCAAGCCAGAAACGCAGCGCTGACCGTTGAACTCATCAAAGCATTTGCCCAAGAGATGTCAACGATGGATTCGGCTTGGCAGCGCGGTTTCCTTCGGATCGCGAATGCACCCGGCGTGATCGAGGTCAAGGCGTCGTTCGTCGGCTCGCATGGCATCGAAATCGTCGACGTCATCGCTCATAAGCCCTTCATCCATTGGGCGAGCGGGATCGCCGGGCAGATTCGCGATTCGCTTCAGTCGGCCAGTCCGTTCAAAGTGGCACTGGTTGAGCTCAATGCCGACTTCTCGTATGAAGTGAAGTACGAGTTTGAGAACTCGCAGCGATGGGCGATCTCAAAGTTGAACGGCGGATCGGGGCTACCGGTCGAGCACTGAAATCGAGAGAGCAACGACCGCTTTTCGGCGGCGAATTCGACATTTCGAAGGACAACAACGGAGAACGCCCATTCGCGATTCTCGGATTCAACCCTTCGCACGCGGTCTCGGCCATGCCGGGCATCGATGGCACCGAATGGCAACCGTGCAATCCGTCGCACTGCCATCGTCCAGCCCTCTCAAAAGTTGCGCGCGGGACGTTAGGCTCCCCGGTTTGGCCTCCAATCCGCCCCAACGCTCATGACTGTCGCGCTACGCCGCCTCGCCTTGCTTTGCCTTGCGTTCCTGCTTTGCGGGGCCGGCGCGGCCCACGCCGGTCAGCCGGACTTGGCGCAGGCCGCACTGAGGGCGACGCTCATCGCGGCCGACCTGCCGGCAGACACCTTGCCGCCGGCATCGGCCCGCAGCGACGTGCCGCCGCTGTGGGAGGCCGAGGGCACGCGTGTGCAGCGGATGCTGCCGTACCGGGAGCACGGCAGCTGGGTGCGCATCACGCCTGGTGCGCTGCCGCCCAAGGCGCTGCTGGTCGTCGAAGGGCAGGTCGCCGGATCGGTGCTGCTCGTCTTGCCGGACGGAACGCGCATCGAGCGCTCCAAGGTGCAGCCCCCTGAGCGTGACGGCTCCGTGATCGCGCTGGTCTTCCCGCTGCCGGCATCGCTCGAGCCCGGCACGCCGCTGCTGTTGCACCTTGCGCACGGCCACCGGGTCAACGTCGACTTCTCCATCGTCGCCGGGGAGGCATGGCGCGAGTACGAGAAGAGTCGCCTGATCGTGTCGGCCGCGATGTATGCCTCTCTCATCGCGTTCGCGGTGATCGCCGGCTGCTACTGGGTCGCGCTGCGCGAGCGGATGTTTGCCGACTACACCTGCTATCTGCTGAGCCTGATCCTCTTCATGACCGCCAGCGCCGGGCTGCTCTATGCCGCGCCAGGTGGCGACTGGCTTGGGCGCCTCGGCATTCACGGGCAGTGGGCCGCCGCCACGGCGGCGATCGGCTTCGCCGTTGGTTTCGCGCGCGACTTCCTGGACATCGGGCGTCATGCGCCTCGCCTGCTTTCGGTGATGGATCGTCTGCGCACCGCCTTGCTGCTGTCCGCAGTCGTGATCGCGGCATGGCCGTGGCCGGCGAGCCGGTTCGGCATGGTGATCGTGACGGTACTGCTGGCGACCAACCTCCTGATGATCGGCCTCGGGGTGCGTGCGGCGCTCGCTCGCGACCGCTACGGCTACTACTTCCTTGCCGGCTGGGTTCCGTTGACCGTTGCCACGTCGGTGCGCAGCATGCAGGCGGCGGGGCTGGTCGACATCGCGGCCAACGAGGTGTACCTGTATGCGCTCGGCGCGGTGTGGGAAGCGTTGGCCCTGACGCTGGGTATCGCCGACCGTGTGCTCGGCTTCCGGCGCGAGCGCGACGTCGCACGAAAGATGGCCGAGGAAGACATGCTGACGGGGGTGCAAAGCCGGCGCGCGATCGAGATGCAACTGCGCGCACTGGCGAGCGAGGCTCGTGCCGGCGGCAGCGGGCTGGGCGTGCTGTTCGTCGACATCGATCACTTCAAGTCGATCAACGACCGATTCGGCCACGGCATCGGCGATGCATGCCTGGCCGCGGTCGCGCAACGGCTGCAGGCCGAGCTGCGCGACGGCGACCACCTGGGCCGCTGGGGCGGTGAGGAGTTCGTGGCGCTGCTGCCTGGCGCCAACCTGGACAACGCCCACCACACCTCGGAACGCATCCTGCGCGCCGTGTCGGCAAACGCGGTGAAAGTCGCAAGCGGCGAGGTGTCGATCACCGTGAGCATCGGCATCGCCGTGCTCGACCCTATGCACGACGACATGCACAGCCTCCTGCACCGAGCCGACTCGGCTCTTTACCGCGCCAAGGCCAACGGACGCAACCGTGTCGAACGCGATCCGGGGCTCGTGGCGGCACCACCGATCGCGCATTGAACCGGCTCTGCACGGCATCGCCTCTGTCTGACTCGTCGACCCTGAATGACTGCTTTCGGGCGTTGAATCGAGTGTGCTGAGCCACGACCGGCACAACCCCGGTCATCCGAAAACCCGTCATTCAGAACTTTCCTGACAGGCGAACGATCCCCCGAGGTGCTGGACAATCCTGGGGATGGACCAAGCCACCCACAACAAGATCGTCTCTTTCATCTGGGGGATTGCCGACGATGTGCTGCGCGATCTGTTCAGGCGCGGCAAATACCCGGACGTGATCTTGCCTATGTGCGTCATACGGCGCATGGATGCCGTCCTTGAGCCGACCAAGCAGCAGGTGCTCGATACCAAGAAGATGCTCGACGACGCGCAGATCACCGAGCAGCGTGCCGCGCTGTGCGACGCTTCAGGGCAGGCCTTCTACAACACGTCGAAGTTCACGCTGCGCGATCTCAAGTCACGCGGCAGCCTGCAGCAGTTGCTGGCCGACTTCGAAGACTACCTGAACGGCTTCTCGCCCAACGTCCAAGACATCCTGGAGAACTTCAAGTTCCGCAACCAGTTGCCCACCCTCTCCAAAGCCGACGCACTGGGCACGCTGACCGCCAAGTTCCTCGACCCGGACATCGACCTCTCCCCCGCTGGCATCGACAACCACTCGATGGGCACGGTGTTCGAAGAACTGGTTCGCAAGTTCAACGAAGACAACAACGAAGAGGCCGGCGAGCACTGGACGCCACGTGACGCCGTGCGGCTGATGGCCAACCTTGTGTTCCTGCCCATCCAGGATGAGATCAGATCCGGCACCTACCTGCTCTACGGCCAGGAGATCAACCCCGAGACCTATGCCGTCTGCAAGGCCGACATGCTGCTCAAGGGCGAAGGCGAATCCGCCGAGCACATCGTGGGCGGCGCCGAGTGGTCCACGCTGGCAAACGATGCCTTCCCGGCGCAAGAGTTCGACTTCATGCTCGCCAACCCTCTGTACGGCAAGAGCTGGAAGAAAGACATCGAAGCCATGGGCAGCGCATGAAGAAGGTGGTTGCGCAGCCCGGCCGTGCGGCCGATGACAAGCAGATTGTTGTGACGACGTCGCAAGAATCTGCTTTCTCCGAAGTCGTCAACCTGATCAGCGCGGCCCGCCAGCGCGCCTACCAGGCCATCAACACCGAACTCGTCGGCCTGTACTGGCAGGTGGGGGGGCTACATCAGCGGCAAGTTGGCTGCGGCCGAATGGGGCGAAGGGGTGGTGGACAGCCTGGCGCAGCACCTGGCGCGAGTGCTGCCCGGGCAGCGGGGCTTTACGCGCCGCAACCTGTTCCGCATGAGGCAGTTTTTCGACACCTACCAGGGCGACGAGAAAGTGACACCACTGGTGACACAACTGCCGTGGACGCACAACCTGATCGTCTTGACCCAATCAAAGCGGGCCGAAGAGCGCGAGTTTTACCTGCGCATGGCTGTGCAGGAGCGCTGGAGCAAGCGCGAGTTGGAGCGGCAGCTTCGCCTCGGCGCTTTCGAGCAAGCGGTGCTGGCACCTGCAAAAGTGTCAGCAGCGCTGACACAAATTCATGGCGATGCGGGAGCCCGCGCCTTCAAAGATGCCTATGCGCTGGAATTTCTCGGCCTACCGGCCAGCCACACCGAGGCCGACCTCCACCATGGCCTGCTGGCCGAGCTGCGCCGCTTTCTCATCGAGCTGGGCAACGACTTCTGCTTCGTGGGCTCGGAGTTCCCGCTGCAGGTCGGCGGGCGCGATTTCGCGCTTGACCTGCTCTTCTTCCACCGCGGGCTGAACTGCCTGGTGGCCATCGAGCTGAAGGTCGATCGTTTCGAACCCGAGCACCTGGGCAAGCTCAACTTCTACCTCGAAGCGCTGGACCGCGACGTGAAGAAGCCGCACGAGAACCCGGCCATCGGCCTGCTGCTGTGTGCCAGCAAAGACAGCGAGGTGGTGGAGTACGCGCTGAGCCGCAGCCTCTCGCCCGCGCTGGTGGCGAAGCTGCATGAGTTTTTCCGTGAAGTTGATGAACGGTCTGCTACGGGCAAGGAAGAGCTTCGTGGAGAACGACGAGTTCAAGCGCTTCGTTGGGGACATGGTGTTCGCTATGACGAACTCCGGGGCGGCCGACGTACCTCCCGTTGCGCGCGCGCCTGAGTAGCGACCAGTTATTCAACATCGTGCGCGGCAGATGTCCGCCGCACCTTCGGACCCGGCCCGTCGATCACGGCTCCGGTTGCCCCTGCTGAGGGTTGCCAGGCATCGAAGCCCCGGCGCGGCATGCGCGGAGCTTCGATCCGCAAAGCGGACCCTGTCCTGGCGTTTCGACAGGCTCAACGCGAACGGAGTTTGTTCAACCCAGCCTCACGGCAGCAGCGCAGCGACTGGGGCTGAGTTACTCAGCCTCGATGCCGGCCGCCTTGATCACGCGGCCCCATTTCTCGGTCTCACCGGCCTGAAACTTGGCCAGGCCTTCAGGCGTGGTGGTGAAGGGCACCGAGCCGCTGTTGTCGAAGAAGGTCTTGGCCGATGCACTCGCGGTGCCGGCTACCAGCAGATCGTGCAGGCGCTTCACCACCGCAGGCGGCGTGCCGGCCGGTGCGTAGGCTGCGAACCAGTAGCCCATGTCGTAGCCTTTCACGCCGGCCTCGTCGATCGTCGGCACGTCGGGCAGCAGCGCGGTGCGCTGCTGCGTCGACACGCCGAGCGCGCGCAGCTTGCCGCCCTTCACCTGCGGCACGCCGGTCGAGGTGTCGGTGATCATCAAGTCGATCTGGCCGCCGAGCAGGTCGGTGATGGCGAGCGGATTGCTCTTGTAGGGCACGTGCAGCAGTTCCACGCCAGCCATCTGCTTGAAGAGTTCACCCGCCACGCGGCTGGACGAACTTCCGCTGCCGAAAGCGAGCTTGCCCGGCTCGGCCTTGGCTTTGGCCAGCAGCTCGCCCACGGTCTTGTAGGGCGAATTCACGTTCACCACCAACACCTGGCTGCCCTTGCCGAGCGCAGTGAGGGGCGCGAAGTCTTTCACCGGGTCGTAGGGCAGCTTCTTGTAGAGGTGCTCGTTGGCCGCGTGTGTGGTGTTGGAAGTGATCAGCACGGTGTAGCCATCAGGCGCCGACTTGGCCACGCTCTGCGCGGCGATCATGCCGCTCGCACCGGCCTTGTTGTCGACCACCACGGCTTGCTTGGTGTCGGTGGTGATGGACTGGCCAAGTGCACGCGCAAGCTGGTCGGTGGCGCTGCCGGCCGCGAACGGGACCACGAAGGTGATGGGCTTGGCCGGGTAGGCCTGCGCCCAGGCGGCGCCCGGCAGCGTGAGGGCCAGCAGCAGGCCGGTGGTGATTCGGCGTCGGTGGGTGGATGTGTTCATGGTTCGGTCTCCGTCGTTGTTCAGGTCAAGGGGTCACATCGGGTGTGGAAGCGCTGTGGCCGGCCAGGCAATCGCCCAGGTCGAGCGGCACTTGCAGCGACAGGTCGAGCAGCAGGAAGGACAGCGCCTTGCCGTGGCTGTCGAGGTTGAGCGCGTCGTTGACGCCGCCATCGAGCACATCGTCGAGCACGAAGTTCATCGCGTGCAAATTGGGCAGCAGGTGGCGCACCACGCGGCTCGGCCGGCGGTGGGCGAACTGGC
>Ga0307515_10007119_pt1 | contig 22217 bp, 15 predicted proteins | sample 17_EM_MG_FD_194513 | JGI IMG/M metagenome (GOLD analysis project Ga0307515, IMG submission 194513) | Populus trichocarpa ectomycorrhiza microbial communities from riparian zone in the Pacific Northwest, United States - 17_EM | ecosystem: Host-associated > Plants > Roots > Unclassified | place...
ACGCGCGTGCTGGCGCGGCTGGGGCAGGCGACGAGCCACTACCCGTTTCCGCCGTGGGCCGACCGGCGCCGCCGCGGCCTGTCGCTCGAGCGCACGCTCGAGGCCAGCCTGCTGTCGAAGATCGCGCGGGCCTCGGCGCACGATGTCCGCGTCGGGCTGCACGACAACCGGATCACGATGAGCGCGGCCCGGTCGGAGCAGTCGTCGTGGAAGGACCGGCTGGCCCAGATCCCGGAGTCGATCCCCCTGGCCCTGCTCACCGCGTTCGATCCGGGCGCCAACGGCTGCCTGGTCTGGGTGCCGGGTCAGAAGGCGCCCGAGGCGATCATCCCGCCGGGCAGCGACGGCTCGCGGATGTGCGGCTGCTTCATCGTGTTCGTCGCCGAGCAGGCGGAGAACGGCGGCAAGCTGCTCGAGGACGGCTTCGCGATGGAGCTGACCAGCGAGGCGTGGCGCTCGATCCGCCGCGCGCTGGTCGACGGCAAGGAGCTGGTGCTGCCGGCGAGCGGCGACCGGATGTCGTTCGCGCTGACCTGGCGCGACGAGATCTACGTCAGCCCGATCGACGCCCAGGCCTATCGCGCCGAGGGTGGCTGGACCACGTTCCAGCCGGATCCGGCCGCCGGCGCGGGTGACGCCAGGGCACCGGCCCGGGTGACGCTCGGCCAGGTCCGCTTGCTGATGTCGCAGGACGAGTTCGCGGCGCGGACCGCGGTGCAGGACCTGGCGGCGTTCTGCCGGGAGATCCAGCGCTGCGCCGAGCGCGTGCTGGGCGATCACGACGGCGAGCTCGAGGTCCTGCTGCAGCTGCGATGCGCGCCGCAGGGCCACGAGGTCGGGCTGTCGCATCGCGGCGACGCGGCCGCCGAGACCCTGCAGGCGCTGCTCGACGCGATCAACGCGCTGGCCAGCCTGCCGGTCCGCGCCGACGAGGTCCGCTTCGAGCTTCAGCTCGCGGTGTCCGGCTACACGCCGCGGACGGCGATGTAGCGATCGCCGCCGCCCTGGACGCGCCTCACTCGCCGCGGAGCCGGATCGCCACCGTGCCGGACAGCGCGGCCTGGAGCGATCAGTCACGCTGGTTGACAGAGCGCGGCAGTGACGCTGCGGAGGTGTCGCAGGCGACGAGGACTGCCGGGCCTTGCCATACGAGATGCTGCGCACCGGTACAGCCGTCGTGGCTTCGCGATCGCGCGACGGCCGCGCACTGACGCGCTGTCACCGTCGACGATCGCCGCGCGCATGCGCTGCGGCACCGCGTGCGTGGTCGAGTCGGCTACCGGCGTCGCAGTCGCTCGGCGCTCGCGGGGGTGCGGCACCGGGTGAGGAGGCTGGTTGGCTATCGATTTCACGACTCACAATAAACGGGAGTGATGTTATCGCGGGGTGCGTCAGTCCGTGCGTATCGCGATCATGTGTCGCCAACGCAAGTTAGCTTGTCGAGTGCGACGTGTCCGCCAGAGTGTGGGAGCGTGACTTCGCAAAATGGGGAGTAGATAAAAATGACTCGAATGAAGACTCTGGCATGCGGTATCTGTCTGGTTCTCGTTGGTGTGGCGCCGGTCGCCGCCGACAACAACGCGCCGAAGTCGCTGCGGATGCGCGCGAAGAAGGCGCCCGGCTCGCACTGGTCACCGATGCGCTGGGCCAAGCGGGTCGCGCAGGCGCAACCGGCTCCGGATCAACCGCCGCCGAGCGGCGATCCACCGCCGGCTGCGCCGAGCGACGCGCCGACGGAGCCGCCAGCACCGGCACCGAGCGCCGCGCCCGAGGCTCCGCCGCCGGCCCCGCCGGGGCTGAGCGACGCCGAGGTCCAGCGGCTCGCCGACGAGGCTGGGCTCAAGGGCTCGGAGACCATCACGGTCACCGGCTCGCTGATCGATCGCAAGGAGGTCGACTCGCCGTCGCCGGTGTCGGTCGTCGATCGCGAGAAGATGGAGTCGGCCGGCCTGACCAACGTTGGCGACATCCTCCAGAAGATCCCGTCGCAGGGCAACGCGATCAACGCGCAGAACAACAACGGCGGCGACGGCTCGACCCGCATCAACCTGCGCAGCCTCGGCACGGCCCGCACGCTGGTGCTGCTGAACGGCCGCCGCGTGGTGTCGAGCGGCCTGGGCGCCGACAGCTCGGTCGACTTCGGGACCCTCCCGCTGGCGATGATCGAGCGGGTCGAGGTGCTCAAGGACGGCGCCTCGGCGATCTACGGCTCGGACGCGGTCGCAGGCGTGGTCAACATCATCACCCGTACCGACATGAATGGCACCGAGGCCACGGTCTACACCTCGAGCACCCAGGCGCGCGACGGGACCAACTACGACCTCAGCTTCGTGACCGGGCACTCGTCGAACCGGGGCAACATCACGTTCTCCGGCGGCTTCCAGCAGCAGAAGCCGGTGATGGCCGGTGACCGCGACTTCGGCAAGCAGACCTACGTGTACGACTACTCGTGCACGCCGGAGATGGAGGCGAACGGCGACTGCTCGCAGAAGACGCTGAGCGGCTCGCCGTCGGGGCCGACCGGGCGGATCAACGCGCGGCCCAACGGTGGCCCCCAGCTCAACATCCCGGGGTGCACGCCGACCAAGGACAATCCGTACTGCACCTCCGACGGTCACGGCGGGTTCCGCAACTACAACCTGCCGGGCCCGCACAGCTTCGGTGACAACTACAACTTCCAGCCGCTCAACTACCTGATGACGCCGTCTCAGCGCGTCAACCTGTTCTCGAACGGCCACTACGACATCACCAAGAAGACCCACGCGTTCTTCGAGGGCCAGTTCAACAACCGCAAGTCCGACCAGCAGCTCGCCGAGGAGCCGGCCACGCTCGGTCTGTTCGGCACGCCGATCTCCAAGGACAGCATCTACAACCCGTTCGGCCAGGACGTCGTCGACTACAACCGGCGGCTCGTCGAGTTCGGCCCGCGCACCAGCAAGCAGGAGGTCAACACCATGCGCCTGGTGGCCGGGCTCAACGGCAACCTCCCCGAGGATCTGCCGGTGGGCAAGAACTGGAAGTGGGAGGCGTCGTACAACTTCGGCCGTACCGACTCGACGCAGTCGCTCCACGGCGATCTGATCCTGAGCCGCCTGGCAAACGCGCTGGGCCCGAGCTTCAGGGATCCGATGCTCGGCCCGCAGTGCGGCACGCCGGGCCACGCGATCGACGGCTGCGTCCCGCTGAATCTGCTCACCCCCAGGGACGTCGACCCGGCCGCGATCAAGTACCTGACGTTCACCGGCACCCAGTCGGGGTTCGACGAGCAGCACACCGCGCTGTTGACCACCAGCGGCAAGCTGTTCGATCTACCCAACCACGGCGACGTGTCGCTGGCGGTCGGCGGTGACTACCGCCACGAGCAGGGCGGGCAGGAGCCCGACCCGCTGACCGCGACCGGCGACACGACCGGCATTGCGGGCCAGCCGACCGAGGGCTCGTACCGCACGTTCGAGGGCTTCGGCGAGCTCTCGATCGTGCCGTACGCCGACGGCGAGTTCGTGAAGTGGGTCGAGATCAACGCGGCCGGGCGAGCGTACGACTACAACACGTTCGGCGCCGGCGCGACCGGCAAGGTGACGGGCCTGATCCGCACGGTCGGCGGCGTCGCGGTGCGCGGGACCTACGGCAACGCGTTCCGCGCGCCCAACGTCGCCGATCTGTACTCCGGGCAGTCCGAGGGCTTCGTCGCGCTGGAGGACCCGTGCGATACCAAGCCGCCCAGCGAGAAGAACACGAAGGTGCTGGACGAGATGACCGCGAGGCAGTGCATGGCCGCGGGCGTGCCTGTCAACTCGGTGTTCGGCTCGAGCCAGCAGCGGGTCCGGGTCGGCGGTAACCCGAAGCTCAAGCCCGAGACCGCCGTCCAGGCCACCGCGGGGCTGGTCTACGAGCCGGTCAAGGGTCTCGACTTCACGCTCGATTACTGGAACATCAAGATCGATAATGCGATCACCGGCCTGCCGCCGCAGACCATCCTGGCGCAGTGCTACCAGGGCGGGCTCGACAAGTTCTGCGGTCAGATCGAGCGCGATCCGGTGAGTCACGAGATCAGCCACGTGATCGACATCACCCAGAACGTGGGCGCGCTGTCGACCTCCGGCCTGGACTTCTCCGCGGCGTACCAGTACCGGAACAGCCTGGGCTCGTTCCGCCACGCCCTGGAGGGAACGTATCTGCTGAAGTACAACGTCGACACCGGCACGGTGAATCCAGATACCGGGGAGCAGGAGGTGATCCACGGCAAGGGGTTCTACGACCTCGGGGTCAATCCCAACCTGAAGTTCAATTTCTTCACGATCTGGAATCACCCGTCGGGGCTGGGCGCCGGTTTCAACGTCCAGTTCGTGAACTCGTTCCAGGAGTGCAACCAGGACAACTGCAACGATCCATCCAACAAGCGTCGCGACGTCGCGAAGTACGCCACGGGCGACGTGTTCGCGTCGTACTCGCTGCGGTCCGCCCAGGGCACGACCCGGGTCACCGTGGGCGCCAACAACGTGGTGGATGCCAAGCCGCCGGCGATCTACAACGGCGGCGTGCTCAACGCGGACGAGTCGGCCTACAACTTCATGGGCCGGCAGTTCTACGTCCGGCTCAGCCAGCTGTTCTAGGCCGCCGAGCGGGCCCGGCCCCGGGCGCGATGAGGTATGGTCCTCGTCGTGACCTGGGTCGAGCCCAGCGGTGAACGGCTGGCCGCCAACGTCGTGCACTTCGCGCGGCTGTTGCGCCGCGCCGGGCTGCGCGTCGGGCCGGGCGACACGCTCGATGCGCAGCGCGCGGTCGCCGCCGTCGACCTGTTGTCGCGCGACCAGTTCTACTGGGCGCTGCACGCGGTCCTGGTGCGCCGCCACACCGACCACGCGCTGTTCGACGAGGCGTTCCGGCTGTTCTGGCGCGATCCGATGGGCATGCAGAGCGCGATGGCGCTGCTGCTGCCGCAGGTCAAGGCGCCGGTGAACCAGAGCGTGTCGCGCCGGCTCAGCGAGGCGTGGCGCCCGCCGCCGCCGGCCGCTGCAGCGCCGCGGGCGCCCGAGCAGCCGCCGCAGATCGACACGTTCCTGGCGTACTCCGCCGACGAGATCCTGCGGACGCGCGACTTCGATCAGATGTCGGCCGACGAGCTGGCCCGGGCGCGCGCGCTGGTCCGGCGGCTCGAGCTCGACGTCCGCCCGCTGGTCACGCGGCGGACCCGGCCCGCGGGGCGCGGCGAGATCGATCGCGCCCGCACCGTGCGCGCCGCGCTGCGCGGCGGCGGTGAGCTGGTCGCGCTGCGCCACCGCGCGCGGATCGAGCGCCCGCCGGTGATCGTCGCGCTGTGCGACATCTCGGGCTCGATGGGCCGGTACTCCGAGGTGGTCCTGCGGTTCCTCCACGCGCTGCTCGCCGAGCACGGCCGCGGCCACGTGTTCGTGTTCGCGACCCGGCTGAGCAACGTCACCCGCACGCTGCGCCACCGCGACGTCGACGCGGCGCTCGCGCGCTGCGGCAAGGAGGTCGGCGACTGGTCGTCGGGGACGCGGCTCGGCGCGTCGCTGCACGAGTTCAACCGGACCTGGTCGCGCCGCGTGCTGGCGCAGGGCGCGGTGGTGCTGCTGGTCACCGACGGCCTCGATCGCGAGGACACCACGGGCCTGGCCGCCGAGGTCGCGCGGCTGCGGCGGTCGTGCCGGCGGCTGATCTGGCTCAACCCGCTGCTGCGCTACGCCGGCTTCGAGCCGCGCGCCGCGGGCGTCCGCGCGCTCTTGCCCAACGTCGACGAGCATCGCCCGGTCCACAACCTCGATAGCCTCGAGGCGCTCGGCCGCGCGCTGGCCCGGCGCGACCGCCCGGTCCGGATCGCGACCGCGGCGCACGGTCGATCGGAAACCGCTTCGGAAACCGCTTCGGGAACCACGTCCGGCTAGCGACGTGGCCGCGGCGCACGCCGTGATCGCACGTGCGCGGAGTGGCAACTTGCGGTCACGGTGACTCACTCCCGGATCCGTAGCGCGATTCACAGTCGCGAATCGAGTCCGAGTGGGCCGATGTAATGAATTTGCCGAGTGGCATTGATTCCACTCCCGATCTTGTCGTCATCACTCCCGATTTACTTGGACGGAACAACCGCATTACGTTGTGGTCGAGTCTGACCACTGGCCATGCCCGCGATTCCCACCGGTCGTCGTTCCGCGCTCCGTCCCACCCGGGTGCCGGACTTCGACGAGGCGGCCGGGGGAGTCGGCGCGTATTTCCTGAGCGCGGCGCGGCGGCACCCGGCGCGCTGCTTCGTCGACTCGCCCGGGCTGCAGCTCACGTTCGACGACGCGGTCGCGCGGGTCGCCGAGATCGCCGGTGCGCTCGAGGCGGCGGGGCTGCGCCGCGGCGACCGGGTGGCCTGCTACTGCAACGATCAGGTCCCGCTGGTCCTGTTCCTGCTCGCGTGCGCGCTCGGCGGCGTGCTGCCGTGTCCGGTGTCCACCGTGTTCTCGTACGACTTCCTGCTGCGCGGCGTGATGCAGCGGCTGGGAGTCCGTCACGTGTTCACCGCGCCGGGGCGCGCCCGCTCGCTGCGCGCGCTCGGCGTGATCCCGCTGTGCCTCGTGGCCGATGATGCGACGGACGCGATCGCGTTGACCGGAGCGGGGGCACAGCCGCGATCGCGGTCGGCGCGCGAGCTGCTGGAGCGCGCCAGCGAGCGGATCTCTGCCGGCGATCCGCTGCTGATCGCCACCACGGCGGGCTCGACCGGCCTGCCGCGGCTGGTGGTGCGGCGGCACACCGGCCCGTTGCGCTATGCGCACCACGTCGGGGACGCGCTGCGCGACGCGCGCGCCGAGGTGCCCCGGATGCTGCTGCTCGCCGCGCTCACCCACGCGTTCGGGCTCCACATGTTCGCCACCGCGCTCCGGCTGGGCGCGACCTTGTGCGTGCCGACGCGGCTCGACACCGCGGCCTCGCTCGACGAGATCCGCGCGCTCGATCCGACCATTCTGCCGCTCGTGCCGCGGGTCCAGCGCGCGCTGTACCAGCAGGCGGTCGCCGGCGATCCGTCGGCGCGGCTGTTCGGCCCGGGCGCGGAGGTGGTGTGCAGCGCGGGCGGTGCGCCGCCGCTGGCGGTGCTGGCGCGGATCCAGGACGATGGCCTGGACGTCCTCGAGTTCTACGGCTCGACCGAGGCGTCGCTGGTGGCGCTGACGCCGCGCGGGGCGTGGCGCCCGGGGCGCGCCGGCAAGCCGGTCGACGACGCGGATGTCCGGTTCGCGCCGGACGGCGAGATCCTGGTCAGGTCGCCCGGGCTGTTCATCGAGTACTTCGGCGACGCCGAGGCCACCCGCGCGGCGATGACCGACGACGGCTACCTCCGCACCGGCGACCACGGCCGGCTCGACGCCGACGGCTACCTCGAGGTCGCAGGGCGCAAGGCGGCGCTGCTCAAGCTCGCCGAGGGTTCGGCGCTGTACCCCGACCGGATCGAGGACCTCGTCGAGGGCCTGCCCTGGGTCCGCCAGGCCATCCTCGTCGGCGACGATCGGCCATACCTGGTGGCGCTGATCACCGTCGCGCCGGAGGTCGACGGCCTCGGCGCGGCCGCGCTTGGCGCGCACGGCCATGTCCCACCGGGCGACGCGCCGGCGGTGTACCAGCGCGCGGCCGCGGCGCTCGGCGAGCTCAACCGCGGGCTCGAGCGGCCGGAGCGCATCGCGCGGTTCGCGCTGTTCGCGCGGCCGTTCGGCGACCCGATCCATGCGCCGGTCGCGGGCGCGAAGATCCGGCGAGATCGCGCCGCCGCCGAGGCGCGGTTCGCGGCGATCCTCCGGACGCTCTACGCGGCGCCGTGCGCCCAGCCGGGGTCCGGGCCCGACCCGACGCAGGTCCCCGATCCTGCGCCGCCGTGCACAGAGGGTCCGCGATGATCGCCCGGGTGCGCCATGCACTCGAGCTGGTGGCCGCCGCGCTCCGCAAGCTCGGGCAGGCGCCGGTCGAGCCTGCGCCGCCGTGTACCGCAGGTCCGCGATGACCCGGCCGGCGCGCGACGCGATCGATCTGACCGCCGAGGAGTTTCGCCGGCTGGGCCACGCGCTGGTCGATCAGCTGGCGGGCTTCCTCGCCGAGCTCCCGTCGCGGCCGGTCGGGCCGGTGCCCGAACCCGACGCGATCCGCAGCAGGCTCTCCGGCTATGCGCTGGGCGACGCGCCGGTCGACGCCGCGGCGCTGCTCCGCCGGACGGCCGACACGCTGTTCGAGGGCGGGACGTTCCCGGGCCATCCGCGGTTCTTCGGCTACATCTGCGGCGCGGGTGCGCCGCTCGGCGCGCTCGGTGACCTGCTCGCCGCCACGCTCAACCAGAACGTCGCCGGCTGGAGCCTGTCGCCGCTCGCGCACGAGCTCGAGGCCCAGGCGGTGGCGTGGCTCGCCGAGCTCGTCGGCTATCCCGCAGGGTGCGGTGGGCTGTTCGTGACCGGCGGCAACATGGCCAACTTCATCCCGATCCTGCTCGCGCGGCGACGCCGGCTCGGCGCCGAGATCCGCACCCGCGGCGTCGCGGCCGGCCCGCCGGCGCGGATCTACGCGTCCACCGAGTGCCACACCTGGCTCCACAAGGCCGCGGACATGTTCGGGCTGGGGACCGACGCGATCGCGTGGATCCCCGCGGATCGCGCCCAGCGCATCGACGTGCCGGCGCTCGCCGCCGCGCTCGAGCACGACCGCCGGGCGGGCGCGGTCGCGCTCTGCATCGTCGGCTCGGCGGGCACGGTCAGCACCGGCGCGGTCGATCCGCTCGGCGAGCTGGCCGAGCTGGCCGCCGAGCACGACGCGTGGTTCCACGTCGACGGCTCGTACGGCGCCGCCGCGGCGCTGCTCGAGCACCCGCCGCCCGGCCTCGACGCGCTGCCCAGGGCAGACTCGGTCGCGGTCGACGCGCACAAGTGGTTCTACGCGCCGTACGACGTCGCGTGCACGCTGGTCCGGGACCGCGCGGCGCTGGCGGCAACGTTCGAGTACAAGCCATCATACTACTCGAGGAAGATCCAGAGTATCGACGGCATTCACAACTACAATGCGATGGGCCCGGACAACTCCCGGGGATTCCGCGCGCTCAAGGTCTGGCTGGTGTTGCAGCAGGTCGGCCGCGCCGGCTACCGCGCGCTGATCCGCCACGACGTCGACATGGCGCAGCGGCTGGCCGACCGGGTCCGCGCCGAGCCCGCGCTCGAGCTCGTCAGCCAGTCGCTGAGCATCACGACGTTTCGCTACGCGCCGCCCGAGCTCCGCGGCGGCGATCGCGAGGCCGACCTGCAGCGACTGAACGTCGCGCTCGTCCTGCGGATCCAGGCCAGCGGCCGCGGCTTCGTGTCGCACGCGTTCGTGGGCGAGACCTTCGCGCTCCGGGCGTGCATCGTGAACTTCCGCAGCGCCGAGGCCGATCTCGCCGCGCTGGTCGAGCTCGTGGTCGAGCTCGGCGCGGCGCTGCACGCGGAGCTGCCATGACCGACTACCGGGGCCAGCCCAACCTGATCCCGCTGCCGTACTGGCGGGTCAGCTTCCAGCGCTACGACGGCGCGATGACCGCGGACGCGATCACCGCGCACCTGCTCGGCCGCGAGGCGTATCGCCGCACCGACTTCATCGTGCTGCACCGCGCCGAGGAGCGCTGCGCGCTGGTCGCGATCACGCGCCGCGCCGATCCGGACGATCCGCTGTTCACGCCGATCACCGGTGTCGAGATCCTCGCGTTGCCGGACAGCTGCACGTTCGTCCGCGACAAGGACGTCGATCCGCAGAACCGCTCGGCGCTGGCTCGCCTGGCCCGCGCGCGCGGCATCGGCAAGGACCAGACCCTGGTCGTGTGGTCGATGTACGACCACGTGACCTTCGTCCATCGCCCCGATCCGGTGGTGATCCGCGTCGTCGAGGTCGCGCCGCCCGATCCGCCCAAGCTGTTCCAGGTCGCGACCAAGGTGCTGTCGTACGCCGACCTGCCGCCGATCCTCCTCGAGCTCGAGATCATCGACCTGCGCGCGCTGTGCCGCTCGGTCGACGCCAGGGCGTACCTCCTGCCGTGCCAGTCGGGCGGGCTCGGCGAGCTCGGCAAGCCGGTCCACTTCCTCGACGATCGACCCGCCGTGCGCGAGGACTGGACGCTGATCGGCTGCCGGCGGTCGCTCGACTTCCACCGCCACTTCTACGGCGACGAGCCGCCGTGGGTGAGCATGTGTCCGCGCGACCTGGCCGGCGCACGGACGTCGCCGACCCTGCTCAAGTGCTGCCTGCAGACCTGGAAGGAGGAGCACCAGGCGCTCGCCAGCGGCCACCTCGAGCGCGACGGCGCGACCCTGGTGGTGCCGTGGAGCTCGGACGAGCACCTGATCGAGCGGGCGCTGCGCGAGCTGGCCACGCCGGCCGGCGCGGGGCCGACGCCATGACCGCGCGCGAGCTCGGCGTCGGGCTACAGCTCAACTACACGACCCTGCCGCTGCTCGACCGGATCGAGGCCGAGCTCGCGCTCGACTACGCCGAGCTCCTGATCGACACCGTCGGTGGGGCGCTCGACAGCCCGAACCTGGTCGATCCGGCGGCGCTGCCGCTGGTCGAGCGCTGTCGCGCGCGCTGGCCGCTGGTCGCGCACAGCAACTTCGGCCAGGAGTTCGGGTTCGCGCCGCTCGAGGACACCGCGGCGGCGCGCCGCCACGTCGCGATCGCCCGGATGCTCGACAGCCCGTGGATCGCCGATCACCTGTTCTACGGATCCGGATCGATCTCGCACGCGTGGTCGAGCCCGCTGCAGATGTCGCGGCCCGAGATCGACCGGGTGGTGGATCGCGCCCGCGCGCTGCAGGACCTGGCCGGCCGGCCGCTCGCCCACGAGAACGGCTACTTCTACAACTTCCTGCCGGGCACCGATCTGGGCGAGCCGGAGTTCCTGTCCGAGATCGTGCGGCGCGCCGGGACCTACCTGCTGCTCGACCTGCACAACGTGTACGCCAACTCGCTGGTGCACACCACCGGCGAGTACGAGCCGGCGGCGTACCTGGGCGGGATTCCGCTGGATCGAGTACTCGAGATCCACATTGCAGGAGGCCAGTGGATCCGTGGCTGGTATCATGATCTCCACAACCACCCTGTCCCCGAGCCGGTCTGGGACATGCTGCGGACCGTGCTGGGGCGCAGCGCGAGCGTCCGCGCGGTGACGCTCGAGGTCCAGGGCCCGGCCCACATGGTCGAGTCCCGGCGGATCGACGACGGCTGGTTCGACATGATCCGGACCGACCTGGCCCGGGCGCGGTCGTTGTGGGACGAGACCGCCGCGGTCCGGCGGGGGAGGGCGCCGTGACCGCGGGCGCCGAGGCCGCGCACGAGCTGTGGCGGCGGGTGATCAGCGACGAGCTGATCTACGAGGCGATGCTCGGCGGCCACCACCGCGAGCGCGCCGAGGCGCTCCGGCTGTCCGAGGACGAGCTGCGCGCGCTCGACGAGCTCCGCGCCCAGCCCGGCACGATCTGGGCGGTGGAGAACATCCGGTTTCGCGGCACGTCGATGACGCTGCGGACGCTCCGGGGCCGGCTGCCCTGCACCGTGCAGCTGTTGACCCAGGGCAACGCCGACTGGCTGTGGGACCTCGCGTACGAGTACCTGGCGTGGTGCCGGTGGCAGGACCTCGGCCATGCCCGCGCCGCCGAGGCGCTGCGCTTCGTCGACTTCGTGCGCCGCCGCGTGATGGCGCGGCGCCGGTTCCCCGCGTTCATGGACACGGTGCTCGGCTACGAGGCCGCCGCGAACGTCCTGCTCCAGCGCTGCGCCGGGCTGCCGGTCGATCGCTGGCCGCGCGACGGCGACGCGCTGGCCGGACGCATCGCCGGCGCGCGGCTCCGGCTGTCCGACACCGCGACCCTGGTCGCGCTGACCCACGATCTCGTCGACTGGCTGCGCGGCCCGAGCGCCGGCGTGTCGTGGTTCGAGGCCGCGAGCGGACCTGTGCCGGCCGAGGTCGCGGCCGCGCCGGCGTTCGTCGTGCTCCACCTGGCCTCAGCCGAGGCCCGCGTCGCTGCCGAGCGGCTCGAGCCCGACCAGCACGCCGTGCTCGCGTCGTGCCGCGGCGAGGCCACCGGGCGCGAGCTGCTGGCCGCGCGCGCGGATCTGCCCGGCGCCGCGGCGTGGCTCGGAGCCTGGGCGCGGCGCGGCATCGTCGTCGACACGGAGGCACCCCGATGACCCGTGAACCCCACCCCTGCGACGGCATCTGCGACTCGGTGCTCGACACCGTGGGCCACACGCCGCTGATCCGGATGCAGCGCGTGGTGCCGGCCGGCGGCCCGGTCCAGCTGCTCGCCAAGCACGAGGGCTATAACCCGACCGGCTCGGTCAAGGCCCGGATCATCGCCGCGATGCTCGACGACTACGAGCGGCGCGGACGGCTGCGGCCCGGGATGACGCTGGTCGAGGCCTCGAGCGGCAACACCGGGATCGCGCTGGCGATGGCGGCCGCGGTGAAGGGCTACCCGTGCACGATCCTGATGGGCAAGCGGCTATCGCGCGAGCGGCGCCAGATGGTCCGCGCGTTCGGCGCCGAGCTGATCCTGGTCGACGGTGGCACCGATGAAGCGTGGGCCCAGGCCGACGCGATGGTGCAGGCCAAGCCCGATCGCTACTTCCGGTTCCACCAGTACGAGTCCGAGGAGAACTGGCGCGCGCACTACCGCACGACCGGGCCCGAGCTGTGGCGCCAGACCGGCGGCCGGCTCGACGTCCTGGTGGCCACGCTCGGGACCACCGGCACGCTGCTGGGCGCGGCGCGCTACCTCAAGGAGCAGAACCCCGCGCTCCGCGTGGTGTCGGTCGAGCCCGACAGCGGCCGGAGCCGGCAGCAGGGGATCCGCAACCTGACCCACCTGCGCCTGCCGCCGTTCTGGGATCCGGCGATCGCGGACGAGCGCCGGCTGTGCCGCGACGACGACGCGTTCGCCCACGCGCGCCGGCTCGCGCTCGAGGAGGGGATCTTCGCCGGGATCAGCGCGGGCAGCGCGCTGTGGGCCGCGCTCGACGAGGTCCGGCGGCTCGCGCGCGGCACCGTGGTGTTCATCGTCCCCGACGGCGGCGAGAAGTACCTGACCACCGAGCTGTTCGCGTTTCGCGACGACCCCGTGGTCAACGCGCCGATGGAGTGATGGCCAGGTAGATCAGCCCGCGGCGCGCGAGCGCGGCGATCCGGTCCACCGCGGCGTCGCCTCCGCGATCGGCGGCGAGCGCCGCGACCGTGGCGCGGCCATCGATCGCGCGGAGCAGCTCGGCGTCGGGCGCTGCCAGCGGCTCGCGGCCCGCGACCGGAGCTCCGGCGGTCATGCGACCGGCGCGGACGTGCTCGGTGCGCGTCACCGCCAGGCCGTCCGGCAGCGAGGCGACCGCGCCGCGCAGCGCCGCACCGCCCGCGGCGACGACCTCGAGCGAGGCGAAGAACCGGTCGACGTCGCCTCGGTCGACGTGCGACAGCCCCGCCGGCGCCGGGAACACCGCGAAGCCGGGCGGCCGCCTCCCGGGGCCGGGGCGGTGGCCGTGGGCGACGCCCCACTCGAGCCCGTCGTAGCCGATCGGCGTCAGCGGACCGCCGGCGATCCACACCACGCCGAGCTGCTCGGTGCAGCCCGCGCTCGCGACCAGGCGCTCGAGGTGCCCGGCCGGGGTCACCCGCGATTGATGCGTGAACAGGAACCGGCCGGTGGCGCTCAGCATCCGCGGCGCGGCGCCGTAGCCGTCGCGCAGCAGCTGCTCGCCCAGCTCGGAGCGGAACGCCACCGAGCGCGAGATGTAGTGCGCCTGGTACATCGTCGGGAAGTTGAACATCAGGAGATCGATGTCCGCGAACCGCGCCTCGGCGAGGACGTCCGGCGCGCACAGCTGGGCGTCGAGCGGCAGCTCGTTGAGCGCGGCGTTGAACGCCGCGAACGCCACCGCGCGCGGGTTGATGTCGATCGCGGTGACCCGGGCGTGGTGGCGCGCGGCCAGCATCGCGAGCACGCCGCAGCCGGTGCCGACATCGAGCGCGTGACCGCGCGGCTCGTCGCCCGCCGGCGCGATGAACGGCGCGAGGTACGCCGAGCACGGGTTGAGGAACAGCACGTAGTCCGGGGCGAACATGCGATCGACCCGGTCGCTGGCGACCAGCAGGTCGCGCCACGGCACGATCGCCGCGGTCGCACACGCGCGCTCGGCGTCGAGCTCGACCAGCGCGGCGTCGATCAGCGCCGCCTGGCCGGCCGCGCTCAGCACGCGGTCGAAGCTCGGCCGCGGCACCGCGCAGCCGACGATGAACAGCTGGACCAGGACATCGAGCGCGGCCTCGCCGTCGCCGCTGCCGCGGAAGTCGAGCAGCGGACGCTGCATCGCGACCAGGGCGTCGTCGGACGCCGGCAGCCCGAAGCGCTGCTGGACGCGGGCCTCGGTGAACCCCAGCGCGGCCAGCTCGCGGCGCAGCCCGGCGAGGCCGGCGCTTGCGCGCGGCGCGGGGGTCACGGCGCCTGGACCTGCACGACCGCGCCGGGCTGCGCCGCCGTGCCGCTCGCGATCACCAGGTAGCGGCGCGGCGCCCTGGCCTCGCCCTGCACGATCTGCCGGATCGGGCCGACCGCGTTGACGATCGCCGCGCCGGCCGGGTTGGTCGTGAACGCCGACAGCGGCTCGAGTGGGCCGCCGCCGTCGGCCTGGTTCGACAGCGCCAGCACGTGCGGCTGCTTCGGCGGCAGGCCGGTCACGGCCGCCTGTAGCACCTGCAGGATCCCCTGATCGAACAGCGCGACGCTGGTCGGCGGCGCCGCGGCCTTGTCCGCCCCGCGCGGCGCCAGCGTCAGGTGCACCGCTTGCCCGGCTGTGCCCAGCGGCTGCAGCCCCTGCGTGCCGTCGCCGCTGGGCACCGCATCGGCCGCGAACACCACCGCCTGCGGGCCCTGGCCGGTCGCCGCCGTGCCGACCACGCGGTTGGTCAGCGTGTCGATCGCGATCAGCTGATCGTCGTTCTCGAGCCCGACGAACAGCCGCGTCCCGTCGCGCGACGGCCACAGCCCGTGCGGCAGCTTGCCGACCGGGATGGTCGCGACCTTCGAGAAGTCGTCGGTGCGGAACACCGCGACCTCGCTGGTCCCGCCGATCGTCACGTACGCGAAGCTGCCGTTCTGGTTGACCGCGATGTTGACGTGGTTGGTGACCGGGCCGGTGTCGATCGTCTGCAGCACCGCAAACGGCGGCCGGGCCTCGAACACCTGGACCTTGCCGACGTCCTTGAGCGTGAGCCAGACCTGCTTGCCGTCGGGCGTCGCGGCCAGGTTGGGGCAGAACGGGCTCGCCTGGGTGACCTTGCCGACGACCTTGTGATCGGCCACCGAGATCACGTCGGTCTCGGGGTTGAACGACGAGCAGACGTAGCCGTAGCGCCCGTCGGGCGAGAACGCGACCATGCCCGGTCCGGTGGGCAGCTTGATCCGGGCCTTCTCGCCGAAGCTCGTCGTGTCGATCACCGAGACGTAGTCCTCGCCGCGCACCGTGACCCAGAGCTCCTTGCCGCCGGGCGTGAACGTCGGCTCGTGCGGCGAGCGACCGAGGTAGCTCACGTGCTTGACCGTGTTGGTCGCCGTGTCGATGAAGCTGACCGAGTTGCTGCCGATCGACACCACCGCCAGTAGGTGGCGCTCCGGCGAGTAGCCCAGGCCGTGGACCAGCAGCTGGCCGCGGTACAGCGGGCTGAGGTTGCCGGGGGTCGGATCGCCGAGCCGGATCAGCCCCAGCAGCTTGTGATCGACCGGATCGGTCACCGACACCGTGTTGGAGAACTGCTCGGCCGCGTACACCCGGTCGCGATGGCTGATCGGCGCGGCCGCCGGGGCCTTCGCGGTGGCCGGGGCCTTGCCTGCCGCCGGGCCGCCGGCCGCCTGCTCGCCGATCGCCAGCCGCATCGCGCCGATCTCCTGCTCCTGGTCGACGATGATCTCCTGCGCGATCCGGCGCAGCAGCGGGTTGCGGCCGTGGCGCAGCTCGGTCCGGGCCATGTCGATCGCGCCCTGGTGGTGCGGGATCATCATCGCCGCGAAGTCGCGATCGACGTCGCCCGAGCTCTCGACCGTCATCGCCCCCATCATCCGGTCCATCGCCACCGTCATCTCGGTCATCGCCGCGCCGGCGGGCGTGGCCGCGGCCACTGCGTGCGCGTGCGCGTGCGCGTGCGCCGGTTGCGACGCGACCGTCCGCGCGCCGACGAGCACCACGGCGGCGCCGGCGACGCCGGCGACCAGCATCGGGACGATGACAGCGGGACGGACGAGCCTGCGCGGTGATCTGAGCATGCGGTCTCCTCTCTCTCGGCGTTCTAGTCCATCGCGGCTCCAGATGCCTGGACTCGCGGCAACGATTACCATCGCCGCACCTTCACCTACGCACGCACCTGCAACGCCGGACACCGGAGCCGAGCGCGGCGCATCTCTGGTGACGGGAGTTGCATCGCGCGCATCGTGCGTGCCGCGGCGCGCACGGTGGATGTAGTGTCCGGGAGGGTCGCGGCGCCGATCGCGCATGTTGGCCTCACTCGAACCACGCATGGTGACCTTGCCCGACGCCCACGCGCTGTCGATCGGTATCTCGCAGTACCGTCACATCCGGGAGCTGCCGGCGACGCAGGACGCGCTCGACGTGGCGAGCGTGCTGCGCGACGGCGCCCTGTGCGGCTATCCGGCGGCCAACGTCCGCCTGCTACTCGACGGCGCGGCCACCAAGGCGGCGATCCTCGCCGAGCTCGACGGCCTCGCCACGCGCACGACCGAGCATTCCACCGTGTTCGTCTACTTCTCCGGCCACGGCGGCCGCGCGGTGGGCGCGGCGGGCGAGACCTGCTTCCTGATGCCGGTCGACGGCCGCTCGGGCAGCGAGCAGGCGCTCCGGGACACCGCGATCTCGGGCGACGAGCTGTCCGCGCGGCTGCGCCAGATCTCGGCGGCGCGGCTCACCGTCGTGCTCGACTGCTGCCGGGCCTCCGGCGTCGCCGAGGCGCGCGACATCGAGCTCGCCGGCCTTGCGCCGCAGCTGACCGGCTCGGTGCTCGCGCCGCTCGCGCACGGCCGCGGTCGCGCGGTGCTCGCCGCGTCGCGCAGTGACGGCTACGCCTACGTCGTGCCCGGCGCGCGCAACGGCGTGTTCACCGGCCACCTGCTCGACGGCTTGCGCGGTGCGGCCGTCGGCACCGGTGGCGTGATCCGGATCTGCGACCTGTTCCACCACGTCCAGCAGCGAGTGACCGCCGAGCACGCCCACCAGCGCCCGGTGTTCAAGGCCGAGCTCGAGGAGAACTATCCGATCGCGCTGTTCCAGGGCGGCAACGCGCCGCCGGTGGCGGTCCCCGCGCGCGTCGACGGCTATGCCTACGACGTGTTCCTCAGCTACAGCCACTCCGACAAGCTCGACCGCGCGTTCGTCACCGGCGTCGTGGTCCCCTTGCTCGAGCGCCTCGGCCTGCGCGTCTGCCTCGAGCACCGCGACTTCGGCCTCGGGCTGCCGCGCATCGCCGAGATCGAGCGCGCGGTCGCCACCAGCCGCTACACCGTCGGAGTGCTCACGCCCAGCTACGTGGCCGGCCCATTCGAGGAGCTCCAGGCGGACCTCGCCAGATTCCAGTCGACCGAGGCCCGCCTGGCGCGGTTCATCCCGCTGCTGCGGCGCCCCTGTCCGGTCGCCAGCGGCATGCGCATGACCGCCATGCTCGACGTCAGCGACGACGCGGAGGTCTCCCGTGCGTTGCAGCGCCTCGCCGTCCAGCTGCGCGAGCCCCCGCGTGGCCGGCTGAGCGTCTAGCCTGGAATGCTAGGTGAAACGGGGAGACCTGTGGCTGGTCGTCCGCTCGTATGCCACCAAGCTCTGAGCGGACGGATCAGCTCCAAACCGAGGAGGAGGACACGAACCGCAGCGCCGCGACTCGCGGCCACGGAGCGCGGACCGCCGCGTAGCCAACCAGCCGCCGGCGACGAGCAGCAGCGCGAGCCCGAGGCCGCCGCTGCGCGACGACGAGCAGCCGCCCTCGTCGCGATCCGTCGCGGGCCGATCCGGTCCGGGCAGGCCGGGCGTGGCGTCGCATGCGTTGCCCTGTCCGTCGCGGTCGCTGTCGGCTTGATCCGGGTTGGCGATGGTGGCGCAGTTGTCGTTGGCGTTGGCGGCGCCGTCACCGTCGAGATCGGCGTCGCACGCGTCGCCCTGGCCGTCACGGTCGAGGTCGGCCTGATCGACGTTGGCGATGGTGGCGCAGTTGTCGTTGGCGTTGGCGGCGCCGTCACCGTCGAGATCGGCGTCGCACGCATCGCCCTGGCCATCGCGGTCGGTGTCGGCCTGGTCGGCGTTGGCGTCGGCCGGGCAGTTGTCGCGGTTGTTGGCGACCAGGTCGTCGTCGTCGTCGAACGGCTCCGGCGTGTAGCGCCAGGTCCGGGTCAGCCGCGCGCCGCCACCGGCGATCAGCGCGCTGCCGTCGGCCAGGACGGTCACCGTGTGACTCGTGCGGGGCTCGGGCATCGGCACCGACCACGACCAGCGGTCGGTCGCCGGGTCGTAGATCTGGACGTCGGCCTCGGCGAGGAAAGACTGGCCGAGGCCGCCGCTCACCATGATCCGGCCATCGGCGAGCCGGGTGACCGCCGCGCGGCTGCGCACCGCGAGCATCGGCCGCCGGGTCGACCACTGCTGGGTCGCCGGGTCGAACAGCTGGGTCGCGAGCGGATCGGGGGCGCCGCCGAGCGCCAGCACGCGGCCGTCGGCCAGCGTCACGAGGTGGTCGGGGAACCGCGGCTCGCCGAACGCGCGCCACGGGTCGGTCGGGATCGAGAACACCTCGGAGTAGATCGCCGGGATGTGGTCCTGCGTCGCCGAGGAGGTGAACCCGCCGGTGGCGAAGATCCGCCCGTCGTTCAGCCGGACCGAGATGCCGCTGCGGAACGTCCGGGACAAGGCGGCGTTGCGCGTCCGCGTGATCGTGTCGAAGGTCGGGACATCGAAGTCGGTGAAGCCGCCGCTCCGCAGGCCGCCGACCAGCATGACCTCGCCGGGCAGGCGCTCGTACATCTCGGCGAACGCATGGGACCGGCTCGAGTTGCCGAGCGTCACCCAGCTGTCGGCCTCCGGATCGTACTCGAACAGGGTCTCGACGAAGTTTCCGGACACCACGACCTTGCCGGTGCCGGCCAGGAGCAGCGCGCCGCGCTCGCCGACCGCCTCGAGGGTAAACGGAGAGCGCCGCGCCGAGGTCCAGCGCTGGGTCGCGACGTCGTAGCGCTCGATCTCGTCGCCCCGGAAGCCCTCCTGGCTGAACACGCCGCCGATCAGCAGCACGTCGCCATCCGGCAGCACCACGGCCGCGTGGTTCTCGCGGGCCGAGACGATGGTGCCGGCGTCGATCGAGCCGGCGTTCGCCGATCCCGGAAGGGTCAGCGCCAATCCAATCAGAGCCATGGCGGCGCGTCCGCCCACGCGATATCTGGAGTTCATGTTGCTGTTCCTGTGCAAGGTACGACCACTCCTACGCAGCAGCGCCGCTGAATAGATCGTTTCTTTGGCAGCGCGTGCCCAGAGGTGATCTGCCAGGAGATGGCCTGATTTATAGGACGAATATCCAACAATTGTAAATTCTTACGATCGAGATCCCGGGCGACTTCCCGGGCGATGGATCAGATGGCGTCGAAGATTCAACGCCGCACGGCGAGTGGACGGCGAAGGACGACCGACGGTGGCATTCGGCGCGGGCCGGTCGAGCGTAAGCTGGCCGGGTGCCACTTGCGCGCAAGCTCGGCCCGCTCGACGCGACGATGATCGTGGTGAGCGGGATCATCGGCTCGGGGATCTTCATCAACCCGCACCTGGTGGCCAAGGGCGTCGAGACGCCGCTGCTGATCCTCGTGGTGTGGGGGATCGGCGGGGTGATCGCGCTGGCCGGCGCGTTCGTGTTCGCCGAGCTCGCCACGGTGGTGCCGAAGGCAGGCGGGCAGTACGCGTTCTTCCGCGAGGCGTTTCATCCGCTCGTCGGGTTCCTCCACGGCTGGTCGCTGCTGCTGATCATCCAGTCGGGCGCGACCGGCGCGGTGGCGGTGGCGTGCGGCGCGTACATCGCGAAGCTCGCCGGGCTGTCGCACGGCATGGTCACGCCGATCGCGATCGCGCTGCTGCTCGCGCTGGTCGTGCTGCACTCCAGCGGCATCAAGCCGGGGGCGATCCTGATCAACGTGGTGACGATCGGCAAGACGCTGGCGATCGCCGCGCTGGTGATCGGCGCGTTCGCGGTGACCCGGCGGTCCGGGCTGTCGTTCGAGCCGCTGGTGCCGGAGCGGCTGCACGGCCCGGGGCTGGCGTCGGCGCTGTTCGCCGGGCTGGTCCCGGCGATGTTCTGCTACGGCGGCTGGCAGAACGCGAACTTCGTGGTCGAGGAGATGCGCGATCCCGAGCGCAACCTGCCGCGCGCGATCCTGTTCGGCGTGGCGATCGTGATCGCGGTGTATCTCTCGGCGAACGTGGCCTACGTCCACGTGCTGTCGGCGCCGATGCTCGCGACGACCGAGACCCCGGCGGCCGACCTCGCGCGGCACGTGCTCGGGCCGCGGGGCGGCGATGCGCTGAGCATCCTGGTGATCATCTCGACGTTCGGGTTTCTCAACCTGGCGCTGATGACCGCGCCGCGCGTGTACTACGCGATGGCGCGCGACGGGCTGTTCTTCTCGACGGTGGCGCGGGTATCGCCGCGCAGCCACGTGCCGGTGGCGGCGATCGCGACGCAGGGCGTGCTGGCGGCGGCGTTCGCGCTGTCCAACACCTATGACCGGCTCGTGGGCTACGCGGTGTTCGCCGACTGGATCTTCTTCTCGCTGGCCGGGGTGGCGCTGCTGGTGTTCCGGCGCACCCGGCCCGACGCGCCCCGGCCGTACCGGACCCCGCTGTATCCGGTGCTGCCGGTGGTGTTCGCGGTCGCCGGGTTCGGCATCGTCGCGAACATGTTCGTCTCGGATCCGACGAACGCCCTGATCGGCGCGATGATCATCGCGGCCGGCGTGCCGGTGTACGTCGCGTGGCGGAAGTGGACCGCGAAGCCAGGGGAGCCTGCGGCCGCGCGAACCCTCAGGCGTTGACGTCGACCTTGACCTCGACGCGGCGGGGCGGCAGCGGCCGGGTCCGGGCGAGCTCGAGCTGACCGGCGACGACGCCGACGCGGATCGTGGTGCGGAGCAGCGAGACGCCCTGGCGGGCGACGAACAGCGTCAGCGCGCCCTCGGCGCCGTACATCGGATGGCCCTGGGCGAGGTAGGCGTAGGCCGCGGTGACCAGGACGAACAGCACCCAGCCGATCGCGCCGTGGACCAGCGTGACCGGACGGCGGAGCACGTAGCCGATGGTGCGGATGTAGGTGGCGATGACGCCGGGATCGTGGGTGTCGTGGCGCAGGGTCAGCTCGGCGCGCGCGTAGTCCGAGACCGTCCACATCACGTGGACGAGCAGCAGCGTGGGCAGGGTCGCGACCAGCAGCGGGCCGAGCAGCTCGGGCACGGTGAGCGCATGCTGGATGCGGCCCTTCGCCAGGCCGATGCCGACGCCGAGCACGAACAGCACGACGATCCAGCCGGGCACCGCGCACAGCGCGAGCCGGGCGTACGCGAGGTAGGTGGTCGCGCCGCCGGCGCCGAAGCACCGCGCGGTGTCGCCGCGGCCCTCGGGGCGCTGGGTGAGCACGCCGTTGAGGCCGCCGACCAGAAACCACGACGCCAGCTGCCACAGCATGGTGGCGCCGAACGCGATCCCGGCGATCGCGACGATGCTCTGCCTGCCGTGGCGGACGCAGTAGATCAGGGCGACGAGGTCGCCGTCGACCGCCTCGTCGAACATCGGCAGGTGCGAGAACTGGTTGGCGAACACCACCGCGACCGCGAGCAGGCAGGTCGCGGCGATCAGGCTCTGCGCGACGAACACCGCGAGCAGCGTGCCGGTGTAGCGCGACACCGCCCGCGGTCCGGCGCCGATCATGTCTGCCAGCCCGAGCCGCGGCATCAGGGCCCCACGATCTGCATGACGGTCTGGGTGAACGAGCCGAACCACGCCCCGGCGCGCAGCGCTGCGGCGCCGTCGCCCGCGAGCCGGTAGTGGTGCGTGGTCGGGTTGTCGAGCGCGATCTTGCCCTCGGGATCGAGCCAGACCTCGACCAGGCGCGAGCTGCGCTCGACCACGAAGCGCTCCCAGTTGCC
>Ga0307515_10007120_pt1 | contig 22215 bp, 5 predicted proteins | sample 17_EM_MG_FD_194513 | JGI IMG/M metagenome (GOLD analysis project Ga0307515, IMG submission 194513) | Populus trichocarpa ectomycorrhiza microbial communities from riparian zone in the Pacific Northwest, United States - 17_EM | ecosystem: Host-associated > Plants > Roots > Unclassified | place...
AGTGCCGTAATATTACCCCCCCCTCCGCAAAAGCCTGCCCTTAGGCTTTGTAGTCCGTATTATGCTTATAGGGCGTTCTTATCTTTATGTTCTTCCGGTAGCTTATTATCTTCGCTATACTAGCACTCCATTTACTCGTCTAGGTACTTTAGGGGTCCTAGTTTATTAGGGTAGCGGTTATAGAATTCTTAAAGCTTATAGGGACTGCTAATAAAGTTCCATGTAGGGTACTAGGTAGGGTTTAGGTTATAGCCTTTCCAACTAACGCGGTACTTTAGCGTTTTCCTTACTAGTTTATAGGCCAGTACTTCTTTAATTTCCCATTTGTTGTTGCCATTAACTTAAATTAGTAGGGGAGGTTCGTTCTTTTATCTAGGTAATAGGTCGTTTGTAGCTTTCTGTAGCTTATCCGGCGAGAAAATGAAATAAACCTTAATTAAATCCGGGAGCGTTACTTTATACAAGTTACCTATCTTCTTAAGGACCTTATACGGTCCTGCTATCTAATAGTCTAGCTTACGGCTAGGCCGTTCCGTCTTCTAGTTCTTTGTTATAACCTAGACTATATCGCCTACGGTAAAGTTAGGTTCGCGCCTATACTTATTTGCCTGCTATTCTATTAATTTCTAGGCCTTTTCTAGATTTGTACGGGCTACCGTCTAAGCTTCTTCTAAGCGCTTGGCGTACTGCTAGGCTTCCTTATAAGATAGTTTCTCGTGTACGGTCCGTGGTCCTTCTGGTCTATCCCAGTTAAAGCTTATTTAGGGTAAATACCCTATTTCTAGTTAGATAGGTGTAAATCCCGTAAAGTTATGGGGTAGGGTCGCCTGGGCGTAGTTTATTAGGGGTAGTAGTTCGCCCTAGTTGTCTTAGAAGTAGTTAATAAAAGGCTAGAGTCTCTAATCTAAATATTAATTTATAATCTCCGTCTAGCCGTTTATCTAGGGGTAGTATACTATAGAGAGCTTTAACCTAATACTTAGGATCCGGGTAAACTCGTTTTAGAAGGCCGATATAAATTACGGGCCGTAATTGGATATAATAGTATCTAGTAGTCCGTAAATACGGTAAACGTAGTAGATATACAGTCGGGCCGCCTCCTTAGCATTAATATTCTTATAATAGGGAATTAAAAACGGGCGCTTACTAAAGCGGTTAACTAGAATTATAACTATATTATATCCGTCGCGGTCTATAGGTAGCTTATAGAAGTCTATAAAAATATACTGCTAGGGGCGGTTAGGTATTAGGAGAGGTTTTAATAGTCCTAGGGTCTTATCTTATAGAATTATAGACCTATAGTAGTTGTTGCAGTGTCATATATAACGGTTAATATCTATAACTATTCCAGGCCAGTAGTAACAGTCACTAATAATCTTACGGGTCTTATTTTTTCTAGGGTAGGCCGTAAAGACCTGGGTATATGCTTTGGTAATAAGCTGGGTTTATAAATTCCGTTCCTCTACTACTACTAGCCGTTCCTAGTACTTAAGCAGTCCATTTTTAAGGGACCATAGGCTAATAATATCCTTTGCCTTTTTACGGTACTCCTATAGAGAAAGGTCCGTACAGTTTACTTACAGTAGTTTATTAATAAGGTTAAATTCCATAGGGTTAATAGGACATATCTTAGCGCTTAGAGATTTAATACTTAGTTCTTCCCGTATTTGAGGGTTAAGGTATTTTAGTTATAGTAGCGTCTGGGTTTATAATAAGATCTTCACAGCTATCTGGTTATTTAGGTCCTATTTACATCTTATAAAAACGTCCGCACGGTTAGTAGCGCCTAGCCTATATATAATTAGGAAGTTAAACTAAGATAGAATATCTACCTAGCGCGCTTGCCGGGCCATAAGGGCCTTAGTTATTATAAAGTATTCTAGGGCCTTATAATCCGAAACTACCTAAATAGGCTTAGGGGTCCCTTCTAGCTGTGCTCGCTAGTGCTAAAAGCTAGAGATAATAGCCAACATTTCTTTATCGTAGATTGGGTAGTTTAGCTTAGCGTCTATTATAGTCTTTAAGTAGTAAGTAATGGGGTGCTATTCTCCGTCTATCTACTTTTAGGAATAAACGCTAGTAATAACACTATCTAAGGCATCCGTTTCTAGTATTAAGGGCCATTTTAGGTTAAAGTAGGCGAGTAAAGAAGCGGAGACCAGTCGTTTCTTAAGTTTATTAAAAGCCTACTTACATACGGTATTAAAGTAGAAGGGCCGGTCCTTTATAGTAAGGCGGCTAAAGGGCTAAGAAATCCAGCTATAGTTCTTAATAAAGCGTTAGTAGAAGTTATAGAAGCCTAAGAATAACTATATCCCTTTTACGGTCCGTAGTAGTTCCCACTAATTAATTACGGCCGTCTTTTCTAGGTCTGCCTTAATTCCGTCTATACTAATAATAAACCCTAAGTACTTTATACACTTTATACTAAATTCTAACTTCTTAATATTAGCCTAGAGGCCAGCCTTATAGAGCTATTATAGGACCTTATAGACGTGCTCCTCGTATTCTAACTCGTTCTTAAAGTAAATTATAATATTATTTAGGTAGGCCGTGTAGAAGTTATTAAGGTAGTTAAAGAGTATATCGTTTATATATCGTTAGTATATAGCCAGTCCGTTAGTTAGTTTAAAAGGAAGTACTTTATACTTATACAATCTATATTAAGTCCAAAATATAGTAAGATCTATAGATCTAGGGTTTATTTTAATTTAGTAGAAAGCCTAATGGATATTAAGCTTTATAAATACCTTAGCTCTATTTATTTAGGCCAGTGTCTTATTAAGTAGGGGCAGCGGATAACGGTCTTTACAGGTTATATTATTAAGCTTATAGTAGTTAATATAGAAATAAAGTCCTTTATTTAGCTTTTTTATAAAGAGAATAAGGGAAGTAAAAGGGGCCTAGCTAGGCTTAATAAACCCCTTTATTAGGTTATTAACAAGGTACTGCTTAGTAGCCTATAATTTGGCAATGGATTATTTATAGAGGGGGGTATAGCTAAAGGCGTTTTCCTTATCTAACTTAATCTTAATCTTGTAGTTATACGGTTAGTGCAGTAGAAGTATATTAGATGCTGTCTTAGAGAATATATCTTTAAACTTCCAATATTAATAGGGTAGTTTCTGTTCTACTAGCTCCTTATCCATAAGCTTACTTTCCTATCTACTAAACTCGCTTTCCTTTTCCTTAAGTATTTAGTTAATTTTATATAAGCTAGTTATAAAAGTAATAATATTAGGCTAAACTAAGTTCTAGTAGAATCCTACAGCACTAATATAGCAGATATTGACTAATAGGAGGTCCGTAGGTTTTCTTATAGCTATTTACCAAACCGTATTTTGCGGTCTAGGGTTTACAATCTTTCTTAGCTCCTATTCCATCTTCCACAAGTTATCCCTTTAGTTTATTAGTTTAGTATAGCGTCTAATATTTCTTACTATCCTTTATAGCTGCCTAGGGCCTAAGCTCTTTATAGGGGGCTTTTCTAGGTCACTACTAACTTCCTAGGTCTTTAATGCGGGTAGCATAATATAGGTAGTTTAGGGGCGGCGTAGTATACAGATCTATTGCGGATTAAGCTATATATCTTTCTTAAAGGCCTGGTCCCTACATATAGTATCAGCCTAGTAAATAGTGTTAATCTAGGGCCGTATAAGGTTTTCTATTATAATGCTAATTTCTTTTATAAAGGAAGGAGTTAGGGGTAGGGTTTCGGGCCAGATAAGCCGTCTACTCTATACGTTAAGCTATAAGCCTAAATAGGCTAGCCATTTTCTTTTTAAGATTATATTATAGCTTCCTAGGTCTATAATAAAGAAGGGGACGTTATACTACCTTCGTCCGTTAACGCGAAGGTAAATCCGTAAGATAGTCTTAATAGGTAGACCTATCCGTCCGTTATACCCGCGAATAGAAATAAGTTTAGGCAGTTCTTTAAAGGGTGCATTTAAAAAGTTAGCCAGCTTTATAGCACACTAAATATCTATTAAGGCAAAGGCATTTGCTCTAGAGTTAGCTAAAGTAGAGGTTAAAACTTAATATCTATTATAGAATAAAGTATAAGGAATAGTGCAGCTTCTTTTACTAACTAGCCGACCCAGATTAATATATAATATATCGATCCCTTTTAACCCTAAAGAGGAGTCTTCCTCTAGGGTTTCTCTTTTTCCAACTCTATACTATCCTCCTGAATTAACAGAACCTTATTTATCTTTACCTTTATTGGGTAGTTCCTTATAAGGTAGCCTAGTTAACCGCACAAAAAGCAAGCTCTTTAATCACTAAGGGCCTATATATAGGGGTCGCTATATATAGGCCGGGTATACACTAGACCTATAGTAGGGGTAGCTATAGGGCTAGCTGCTAGGTTAACTGTTAGGGTTGCTAATCATGCTAGGGCACTACGGGCCGTTCTTATAGTACTTGCGGTTTGGTTTATAAGGTTTCTAGTTTTTAGCCAATTAGCACGTGCCTTAATTCAACAGAGGCTTTAGTTAATAGCTAGGCAATAGTCTATAAGTTCCTTTAACGTCTATGCCGTAGTATAAGCTAGTAATACGGCCCGCTATAGGTCCAGGGTAAGCTTATTAAAGAGGTTTAGTAGCAGGTCTTCCTAGGAAATCTAGGCCTACCCAGCCAGGTATAAAAAGCGGGTCTAAAAGGCTAAAAAGGTCTCCGTTATTTTTATATTTAGGCTTTTATAGCTAAGGCGGGCGTTCTATACTTTAAAAGGGTCTTTATAAATAAAAAATAAGTATTTAATTATTTCTTCTTTAGAGATAAAGGGGTCTGCTAAGTCTTTAGTATATCGCGGGCGTAAATACGTCTAGGCGTCTTCGCCAGTACAGCTAAAGACGTAGGCCATCTTGGCTTGGGGGGTAGGAAAGTAGTTAGCATTAACTTTAAGCTTATCCCATAATTAAAGCTTCTAGTTATTAAATATTAGGTCTATTTTATCCGTAAATAGCAGGGGATCCGCGACCTTTGCTGACCGCTTTAGTGCTATATAGGTCTTAGTAGATCCACTAAGGCGCTAGGATAGGGCCTAAAGGACTATAGCGAGTCTTTAATTATCTAATAATAATTTATTATTAGATATAGGGGTATCTCTAGCTTTAAGCAGCTCTCGCAGTCATTTAATTTCGGCATTAGCTGCCGCAAGCTCCGCCTAGGGGGTTAAAACGTTAATTGTTTCTTCGTCCAAAGTATTTAAGGGTCCTATAGCTGCTTTACCTACTACTATGTTTCATAGCATAGTGGTAGGGGTGTTAGGTAATTCCGGGTTATTTCTTTAGGGGTTCTAGTCTATGTATATCTTATAGGTCCTTTCCTTAGGGTTCTATTCTGTTCCTTATAGTCCTAATAATATCCTTAGGGTCCTATTCTGTGTCCTGTCCTATTTATAGTCTTATAGATATATTTAAGTTCCTTCTCAAAAAGAAAGGGTAGTTTAAGCTTTAGATAATGTTAGCGACTTAGTTAATTAAGGTATAAATATAGTAAGAGGGACACGCAAGCCTATACAATTAGATTGTCTATAAACGAGAATCTAAAGCTAGAGAAAGGAAAGGAGAAGAAGAGCAGCGCCGGTTAAAGTAGGGTTCTTTTATAGGGTTCTCTAGTCACGTAACCACGAAGTTCTACCAAGTTCTACCAGTTCTGCCAGTGCCGTAACACCCCATAGGTTAGTTATAAATGACTATAAATTTATACTATCTTCCAGCATTAAAGACAAGAGTCTATTAGTACTAAAATGTATAGTAATCCTGTCCTTAAGGATTATTATCCCTTTATACTGTCCGCCTTAAAGCCAATCCCGCGCCTCTTCCATAGCCAGATTTACAGCTTTACTCCTTAATAACCTCTTATCGGCATCCGCTATAAATGGCTGAAGTCTTATATACAATTATTGGTATACTAGAAACTTTTAGAAACAGCCTCTATCCTTATAAAGCTTTTTATTAATTAGAGTTTAAAGATAAAGCTTCTATATATTAGATATATTTGTTTATAATAGCCGTATCCCATCTAAGAGTATATAGTAGATTTTAAAATTATAGTTAAGGCCTTTCTACTATAATTCTTATAAGAGGGTATACTAAGTGCCTAAAAACTAAAACCCCGTAAGGAACTAAAATATAATCCCTTTAAATTAGGAAGGGCCCCTAAGGCAGCAAAAAAGAATACGGCTTATATTAAACTTCCTTTATTTAGCAAGAGTGGTTAAAAACTAACGCCAGTTTCTTTAGCTATATTAAAAGGTAATTAGTGACGTTGGTATAGTATTAGGTGGGGATAAGATAGTGCAATAATTTAAGGCATGGCGCCTTCCTAGGTGTTAGTGGCTTGGAGCGGGGGTATACCCCTAGCGAAGGAGTTTGCCGCCTACCACTTGCGCGCCCCCTGCGCCGCAATATAGGGTATACCCCTTAGCGAACGACTTTCAACCATCGGCGTCTTGCCTTATCGATAAGATAATGGGTCTATACGTGCAATACTAAAAGTTTATTAATTTAGGGCTCCTCATTGGCTAAAATCTTATTAATAATGTTGGATATAACTTGACGGTCGAAGGGATAGGGCTAGGAATTTGCCTACTACTTACGCGCGCTCCCCCGCGCCGTAGCATAGGGCGTCCTCCTTTACGCCGCAATATAGGGTATATCTCTTAGCGAACGACTATAGGGCTAGGAATTTGCCTGTCACTTACACGTCCTCCTCTTGGCAGCATAGGGCGTCCTCCTCTTAGTAGTATAGGGCGTCCTCCTTTTAGTAGTATGGGGCGTCCTCCTCCGCGCTATAATATGGGGTATATCTCTTGGCGAAGGACTATAGGGCTAGGAGTTTGCCTATCACTTATGTGTCCTCTATTTATGCCGCAACATATACTATTTCTAGGCTTAGCAATAGTAATTTCAGCTTTAAATAAGACTTTAAAGTGTAGACATAGCGCTTAAACTTTATTTTAGAGCTTATCCTCTCCCAAAAGGTATAAATAGCAATATTTGCACTAAACGGCACTACCTACTTAGGCTCTATATAGCTCTAACTTTCCTTCTTTCTATAAATATAAGGCATTTTATCTATTAAGCTAGAAGATACTAATCTAAGCTAAAGTCTACCTATCTAAGCTAGAGCCCGCTAATATACGCCGTCCTTTAGTTAAAATATGGCCCTTTAACAGCCTAGACGTTATATTAAATATAGTAATATAGTCTAGGTGAGACCTAAGAGTCTTAGGTACTAGTTTTATCTAATTTATTAGGTAACCCGCATTGACATAAAAAGAGAACCATCGAGTTCTTATATTAACGCTCGACCTTAATCTCTTCCTATTAACTAGCAACTTCTTGCTATTAATAATAGGCTTTATAATACTTTATAGATTATAGGTATCTCTTATATAAACCTATATAACTTCCAAGCCGCACTCGCTGCCTATAAGTAGAACCGTCTTTAGTGCGCTAATATATATAAATCCCTATATGCGCAGTATAAGAAAGCGATTACAGAACTTAGCAATATAGTAAATAAGTGTCTATCCCTATATTAGGAACTAGAAAGTACTTAAGAAACTATTTATACCTATAAGTCTAGGATTTAGGAATATAAGTAACGTTTAGGTAGTAAGGCTATTCTAGGCAATAATAAGGACTATAATATAAGTAAGGCAGACTAGAATACGGTAGAAAATGCCGTAATAAAGGGGGTACTCGAAGGCAGGATTGAGGAGCTCTTAAATAAGAAGGCTGAGATAATGCAAGAATATGCGAACGAAAAGTCTAAGATAATATAAGATTATAAGAATAAGAAGTCTAAGATAATGCGAGATTATCTAAACAAAAAGTCTAAGATAATATAAGATTATTAGAATATATTAATTAATGCTACTAATTATATTAGTGCTGCTAAGAGCAAAATTAGTAAATTTAAGCAGATGTAATTAGAATTAGTAGGCCTAAAGTTATCTCTAGAACCGATCCAGTCCCTAAGTATTAGGAAAAGACTATATAAAGAGAGCTTAGAGTAGTAGGTAATGCCCCTTAGGAAAAAGCGTGGGCGGGTAGTAAGGAGGCATAATATGGGGATATAAAAGTATAATGGAGTTAAAGAATAGCACTAGCATTCTCTTATTTCTAGAGCGTACAGTAGGCATATAGTTACACTCGTTTATATATTAGTTAATTTTAATTTTATCTTTAAACAGCGTCTCTCCCTAATACTAATATTTAACTAAGTACAAACTTTAGATGGTTAAATACTAATAACTATATAAAGGGTTTAAGAACTAATACCCCATATCTAGTATAAGCTAAAAGAGTAGCCGTTAAATTAATTAGTGAGAAGTTACTATCGACCTAAATTAGGTGGTCTTATTACCTAACTTAGTTACTATCTAAATAAGGTTACGTAATACAGCGGACGCAATTACATAAGCTAAGCGAGCTTAGGAAACCCATTAAATTCTACCTATATATTTAGAATAGAATTAATTAAGCATTAATTAAAACCCCAGTTACCCTATACTATTACAATAGCAGTACGTATTACTAGAAGTGATACCGATAGTTACCTACCCCTTAACTTAGTCACTACCCCCCACTTAACTCGATTACCTACTCCCTATTACGTCCCCCGCTAATTCTATACCAATATTATATATATATAGTCTCTTTTCTTTTATAGATCAATTAATATATATTAGATAACGCGCTAATTATAATCATCGTCCTGTTTCCTTTAAGGGTATAGACTAGGGGTATCTTAGCCGTTTGACTTAACTATATATATTAAGGCTCAATAGCCTATATTAATTTAACAGAGTTAACTACTCCTTTTAATAATATATAAGTTCTTCTTTCCTAATATCTATATATAGACTTTAGATTGACAGTTACTAATAATATTCTCTTATATTACTGGAACTCTTATATCTCCCTTATAGAAAGGATATGGCTTATACTAGGTATAAGCTTTTCCAAGCTCTATAGACCCTAGTATTGCGGCGGGAGCTATAAACTAGGACCCTATAATTTCTAAATCTAATACGGACCAAAAGCGGGCCCTAAGCATTTATAGCAAACAATTCTCGCCCCCAGTGTAATGCTATAAAGATATGAATTTGTAGCTATAAGTATAAACCTATAGATAACTCTTAATATAAAAATTATGCTTAGATATAAGCGAATAAAAAGCCGTCTTTTCCCCCTTACTTTTAATGGACCTCTAATACCCACTACTGCTAATATAGAAATTAGCTATAATAATAAGTCATCTATAGTAATTAAAGAGACTAAAGACAAATTGCAAATATTTAAGGAAATGCCGACTCCTAATTTTTAATAGATGCTTAAGTGGGCAACGCGGGAGAAGGGCTAGCTTATGCTAGAGCTTTAGCGTTTACGGCAAAAGTACCATAGAAGTATATATATTGTGGCAAAAGTAAGGCTTATTATTAAATCCCTTTAGTAGGTACTTAATAATTGCCAAAAGTTGCAGAAGGAAATTGAGGATAAAATTATATAGGAGTTAAATTAAGCTAAAATAATCGCTAAAATTGTATTGCCAATATATCGTTAACTAACAATCTTTAGTACTGGCTCCTTTACTATATATATATAAAGGTTCTAAAGCCTATTTTCAGAGTTAGAATCTTTAATTTATCCCTATTTATAGACCCTCCTAATTAATAAAATATTAGTTCCTTTAGATATGCTCTAATAACTTTCTATAGTTAAAATACTATAATCTCCAACCCACTTTCTATCCAGCTAAGTAATCACGATTACTATATCTATGTAATGCTTAGGGTATAACTAGTAAGCTATATTCACCAAATTATAAGAGGACTTTAGAGACTCTTAGGTATCTAAGAAAATCTACCCCTCTAAATCTATTATATTAAGCGAACCTATATACTTCCTCTAATGTCCTTTAATCTCTTAAGATTAAACACACTCTTTAGCCGCCCGTTATATTCTCTAAGTAAGTATAAACAAAAGTCCAGTTCCTTTAAATAAATGTCCTTATCCAGTATACGTTGAACAATCTTTCAAATCTTGTTGCTCGTCTTATTATTTGTGCATACTATTTTTATATTTAGCAGTAATTAAAAGGTGGACTAGTTATTATAACTTATAAGAAACCACTATATAACCCTTTTAACCTTCAATTTCAGATTTAATTAGACTTTCAGCATTTATAACGGTATAGGCCGTACTAATACGCTTTCTAGGGTAAATAATATCTCCTCACTTCGTTTTGCTAGAAAGATAGTTGCCTAAGATAAAAAGCTAAATGTTTAGAATCTAACACCTAATTAATATAAATACCTTATATTATATCTAGAAGTAGACAAACCCTATTAATGTCTCTACTAAGCAGCTCTACTATTATATTAGCGACCCAAGCCGCGTGTACTTTAAAGAGGCCATTAGCAAGTCATTCCTATAAAAGTATAAGAAAGCTTACGTTTAGAGTCTAATTCCCAAAATAGAGCAATCCTTTAGGTTTTTACTTTATAATTATAGCATCCTTCTAGAAGCTATATAATATACGGAAGCTAACCTACTATTCCAATCCCTGTAGTAAATAGTAAGACCGTCCCATATAATTTAAGGTTAAGTTCATTTCTATATAATCCCTTAATTACGGCTCTCATTTTAGAATTATAGACGAGATTATTATTAGTATATAAGAATAGGCTCTTAGTAAATCTACTCCTTTTCTAGATAATTAAAACTATAACATTATTGCCCTTAGTATCGCAATACCACCAAAATACGTAAAAGGGATATGACTACGTAAACGAGGTATAGCTTACTCCTAGAATGCAGAGGTATATATACTGGCCAGCTTAAGGCTTCTAAGGTCTCAATAGTTAGATATATATATAAACTATATCCGGAATGGGTATCTCCCTCCTATAGGGTATCTTAAAAGCTATTTATCGTATTCTTGCTTAATTTAGCGGCTTTCCATACTTAATATTGCGGTATAGCACTTAACCAAATTGTAGGACAGCTATAAATATCTAAAGGCATATTGCTGCGAATAAATATACCGCTAGCGGCGTTAATAACTCTTTAGATAGACTATAAAGATATATTATAGCTATAACTATAGCGCCAAGTATTAGGTGGAGCTTTAAGAAGATTTTATAGGCGTATTAACGTATACTAGTAACTAAAGAGAGTAGTATAATAGCTATAGTAATAGCAGCCTAAAGAGCTTTATTAGCTTGTATTTGCTTCCTAGGACTAAATTTAGCTTACTATTAGCGCCGCCACATCTAAATATATACGCAGGTTAGGCTTCCGCAAAGATGCAGCCGCCGCTATATAAATAAGGCCTTTAACTATAGCCACTTTTTCTAACTATTGGTGTATTTAGGCGTAGGTACTAAGCCTAATTTTATAAAGGCTAGTAATAAGATTCATCTGGGCCCTTAATAACAGTGGCGTAAGATTAATCGTAGACATTAGTCTAGAGTGTCTTATTAGCCTAGAAATATCTTTAACTCGGATAGTAATATAAAGAACGTTTACTACTAAGAATGCTAGAATTAAAACCGCGTTAAATAGCGTTGTCTTTTTAGAACCTCTTAAATATTAATAGATCTGTGGATAAAATACGTACTTGCAAAAATAAAATATGGCGTAGGTATAGGCGAATTTAATAGTTTTTAATAGTGGAGAAGCGGTGATAAATAAAGCTATAAGGCCTAAGCCTACTAAATACCATTATATAATATCTATAGTGAGTAAGAACGGTAATTTGCAAAGCCTATAAGCGTAACATACGCTTACTATCCGTGCTTTATATTTAACCGACTTTAGCTTAGAATATACTAACATTAGTTACACTTTAAAAAGGCAAGATAATGGAAATGGGTCCTCTGCTAAGAGCAGTAATATTATTAGATTGGCGGTAATTTGGCGTGCTGGATGGAGCCAACTTGTTCTAGCGGTGGATTAAGTACTTTTGTTAGTGGCGTTAAGTGGATTTAAGAGCTTTAGCGCTCCTAAAGCGCCAATACTAAGACTTGCTATAAATAGTATATATTAACACTAGAGCGCTGTGGCGCTTAGTAAATGGAGTGGATTTTGCCTTAAATCTACGCTACGCCAATTTAATAAGATTACTGGCTAAGAGCCTTAAGCTTTTTTTAGAAATAGAGTTTTCGCTAATATATGGCCGGCGATCTAAGACTAGAGGATTAGGAACATTTATATACTTTATAGTATATACTATAGCGAAGCAGAAGTCGGTTAAACTTTATAATAAGCAACTAAAGAGACGGTTGGATGGCCTAAAAAGTAAATACTACCAGTATAGAAAGCTAGAAAATATTAATTTGGTATTAATTATTTAGAACCGCAAAAAAAAAAAGATTTATATATATATATTAATAGATTAAGAGTTATAGTAGCCGTCTAAGGAGTAAGTTATAAGTGGGCAGCTAAGTTGTAGGTATCTTTACTTTTAATATTTAGTAAGCAGCTAGCGTATCCTAAGTCTATAAACGAGCTACCTGTAGATATAAAGAGAATTGGGTTAAGAAAGTATTCGAGGCCTATAAGTACGGCTAGGAAGAAGAGATTAAAAAAGGTTAGGGAAGCGATTATATTTACGGAATTAATATCTAAAGAAGGGTAGATATTGGAAACAAATCTACCTAAAAGAGTAGTTATAAAAGACGCACTAATCTTTCCAAAACTGCTATTATTTAATTTAACTATACTAAAGAGGAGAAAAGTGTAAGCGGGTTTCCTTTAGTGTCTTTTATATTAGGACCGTGGTTATTAGGGGTTAAATAAAGGAGGTAATGGTAAGGGTGTAGCCTTAGGCTTAATAGATTAGAGGGAAGCAAGGAAGTGCATTATCAGAGTCGTAAGACGAGTTAGAAATTAGCATATAATAAGATATAAAAGTATCTATTACGACTTAGGTTTGTGGGTAAGAGAATGCAGTTATATTAAGTAGGCAGTACCTCTTATGTTCCGCTATAGGGGACTTCGCAGTATATACGACAAGACAACCACTACCTAACTCTACTATTACTATTATTAATAATAATAACAACGTCATTTTTAAGTCGCAAGCTAATATAGCACTATCCACCTAAGTATTTAAACCCTTATACACTGCGTTAAAAGCCCCGCATTAGACGGTTTATAAGCGCTCTACTTGCCTTAGTTTTAAAACATTAAAACTAAACTAAACCCTTATTATACGGCGTAATTAGCGTATTAAGCACCTCGATAGACTTTCTATATAATAACCCCTTAGGGTACTAAGGTATCGGAGGTTATAAAGGGCATAGATATAGTTAATATAAAGATAGACAGATTTAAAGGGAAAGATGGGATAACTTAAGGGCTAGTTGATTTGGCTCTAAAGGCTATAAATAGAGTTAATACTAAAACTTAAAGGGGACGTTAAAGGTGCTATAAAATCACTTAAGGAACGCCTCTAGAGCTAGGTTAACGAGGTTAGAAGTATATTAATATAATACGGCAATTCAAAAATACCTAGATAATCCCATCTGACCTATTACAGCGCCTATTTGAAATCGGAAACAGCTAGAGAGTGTCTTAGGTTTTCTAAGTGGAGAGGGATCAGGAGAAGAGGACAATTTACAATAATATGGTGGAGTCGCTTATTTCGCAAGACGAAGGTAGCGAGATGTTTAGGCAGGACAGGATAACGCGGGTAGGGCTACGAGCGACGTTTATTTCTAAGAGGACTTAGGGAGAGGTTTTAGAACAACGTACCGCTGTGTTAGGACGAAGGATGTCTTTTACGGTGCGGTGCTTAGATGGAGGGCTGCTTTAGATTCAACGGACTACTAGTATATCTGCGATTTTTCCCAAAAGCGGTCCCGTTAAAGGGCTAAAATTGGACCCTAAATATAACGTAGTATAAATAAGTTGTGCTTAGATAGTAGTAGATCTACTTTATATACGCTATAACTTATAAGAACCTAAATATTAATTTATTCTATCCTTTATCTTATAGCATTTTGCTATATCGCTAACACATATATTTTACTTCCTTTTAATAGCTTTTCTATACTACTAAGGTCTTACCCATACTTAGAATAAACAGCTTACGGTTATTAAAAACGGGATCTTTATAGGGGCTAATAGTTACCCTTATAGATATATCTTTCAAACTAATCCTAGTTTTAATAATAATATAATAACTTATCTATTACTGCTATTAGCCTTAAAAAGGATAAGGGTAGATAGCTTAGATCTTCTATATACTCTAATATAGAGGATCGCTAACTAAATAGTGGATTTTCTACAACTTTAGGTCTCGCTAGGGGCTTATATAGCTATAAAGTATCTTAAGAATAGACACGTTACCCTACCGCAAAACTAGCTAGGCAAACCAATAGCGGCTAGGACGGTCTATGTTTTTAAAACAACCTAGCTAAGTAGCAGCAAAGTATTAACAGACATACTGTAGTAGACGGTAGACGGCGCTAGCAGTAACTAGAGAGGGAAACTCTTAACTACTTAGAACTTTAATAATAACAAATGCTATTAAATTAATAATGGCGACCTCTCTATAGTACGCTAGAAGAAGTTTCCTAACCTAACTCCTAGTTAGCCCGGATCTGCTAATAAATAGTAGTATAAGACTAATCTTATTATCCCTACGGATCTATAACCCAATTCTACGTATATAGTATACTAGGTATAGCAATGGCTAATAAAATCCGGCGCTCCGGGACTGCCTAATAGGAAAAATAAGTACTATATAACCTGCTCTAACCTTAACATTATTACCAGTCCTATTTAAGGGGAGCCGTTAAACCCGCTCCTATAGCAGGACCCCTAAACTACTACTATTTTTAACTTCTAATCCCGCACCGTATATACTACTAATCCTTTTTTAACTAATAGCATCGCCTCTTTTCTATCTTAGCCAGTAGGTTCTAGATAATTTTAAGGGCTAGAGTGGGTTATAGATATAGCAAACAGTACAACTAATAGATAGTAATTATCCCTTCGCACGGTGATTTAAGTCCATTTGTTATTGATAAGAACTAGCCAATTAAATCAACTAAATTAAATCGTTTGTGCTTAGAAATTTTGGTGTTCTTGTACGGACCAACTTAGAGATAGACGTTACCGTTTAAATGGTAATTCTGTATCGTTTCCCTTAGTATATTACTACCTCCTTACGTATATCTTATTTCTGCTTATAATTATCAAATATACTACTCTACTTTAAGATCTAGTAACCTAAAAGGCTAGCAGCTGTTAGAAATTTTCTCATTAACTTATATTTAAAAATAGTAGCGAGAATCAGCCCTTATAGCTAGGGTAAACTATTTTTATTATATAAGGGACTAATTCTAGTCCCGTCCGGCCTTATATAGAAGTTTTAGGAGTCTTCCTATCTATAAAGAAGCTGTCGGCCCATTCTATATCTTACTCTCCAGATTAATCGCTATCTAAAATGCAGCTCCTTCCGTTATTTATTACTTTAATAGCCTTAATTATTTTAGGGTCCTAGGATTAGTATAATTGCTTTACTAATAGACTTCCGAATATTATTATAGATGCTGGTCAAGGAGCTAGTGGCCTAGTAGTGGAATTTTTCTTTCCGCTATTTGCTGACTGCGTTAGCGCCTAACCTAAATTTCTATCACTAGGAGGTACTAAAAGACATATCCCCCCTGCCCCACCTAATAACTTTTTAAGCTAATAAGCTCTTAGAGCCGCTCCTTATAGGCCTAAATATATCTAATTCTGCCAGTAACCTTATAATTACTGGAGTATCTAATTAGAATGGGTTTACTAGAACCGATGCTGCTCTTTATATAGCAAAGTCCTTTCCCCTTAACGGAGTTAGCTGCTAAGTGATTGTATCCAGAGGAGAGTTAATAGATCTTTTTAGTGCAATACCCGTAGATCTAGGTGTAGATAGTAGGGTTATACCTATTAAGTTTATAACCTGTATATATCTCCTCCGTATTAAGCCAGTTATCCCCTAAGCATCTTGTTACTAAGAACGTTAGTAAATGTCTTAAACTCCTCTACTTAGCGAACCGCTTCTTTTAAGAGACTGGTACTCTTATTTTAATTACTATTAGAGCTAATAGAATGCCTAAAGATAGTTTAAATAGTCTTTCTTTATTGAAATTAATTATATTAATTGCTTAATTCTCTAATCTGTTAAGAAATGCGGGGATAACACCGTTAATTTATGGCATTGCCTAAATGTTAAGGAGTTTAAAGAACCAATGGAACATTATTATAGTTACCCTAACGAAATACCTATACTAAGTTTATATAAAGACCATTATTAAAGGCACTTCTAGGCTAAAGACATAGAGGTAATATGTAAGCTACTTATCTATCTAATAAATACTAAATGTAGAGAGTAGGTTTGGTAGAAGTAGTAACTAGGGGAGGTAATTCTTCTCTTATAGGAGAGAGTCGCCCCATGCCGTACTCCTGTAGGAAATCTCTAGGCATTTTAACTCTATCGTCTAAGGATCTCTCTCTAGGGAGCTTAACTATGTGAACTAATGCGTAAGTAACTTCTAAGCTCGCACTGGTGTAGTAATGGTGATAAATCTGTATAACGGACTTAGGGCAATAAAACCCCGTTACTTTTATTATACTTTTAAATTTTCTATAATTAGGTCTTAAGCAAATATACTCTTCTACATTTTGGCTAGGTGCTGTAGTATAACCTTTTTAGTATCTCTATAATTGACGTCTATTATAAAGAGAGCATCGCGGAATGGTTGAATTTCCGATCTTAGAATATTCCGGGTCGCTAAGTTTATCACTAAATACGTTTAGTATTAGTTATTTTTAAATAAATAAGGTGGACTTAGTTAAAGGTTATTTAGACCCTTTATATTGGCTAGGTAACTATTACGGCGCTAGTAGAAAACAGTAGATTATAGTAGACGTTATGGTAGATGTAAAGTCACGTAAGCTCACGTGACCCGAGGATTGTATAAGACTTCGAGTGACGCTGCCCTTCTTCTCCTTTCCTTTCTCTAGCTTTGGATCCTCGTTTATAGACAATCCAATCGTATAGGCTTACGCGACCCTCTTGCCGTGCTCGTGCCTCGATTAACTAAGTCGCTAACATTATCTAAAGCTCGTTACTACTCTTTCTTCCTAAGAAGGAACTCAAATATATCTATAAAGACACAGAACAGAACCCTAAGGACACAAGACAGAACCAAAAGAACACGAACAGAACGCGAAACCTAAGAATAGGACACGCACGGACCAGAACCCCTAGAAAATAAACAAACACCGGAAATTACCCAAAACCCCTACCACCATGCCAAGAAATACAGCAGCCGGCAAAGCCGCTATAGGACCCGCAAATACCTCCAATGGTGAAACAGTCGCCGTCTCGACCCCCTAGGAAGAGCTCGCAGCAGCTAACGCCGAAATTGAACGGCTTTAAGAGCTGCTTAAAACCAGAGACACCTCTACACCTAGTAAAGAGTTATCAGACACCTAGAGACTTGCTATAGTCCTTAAGGCCCTAGCCTAATATACAGCATTAGCATTATCGCGGTCCGCGAAGGTCGCGGACCCCCCGTTGCTTACGGACAGAACTAACCCTATATTTAACAATTGGAAGCTTTAACTACAAGATAAGCTTAAAGTTAATGCGGACCACTTCCCTACTACTTAAGGTAAGATGGCCTACGTCTTTGGCCGCACCGGCGGGGACGTATAGACGCACCTACGTCTATAATACGCCTAGGATTCGGCAGACCCCTTCCTCTCTAGAGAAGAGATAATCGACTACCTATCTTCTATTTATAAGGACCCCTTTAAGACACAGAACGCCCGCCTTAATTATAAAGCCCTTAATATAAAAACAACGGAGACCTTTTCGGCCTTCTAGACCCGTTTTTTACACCTAGCCGGCCAGGCCCAAATCCCCTAGGAAGATCTGCTACCAGACCTATTTAATAAGCTCACCTTAGACCTACAGCGAGCTATACTGCCAGTTTATACTACCGTATAGACGCTAAAGGAACTTATGGACTAATGCCTAGCTATTGACTAAGGCCTCTGCTAAATTAAGGCACATGCTAAGCGGTATAAGACTAGAAGCTCTGCTAACCAAAATATAAGTACTATAAAAACGGGCCATAGCGCCCTAGTAAGATCTGCAACCCCTATAGCACCAACTGTACAGCCCGCCGCTAATTTAGCAGCTAGCCGTGCAGCTAGTCCTACTATGGGTCCAGTGAATGCTCGGCCTATATATAGCAACCCCTATATATAGGCCCTTAGTAATTAGGGAGCTTGCTTCTTTTATAGCTAGAAGGGCTATATTGCAAAGGATTGCCTAACAAATATAAAAGCGGGCAAGGTTCTATTAATCTAGGAGAATAGCACAGAGTTGGAAAAAGAGGAACCCTAGAGGAAGACTCCTCTTTAGGGTTAAAAGGGATTAATATGTCACATATTAATCTGGGTCGGCTAGTTGGTAAAAGAAGCTGCACTATCCCTTATACTTTATTCCGTAATGGATATTAAGTTTTAACCTCTGCTTTAGCTAACTCTAGAGCAAATGCCTTTGCCTTAATAGACACTCTATATACCGTAAAGCTAGCCAACTTTTTAAATGCGTCTATTAAAGAACTGCCCAAACTAATTCCTATTTGCGGGTATAACGGACGGATAGGGCCACCTATTATAACTATCTTGCGGATTTACCTCCGTGTTAACGGACGAAGGCAGTATAACATCCCCTTGCTTATTACGGACCTAGGAAGCCACAATATAATTTTAAAAAGAAAATGGCTAGCCTATTTAGGCTTATAGCTTGACATATAAAGCAGACGGCTTATCTAGCCCAAAACCCTACCCCTAACCCCTTCCTTTATAAAAGAAATCAGCATTACGATGGAAAACCTTATGCGGCCATAGATAGACACCGTTTATTAGGCCGATGCTATGCGTAAAGACCAGGCCTTTAAGAAAGATATACAGCTTAATCCGCAACAGGTCTGTATACTATACCGCCCCCAGACTACTAATGTCGTGTCGCCTATACTAGGGACCTAGGAAGCTAGTAATCAGCCAGATAAACTAGGCCCTATACAGCTGCAAAGAACAGTAAGAAATATCGGACGCCATACTAAACGAATAGACTAGAAAGATAACCTTCGGAAGATAGAACAGGAGCTAAGGAGGGTTATAAGCCCTTAACCGCAAAATACGGTCTACGGAACGTCCGTAAAGAAACCTGCAAACCTCCCACTAGTTAATATCTACTATATCGGCGCCATAGGGTTCTACTAGAACTTAAAACGGCCTAACACCGTTGCCTTTACGACTAGCTTATACGAGATTGATTGGATAATTAAAGACAAAGAAGCCCTAGCCTATAACCAGCTTAGTAGGGAAAGTGAGCTTATAAATAAGGAGCTGATAGAACAGAAACTACCCTATTAACACCAAAAGTTCAAGGACGTGTTCTCTAAAGCAGTATCGGACATGCTCCCGCCTCACCGACTGTACGACTATAAGATTAAGATTGAGCCAGATAAGGAAAACATACTTAGCTATAGCCCCCTTTATTAGCAGTCTACTGCCGAGTTATAGGCTATAAAGCAGTACCTTATTAATAACCTAAATAAAGGCTTTATTAAGCTTAGTTAAGCCCCTTTTAACTCACCTATCCTCTTTGCCAAAAAGCCAAATAGAGGACTTCGTTTCTGTATAGACTACCGCAAACTTAATAATATAACCCGTAAGGACCGCTACCCACTGCCCTTACTTAATAAGACTTTAACCCAAATAAGTAGAGCTAAGATTTTTACTAAGCTTGATATCCGTTAGGCCTTTTACCGGATTAGGATGGACCCTAAATTAGAAGATCTTACTATATTTTGGACCCGCTACGGAATATATAAATGCAAAGTACTTCCTTTTAGACTGACTAACGGACCGGCTACGTACCAGCGATATATAAATAATATACTCTTTGACTACCTTAATGACTTCTATACGGCCTACCTAGATAATATTATAATCTACTCTAAGAATAAGTTAGAACACAAGGAGCATGTCTATAAAGTCCTATAATAGCTCCGCGAGGCTGGCCTCCAGGCCGATATTAGGAAATTAGAATTTAGTGTTAAGCGTATAAAGTACCTAGGGTTTATTGTTAGTATGGACGGAATTAAGGCAGACCCGGAAAAGACGGCTATAATTAACTAGTAGGAACCCCCACGGACCGTAAAGGGGGTATAGTTATTCTTAGGTTTCTGCAACTTCTACTAACGCTTTATTAAGAATTACGGTAGGGTTGCTTGGCCTCTTAACCGCCTTACCCAAAAGGACCGACCCTTTCACTTTAATACTGTGTGCAGGCAGGCCTTTAATGAGCTTAAGAAACGGTTAATCTCTGCTCCTTTACTTGCCTACTTCCACCTAGGACGACCCTTAATGCTAGAAACGGACGCCTTAGATGGCGTAATAGCTGGCGTCTTTTCCTAGAAGCAACTGGACGGAGAATGGCACCCTATTACATACTACTTAAAGACTATAATAGATGCTGAGCTAAATTACCCTATCCATAATAAGGAAATGCTAGCTATTATCTTTAGCTTTTAGTACTGGCGCGTATAGTTATAGGGTACTCCTAAGCCTATTTAGGTAGTTTTAGATTATAAGGCCCTGGAATACTTTATAATAACCAAAGAACTTACGGCCTGGCAGGCCTGCTAGGCGGATATCCTATCTTAGTTTAACTTCCTAATTATATATAGACCAGGCGCCACTAACCGTGCGGACGCTCTTATAAGGCGTGAATAGGATATAGATGACTAGATAGCCGCGAAGATCTTATTATAGACCCAGATACTACTATGACTAGAGCGCCTTAACCCCTAAATAAAGGCAAACTAAATATAGACCCTTTAGACGCTGAGATATGTCCTATTAACTCTACGGAACTTAACCTTATTAATAAACTGTTATAGGCAAACCGTACAGCCCCTTCTCTATAGGAGTACTATGAAAAGACAAAGGACGCTACGAGCCTATGGTCCCTCGGAAACGGACTTCTTAAGTACTATAAATGGCTAGCGGTGGCAGAGGAACAGAACTTACGGACTTGGATTATCGCTAAAGTATATACTTAAGTCTCTACGGCCCACCTAGGAAAAATAAGACTTGTAAGATTATCGGCGACCGTTACTACTGGCCTGGAATGGTTATAGATATTAACCGCTATATACGGAACTGTAATGACTACTATAGGTCTATAATTCCACGAGACAAGACTCTAGGACTATTAAAACCACTCCCGATACTAGAACGCCCCTAGCAGCATATCTCTATGGATTTCTATAAGCTACCTATAGACCGTAATAGATATGATATAGTTATAATTCTAATTAACTACTTTGGCAAGCGCCTATTCTTAATTCCCTGTTATAAGAATATCGATGCTAAAGAGGCGGCCTAACTGTATATCCACTATGTCTACCAAATTTACGGACTACTAGATACTATCGTATCCGACTATAGGCTGTAGTTTATATTGGCCTTCTGGAACGAGTTTACCCGGATCCTAGGTATTAGGCTAAAGCTCTCTACAGCATACTACCCCTAGATAGACGGTTAGACGCAGTGCTGCCAACAGTCAAATATCCGGACTAATTGCCAGGATATTTGATTGACTGACGCACGGGCTGTATTTAATTGAAGCTAGCCTAATTAACGGCCGATTTAATTGAACTTCCAATCAGATATTTGGCTAGGAGGTTATCCCAGCAACGTGCCGCGATACAGTAGCAGAAAGAACGAAAGGTAAGATATTGAGTTTATCAATTACAAGAATTCGCAGGAATTCGCTTTAATCTATAAGATCTACCTTTAGCTAATGCCTCTAGCACTTACTAGCCTCTATAACCTCTGCTCTTAAGCAATTTCGCTTATCCATAATAAGCCTTTTAGCCGCTAAGAACACGCGTTCTACCTTACTACTTATTACTGGTATTAAGAATCATCAGGAAATTTTTTTTTTGGCTCGTTGTTGCGGTTTACAGCAAATTGCCGCAAATTGCTGCAAACTGTACGGTTGCGGTGGTCGTATATAGTCCTGTGCGGTTTACGGCGGTTTGCAGCAACCCGCGCGAAGCCTATATTTTTTGCGGCAGTTTGCAGCAACCTGCGCAAAGCCTATATTATT
>Ga0307515_10007121_pt1 | contig 22213 bp, 21 predicted proteins | sample 17_EM_MG_FD_194513 | JGI IMG/M metagenome (GOLD analysis project Ga0307515, IMG submission 194513) | Populus trichocarpa ectomycorrhiza microbial communities from riparian zone in the Pacific Northwest, United States - 17_EM | ecosystem: Host-associated > Plants > Roots > Unclassified | place...
GACGCGTACATCCTCGACCAGAGCATCGCCGAGAAGAACGTCACCGACAACCCGGACGCCAAGCTCGTAGTCGTGAAGAGCTTCATCACCGAGGTGCCACACGGCTTCGCGGTCAGGAAGGGCAACACGGAACTGCTCGGCAAGATCGACACCGGGCTCAAGCAGGTGATCTCCGACGGCACCTGGCTTAAGCTGCACCAGCAGTTCCTGCCGACCGCTCCGGTGCCGGCCGGGTTCCAGGGTTAGGAGAAGCATGAAGAAGACACTGGTCACGGCGCTCACCGCGACGCTGCTGGCCGCGCTCACGGCGTGCGGCGGTGGCTCGGACAGCGGGTCGAGCACCCTGCGCGTCGGCACGCTGAGCGACTCGAAGCCGAACGCCTACCAGGAGAACGGGAACTTCACCGGGTTCGACAACGAACTCCTGAAGGCCATCGCGCAGAAGGAAGGCCTGCAGCTCCAGTTCGTCGCGACGGACTTCTCCGCGCTGCTCGGCCAGGTCGCGAACGGCACCTTCGACATCGGCAGCTCCGCGATCTCGCAGACCGAAGCCCGCAAGAAGACCGTCGACTTCTCAGCGCCCTACAACTACCAGTCCCTCGGCATCGAGGCCAAGGAAACCGCGGGCATCACCGACGAGAACTCGTTGGCGGGCAAGCGGATCGGCGTCGTCCAGGGCACTGTGTCCGACACGTGGCTCGGCTCGAACGCGCCGACCGCGCAGGCCGTCCGGTTCCCGAACGACGCGGCCGCGCTCAGCGCGCTGAAGACCGGCGCTGTCGACGGTGCGGTGTTCGACCAGGTCACCGCCGAGGACTACGCGAAGAACAACCCGGACGCGAAGCTCAAGGTGGCCAAGGCGATCACCACGACCATCCCGCACGGGTTCGCCTTCAAGAAGGGCAACACCGACCTGATCAACAAGATCAACGACGGGCTGAAGAAGGTCATCGCGGACGGCACCTGGGTCAAGGTGCACGACCAGTTCGAGCCCACCGCGCCGGTGCCGGCGGAGTTCAAGGCGGGGCAGTAAAGCCGCATGGACCAGTTCTTCAGCACCTTCCTCGACTGGGAGTACATCTGGCAGGTCTTCCCGGACCTCCTGAAGACGGGCCTGCTCAACACGCTGATCCTGGCGTTCACCTCGGCGGTGATCGGCACCGTGCTCGGCATGGTCGTCGCGGTGATGGGCCTGTCCACCAAGGCGTGGCTGCGCTGGCCGGCCCGGGTGTACACCGACATCTTCCGCGGCCTGCCGGCGATCCTGACGATCCTCGTGATCGGCCAGGGCCTCGGCACGCTCGCGCGGGACGTCGTCGGCACCAACCCGTACCCGCTGGGCATCCTGGCGCTGAGCCTGATCGCCGCCGCCTACATCGGCGAGATCTTCCGGGCCGGCATCCAGAGTGTCGAAAAAGGACAGTTGGAGGCCAGCCGCGCGCTGGGGATGAGCTACAGCAAGGCGATGCTGCTCGTCGTCATCCCGCAGGGTGTGCGGCGGGTGCTGCCGGCCCTGGTGAACCAGTTCATCTCGCTGGTCAAGGACTCCAGCCTGGTGTACTTCCTCGGCCTGCTGTCCGAGCAGCGCGAGCTGTTCCGGATCGGCCAGGACCTCGCGGCCAATACGGGCAACCTGTCGCCACTGGTCGCCGCCGGGTTCGTCTACCTGGTGATCACCGTGCCGCTGACACACCTGGTGAACTACATCGACAAGAAGCTCCGGACCGGGCGCAAGGTGCGCCCCGACGAGCCGGACGAAGGTGACCCGGTGGAGATCGGTCCCGGCGGAAGGGTGAGCGCGTGGTGACGGCGGCGGCGGCGGTGCGATCGTCCAGTGTGGAACTACGCGACATCCACGTCAGCTTCGGCACGCTGGAAGTCCTGCGGGGCGTGGACCTCAAGGTCGAGAGCGGGAAGACGACCTGCGTGATCGGGCCGTCCGGCTCCGGCAAGTCGACGCTCCTGCGGTGCGTGAACCGCCTGCAGGAACCGGACTCCGGCGATCTCCTGCTCGACGGCGAGTCCGTGATCAGGTCTGACCCGGACGCCCTGCGCCAGCGCGTCGGCATGGTGTTCCAGCACTTCAACCTCTTCGGCCACCGGACGGTGCTGGACAACATCGTGCTGCCGCTGCGCAGCGTGAAGAAGCTGAGCAAGGAGGAGGCGGCGGCGATCGCCCGCGCCCGGCTGGCGGACGTCGGCCTGGCCGACAAGGCGCCGTACCGGCCGAGTGCGCTGTCCGGCGGTCAGCAACAGCGCGTCGCCATCGCGCGGGCCTTGGCGATGGAGCCCGAGGTGATGCTCTTCGACGAGGCCACCCGGGCCCTCGATCCGGCGCTGGTCAAGGGGGTGCTGACGCTGATGGCGGGCCTGGCCGAACGCGGGCTGACGCTGATCGTGGTCACGCACGAGATGGGCTTCGCGCGCAGCGTGGCCGACGAGGTCGCGTTCATGGACGCGGGCAAGATCGTGGAGCAGGGCTCGCCGGCGCAGATCTTCGACGAGCCGCAAAGCCCGCGGCTGCAGCGGTTCCTCTCTCAGGTGCTCTAACCCGTTCGTGAGTGGTGATTCGGCTTCTAACCCGAGTCACCACTCACGCCCTGGGCCGCGTGAACGAGGCGCGTCGGCCGCGCGTGCGCCGGTGGCCTGCGGGCATGGCGAGGATCGCGGTCGCCGCGCCAGTCGGTGACCGCGGGTGCTGGGCGACCAGGTCGCGCAGTCCGCACCGGGCGTCGAAGAGCTCGTCCTGGACGCCCGGCGCGACGGCCCGCAGCACCCGGCGCCGACTTTCTCCTGGCACGGCGACGGCATCCACCAACGCTACGAAGCCGCCGAGTGGTTCCCGACCGTGCTCAGCAGGCCCTCAGCGCTGGTCAGCGTCGCGCCGGACCGCACGTTGCCGGACGCTTCTAAGTCCTCTTTGGACAGTATCAACGAGCGCATCGCGTCACGCGGCGGCGAGCCCGTGCCGATGGATCGCTTCCGGCCCAACGTGTCCTCTCCGGCTGGCCGGAACCCACCGCGAGGACGACGTCCGGGTGATGTCCGCCGGCACCGCGAAGTTCGGGTACGCCAAGCAATGCGTGCGCTGCACCGTGCCGATGGTCGACCAGGAGACCGGCGCGAAGGCCTGTCCCTAGCCGATCCGCACCCTCGCGACCTACCGCCGTCACCCGGACGGCGGGGTGGTGTTCGGGATGAAGGCCGCGGTACTCCGTCTGGGTCAGGTGGCCGTCGGCGACGAGGTGATCGTGCACTCCTGGGCCGGGCCCAGCCCGAGCACGGCCGCCGCCGAACCGCCGTTGATGGCGACGGCGAGCCGTCCGGCCGAGTCGGTGTAGAGGACGCTCGCCCCGGCGGCCACGTCCGCGAATGTCCGCCCGACCGCCGTGGTCACCGCGACCCGCTCGCTGTGCACCGAAACCGCGCCGGTCAGCCCGCTGAGCTCGAGGTCGGCCGGGGTCGCGGCGAGCTGGACGTTGCCGAAGTGGTCGACCGTCAGTACCTCGGACACCAGTTTGCCGGGGAACGCCGCCACGAACGGCTCGGGCAGCTCCACCAGCGTGTCGACCGCGTCGCCGAAGTCCGCGGGCGAGACACCCAGCGCCAGGTGCGCGGCCGCGGGCGCGAAGACGTCCCGCCCGTGGAAAGTGGCCGACGTCACGGCCAGCCGCAGCGACGGCTCGGCCAGCTCGTACGCAGCCCGCACGCCGCCCAGCGCCTGCGCGGCCGGCAGCAGCAGGCCGTTGTCCGGCCCGACCAGCACCCCGCCCTCGGCGACGACGACCACGCCGAGCCGGGCCGTGCCGACACCCGGGTCGACCACTGCGACGTGCACAGCCTCTGGCAGGAACGGCACCGTCTGGGCCAGCGCCATGGCTCCGTGCCGGACGTCCTGGGGCGGCACCTCGTGCGTCACGTCGATGACCCGCACGGCGGGCGCCAGCCGCGCGATCACGCCGTGGCAGGCCGCCACGAAGCCATCGCGCAGCCCGTAGTCGGTGGTCACCGAGATCCAGGAGTACGCCATGCCAGCATCATCCTCGGTGGCGGAGCGTGCCCGTTAGGGTTCAGCGCGTGACACCCCTCCCCAGACACCCCAGGCTCGGCTCCGGCAAAGTCCGCGACCTGTACGACGCGGGCGACGACCGGCTCCTGATCGTTGCTTCCGACCGCATTTCGGCTTTTGAGCGTGTGTTCGCCACCCCGGTCCCGGACAAGGGACGGGTGCTCACCGCGATGAGCGTGTTCTGGTTCGGCGAGCTCGCCGACGTCCTGCCGAACCACCTCGTCGCCTGCGACGGACCCCGGATCCCCGACGCCGTCCGCGGCCGGGCGCTGCTGGTCGAGCGGCTCGACATGTTGCCGGTCGAAGCCGTCGTCCGCGGTTACCTCACGGGCCGCGGGTACGCGGACTACCGCCGCGACGGCGCCGTGTGCGGGATCGCGCCGCCGCCGGGGCTCGCCGAATCGGCCCGGCTGCCCGAGCCGATCTTCACGCCGTCGACCAAGGCCCGGCCCGGCGAGCCCGACGAGAACATCGACTTCGACACGTTCGCTTCGATCCTCGGCCGGGTGCTCGCCGAGGAGGTCCGGGAGGCGTCGCTCGAGCTGTACCGCCGTGGTGCCGCGCGGGCCGCGGAGCAGGGCCTGCTGCTGGCGGACACGAAATTCGAGTTCGGCATCGGCAAGGACGGCGGCCTGGTGCTGGCCGACGAGGTGCTGACGCCGGATTCGGCGCGCTACTGGCTCGCCGACGGCCACCGGCCGGGCCGCCCGCGGCCGTCGTTCGACAAGCAACACGTGCGTGACTGGCTGGTCGACCCGGCGTCCGGTTGGGACTGTGTGTCCGGGCTGCCGCCGTTGCCGCCGGAAGTGGTGACCGCCACGCGCGACCGCTACATCGAGGCATACCACCGCATCACCGGGCTTTCCCTGGCAGACTGGCCGCGTGATCCTGCTGATCTGCGGCAGCCTGCGAGCAGGCTCGGGCAATGCGGCGGTACTGGGGACCGCCGCGACCCTCACGGAGAGCACGACGTTCACCGGGCTCGGCGAACTCCCGCACTTCAACCCCGATGACGACCGCGATCCGCTGCACCCCGCCGTCGCGGGGCTGCGGGCCGCGATCAAGGACGCCGACGCGGTGCTGATCTGCACCCCGGAGTACGCCGGCGGCCTGCCGGGCTCGTTCAAGAACCTGCTCGACTGGACGGTCGGCGGCGGCGAGATCTACGGCAAGCCGGTCGCCTGGATCAACGCGTCGTCCGTCGCCGCGCCGACCGGCGGCCGCGACGCGCACGATTCGCTGCGCAAGGTGCTGACGTACGCGGGCGCCAAGATCGTCGACGACGCCTGCGCGCGGATCCCTGTTTCGCGCGCGGTGGTCGCCGATGGCCAGGTCTCCGACCCCGACCTGCGCGGCCGCATCGCCGTGGCGGTGCAGCGCCTGCGTGAAGGGGTCTGACCCTTCCGGCAACCGACGCCCGCCCGTTCTGCGCAGTTCACGGGCCGGTCAGACGCGTGCGTCCCAATGGTGGCGTGGATGCTCGCTTGCTGGTTTCGCTGTCGGGAATCACCCCACGCACGCTGCACCGGTGCGCCGACCTCGCGGCCGAGCTCGACCGCCGCAAAGTGCCGCTCTCGGTGCTGTACGCCGCTCGCACCGGCGAAGGCCCCGTGACGGAGTGGGTGCGCAACCGCGCCCGCGGTGGTGATTCCGTGCTGCTGCACGGATACGACCACGTCGTCACGCCCACGCACCGCACGGTGTACCTGGGCAAGAAGGCCGAGTTCGCGACGCTGCCGGCGCACGAGGCCCGGCTGCGGCTGATCGCCGCGAAGGCCGCGCTGGACGCCGCCGGCCTGGGCGTCGACGGCTTCGCGCCGCCGCGCTGGATCGCGTCCCAGGGCACGCTCCAGGCCCTGTCCGAGCACGGCTTCCGCCTGTGCGCGGACCTCGGCGCGGTGCGCGACCTCGTCACCGGCGAGGTGCGCCGCGCCCGCGTCCAGGAGTTCACCAGCCAGTCGCAGCGCACCGAAACGGTCCGCTGTTTCGCGCTGGTGCTGGCTTCCGCGCGGGCGGCGAAGAAGGGCGGGCTGGTCCGGCTCGGCGTCGACGCCATCGACCTGACCCGCCCCGGCCTCCGTCAGGCCCTGCTCGACGCGGTCGACGTCGCGCTGGAGAACCGCGCGTTCGGCGCGACCTACGGTTCGCTGCGCACGGTCGCTGCCTGATCGGTCACGCGGGACGCCGTTCGCTGCTTCGCTCTGGAGTTGTCAATCATCGCCCGGCTCAGGGCCGGTAGCGGGGTCGCCGTGGTTCTTCATCGTCATGCCCGGTGGTGCGCCGGCTGCCCGTCCAGGACCACGTTGAGCTGTCCGAAGGCCAGGTCGACCGCCGGAGCGAGTGCGGGGGCGTCGGCTCCGGCGAGCCGGCTCCCGGCCTGGTAGCAGGCGACCGCGATCTGCGCCGCCAGCACCGCGACGTCCCGGGGTGTGCCGCGTTCCAGCAGGACCGCCTCGCCCACTTCGGCGAATCGCTGCATCTTCCGCGCACTGCGATCTTTGAGCTCGGGGTTTTGCTCCAGGAGCCGCTGGTGCATTTCGTAGTGCTCGGCATCCGCCGTGGCCTCGGCGCACACATCGAGCACTAGTCCGCGGACCTGTTCGAGGGCTGTCGAAAGATCCTGTGGCGCCTCGCCCGGCAGTGCTCGTTGCCGCTCCGCCAGGTGATCCAGCAGCTGCTGTTCGTCCGAAAACACCACCTCCTGTTTGTCGCCGAAGTACCTGAAAAACGTCGTACGCCCGACCTCTGCGCGTTCCGCGATGTCCGAGACCGTGACCTCGGTGAAGCCGCGTTCCGCGAACAACGTGAAGGCCGCTTCCACGATCTGCTCGCGGGCCTGTTTCTGCTTGCGTTCCCGCAGCGAGGGGCGTTGCTCCATGACCCCACACTAGCGGAACCGGTATCGAGTGCGCTACGGTACCGAGTACCAGAACGAATCGAGTACCTGATCGGATGACGGAGCGACGACATGACCGAACCGACGAGGACACTGCTGATGTCCGGCGCGACCCGGGGCCTTGGCCTGGCCGCGGCCGAACGACTGCTTCGGGACCACCCGGACCAGCTGCTGCTGATCACCGTGCGCGGCGACGCCGGTCGACGGATCGCGCGTGACCTGGCCGCGCGGACGGGGAACCCGAACGTCCAGGCGGTGTCCTGCGACCTCGGTTCCCTCGCGGAGGTGCGCGCGGCGGCGGAAACCGTGCGGGGACGCCTCGCCGCGGGGGAGATCCCGCCGCTGACCGGGTTCCTGGCCAACGCGGGCGTGCAGATGGCGTCGGCCACAAAAGCCACCGCGGACGGCTTCGAGGCCACGTTCGGGATCAACGTCCTGGCGAACTATCTGCTGATTCGCCTGCTGGCCGACCAGTTCGAGCCGGGTGCGCGGATCGTCGTGACCGGCAGCGAGTCGCACTTCGGCGACTTCCGGCACAACCTCGGCCTCGTTCCGGCGCCGCGGTGGACCGATGTGCGAAGCCTCGCGAGGCCGGGCAGCGGACCGGAAGCGGAGACCCTCGCGGCGGGCCGCCGGGCCTACTCGACCAGCAAGCTGGGTGTGCAGTACCTGGTGCACGCGCTCGCGAGGCGGTTACCGGACGTCGACGTCTACGCCTACACGCCTCGGTTCGTGCCAGGCACGGGCCTGGCCCGGGACGCGAGTGCGATCCAGCGTTTCGGGTTCCGGTGGCTGCTGCCGTTGTTGTGGGTGACGCCGATCGCGTCGAGCCCCCAGACCGCGGGGGTGAAACTGGCGGCCGCCATGAGCGCGCCGCGACCGGCCGAATCCGGGGCTTACCTCGACCGAGGCGAGGTCGTGCCATCGTCCGAAGAGTCGTATGACGAGGTTCGAGAGGAGGAATTGTGGCGGGACGCGGCCGAATTGTGCGGCGTGCCGGCGGGCCCGGCAGTGCGGCCCTGAACGGGCACGCCGCACCTGGCTCAGACGGTGGTGAGCCCGCCGCGGTCGAGCACCTTGACCTCGGTGCCCTCGGGCGCGAGGTTCCCGAACAGGCCGTAGTGCAGGGCCGGGTTGGCCAGCACGGCTTCGTGGATCGGCACGGCGATCCGCGGTGCCACTGCGCGCAGGTAGTCGACCGCTTCGCCGGCCTTGAGCCACGGGGCCCCGGTCGGCAGGCCGAGGACGTCGACCTTCTGCTCAGGCACGAAGAACGAGTCGCCGGGGTGGAAGAACGCGCCGTCGTCGAAGACGTAGCCGATGTTCGGGATCACCGGGATGTCGCTGTGGATCACGGCGTGCTCGCCGCCGACGGCCTTGATCGAGGTGTCGCCGACCGCGAACGCGTCACCGACGTTGGCGATGTCGAACTCGACACCCAGCTTCTCGACGGCTTCCACGGAACCGGGGTCGACGATCAGCTTCGCGCCGGGATTGGCTTCGAGCACCTTCGGCAGCCGCTCGACGTCGAGGTGGTCGAAGTGCTGGTGGGTGATCAGCACGGCGGACAGCTCACGCTCGCGCTCGAAGTCCGTGGAGAACGCGCCGGGGTCGATCAGGATCCGCTCGGAGCCGGTCTCCAGCAGGACGCAGGCGTGTCCGAAATGGACGATACGCATCGATGATTCTCCTTCACGGGTGGGCGGATTCCAGCCTAGTCAGAGTTCGCCGCGGAGCAACGCCTCGCCGAGTCCGGTCCGCCGGTAGAGGACCCGGTGCCCGGTGCGCTCCGACGTCAGCAACCCGGCCGCGCGCAACGCGGTCAGGTGCGCCGACACCGTTGCCGGGGCGAGCTCGAAGCGGTGCGCGAGGTCGGCCGTCGCGGCGGGGGCATCCAGGGTCGCCAGCAGCAGCGCCCGCGTCCGGCCGAGCACCTCGGCCAGCGGTTCCGGTGGCGCCGTCGCCGACGCCCACAGAGACGCGACGCCGCGGGCGGGGTAAAGCAGCGAGACCTGCCACGGCGGCACGGTCACCACCCCGACGTTCGGCCACGCGAACACCGCCGGGATGAACAGCAGCCCGCGGGAGTCGATCTCGAGCCGTTCGCGGGAGCGGACGTCGACGAGCACCGACGTCCCGGTCAGCCGGACCTGCGGGTGCAGCCCGGCCACCATGGCAGCCACGCCGCCTTCGCCGAGCAACCGCGCCCGATACGCGATGTCGGCCGCCAGCAGCTCGCGCAGCTTCGGCCACTGCGGCGCGAGTAGCGCGTTCCAGACGGTTTCGAGCTGGTCGGCCAGGAGATCCCGCGCGGCCGCCGGGTCGGTTGGTAGCCCGCTCAGGTCGGCGTCGACCATCGCCAGCTCCAGCGCGACCTGGTGCGGTGGGGTTTCGCGGACCACGCGTAGCTGGGCCTCGGCGGTCGTCTCCGGCCCGGCGGGCGGCGGGCTGAGGAATTCGGTGAGGTAGTACCGCGCGCTCAGCACCGCAGCTAGCTCAGGGACGTCGAGGGCGGGCGCGCTGGACACCCACGGCAGGTGCGCGGGGTGGCCGCGGCGGCCGAGGAGCGTCTGGACGGCGCCGAGCACCTCTTCCAGCGGTGAGATCGCGAACCGGACGCGCTGGCTGCCGGCCGCGGTCAGGACCAGCTCGATCATGGTGACCTCACGATTCGTCCGTGCCCGAATCAGTATGGCGCAAACCCGCGCCGCGCGAGCGTGTCCGCATGTCGTTGTTCACCCATCGCGCCTACTGGCGCTGGTCGGCGGGCGTCCAGCTCGCCCGGCTCCCGTCGACCATGGCGCCGCTCGCGTTCACCTTGCTGACCACGGCCACCACCGGCTCGTACCGCCTCGGCGGTGTGCTGATGTCGGTCTACGTCGTCGCGGAGATGGCCGGCGCAGTGCCAGTCGGGCGGCTGCTGGACCGCGTCGGCGTGACGCGCGGCCTGTCGGCGCTGCTGCTCCTGACTGCCGCCGGGTTCGCCGTGCTTGCCTTCGCCGCGTCAGCCGACGCGCCGAACGCCGTGTTGCTCGCGCTGGTCCTGCTGCCCGGCGTCTCGGCGGGCGCGTTGTCCGGCGGGTTCCGGACGCTGCTCGCGGACACCGTCGACGACGACCTGCTGCCGCGGGCCATCTCCGTCGACGCGATGCTGCTCGAAGGCGTGCTCATCGGCGGCCCGGCGCTGGTCGCGCTGCTCGACCTGGCCGGTTCGTTCGTGCCGCTGGCCGCGATGGCCGCCGCCTGCGTGTGCGCTGCCGTGCTCGTCCCGAGGCGCGGGGGTGAGCGCGAACGGGTGGACTCCAAGCCGTCTCCCGGGGCCGGCGGCTACCTGCCGTGGCTGTGCTGCGCGTTCACCGTCGGGCTGCTGCTGTCGACGATCGAGGTCGCGCCGCTGCCGCTCGTCCAGCGGCTCGGGGCACCCGAGACGGCCGCGCCGATCGTGATCGTGGTGCTGAGCGGCGCGAGCATCCTGGGCAGCGCGCTCTACGCGTGGCGCGGCAAGACCGGCGACCCGCGGCTGTTCCTCGGCGGGTTTGTCGTCGGGGGACTCGCCCTGGCGGGCGACTTCGGCTGGCCGGGGTTGATCGCGTCGGTGGCCGTGATCGGCGGGTGCACCGGGCCGTTGGTGGCCACGACGTCGGTCAACCTGCAGCGGCTGCTGCCGAAGAATCGCAGGTCAGCGGGGTTCTCGCTGTCGTTCACCGTGCAGGCGTGCGGCTTCGGGCTGGGCTCGCTGGCGGTCGGCGTGCTGCCGTTGTGGCTCGCTCCGGTGTTCGGTGTCTTTGCTGCGGCGATCGCCGGTGCAATGCTGGTGGCGAAGCCCGCGCACGCTATTGGCACGACGTCAGTAACGTCGTAACCTGGGCTGAACCGCGACATTACGGGAGACGCCGATGACTGCCGTCCAGCCGAAGCCGACGTCCTTCGGCGAGACCTTCGACTCGCTGAGCCCGGCGACCGACGAGGTCGTCGGAACCTACCCCGTGCACACCGCGGAAGACGTGCAGGCCGCCGTCGCGCGAGCTCGTGTCGCGGCGCAGTGGTGGGCGGACCTCGGCTTCGCCGGACGCGCGGAGCGGCTTCGCGCCTGGAAGGGCGTGTTGACTCGCCGGCTGGCGCAGCTGTGCCAGGTGGTGCGCGACGAGACCGGCAAGCCGATCGCCGACGCGCAGCTCGAGAGCGTCCTGGCCATCGAGCACATCGCGTGGGCCGGCAAGCACGCGAAGAAGATTCTCGGCAAGCAGAAGCGCTCGGCCGGGCTGCTGATGTCGAACCAGGCGGCCACCGTCGAGTACCAGCCGCTCGGTGTCGTCGGCGTGATCGGCCCGTGGAACTACCCGGTGTTCACGCCCCTCGGCTCGATCGCGTACGCGCTCGCCGCGGGCAACGCCGTCGTGTTCAAGCCCAGCGAGTACACCCCGGGTGTCGGGAAGTGGCTGGTCGACGCGTTCGCCGAGATCGTCCCGGAGCAGCCGGTGCTCCAGCTGATCACCGGCTTCGGCGAGACCGGCGCGGCGCTGGTCGGCGCCGGCGTCGACAAGATCGCCTTCACCGGTTCGACGGCCACCGGCAAGCGGATCATGGCCGCGGCCGCCGAGACGCTGACCCCGGTGGTCATCGAGGCGGGCGGCAAGGACCCGGTGCTCGTCGACGCGGACGCCGACCTCGACGCCGCGGCCGACGCGACGGTCTGGGGCGCGTTCTCCAACTCCGGCCAGACCTGCATCGGCGTCGAACGGGTGTACGTCCACGAGAAGGTCCACGACGAGTTCGTCGCGAAGGTCGTCGAGAAGTCGAAGGACGTGCGCGCGGGTTCGGACGAGGCCGCGCAGTACGGCCCGGTGACGATGCCGTCGCAGCTCGGCGTGATCAAGCGGCACATCCAGGACGCGCTGGCCCGCGGCGGCAAGGCCGTCCTCGGCGGCGAGGAGTCCGTCGGCGACCGCTACGCCCAGCCGACGGTGCTGATCGACGTCCCGGAGGACTCCGAAGCCGTCACGGAAGAGACGTTCGGCCCGACGGTGACCATCGCGAAGGTCCGCGACATGGACGAAGCGATCGAGAAGGCGAACAGCACGAAGTACGGCCTGGGCTCGACGGTCTTTTCGAAGTCCCGCGGCGTCGAACTGGCGGAGAAGCTGCGCACGGGCATGACGTCGATCAACGCACCGCTGTCGTTCGCGGGCATCGCCTCACTCCCGTTCGGCGGCGTCGGCGACTCGGGCTTCGGCCGCATCCACGGCCCGGAGGGCCTGCGCGAGTTCGCCCGCACGAAGGCCATCGCGCGTCAGCGCTTCACGGCCCCGCTGACGCTGACATCGTTCACCCGCAAGCCCTCGACGGACGCCATGGTCGTCAAGCTGGTGACCATCCTCCACGGCAAGCGTTGACCGGTCCGGGGTTGTGGACAGCTCGCTGCCACAATCCCGGAACTGTCGGTACCCCTCGGTAAACTGGATACCGGGGGCCGCGGCCCAAGCTCAGCCTCCCCGGATCAGGTCGGCGGCCTTCTCCGCCACCATGATCGTCGGCGCGTTGGTGTTCCCGCGCGGCACCACCGGCATCACCGACGCGTCCACCACCCGCAGCCCCTCGACCCCGCGCACCCGCAGCTGCGGGTCCACCACCGCCTGCTCGCTCGTGCCCATCGCGCACGTCCCGACCGGGTGGTACAGCGTCTGGCTGTTCTCGCGGACGTGCTCGGCGAACTCGGCGTCGGTCAAATCGTGCCGCGAAGGCAGGAACGGCTTGTCGAGGAATCGCTTGAGCGGCCCCGACTTCCCGATTTCGACGAGCGCCTTCAGGCCGGCGATCATCACGTCCATGTCCTTCGAGTCCGCGTAGTACGCCGGGTCGATTTCCGGCTTCCACAAGGGATTCGCCGACTTCAGCCGCAGCCGGCCGCGGCTGGCGACGTCGACGACGGTGGCCGCGGACGTGAACCCGGCCACGGTCGGCTCGCGCAACCCGTTGTCGTAGAACAGCGTCGGCGCGACGTGGATCTGCATGTCCGGCGCGGGCAGGCCGTCGCCGGTGGGGAAGAACGCGCCCGACTCGGCGATGGTCGACGTCAGCGGCCCGCGCTTGGTCAGCTGGTAGCGGACGAGACCGGCCGGCGTCGCGGCGTCGACCAGGTCGGTGGTGCCGCGGGTGGACCAGGTGATCCCGCACGCCGGGTGGTCGTGCAGGTTTTCGCCGACGCCGGGCAGCGCGACGACGACGTCGACACCATGCTCGCGCAGGTGCTCGGCGGGGCCGACGCCGGAGACCATCAGCAGCTGCGGCGAGTTGACCGCACCGCCGCTGAGCAGCACCTCGGCCGACGCGCGGGCGGTGCGCTCGACACCGTTGTCCAAATAGGACACTCCGACGGCGCGGGTGCCCTCGAACACGACGCGGGTGGCTTGCGCGCCGGTCTTCACCGTGAGGTTCGGCCGGTCCATCGCCGGGCGCAGGTAGGCGTCGGCGGTCGACCAGCGGCGGCCCTTCTTACAGGTCACCTGGTAGAGGCCGGCGCCTTCCTGGCTCTCGCCGTTGAAGTCGTCCGTGCGCTTGAGGCCCCACACGACGGCGGAGTCGACCCAGGCGCTCGACAGCTCGTGGGTGAACCGGCGGTCCTCGACGTTCAGCGGCCCGTCGGTGCCGTGCAGCGGCCCGCCGTGCCGCTGGTTGCCCTCAGCGCGCTTGAAGTACGGGAGGACGTCGTCCCAGCCCCACCCCTCGGCGCCGTGGGAATCGCGCCAGCCGTCGTAGTCGGCGCGGTTGCCGCGGATGTAGAGCATCGCGTTGATCGACGAGCAGCCGCCGAGCATCTTCCCGCGCGGCCAGTACGCCGGCTTGCCGGTGTGCTTCTGCTCGACGGTCTCGTAGTTCCAGTCCCACCGCGTCTTGAACAGCGACGGGAAGGCGGCCGGGATGTGGATTTCGTCGGCGGTGTCCTCGCCGCCCGCCTCCAGCAGCAGGACCTGCGCCGACGGCTCCTCGGTGAGCCGGTTCGCCAGCACGCACCCGGCGCTGCCCGCACCGACGATCACGTAGTCATAGGAGTCCTGGACGGCCACGGTGCCTCCACTCGCTGTTGGCGCGATGTCAACGACTCATCATGGCGCAGCGCCGCGCCGTCGGCCAGTCTAGGTTTTCCGGTGGCCCTCGCCACCTGGGCGGCGGGGCGGCGAACCGCGTGAACTATGCTCGCCGGGTACCCACGACCTGCGTGAATAAGGAGCAGCCTGCCGTGGCCCGAGTCGTCGTCGACGTCATGCCGAAGCCCGAAATCCTCGACCCGCAGGGACAGGCCGCGCTCGGCGCCGCCGGCCGTCTCGGCTTCACCGGGATCAAGGAGATCCGCCAGGGCAAGCACTTCGAGATCGAGGTCGACGACACCGTCGACGACGCGACGCTGGAGAAGATCGCCGAAGGCTTCCTCGCGAACCCGGTCATCGAGCAGTGGACCATCACTCGGGTGGACGCGTGAGCGCGCGCATCGGCGTCATCACCTTCCCCGGCACCCTCGACGACGGCGACGCGGCCCGCGCGGTCACCTACGCCGACGCGGAGGCGGTGCCCCTCTGGCACGCGGACGAGGACCTGCGCGGTGTCGACGCGGTCGTCGTCCCGGGCGGCTTCTCGTACGGTGACTACCTGCGCGCGGGCGTGATCGCCCGGTTCGCGCCGGTCATGACGTCGGTGATCGAGGCGGCGCGGGCCGGGATGCCGGTGCTCGGCATCTGCAACGGGTTCCAGATCCTCTGCGAGGCCGGCCTGCTGCCGGGCGCGATGATCCGCAACCAGGGCCTGCACTTCATCTGCCGCGACCAGTGGCTGCGCGTCGAGAACACCGACACGGCGTGGACCAGCCGGTACGAGCAGGGCGCCGAGATCCTCATCCCGATGAAGAACATCGACGGCTGCTACGTGGCCGAGCAGTCCACTTTGGACGCGCTGGAGGCCGAGGGCCGCGTCGTGTTCCGCTACGTGGGCGGCAACCCGAACGGCTCCCGCAACGACATCGCCGGCATCCGCAGCGAAAACGGTCGCGTGGTGGGGCTCATGCCGCACCCGGAGCACGCGATCGACGCGCTGACCGGCCCGTCCGACGACGGCCTGGGCATGTTCTACAGCGCGGTGGACGCGCTCGTGAAGGCTTAGGCCTCCGCCCCCCGGTTTCCAGCTTATCGGGGGCCACCGACAGTTCCGGGGTTGTGGAAGCGAGTTGTCCACAACCCCGGACTCGTCAGCTCTTGCTCTGGTCGTTCGACAGCCACTTCTCCGGCCGCACCCGCACGAGCACCGACTGCGGACCCAGCGCCGAGTCGACGTACGCCGTCGCCTGGTTCGATGGCCAGTAGCGCCCGGCGATTCGCAACGCTTGTTCGCGCGTCGGCGGCTCGTCGTTCGCGATCACCGGGCCCTCGACCGTCACGTACTTGTACGGCGGCGTCTCGTCCTGTGCGACCAGGCTCAGCCGTCCCGCCGCGCGGATGGAGCGGTCCTTGACCGTGTCCCGCTCCATCCAGATCAGCAGTTCGCCGCCCGGCGAGTAGTCGTACCAGACCGGGACCGCCAGCGGCGCCCGTCCGGCGCGCTCCACCGCCAGCACCCCGACGTGCACCCCGCTCAAGAACGCCTCGCGCTCCGACGCGGTCATCACGAACGACGACATGTCACTCCCCAGGTAGAAGGTCATCTACCTGGGGAGCAACCCGCGAGCCACTCCGGACATTCCGGACTAGCTCGCGGCCGCCACCAGCCGGGCGTACGAACCCCCGGCCGCCAGCAGTGAGGCGTGCGGGCCTAGCTCCGTGATGCGGCCGCCCTCGACCACCGCGACGCGGTCGGCCGCCGCCGCCGTGTGCAGGCGGTGGGCGATCGCGATCACCGTGCGCCCGGCCAGCACGCTGTTCAGCGACCGCTCCAGGTCCCGCGCCGAGCCCGTGTCCAGGAGCGACGTCGCCTCGTCGAGCACCAGCGTGTGCGGGTCCGCCAGCACGACCCGGGCCAGCGCCAGCTGTTGAGCGACCGAGGCCGGCACCGGATGGGCGCCCGAGCCGATCTTCGTGTCGAGACCGTCCGGCAGCGCCGCGACCCAGTCGGACGCGCCCGCCGACGCCAGCGCGGCCGTCAGCTCGTCGTCCGTCCAGTCGCCGCCCGCGCGGCGAGCCGGGAGCGCCAGGTTCTGCCGCAGCGTCCCCGAGAACACGTGGTGCTCCTGGGTCAGCAGCAGCACTTCGCCGCGCAGGATGTCGTCCGCCAGCGCCGAGACGTCCTGGCCGCCGATCCGCACCGAGCCCGACGACGGCGTCGCGATGCCCGCCAGCAGCCGGCCGAGCGTCGACTTGCCCGCGCCGGACGGCCCGACGATCGCCAGCCGCTCGCCGCGCGGGACGCGCAGGTCGATGCCGTGCAGCACCTCGCGGTCGGCGGTGTAGGCGAACCGGACGCCGTGGACGTCGATGTCACGCCCGCGCGGTACCTGCGTCACCTTCGGCGTCTCCTCGACCGTGACCTCCCGGATGCCGAGGATCCGGCGCGCCGCGGCCGCCGCGACCTGCAGGTCCTCCAGCCAGAACAGCGCGGAGTTGAGCGGGTTCGCCATCGCCTGCATGTACAGCAGCATCGTGGTGATCTCGCCGAGCCCGGCCCAGCCGCGCGTGTACGCGAGCAGCCCGAGCGGCAGCATGACCGCCAGCGGCAGCACGTAGCTGATCTCCAGCGACGGCAGCCAGCGCAGCTGCAGCGCCCGCATCCGGCGTTCCCCGAGGATGCTCCGGTCCAGGTCGTCGTGGGCGGCGGTGACCCGCCGCTCGGTCAGCCCGAGCGCCTCGACCGTGCGCGCGCCCTCCGCCGTCTCGTGGACGCTGGTCGTCAGGTCCGCCCAGCGGTCCAGCATCCACTGCATCAGCGCCGGGATCCGCCGCTGGTACCAGACGTTGACGCTGACCAGCAGCGGCGCCGCGACCAGCAGGCCCAGCGAGAGCAGCGGTGACGTCAGCACCATCGCCGCGACCGTGAACACCACGGTCACCGCCGCGACCAGGATCTCCGGCGCCGCGAACCGCGCCGCGTGGTCGATCCGGCCGAGGTCGGTGGTCGACCGGCTGAGCAGGTCGCCGGTGCCGGCCGCCTCGACCGTGCCGAGCGGCAGCTGCAGCGCCGTGCTGACGAACTCCTCGCGGGTTTCGGCCAGCACCAGCTCGCTGAACACCGCGCCGCGCATCCGCGCGACCTTCCGGGAGACGGCCTGCAGCAACAGGATCGCGACGAAGACGAGCGCCAGCACGTCGACTTGCGCGGTCGTGGTCCCCGCCGCGACGGCGTCGACCAGCGAGCCGAGCAGCTGCGGCCCGGCCAGCCCGATCAGCGTCGACACGCAGAGCGCGCCGAGCAGCAGCCCGAACTCGCGCTTGTGGGTCGACGCCGTCCTCAGCGCCCAGCGGCGGACGTCCCGCCGGGACGCCGTGGGAAGCCGTTTCACACCGTCACCCCCTTCGTCGTGAAGATCTCGTCCGCCACATGTGTCCACAAAGGACTCTGGCTGAACACCACCGTCGTCTTGCCGCGGCGAAGCGCCGCGACGCGCTCGGTGATGCGCGCCTCTGTGTGCGCGTCGACCGCCGACGTCGGCTCGTCGAGCACCAGGACGTCCGCGTCCACCGCCAGCGCGCGGGCCAGGTTCAGCCGTTGCCGCTGGCCGCCGGACACCTCGCGGCCGCGCTCGCCGATCACCTCGTCGACGCCGTCGGGCAGCGCCTCGACGATGTCGTCGGCATCGGCCGCGTACAGCGCTTCGGTGATGCTGACGCCGCTCGGTCGCGCCGACGCCAGCTGCTCGCGCAGCACGCCGGAGAACCAGATGTCCTGGTTGTGCGCGTACACCACCCGCCGCCGCAGCTCCACGAGCGCGACCTGGTCCGCCCGGACCCCGCCGACCAGCACCTCTTCGCCCTCGGCCGGGTCGGCGAACCGGGCCAGCCGGTCCGCCACCGCTTCGCCGTCCGCGCCGAAGTCGACGACCGTCAGCCGCCCGGCCGCGACGCGGACGCCGGACTCGGTGTCCACCAGTTCCAGCGGTCCGTCGGGCAGCCGCACCGGCGCCTCCGGCTCCGCCAGTTTCGGGTGCAGCGCCAGCAGCGCCACCACCTTCCGCGACGCGACCAGGCCGGAAGTGAACGACCCGACCGCTTCCGTCGCGGCGGACACCGGCCAGATGAGGAACGCCGAAACGCCGTAGAACGCCACCAGCTGACCGATGCCGATCGTGCCGGCGACGGCCAGCCGCGCACCCAGCCACGTGATCACCACGGTGACCAGGCCCGGCAGTGCGACCTCCGCCGCGGCCAGCCACGCCTCGGCCTTGCCGACCTCGATGCCGGCGCGGCGGACCCGCTGGCTGGTTTCGCGGAAGCGGCCGAAGAACCGCCGCTCGCCGCCGATGCCGCGCAGGATCCGCAGGCCGGACACGATGTCCGCGCCGAGTGCGTTGACGTCGCCGCGCTTCTCGCGCTGGCTCGCCTTGCGCTTCTGCAACGGGGCCAGCAGCGGCCCGATGCCCAGCACCGCGACCGGCACGCCGACCAGCGCGACCACTCCGAGCAGCGGTGACGTCGAGATCAGCCACACCGCGACCACGACGAACGCCAGCAGCGAGCCGAACGCCCGCCCGGCCATCTCGACCGTGTTGCCGATGTGGTTGATGTCGGTCGTGGCGATCGCGACGAGGTTTCCGGTGGTCGTCTTCTCGCGCAGACCGGCTCCGACGCGCGTGGTGTGCGTCGAGACGATCCGCTGGGTGGAGCCCGCGCCATGCAGCCACAGGCCGTAGTTGAGGAAGTGCATCCAGGTCCCGGACGCGGACTGCACGACGCCGAGCGCGGCCGCGGCCAGCGCCCAGCGCCCGACACCCGCCCCGTCGTGCGCGGTGATGGCGCCGATGCCCTGGCCGATCACCAGGGGCAGCAGGGCGCCCGGCAGCGCCCACACGACACCGATCGTGGCCGAGCCCAGCACCGTGCCGAGCCGGGCTCGGAACACGGCGAGCAGGAACCGGCTCGCGGTCGGCCGCGCGGGCAGCCGCAGCGGCGGAAAGGGATATGTGGCGGAAAGCACGATTACCGACGGTAAGCCGACGCCGCGGGGATGGCGACCGATTTTCCCGCCCCGTGCCTCGGCCCGGGTGTGCGGGCATCTCGCCGGCCCGTCGCGGCGCTGGCCCCGAGCGCCCCAATGTGGCCTTGGTTGCGTCTGACGCACCGAAGGCGGCCTTGGTTGATCCATCCATGCCCCCGCCGCCGCCCTCAACGGAGGCGCTTCGCGCCGCAGTGCTGATTCAACGCACCGAAGGCCACATTGGGGCGCTCCGGTCGGTGGCGGCCGGGCCCGCGGTGTCGGCTCCGTCACACCTGGAATGGCGCGATCCGGTGGGGCGGCCCAGTGTCCGGGGCACCCGGGCCCGGCACGTATCCTGGCGGCCGTGGCGAACCCTGACACGGACACCGTGACCAGCACCGTTGACACCACCGAGCGGGCCGGGGCGACCCCGGACCACACCCAGCCCTATCGCGAGCTCGGGCTCGCCGACGACGAGTACGCCCGCATCCGGGAGATCCTCGGCCGCCGGCCCACCGACGCCGAGCTGGCCATGTACTCGGTGATGTGGAGCGAGCACTGCTCCTACAAGTCCTCCAAGAAGCACCTGCGCTACTTCGGCGAGACCGCGACTGACGAGATGAAGGCCAAGATGCTCGCCGGCATCGGCGAGAACGCGGGGGTCGTCGACATCGGCGAGGGCTGGGCGGTCACCTTCAAGGTGGAGAGCCACAACCACCCGTCCTATGTGGAGCCGTACCAGGGCGCCGCGACCGGCGTCGGCGGCATCGTGCGCGACATCATGGCGATGGGCGCGCGGCCGCTCGCGGTGGCCGACGCGCTGCGCTTCGGCCCGGCCGACGCCCCCGACACCAAGCGCGTGCTGCCCGGCGTGGTCGCCGGTGTCGGCGGCTACGGCAACTGCCTCGGCCTGCCGAACATCGGCGGCGAGCTGGTCTTCGACCCGTCCTACTCGGGCAACCCGCTGGTGAACGCGCTGTGCGTCGGCGCGATGCGCGTCGAGGACCTGCACCTGGCGTTCGCATCCGGCACCGGCAACAAGATCATCCTGTTCGGCGCCCGCACCGGCCTCGACGGCATCGGCGGCGTTTCCGTCCTGGCGAGTGACACCTTTTCGGGTGACGAGTCGTCGGGCGGCCGCAAGAAGCTCCCGAGCGTCCAGGTCGGCGACCCGTTCACCGAGAAGGTGCTCATCGAGTGCTGCCTCGAGCTGTTCGCCCAGGACCTCGTGGTCGGCATCCAGGACCTCGGCGGCGCCGGGCTGTCCTGCGCGACGTCGGAGCTGGCCGCGGCTGGTGACGGCGGCATGCACATCTACCTCGACCGGGTTCCGTTGCGCGCCACCGGGATGACGCCGGCCGAGGTGCTCTCCAGCGAGTCGCAGGAGCGCATGTGCGCGGTCGTCTCGCCGGAGAACGTCGAGGCGTTCATGGCGGTGTGCCGCAAGTGGGACGTCATCGCCACCGACATCGGCGAGGTCACCGACGGCGAGCACCTGGTGATCACGTGGAACGACGCGGTCGTCGTCGACGTCCCGGCGCACACCGTGGCGCACCAGGGCCCGGTGTACGACCGGCCGATCGAGCGTCCGTCCTTTCAGGACGCACTGATCGCGGACACCTCGGCGAACCTGCCGCGTCCGTCCACTCCGGACGAACTGCGCGCGGACGTCCTCAAGCTGATCTCGTCGCCGAACCAGGCGTCGAAGGAATGGGTGACGTCGCAGTACGACCGCTACGTGCGCGGTAACTCGGTGCTCTCGCAGCCGTCCGACTCGGGCATGATCCGGATCGACGAGTCGAGTGGCCGTGGCGTCTCGGTGGCGACGGACTGCAACAGCAAGTTCGTCTACCTCGACCCGTACCGCGGCGCGCAGCTGGCGCTGGCGGAGGCCTACCGCAACGTGGCGACGGGCGGCGCGACCCCGGTCGCGGTGTCGGACTGCCTGAACTTCGGCGCGCCGACCGACCCGGGTGTGATGTGGCAGTTCGAGCAGGCCGTGCACGGCCTCGCGGACGGCTGCGTCGAGCTGGGCATCCCGGTCACCGGCGGCAACGTGAGCTTCTTCAACCAGACCGGTTCGACGGCGATCCTGCCGACGCCGGTGATCGGCGTGCTCGGCGTGATCGACGACGTCACCCGCCGCATCCCGACCGGCATCGGCGCCGAAGCCGGCGAGACCCTGCTGCTGCTCGGCGAAACGCACGACGAGCTGGACGGCTCGGCGTGGGCCCGCGAGCTGCACGGCCACCTCGGCGGCGTTCCGCCGAAGGTGGACCTCGCCCGCGAGAAGCTCCTCGCGGACGTCCTGGTGGCGGGTTCCCGCGACGGCATGATCTCGGCGGCGCACGACCTGTCGGACGGCGGCCTGATCCAGGCGTTCGTCGAGACTGTTCTGATCGGACAGTGCGGCGCCCGGTTCTTCCTCGACGCCGATCAGGACCCGTTCGTCCAGCTGTTCTCCGAGTCGTCGGGCCGCGTGCTGGTGGCGGTCCCGCGCACGGAGGAGCTGCGCTTCACGGAGATGTGCACCGCGCGCGGCCTCCCGTGGCGCAAGACCGGCGTCGTCGACCCGGAGTCGGGCACGCTGGAGCTGCAGGACATCACGGAGTTCACGCTCGACGAGCTGCGCGAAGCGTGGGAGAAGACCCTCCCGGCCCTGTTCGACTGAGACCTGTGGACAGCTGAGCGGAGGGCATCGATTTCTGTCGGTGCCCTCCGCTAGCGTGGAAAACGGGGGCTGCTCAGGACGATCGAGGCAGTTCCGTCCCGGCGGGAAAGGTGGCATCGCCGAAGTCCGGCGGCAGCGCGAACTCGACGTTGTCGAAGGTCACTTCGTCGTGCGCGGTGAAGCCGCGGAAGCCCGTCCCCGAACCGAACTTCGTCCGCACGAACTCGACGGGCCCGTGGATGCTCGCGCCGGTGAAGAACGCCGAGCCTTCGAACGACGTGTCCGTGAACGCGGCGCCGTTGACGATCTCCGTCCCCTGTGCGCCGAGCCAGGCGATCCGCTTGCCGCTGAGGTTGAACCGGTCGAGCCGGGCGCCGGAGAGGTCGAGCGCATAGGCCGCGCTGTCCGTCAGCAAGGACCGGATCACCTGCTGCGCCGTCCGCCGCACCTGCCGCTCCCGCTCGGCCGC
>Ga0307515_10007122_pt1 | contig 22211 bp, 11 predicted proteins | sample 17_EM_MG_FD_194513 | JGI IMG/M metagenome (GOLD analysis project Ga0307515, IMG submission 194513) | Populus trichocarpa ectomycorrhiza microbial communities from riparian zone in the Pacific Northwest, United States - 17_EM | ecosystem: Host-associated > Plants > Roots > Unclassified | place...
GTCGCGTGGGAGTACGACACCGGCGGGCCGCGGCCCAGCAACCCCCGCCCCGCCGCGCTCTCGGATCAGGCCATCGCCAAGATCGTCTCGGACACGTTCGCGCGCCGTCCCGCCTGATCGATGATCGACCGCGCCACGGGCCGAGCCGGGTCTCGGCGAGCCGGCGTCCGCCGATGAAGCGGCTGGTGCTCGTCGCGGTCGCGGCATGTCAGCCGCCCGGGGCCGGCACGCCAACGACGCGGCCCGCGCCGCCGGCCCGCGTCCACCTGCTGACCGATCTGGTCGGCGGCTGGCGCTGGCTGCTCCACACCACCGAGGCCGGGACCACGCGCGTCGAGTCCGAGACCTGGCGGCTCCGGCCGGCCGACGGGATCCCGACCGAGCTGTCCGGCCGCTACCTGCGCGAGGTCGAGATCCGATCCGACGATCGCGTGCCGTTCGCGTGCAACCAGCGGCCGTGGTACCGGCAGCGCGCGATCTACGACGTCACGGTCCAGACCACGGCGACCGGGTTCGCGGTGCGCGAGACCAACTACCAGGCCGAGCCCGGCCCGTGCGACCACGGCTTCCGCCGCCTCGGCGGCTACGCCGGCGACGCCGATGGCGTGCGCTTCACGCTGAGCTGGGACGGCGGCAGCCAGACCCTGTGGCAGACCGACTCCGAGCTCGCCGAGCTGCCGGCCGCGCCGTGGCCGGCCACGCCCGAGCTCGCCGGCCCGTGGCGGTGGGACGCGACCGCGTACGACGACGCCGGCAACCTCCGCGACGAGAGCGAGTGGTGGGAGGTCACGCGGCGCAGCGAGACCCAGCTCGACATCACCTACCGCCGCCGGGTGACCGTCCGGTCGCCGGACGGCTCGCTCATCGCGTGCGCAGGCGGGCCGGCCTGGACCTTCGACGACGCCTATGTCCTCGACGGCGAGCGCGAGGAGGAGCACTGGCGCGTCCGCGAGCGCGCCACCGCGCCTGGCCAGCATCCCTGCCTGCAGGCGACGCCGCGGCGCAGCCTCGACGAGGCCACCGCCGAACAGATCGGCGACTTCATCGTGCTCGAGTGGCGCGGCAAGCGCCGCCAGGTGCTGTACCGGCCGGAGTGATCCGAGCCGGTTCCGGAACACTCCCCGAGCGCATTGTTCTGCGCGCGCGCCGCGCTCGCGGTGTCACACGCACTGCGACATCCGGTGTTCCGGGCGATATCGGCCCGATGATCCGCGCGCTTGCGCGTCGAGCGATGTCACACGCTGTCACAGCGCCCGGAGCTGGCGCGGCGTGCGGGCGTGCGATTCCGGTGGCCTGCGCCGGCGCGGCGAGGCGCGCGTGTCACGCGACCCGGCGGCCCGCGTGACCGCTCGGCGACGACGAGCGGCGCGAAAGCCGCGTGGTGCCGTCGAGCCGCTGGCACCTCGGTTGCTGTGTCACCGGGTATCGCGACCCATCCTGTGACGACAAGACGAGATGCATCAGCGGAGCGGCGCGCCGCCCCACGACCGAGGCGGCCATGACCGCCGGACCCCGTGCGGCACGCGCGTGGCGGTTCGCTTCGAGCGACCGGCTGCAGGCCCGGCGAGCGCCGTCTCGACCACCGCCACCGGCGCCCAGCATGCTCGTCGGCCGCGCGCGCGAGCTCGACCGCCTCGCGCGCGGGCTGGTCGACGTTCCGGTCGCCGTGATCTGCGGCGTGCCCGGGATCGGCAAGTCGACGCTCGCGGCGGCCCACGCGGCGTCGTGGCCGGGGCCCACGATCCACGTCGAGCTCGCCGCCGGCGGGTCGACCGCGGACCTGATCGCGTACCTGATCGACGCGATCCACGGGCGGCTCGGCATGGCCCGCACCGGCCTCGCCCACGACGACGCCGCGCGGCTCGACGCGCTGTGGGCGCTGCTCGATGGGACCGCGGCGCTGGTCGTGCTCGACGACCTGCATTGCCTCGCGCCCGCGCTGCGCAGCCTGGTGGTCGATGGCGCGGCCCTGCGGCTGCGCGCCGCGCGGCTGGTCGCGACGTCGCGAGAGCTGGTCCCGATCCGCGCGGGGATGCCCGATCGGATGCAGCTGCGCCTCGACGGCCTCGATCGCGAGGACGCGGCGCGGCTGTGGGACCGGCTCGCCGACCTGTACGGCCCGGGCCGGGACTTCGACGCCGCGTGGCGGTGCTCGCTCGGCCATCCGGCGCTGCTCCGGCGAGCCCACGTCGCCGCGCGGGCCGGCGACGATCCGCTGGTCGCGGTCGTGCAGGCGCTCGATCCGGCGCAGCGGCGGATCGCGGGTGCGCTGGCGCTGAGCCGGGTGGCGCTGCCGCGCACCACGGTCGTGCGGTTCGGTGGAGCGAGCGCTGCCGATGCCGTCGATGCCGTGGACAGCCTGGTGAACCGGCTGATCATCGACGCGACGGCGGATGCCGGCCACGCGATGACCGAGGTGATGCGCGCGGTCGTGCTGCGCGAGCTCGACGCCGCGACGCAGGACGAGCTGCGCACCGCGCTGGTGGACGCGCTGCCGGACAGCGAGCTCGACGCCGTGGTGGTCGTGCAGGAGTCCGCGCACCACCTGCGCGCGCTCGGGCGCCACGCCGAGATCGCGCGGCTGCTGGCGACGGCCAGCCCGCGGCTGATCCGCGACGGCGCCACGGCCCTGCTCCACGAGCTCCTCGCCGACGACGATCCGGATGCCACCGAGTGGCGGTCGCAAGACCCTGCCGCGCCGCCACCGAGGTGCGGTCGGGTCATCCGCGCCCAGGTCCGGGCGGTGCTGCGCGCGGCGTGCTCGGGGGAGCCGCCGCGCGCGGATCCCCGGCTCGACGCGGCGATCCCGGTGAGCGCGGAGTACGCGTTCGATCGCGCGCTGCTCGAGCTCGCGCGCGCGCTGCTGGCCACGCGGCATGGCCGCGCGCGGCGGGCGGGGAAGCACGTGGCGGCGGCGAGCCGCCACGCCGCCGAGTGCCACGCCGATCCGCGCCTGATCCCCGCGCTCTACGAGCAGCTCCGGGCGCAGGCCGCGGCGGCGCCCGGACCGGCCGAGCCGCTCCGCCCGCTCGTGATCGACGGCGTCCGCCACGAGCTCGTCGACGGCGCGGTGCGCGTGAACCTGGCGGCGCACATGGTCCTGCGCCGGCTGCTCTGCGCGTTCGTCGCGGCCGACGGCCACTACCTCGATCGCGACGCGATCGCGCGCGCGCTGTGGGGCTGCGACTACGCGCCGGATCGCCACGCCAGCTCGATCAAGAGCAACATCCGGCGGCTGCGCGATCTGCTCGCGGGTACCCGCGCGGTGATCCAGACCGAGCACGATGGCTACCGGCTGACGCTGCCGCCGGGCAGCGTGGTCGTGCCGCCGCGGCCGTGATCGCGCGGGCCGCGAGACCGCCGGTCGGGACTCAGCCGCCGTCGGCGTCGGCGGCGCAGAGCCCCTCCCGTGACACGTTGCAACCGGTCGAGCCGCCAGCCACGTCGGCGAGCTGCTTGGTGGTCAGCACGAGCACGGTCTCGCGACGCAGGACGAGCTTGTCGGTCCGCCGGATCTGGTTCTTCGATGGCTTCATGGCTCAACGCTCCTTGGTGTGGGGTGCTTCGGTCGCGACTTCGCCGCGGGCGAGCTGCGCGCGCGCCGCGGCGAGGTCGATCGAGATCAGACGGCCTTCGATGTCGGCGACGACCGCGGCCTCGCCGCCGGGGGCCACGGCGGCCCGGGCGAGGTCCACGGTGCCGCTCGGCATGCACAGCCAGCGGCGCCGGACCGGCTCGTACAGCCAGATCGTGCCGTCGCTGTACGTCGCCAGGACCAGGCCGTCGGGCGACATCGCGATCGCGCGCGCCCGCGCCGCCCAGGTCGTCCACACGACCTTCGCGGGCGCCGCGGCGTCGCGCAGGCCGACGTGGACCGTGCCCTCGGTGGTCGCGATCGCGACGGTGCGGCCGTCACTCGAGGCGGCCATCTCGTAGATCGATCCGGTGCCGTGCAGCACGGTCTCCAGCTGCCAGGACGCGGCGTCGATCGCGACCACGTCGCCGCTGGCGTAGCCCGCGTAGACCCGCACCGGGTCCGTGACCGCGAGGATCCGGTTGATCCGCGGGCCGGCGCCCCGCAGGCGCACCACCTGGCCCGAGGCGTCGGTGCGCCACAGCGCGCCGTCGACGGTGCTGAACACCATCGCCCCGGTCGCGACCGGCGCGAACCGATCGATCGGCTGATCGGCGCGCGCGATCTGGGTCGCCTGCCCCGACGGGGTCCAGCGGACCAGCCGGCCATCGTGCCCCGAGGTCACGAAGTCGTCGCTGTCGCCGACGAAGTGGAGCTGCGAGACCGAGCCGTGCCCGGTGTTGACCAGGCGCGTCCGGGTCATGGCCCGAGACGACCACAGCTCGACCACGTCGTTCAGCCCGAATGCCGCGAACGTCCGGCCGTTGCGGGCCTGCTCGAGGAAGATGCTGTCGGGTCCGTGCGGCCCGACGGTCCGGGCGGCGCCGGACGGCTCGACGATCGTGAGCTCGGGCCGCCACGTGGTCGCGGCGATCGCGCGGGTCGCGCCGTCGAAGATCGCCATGTTGAACCGCGAGCTCGTGGTCGCGGCGACCCGGACCAGCCGGGTCGGCAGCGGCCACTCGCGGATGCCGCCGCGCACGTCGCCCGAGATCACGAACGGGTGCTCGGGCGTCGGCGCGGTGATCGAGGTCAGCCGGAACCCGTGGCCCTTGTAGGAGGCGACCAGATCGGTCGCGAGGTCGATCACCGTGACCGCGCCGTTGCCACCCGCGGCGACGAGGTAGCTGCCGGACCGATCCACCGCGATCACATCGGCGCGATTCTCGAGCTGGGTGCGCGGCGTGACCAGGCCGCGCTCGGGGTCCCAGATCCCGACGGTGCCCGACCGGCAGGCATAGGCGAGGCGCGCCGGGGCGAGGCGCCCCTGCTCGGGGATGAAGCGCAGCCCGGCGACCGGGCCGCGACACAGCTCGGCGCGCACCGGCGCGCGCGACGGATCGACGTCGAACACGAACGCCTGGCCCGACGCGGTGCCGAGCGCCAGGGTGTGCGTGTCGGGGCGGGCGTCCCACGACGAGCCGTCGGGCGCCGAGAACACCGCCGGGCTGCCCTCGAGCGGGACGAGCGTGACGCCGGCCGGCGCGTCGATCGCGACGTTGCGATCGTCGACGAACGCGACGTCGGTGCCGGGGTGATCGGGCCGGGTCGAGCGCACGACCGGGTGCGCCGGGTCGGCGATATCGACGATGGTGAGCACGCCGTCGCGCGACAGCGCCGCGAGCAGCGTGCCGCCCGGCGACAGCGCCAGGCTCGCGACCTTGGCGTCGCGCAGCGCCGGGGCCGCGGACACCCGCGCCGCCCGCGCGGCGTCGAACAGGCACACGTCGGACGGATCGCACGCGTAGGCCAGCAGGTGCCTGGCCGGGGCGTACGCCAGCGCGCTGCTCCACGACACGCCGCGCGTGATCACGGCGGACCGGCCATCGCGCGACGTCCGCGCGATCGTGCCGTCGATGCTGAGCGACAGGATCGCGCCGTCGGCGGTGCCGGCGGTCCACAGCACGTTGTTGGTGTGGGGCAGCGCGCGCAGCCGCGCGACGCCGCGGCCCACGGCCTCGGCCTGGATCTGCTCGGCGCGCCCGCGATCTGCGCCGTGGTAGGTCGCCAGGGCGTCGAGCGCGGCGGACGGGTCGGTGGTCAACAGGGTCTGCGCGTGCTTGAGCGTGAGCTCGTCGAGCGCGGCCTGGGCGGCGGCCTGCGACGCGTCGGCGTGATCGCGCGCGGCGGTGACGTTGCGGACGTAGCCGAAGCTCGCGATGCCCGCGACCACCACGAGCGCGGCGGCGGCGAGCGCGAGCGTGCGGTGGCGGCGGGTCCAGTGGGCGAGCAGCGCGAACAGCGAGTAGTGGCGCGCGGTGATCCGGGCGCCGGACTTGAACGCCTTGAGATCGGCCGCGAGCGCGCCGGCGTCGCGATACCGGCGCTCGGGGTCGGGCTCGAGCGCCTTGTCGATGATGGTGACGAGATCGCGATCGATCCCGGCCAGGCGGAGCGTGCGGCCCCGCGCGCGCAGATCGACCGGCGGGGTCCGCTCCGCCGCGCACAGCTCCCAGAGCAGGGTGCCGATCGCGAACACGTCGGCGCGCTGGTCGACGTGCTCGCCGCGCTTCTGCTCGGGCGCCATGTACGCCGGCGTGCCGAGGATGCTGCCCGCGACGGTGATCTCGTCATCGCCGGGATCGATGACCGGGATATCGTCGGGCACGGGGTCGCCGGGGCTGGCGAGGTCCTTGGCGAGCCCCCAGTCGATCACGATGGTCTCGCCGAACTCGCCGACGATGATGTTGGACGGCTTGAGATCGCGGTGGATGATGTTGCGGCCGTGGGCGTAGGCCATCGCGTCGGCGACCGCGATCACGTGGTGCAGCAGATCGATCCGCTGCTCGACAGGCCGCTCGGCGATCAGGTCGCGCAACGGACGACCGGAGACCGACTTCATCGTGTAGAACGGCGTACCGTCGGGCCACTGCCCGGCCTCGTAGACCGGGACGATGCCGGGGTGCTCGAGCCGCGCGGTGATCTGGACCTCGCGCAGGAACCGCATCTCCTTGGCGCGCCCGCGCGACATCAGCTCCTTGATCGCCACGTCGCGCCCGAGCTCGCGGTCGCGGGCGCGGCGCACCCGGCCCAGCGCGCCGCGGCCGTGCTCGCCGAGGATCGCGTAGCGCTCGGGGTCGCGGACCGGGGACACGACCCCCGTGCTGCGCGAGCCCCGCGCGCGCCGCCGGCCACGCCCGACCTGCACGGTCTCGGCGGTCTGCTGGACCGCGGCGTCGGGCACCGGCTCCGGCTCCACGCCCGGCGGGGCGGTCGAGCGGTCTTCGGTACTGCCGGGCTTCATCGTCGTCTACCCTGCGCGGACAGTACCGTGCCTCGGCAACGCATCGCGTTGCTCGCGTGCCGCAAGATGCGCCATCACTCCCGCTGGCGTTCGCCGCGCCGAGCCGCAACCGGGCGATCAGCCCTCGTTGCCGCCGGGCGGATCGCCGCCGGCGGCCTGCTCCATCTTGCGGCGCAGGCTGAGCGGGCGCATGTCCGTCCAGACCTGCTCGATGTAGGCGAGGCACTCCGCCTTGAGGCCCTGCTTGCCGCCGTCGCGCCAGCCCAGGGGCAGCTCGCGCTCGAGCGGCCAGATCGAGTACTGCTCCTCGTCGTTGACGACGACGCGATACGTCCGGGTGTCCTCTTCCTCTTCACGGCTCATGGTGGCTCCTTGCGTCGGGGTCGCTCGCCAGCAGCGGGTGACGTGGCGCTGCGGATCACCGCCGCAGCTGGACCGGGATCCGGCGCACGGCGATCGCCGGGGCCTGGGTCGGCACGAACGTGGGGAACGCGGGCAGCCCGCGGATCTCGAACGCCAGCGCCGAGATCCGGTCGCTGTTCAGCTCGTAGACCAGGCGCATGCCGGCGGGCCAGCCGACCAGGCCGAACTCGCGATCGGTCAGCGCGAACAGCTCGAACGCCCGCGCACCATCGAGGTAGAGCGCGAGCTTGCCATCCTCGAGCCGGATCGCGCCGAGGCCGGCCGACGGCCTCGGGGTGGGGAACGTGAAGCGCTGGAAGTCGAACTCGCACTGCCGGTTCCGGAGCGTAGCTTCGTCGAGCGCGGGCGAGGACTCGAACAGTGTGATCCCGAGGCTGTGCTGCGCGGCGACGAAGTCGGCTGGAAACAGCCGTAGCACGGCCTCGGTGATCGCGGTGTCCACGACGAGGTGAGCCCGATCGATCGGACTGTCGTTGTGGACCGCGTGGGGCAGCGAGAAATCGGCCCACCACAGCTCGCCCTCGCGCCAGTCGACCCGCTTGCCGCCGATCGTCATCACCACGTCGGGGTGGGTCCGCAGCGGCACGTGGAGCCGGAGCTGCCCGGTCTGGAAGTTGACCGGCGGGTCGCAGTGCTCGTCGATCCGCGAGCCCGGGGCGAGGAACAGGATCCGCGCCAGGCACGCCGGCGCGGGGATGGCATCGAGCACGTCGGCCAGGTACGGGGCGCGCGCGAGCGCCGCGGTCGGCCTCGGCGGCTGGCTGGTCGGATCGACGCCGTTGACCAGCGCGGCGTCGCCGCCGGGGGCGATCAGGTTGATCGCCGACCACGAGCCCTGGTGGTAGCCGCGCTCGAGCTCGACCCTGCCCTGCGCGGCGGTCAGCGCGGCGAGATCGCGCTGCAGCCGGGCCGCGTCGAAGGACAGCGCGAGGCGGAGGTCGACGACCGGCGCGCCGGTCATGCGGGGCTCCGGGGACGGAGCGGAGGTGGAGCGCTGCGCGGCGATCCGCCGGCGCGCTGGCGGGCGGCCACGCGGTCGACGAACTCGGCGAACGTGGCGTGCAGGAACAGATCTTCGATCGAGACCTCCACGCCGAGCCCGGACCGGACGCGCGCGATGATCCGGGTCGCGAGCAGCGAGTGGCCGCCGAGATCGAAGAAGTCGTCGCCGGGCGCGACCGCGGCGACCCCGAGGACCTCGGACCAGATCTGGTGGAGCGCGCGCCGGGTGTCGTTGCCGGACGCGTCGACCGCGGGGCCGGCGGCGTCGAGCGCGGGTGGCGGGGGCAGCGCGCCGACGTCGACCTTCCCCGACGCGTTGACCGGCAGCGAGGCCAACCAGACGAACCGCGAGGGGACCATGTACTCGGGCAGCGCCTGGCGCAGCCGCTGGCGCAGCGGGGCCGCGTCGAGCGGCTCGCCGCGGCCGACGAGGTAGGCGATCAGCTCGATCTCGCCCGGTGCGGGCTCGGACGCCCGCACGAACGCCTGGCGGACCTCCGGGACCGCGGCCAGCGCGTGCTCGATCTCGCCGAGCTCGATGCGGAAGCCGCGGATCTTGACCTGGGCGTCCAGCCGCCCGAGGAATACCAGCTCGCCATCGGCCGACCAGCGCGCGCGGTCGCCGGTGCAGTACATCCGCGCGCCCGGCCGGTCGGCGAACGGATCCGGGACGAAGCTCGCGGCGGTGAGCCCCGGGCGGCCGAGGTAGCCGCGGGCCAGGCCGTCGCCGGCGAGGTACAGCGTGCCGGGCACGCGCGCCGGGACCGGCGCGCGCCGCTCGTCGAGGACGTAGGCCTGCGTGTTGGCGACCGGCCGCCCGATCGGTGGATCGCCGGCCGGCCGCGGCGCGCCGGGCGGCAGCGCGTAGCAGGTCGAGATCGCGGTGGTCTCGGTCGGACCGTACAGGTTGGTCCACGGCAGGCGATCGCCGCCGAGCGCGCGCCACGCGTCGAGGACATCGCCGCGCGCCCGCTCGCCCGCGACCATGACGGTGCGGACGCACGCCGGGATCGCCAGGCGCGCCGACGTCATCTCGGCGACCAGCTGGTTCCAGAACGCCGTCGGCAGATCGAGCACCGTGATGCCCAGCGCCTCGATCGCCCGGCAGAACGCGCGCGCGCCCTCGAGCATCTCGCGCCGGCGCAGCACGACCGTGGCCCCCGACAGCCACGTCGGCAGCAGCTCCTCGACGAACGCGTCGAAGCCGATCGCGTGGAACTGGAGCACCCGATCGCCGGGCTGGAGGCCGAACTGCCGTGCGTGCCACAGGTTGTGGTTGACCAGGCCGCGCTGGGTGATCACGACGCCCTTGGGGCGCCCGGTCGAGCCCGAGGTGTGGATGACGTAGGCGGCGGCCTCGGGCGGCGGCACCAGCTCGTCGGCCAGCGCCGCGGGCTCGGCGAGCGCCGCGTCGAGCTCGACGACGACCACGACGCCGCGCGCGGCCGATGCTCGCGACGTCCGCGACCGTTGACTGCCGTCGTCCATGGCCTGCACGCGACGTGGATCGCGCTGCTCGAGAACGGCGGCGAACACGCCGGGCTCGGCAACGCTCGCTGCGAGCGCGCGGCTGCGGGCGGCCAGCGCCGGCGAGGTCAGCACGAGCGCCGGGCGGCCATCCTCGACGATCTGCGCGAGCCGCGGATCGGGCTGCGTCGGATCGAGCGGCAGGAACGCCGCGCCGGACCGGAGCACGGCGAGGACGGCGACGCAGTGCTCGGGCGAGCGATCGATCAGCAGCGCGACGCGGTGCTCGACGCCGACGCCGTGCGCGCGGAGCTGCGCGGCCAGCGCCGCCGACGCGCGATCGAGCTCGGCGAAGCTCAGGTCGCGATCGTCGCCGACCACCGCGATCGCGTCGGGAGCCCGGCGGGCCTGCGCGCAGATCAGCGACGCGACCGACGCGGCCTCGGGGATCGCCGTGCCGGTCGCGTTGCGATCGCGCACCAGGCTCCGCAGCTCGGCGTCACCGAGCCACGGCAGCGCGAGGATCGGCCGCGCCGGATCGGCGACCGCGGCCTCGAGGATGCGCTGGTAGAGCGCCATCATGTCGCGCACGGTGTCGGCGCGGAACAGCTCGGAGCTGTACTCGCACATCACGACCAGCGGATCGGATCCGACCTCGGCGCGGCGCCGCTGATCGGCGCGCGGGACGATGGTCAGCGACAGATCGAACTTGGCGGTGCGGTACGGCGTGTAGACGACCTCGCCGCGGACCCCGGGCAGCTCGAGCGCCGGGATCGGCGAGTCGTGGAAGCTGAAGTCGACCTGGAACAGCGGCGAGCGGCCGAGGTCGCGGACCGGCTGGACCGCCTCGACGATTTTCTGGAACGGCACGTCCTGCCAGTCGTAGGCCTCGAGCGCGGTGTCGCGCACGCGGCACAGGAGCTCCTGGAACGTGGGATCGCCGGCGGTGGATACCCGGAGCACCACCGAGTTGACCATCATCCCGATCAGGTCCTCGAGCTCGGGCCGGTCGCGGCGGGCGACCGCGGCGCCGACCACCAGATCGTCCTGGCCCGCATACCGGCGAAGCAGCACCAGGAACCCGGCGAGCATGGTCATGTACAGCGTCGCGGCCTCGCGCCGGGCGAGCGCGCGCAGCGCCCGGTACAGCGCCGGCGGCAGCTCGATGTGGAGCTCCTCGCCCGCGAAGCTGCGCACCGCGGGCCTGGGGTGATCGGCCGGGAGCGCCAGGACCTCGGGCGCGCCGCGCAGCCGGTCGCGCCAGTAGCGCACGCCGGCGTCGAGCCGCGCGCCCTGCATCCGCCGGCGCTCCCAGCGCGCGTAGTCGGCGAACTGCAGGCGCGGCGCCGGCAGCGGCGACGGCCGCCCGGCGACGAACGCGGTGTACAGCGCCGCGAGCTCGCGCAGCAGCACCGCCATCGACCAGCCGTCGTGCACGAAGTGGTGCTCCGCCCACAGCAGCGTGTGCGCGACCGGGCCGCGCCGGGCCAGCGCGCAGCGGAACAGCGGCGCGGTCGCGACGTCGAACGGCTCGCCGACCAGCTGGGCGAGCCGGTCGTCGATCGCGGCGTGTTGCGCGGCGGGCGGCAGCGCGGCGAGATCGAGCACGGGCAGCGCGACGGCGATGGCCGGGTGGACCCGCTGGCACGGCGCGCCATCGACGACCGGGAAGCTGGTCCGCAGGCTGTCGTGCCGGGCGACCAGCTCGCCGAGCGCGCGCTCGAGCGCCGCGGCGTCCAGCGCGCCGGTGAACACGATCGAGAACGACGTGTTGTAGGCGACGTTGCCGGGCTGGAGCTGATCGAGGAACCACACCCGCTCCTGCGAGAACGACAGCGGCGCGGGCTGGTCGCGGTCGCTCGGCGCAGGCGCGTCGTCGGTATCGCCGGCGTCGGCCGCCGGCCGCCGGGCGCAGCGCTCGATGAGCGCGGCCTGGCTCGTCACCGTCGGCGCGCGCAGCAGATCGCTCAGCGACAGCTCGACCGCGAGCTCGCGGCGGATCCGGGCGACGAGCTGGGTCGCGACCAGCGAGTTGCCGCCGAGCGCGAAGAACTCGTCGTGCGCCCCGACCGGCGCCACGTCGAGGAGCTGCGACCACAGCGCGGCCAGCCGCGCGGGTAGCCCGTCGGCCGGCGGCGCGTAGTCGACCGCGAGCTCGGGGCGCGCGAGCGGCGTGGCGGGCAACGCCCGGCGGTCGATCTTGCCCGCCGCGGTCACCGGCAGCGCGGCGAGCTCGACGAACGCCGACGGCACCATGTGCGCCGGCAGGCGATCGCCGACGAAGCTCGGCAGCGCCGCGTCGCGCAGCGCGCGGCCGGGCTCCAGCGTCACGAACGCGACCAGCGCGCCCTCGCCGGCGCGGACGTCGACCGCGCAGCCGCGGACCCACGGGTGCGCCGCGACGATCGCCTCGACCTCCTCGAGCTCGATGCGGAACCCGCGCACCTTGACCTGGTGATCGGCGCGCCCGCGGAACCGCAGCACACCGTCGGCGCCGCGGGTCGCGCGATCGCCGGTGCGGTACATCCGCGCGCCGGCGCGCCCGGCGAACGGGTCCGGCACGAACCGCGCCGCGGTCAGCCCCGGGCAGCGCAGGTAGCCGCGGGCCACGCCCGGGCCGGCCAGGACCAGCTCGCCGTCGTCGCCGGGCGCGACCGGCGCGAGCTCGTCGTCGAGCACGTGCGCGGTCATCCCGGGGACCGGCGCGCCGATCGGCACCGCGCCTGCCTCGTCGCGGCCGCGCGCGAGCTCGAACCACGTCGCCGACACCGTGGTCTCCGTCGGGCCGTACGCGTTGACCAGCCGCGCGTGGCCGTGGTCGTGGCTCCAGTGGTTCCACGCCTCGCGCCGCGCCTGCTCGCCGCCGACCATCACCAGGCGGAGCGACGCCGGCAGCGCCAACCCCGCGGCGAGCTCGCCGGTGAGCTCGTGCCAGTACGCGGTCGGCAGGCTGACCACGGTGATCCGGTGGGCCGCGAGCGCGGCCAGAAACCGCGGGATCGACTCGAGCATCGCGGCGGTCCGCAGCACCAGCGTCCCGCCGCAGGTCAGCACCGGAAAGATCTCCTCGACGCTGACGTCGAAGGTCGGCGGCGCGAACTGCAGCACGCGATCGCCCGGCCCCAGCTGGGTCATCGCGACGTACGCGCGCACGTAGTGCTCCAGCGCGCCGTGGCCGACCACGACGCCCTTGGGCCGCCCGGTCGAGCCCGAGGTGTAGATGCAGTAGGCCGCGCGGTCGGGGTGGACCGCGGCGGTCGTGCGCGGACCGGTGCCATCGCGCGCCGCGCCGCCGGCGTAGAGCTCCGCGCAGCGCGACGCGGTCAGCATCACCGGGGCGCCCAGATCGTCCAGCACGGAGGCGATCCAGCGCGCGGGGGCCTCCGGATCGAGCGGCACGTGGTACCCGCCGGCCTTGAGGACGCCGAGGATGGCGACCACCAGCTCGAGCGAGCGGTCCAGCGCGAGCGCCACTGGCACCTCCGGTCCAACCCCGAGCGCACGCAGCCGCGCCGCGAGCCGATCGGCGCGGCGATCGAGCTCGGCGTAGCTCAGCCGCGCGCCGTCGTGCTCCACCGCGATCCGGTCCGGGCCAGCCGCGACGCACGCGGCGAACCGCTCGAGCACACCGCCGGTCACGACCGCGCCTCCAGGGGTACCTTCCATGCGCTGCTGAACGCGAAGCCGACCGGGATCGCGAACATCAGCGCGCCGATGCCCAGATAGGCGAGCACGACGTCGCCGGTCAGATCGACGAACACGCCGCCGACCAGCGCGCCGGCCGGCACGGTCGACCACGCCAGCACGCTCGCGATCGTCATGACGCGGCCGAGCATCGCGTCGGGCACGATGTCCTGGCGCAGGCTGCTCGCCGCCACGTTGAACATGATCCCGGTGCCGCCGCAAAGCGCCCACAGGACCAGCGCCACCGGATAGCTCGGGTTGAGCGCGAACACCGCGATCAGCGCGCCGTTGACCGCCAGCGCCCCGAGCGCGACCGCGGCGAACGACAGCCGCCGGCGCAGCGGCGCGACCACCAGCGCGAGCACGCCCATGCCCAGGCTCTCGGCGGCGTAGAGCCACGCGATCTCGGTGCTCGACGCGTGGAGCTGCCGGGTGGCGAACAGCACGAGCTGCGCGTTGGCGGTGACCGCGAGGAAGTTGACCAGCGCCATCATGATCGCGATGTTGCGCAGCACCGGCTGGCCGAGCACGTAGCGCAGCCCGGCGCGAACGTCGTCGAGCACGCTGGTCGACGGTGGCCCGGGCGGCGCCGCGTTGAACCGGGCCCGGATCGCCCCGATCGTCCACGCCGAGACCAGGAACGTGACCGCGTCGAGCAGGATCACGACCGGCGCGGACACCAGGTTGACCAGCACGCCGGCGAGCAGCGGGCCAATCACCGCGGCGATCGAGTAGCTCGACTGGACGCGGCCGTTGAGCGCGGTGAGATCGCTGCCGCTCGCCAGGCTGGGCATCGCGGCGAACTCGCAGGCCTCGAACGCGATCGTCAGGGTCGAGCTGGCGAACGCGACCGCGTAGATCCACCACGGCGACAAGAGGCCGAGCGCCGCGGCCAGCGGGATCGTCGCCACGACCGCCGCGCGGCCGAGGTCGGTCGCGACCATGAGGCGCTTGCGATCGCTGCGATCGACCCAGGCGCCGAGCACGAGCCCGAACACGAGGTACGGCAGCATCGACGCCGCGGTCGCGATCCCGAGGTCGAGCGCCGATCCGGTCTGGAAGAACACCAGCAGCGGGAGCGCGAACGCGGTGAACGAGCTGCCGAGCCGCGACAGCGCCTGGCCGCCCAGGAACAGCCAGAAGTCCGCGGCCGATGCTGGACGAGCGTGGGCGTCAGCGAGCGTCAAGCAGGATCTCCTTGCGACCACATAGCTGTTCTGCCTCCCTGCCTCGCGCGCGATATTCTGCCACCAGCCGCTGCGGGTCGCGGACGCGCGGGCTTGCGGGGTCCGGCGGGATCACCATCACGTGATGCAGCCATGGCTCGGCGCCCATGGCGTAGACATAGAACCGCCCGGGCGCCAGCGCCTCGAGCATCGCCATCGCCTCACCGTGGTTGGAGCCCGACACGGTGCGGCTGCGATCGAGCTCGCGGCCGAGCGGGCGGGCGAGCAGCTTGCCGTAGGCCCAGCTCAGCGGTGCGCCGTCGCACTCCATGCCCAGGAACAGGAGATCGACGTCGCCGAGCAGCCGGCGGACGTGGTGATACATCCGCGGCTCGACGTTGGCGGAGTCGGCCGCGAGCATGACCGAGCGGCCGGCGAGCTCGATCCGCCACGCGCACTTGCCCTGGATGTCGAGATCGCAGTGCTCGCCGAGGAACGGGATCGCGACGATCCGGCCGCCGAGGACCTCGACGGCCTCGAGGTCGCCAACCTCGGAGACCCGCGGGAACCCGACGGCCTCGAGCACGAGCCGCAGCGACGGATCCTGCAGGCTGCGGCCCGACGCGCGCGGCACCAGCACGCGGCCGATCCTGTGGCGCAGCCGGAGCAGGGTCTCGAGCTCGAGGTGGTCGTTGTGGGCGTGCGTGATCAGCACGACATCGATCCGCGCGGGTAGATCGCGGTAGGTGTAGCGCGGCACGTCGGACGGCAGCTCGTAGCCGAGGAACGGATCGACCAGGATCGCGACGTCGCGGGTCTCGACCAGCACGCAGGCGTGGCCGAAATAGCGCACGCGGACGCCGGCCTCGGGACGCGCGCTGCGGGCCACCGGCGGCTCGGTCGTGGTCAGCGCATCGAGCGCGGCACGCCGGTCGTCGCCGACGCCGAGCCGCTCGGCGAGCTCGCCGGCGGGCATCGGCCGCGACGCGGCGCCGAGCACGGCGTCGACCGACGGATCGTCGAACGCCAGCGGCGCGGTGATCCGGTGCGGCTCGTCGAACACCGGCGTGGTCCACACGAACGGCCGGCGATCGCCGGTCAGGCGCGACAGCGACAGCGCCTGCAGCGAGCGATCGTAGAACCGGCTGCGGTACATGAGCCCCTCGAGGAACCGGATCGACGGTCGGTGAGCGAGGTCGTAGACCAGCTCGACGTGGCCGCGCAGCGCGTCGGGGACGCGGGCGTAGAGCGGCCGGAGCGAGCCGCCGACCGCCTCGGCGCGGAGCAGCTCATCGAGCGCCTTGACGCCGGCCGCGAGCTCGAGCTGCGGGGCGCAGCGTGCCAGCATGTCGCGGCGCAGCGCCTCGGCGTCCTGCGAGCGGTCGGTCGGATGGTCGACCCATGGCCCGCCGACCAGCGCCGGATCCCGCCGCGCCTTGAGGTGCTGGGCCGGGAACCGGACGTAGCTCGCGAGCAGATCGAGCTGGCCCTTGAGCACCATCGCCAGCAGGTGGGGCGCCACCATCATCTCGTAGGCGGCCCACCGGCAGATCAGCGGCTCGGCGGCGACATCGGGGCGCAGGTAGACCTGGGGGGAGGACATCGGGATTGCCTAGGGATCGAGCGTGGGATCCAGCGTGGGACCGAGCGTGGGATCGAGGAAGCCGAGCTTGTCGGTGAACGCGCCGTAGAACCGGTCGAACGACAGCGCGCCGCCCTCGCCCCACGCGGTGCCCTGACCGTGGGCGAGCCGCGCCAGCCGGTGGCGGTGGTAGAACCGCAGCAGCTGGCTGAACGCAGCGCGCTGCGAGGCCCCGAGCGGCCGACCGCGCAGCGCGGGATCTGCGACCAGCGCGTCGTGCACCGCCGGCAGGTCGTACCAGGGGCAGCGCATGAACGCGTGGTGCGCGCTGTGGTAGCCGAAGTTCAGGATCAGGAGGTTCAGCGACCGGAAGCGGTGGGCGAGCGGCAGCGAGAACGTCTGCGCCTGCTCGAGGTAGCGGTCGCGCCGGCCGGCCGCCGCGGGCAGCGCGCGCACTTCCGGATAGGCGTGCTGGAATGCGTCGACGAACCGCGCGACCTGGATGTAGAGGACGTACGCGACCAGGTAGCCCAGCGCCGCCTGCGGTGCGAGCGCGGCGAGCGCCGCGAACGCCGCGCCGCGGATCGCGAGGATCGCGAGCGCACGCAGCCGTGCCGCGCCTCCCCGGCGCAGCGCCGCGCGCAGGCCGTGCGCGCGGATCACGAAGTGCAGGATCGGGACGTGGATCGCCTCGAGCCCGAGGACGAGGCGGCCGGCGAGCCGGTGCCGGCTGCGCGCCACGAGCTCGGCCACGGCGAAGCCTTCGAAGTCGCAGAGCTTGTGATGGTGCTGCAGATGCATGTGGGCGATGTCGCCGAACCCGATGTAGATCCGCGCGTTGATCCAGCCGAGCACGGCGCCGAGCGCGGCGTTGCCGCGGCGGGAGCGAGCGATCAGCGTGTGCACGCACTCGTGCTCGAGATAGAGCGCCGCGACCATCGCGTGGCCGAGCAGCGCGACGCCGGCGATCCAGCGCCAGCCGGGCGGCCCGAGCAGCAGCGCGAAGCCGGTCGGGTAGCTCGCGAGCGTGTAGGCGATGGCGAGGACATTGGGCAGCGCGCGCCGCGGGTGATGGAACCGCGCCTCGAACGACGCCACGGCGGGGCGCGACGCGCGGCGATCGAGCCAGCCGCCCGGGCGCGCCGCGATCGCGGTGACCACGGCGAGCGCGCCGCAGGCGCCGGCGGCGACCGTCACCGGCGTCATCGGCGTCATCGGTCCCCCGCGGTCACGCGCCAGGGGTAGCGCGCGCCGCCGAACGGGTACGTCGGCAGCGGGATCCGCCGGCGGGACTCGCCGCGGTACAGGCCCGCCGGATCGATCGCGACGCCGAGCCGCCACAGCCGGGCCGCGGCGTCGAGCATCGCCCGCGCGGCGCCGTGCTCGGCGGCCCCCGCGAGCGCGGCGATCCAGCCGGCCGACGCGGCACCCGCGGCGCCGGGGCCGAGCTCGAGGACGACCGCGCCCTCGGGGATGGCGCCGATCGCGCCCGCGCCGCCGGCCCCGGACAGCGCGTCGAGGAGCGGCGACGCGCCGGTGAGGACCGCGGCGGCGCGGGCGCCGATCCCGATGCCGTGCACGCCGGCCGGCTCGACGCCCCATGCCTGCCAGGTCCGCGCGACCGCGAGCTGGAGCGCGAACACCGCGCCCGCGTCGGATAGCGCGCCGCCGGCGGCGCGCACGCAGTCGTCGTACGCATCGCGGAGCGCGGGCTCGGCGCCGAGCGCGCGGGCGAGCGCGGCGAGGCGCGCGTCCCCGTCGGGGCACACCAGCACCACGCGCGGCGGGCGATCGGCGTCGACCTCGGCGTCGTCGTCGAGGTCCCCGGCGAGCGCGGCGCGAGCGCGCGCCGGCCGGTGTGCAGCGTGAACGCGACGTCGGCCGGATCGTCGTCGGGGTGGTCGAGCAGGTGGGCGCGGAGCTGGGCGCGGATCGCCGCCAGCGCCGCGCGGGTGTGCGCGCACAGGACCAGCAGCCCGGCGTCGCGGCCGGGCGCGCGCGCCGGCGGCGGCGATGCGTCCTCGAGCACGAGGTAGGCGTTGCACATCCCGTTGCCGAACACGCCGACGCCGGCCCGGCGCCGCGCGTCGCCGTCCGACGGCCAGGGCGCGAGCTCGGCGGTCAGCCGGAACGGCGTGGCCTCGAGCCGGACCAGCGGGTTGGGCCGGCGGACGAACAGGTTCGGCGGCCGCTCGCCCGCGCGCAGCATCGCGAGCACCTTCGTGAGCATCGCCATCCCGGTCGCGGGTCCGGCGTGGCCGAGGTTGGGCTTGACCGATCCGATCGTGCAGAACCCGCGGTCGGCGGTGGCCTTGCGGAACGCCTCGGTCAGGACCCGGATCTCCACCGTCTCCTCGTGGAGCAGCCCGTTGCCGTGGAGCTCGACGTGGCCCAGCGAGCGCGGATCGACCTCCGCGATCGCCATCGCCTCGGTGACCAGCGCGACCTGGCCGGCGATCCCGATGCGCGCGCCGCCGGTGTGGTTGAGCGCCGAGCCGCGGATCACCCCGTGGATGGTGTCGCCGTCGCGCTCCGCGTCGCGCAGCCGCCGCAGCACGAGCACCCCGACGCCGTCACCGGGGACCGCGCCCTGGGCGTCGGCGTCGAACGAGCGGCAGTGACCATCGGGCGAGAGCTCGCCGCCGGGCAGGTAGCCCCAGCGGTGAGGCGCGGACAGCGAGGCGCCGCCGGCCAGCGCGATCCCGCACTCGCCCGCGAGCAGCGCCTGACACGCGACGTGGGTCGCGACCAGCGACGCCGAGCACACGCCCTCGATCGTGAGGCTCGGCCCGGTGAGCCCCAGCCGCTCCGAGGTCAGCGCCGCGAGATCGCGGCCGAACACCTGGCCGCGCTCGGCGTCCCCCACCCGGGGCAGGTTGTCGAGCAAGAACCCGCTCGAGGTCGCGGTCGCGAACACGCCGATCGGCGCCGCGGCGCGCGCCGGGTCGTGGCCGGCGTGCTCGAGCGCCGCCCACGCACACTCCAGGAAGATCCGCTTCTCGGGGTGGGTCAGCTCGGCCTCGCGATCGGACAGCCCGAACAGCGCGGCGTCGAACCGATCGGCGTCGTCGATCACGCCGGCGGCGGGAACGAAGTCCGGCGATGCCAGCTCGACCTCCGGCGCGCCCCGCGCGCGCAGCTCGTCGCGCGAGAACCAGGAGATCGACGCGACGCCGGCGCGCAGGTTGCGCCACAGCTGCTCGGGCGTGCGCGCCCCGGGCACCCGCAGCGCGACGCCGATCACGGCGATCGGCTCGAGCTCAGTCCCGGCCATGGCCATCCTCGTCGTGCCCGCGCCGCCGCCGGCTGCGCATCGCGTCGCGCCGGGCGACCGCCCCGGCGGGCTCCACCGCGGCCGGCGGCGCGGCGGCCTCCGCCAGCAGCGCGGCCATCGCGCGCAGCGACGGCGCAGCGATCAGCGCGACGATCGAGACGTCGCGCCCGAACGCCTCGAGCATGGCGGCCTGCAGGCCGAGCAGCAGCAGCGAGTGGCCGCCGAGATCGAAGAAGTCGTCGTCTCGGGCGACCTGGTCACAGCCGAGCTGGTCGCGCCACAGCGCGGCGAGGCGCTGCTCGGCATCGCTGAGCGGCGCGCTCGGCCCCGACGCGAAGCCGACCGGGTGCTGGGGCAGCGCGCGGACGTCGAGCTTGCCGCTGGGCAGCGTGGGCAGCGCGTCGAGCAGGTGGATGCCGGCCGGCACCATGTACGGCGGTAACCGCGCGCGCAGGAGCTCGCGCAGCGCCTCCGGCGTGCAGCCCGGCGCCGCGACGACGTACGCGGCGAGCTGGTCGGCATCGGTCTTGATCGCGCGGGCCTGGCGCACGTCGGGGTGCAGCGCGAGCGTGGCCTCGATGTCGCCGAGCTCGACGCGGAACCCGCGGATCTTGACCTGGCCGTCGCGGCGGCCAAGGAACTCGAGCTCGCCGCCGCCGCGGCGGCGCGCGAGGTCGCCGGTGCGGTACATCCGGCCGCCGGGCCGGTCGGTGAACGGATCGGGCAGGAATGCCTCCGCGGTCAGCGCCGGGCGATCCCAGTAGCCGCGCGCGAGCTTGCCCCCGGCGAAGTAGATCTCGCCGGTGACCCCGATCGGCACCGGGTGGAGCCGGTCGTCGAGCAGGTAGACCCGGAGCCCCGCGATCTCGCGGCCGATCGACACCGGCTTGCCCGCGTCCGCCGGGCCGAAGCTCTTGCACGTGCCGTCGATCGCGATCTCGGTCGCGCCGTACGCGTTGTGCAGGATCGCGCGCGAGCGCCGCAGGAACTCGTCGCGCGTCGCGGGCTGGAGCGCCTCGCCGCCCTGGACTACGTGGCGCAGCGAGCGGCACGCGTCGAACGCCGGCGAGCCGACCAGCGCCTGCAACAGCGGCTGGATCAGCCCGACGCTGATCGTCACCTGCTCGTCGCACAGGAACCGGGCCAGGCCGGCCACGTCGCGGCCGAGCTCGGCGCCGCCGATGGCCAGGCGCGCGCCGCACACCAGCGGGGCGAACACCTCCATGATCGCGACGTCGAACCCGATCGAGCAGATGTGCAGCACCGCGTCGTCGGCGCCGATCGCGAAGAACGCCTCCGACCAGCGCAGCTGCTCGCAGATCGCGCGGTGCGACAGCGCGGCGGCCTTGGGCACGCCGGTCGAGCCCGAGGTGTAGAGCACGTAGGCCAGCTGGTCGGGATCGATCGACGGCGCGGGGTGCGGCGCCGGGGCCGGCGGCGCCGGCTCATCCAGGCACAGCGCGCGCGGCCGCAGCGCCGCCGGCAGCTCGTCGCGCAGCCGCCGGCAGGTGACGATCGTCTGCGCGCGCGCATCGTCGATGACGAAGCTCAGCCGCTCGCTGCGGTACGCCGGATCGAGCGCGACGAACGCGCCGCCGGCCCGCAGGATCGCGAGCATCGCGACGACGCGCTCGGGGCACGGATCGAGGTAGACCGCGACCCGGTCCTCCGCGGCGAGCCCGCGGCCGCGCAGCGCGTCGGCCAGCGCGCCCGAGCGCGCCCACAGCTCGCCGTAGGACAGCGATCCACCGGCGCCACTGGCCGCGATCCTGCCGGGCGCGCGAGCCGCGTGCACGCCGACCAGCGCGTGGAGCAGCTCGCCGGGCCCGGGCGCCGGCGGCGGCGCGACCAGCGCGCGTCGCTCGTCCGGCGCCAGGTAGTCGAGCTCGTCGATCGGGCGATCGGGCGCGGCGAGCGCGGCGGCAAGCAGCTGCTCGAGGTGCCGCATCGCGCGGTCGACGGTCTCGGGCTCGAACAGCGCGACGCTGTACACCACGCTCGCGCCGAGGCCCGCGGCCGACTCGCCCCAGTGGATCCCGAGATCCCAGCCGGGGGTGTGGTTGTCGCCGTCGCCGCCGTCGTCGCCCTCCGGCAGCGCCACGCGCGACACCGCGAGCCCGTCCCACGCCAGCTCGTCGGCCGACGGCGGCGCGAGCGCGAACAGCAGGCGGAACAGCGACTCGCGGCCGGTATCGCGGCTCGCGGCGGTGGCGTGCATCACCCGCTCGAGCGGCACGTCCTGGTGATCGTAGGCGCCGAGCGCGGTGTCGCGCACCCGCTGGACCAGCGCGCGGAAGCTCGGCCGGCCGGACAGATCGGTGCGCAGCGCGACCGTGTTGATGAAGCAGCCGACCATGCGCTCGAGCTCGGGCTGGGTGCGGCCCGCGATCGGCGAGCCGATCACGACGTCGGTCGCGCCGGACGTCCGGTGGACCAGGACCTTGAACGCGGCGAGCAGCACCATGAACAGCGTCGCGCCCTCGCGCCGGGCGAGCTCGGCCGCGGCGTCGCGCAGCGCCGCGGGGACCAGGTAGCTGCGCAGCCGTGCGCGTCCGCCGGGCGCCGCGCCGCGCCGGTGGTCGGTCGGCAGCTCGGCGGGCACCGGCGCCGTGGCCAGCTGCGCGGTCCAGTACGCCAGCCCCTCGGCCATCGCGTGCTCGGCGGCCGGCTCGCGCTGCCACTCGGCGAAGTCGGTGTAGCGGAGCGCCAGCTCGGGCAGCGCGACCGATCGCCCG
>Ga0307515_10007123_pt1 | contig 22209 bp, 1 predicted proteins | sample 17_EM_MG_FD_194513 | JGI IMG/M metagenome (GOLD analysis project Ga0307515, IMG submission 194513) | Populus trichocarpa ectomycorrhiza microbial communities from riparian zone in the Pacific Northwest, United States - 17_EM | ecosystem: Host-associated > Plants > Roots > Unclassified | place...
TTACTAGCAGAAAAGCCCTAAAGGCAATCCTCCTCTTCTTTAAAGAAAATCTGACTAAAAGAGATATAGAAAAGTACCTACACCCCCTATTTTATTAGGCTTTTACTTTCTATAGAAGAAAACCCTAGGAAAAGTCTATATTTAATAGTTTTGGTGTTCCTACCCCTGCCTCGCTTATAGGCTAGGACCACCCTTAAAAGAATTTTCTCTTCGGATAAAGGGGGTAAAAAGGCAAATAAATCCACCCCTAGCTTAGTAGGCAGTAGGAATTGGGTCTTGAGAGTTGGAAAATCGATTGTTTTGATAGTAAGATGGGTATGCGTAAGTTTGGAAGTGCGGCGCTACCTTTTAGTAAGGTTACATATGTGGTAAAAGGTTGAGTTGGTCTCTTAAAGGGATACGTATAATATAACCTAAAGGACCTATATAGGCTAGAACCGCTAAAAAAACTACCAGAAATTACCTAATACCTCTACTATTATACTAAGATATATAGTAGCCGGCAAGGCAGCTATAGGGCCCTTAACTACCTCTAATAGTAAAATATTAACTAACTTAAACTCCTAAGAGGAGCTTGCGGCAGCTAATGCTAAAATTAAGCAACTTTAAGAGCTGCTTAAAACTAGGGACACCCCTATACCTAGCGATAGGTTATTAGATACCTACAAACTTACTATAGTCCTTAAGGCCCTAGTATAATATATAGTATTAGCATCGTCGCGGTCCGTAAAGGTTGTAAACCCCCCGTTACTTATAAATAGAACTAACCCTATATTTAATAATTAGAAGCTTTAACTATAAGATAAGCTTAAAGTTAATATAGACTACTTCCCTACTACTTGAGCTAAAATGGTCTACGTCTTTAGCTGTACCGGTAGGGATGTATAGACGTATTTACGTCCGCGATACGCCCAGGACTTAATAAAACCCTTCCTCTCTAGAGAAGAGATAATTAACTACCTATCTTCTATTTATAAGGACTCCTTTAAGGTATAAAACGCCCGGTTTAATTATAAAAGTCTAAATATAAAAACGAGAGAGACCTTTTTGGTCTTTTAGACCTACTTTTACATCTAGCTAGCTAAGTTTAAATTCCCTATAAAGACCTAATATTAGACTTCTTTAATAAGCTTACCCTAGACCTATAGCGCGCTATACTACTAGTTTTTACTACTATATAGACGCTAAAGGTACTTACAGACTACTGCCTAACTATTAACTAAGGCCTTCGCCTAATTAAGGTATAAGCTAAGCGGTATAAAGCTAGAAGCCCTTTAAACCAGACTTTAAATACTTTAAGAACGGCCTATAGTGCCTTAGCACGATTAGTAACCCCTATATTACTAGCTGTATAGTCTACTATTAATCTAGTAGCTAGTTGTATAGCTAGTCCTACTATAGGCCTAGCGCATACTTAGCATATATATAGCAACCCCTATAAATAGGCCCTTAGTAATTAAGGAGCTTGCTTCCTATATAGCTAAAAAAAAACCACTTTATTAAGGACTATTAAATAAAGGCAAAAGCGGATAAGGTCCTATTAATTTTAGAAAATAGTATAAAGTTAGGAAAAGAGGGACCTTAGAAAAAGACTTGTCTTTAGGATTAAAAGGGATTAATATATTATATATTAATCTAGGTTAGCTAGTTAGTAGAAGAAGCTATACTATCCCTTATACTTTATTCCGTAATAGATATTAAGTTTTAACCTCTACTTTAGCTAACTCTAGAGCAAATACCTTTACCTTAATTAATAAAGTGCGCCATAAAACCGGCTACCCTTTTTAATATGCCTTTAGAAGAACCGCCTAAGCTAATTTCTATTTATGGGTATAACGAATAAGTAGGACTACCTATTACGACTATTTTACGGATTTACCTCTGTATTAATAGATAAAAGTAGTATAATATCCCCTTCCTTATTACGGACCTTAAAGGCTATAATATAATCTTAGGGAAAAAATAGCTATTTTATTTAGGCTAGTAGCTAGATATACTATAAGAGGCTAGTTTAACCGGAACATATAATTATCTAATCGACAGTATTACCGGTAAGTAGAAGGTAAGTCAAAGGTATATTAAAGGTAAGTAAAAGGTAGAATAAGTTTTTACGTATTAAAGGATAATTACTTTTAACCACTTCTATTTAGAGACTAATTGCTAGTTCTTCTCTAGAGGGGAACTAGCTTCCTATATGTTTTTTTCAAAACGCTAGTAAAACCTTTCGCCCCTAACCTATTTAACTATGTCTTCTAGAATATAGATAGGACATAGATAAAACCTCCTACCGTTTCATTAGATATGTACCTTCTGGGGAATTCTATTACAATTACCTCCCCTTTTAGGGTCTTGGTCCTCTAAGACTTCGCCTTTACTAAGCTTTTATAGAGTTCCGGCTAAAACTACTAGGGAAACCCTTAGTGGAAAGGTACTTTATAATATAACTTATTACTAGCTCTTTACTAGCGCGGAACTTCACTTTATCTTTTATTTCTTTGCTCTTCTCCCACCCTAGCTCCTTATAGTGCTTTTGTAATAGGATTTTAATAATAGTAATAAAAATTTGGTGGGATTTACCTCTCTAATTTTGGGAATTTGTTATAAATAGATTTAGAGGTTATCCGGTATAACGCGTTAACTAACTACTATCCCCATTTACCTAAATAGGCTTTAATAATAACGTCTTTTATTTAATTTCTTTCTGTTTATAAGTTATTATCTCTTACTTATCCCTCTATTAATAACACCATTCATCTCGTTCTTAAATAGGCTGTTTTTATTATATCTCGCCTTTCAGCTTCTGTATCTCTAGCCGTACTTCCATTACTACCTTATTATCTTTTCTTAACGCGTCTATAAGCAATAGGATCCCTACCTTATCTCTTATAACAATGCTAACTTCTTAGAGTATTCTCTTATAATAGCTTATGGTCCTTCTACGCGTCCCTAAACCGGCAGTAGTATTATTCCTCTTCCGGTAACGCCTTAGATAGCGTCTATTACTCCTACGGCAGTTTCCCTAAAATACTATTATTATTGCGTCTATACTCTTATATAGGATCCTTCCCACGTTTATAAGATGCCTTACTCCAGCAAAAACAAATCTAAGTGCTCCTATTATTGTAGTAGAAGAAAGACCTACGTCCTAATATTCCCATTCCGTCCTATTCTAGATTTTACTAATTATACTAAATCCCCGCTGTCTATGCGTATAAGACTTATAGGCTCTAACACGCTATCTAAGATTTCCGCCGATATTTTAATAGTAACAGGCCGGGACAGAAGGTGTTTTCCCTCACTTATAGACTTTTTAATTTAATAAGGGTTTTTACTGCTGTAGAGATATAATAATCTCGGATATATAGTATCTAGGAGCGTATATACAAACAGCTCACCCTTATTAATAATAATATTCGTACTCTTACGCGGGCTACTTTAGCCAGGTAAGTTTCTCTAGTAACTTACTTAGGAACTATACTAATTTCTTTAACTAACGTCTCTCTAATCCCTATTTGGACGCCGATTTAGAACTTAGGGATATTAAGGATAGCGATAAAGGTTAAAATAAACGTTCTCCTTGCCAGTCTCTTGCCTGTGCTAGTCCTTCTAGTATCCGTTATTCTAAGAAGAATATTAGTGGAAGTACTAATGCTTCTAAGGATAGAGGAGCTAATAATACCGTTAATAATAACATTAAGATAGAAGAAGAGGCTCCTATTACTACTATTAGTATTTAAGTTATTACCTAGCTCTTTCCTTCTTCTTATAGAATAGCTTTATATAGTGCTTCTTAGGTGCCTCCAGAATGCCCTATTATTAGGAATTAACTTTATACTTTAGGGATGCCTTTGTTCTAAGCTTTAGTAACAATCCATATAAACGTAGTGCACTACTATAATCCCTATATATAATAAACGGGTGGTATTCCTATAGGTGCCTTATAATTCCTTAAAATTTCTAATTTTTTATAGGCTATCCTTTTGCTCCTTTTTGTACTATTAACTTTACTATATATCTTTGATGCTAGGCCAAATACTCTCCTTTTATCCCTAGGGGATCTTTCTAAATCCCTAAGGCCACTTCTTATAGTGCTACTGCTCCTTTTTAAACAGCGTCTTCTTTAAACAGTATCCCTGGTGGTTCTCCTATAGATCCCTATAGGCTTCCTCTTACAGAATTCTAGGATCCCTATTATAATGGCGAAACATTTCCGTTTTTAATACCTATACTTAATCCTATAGTTTTAATTTACGGGCTCTTCCCTGTCGCTTTACCTATAGCATATCCAGAACCATTTTTAAATCTTTACCTTTAGTTCTTAGAAAGGTTTTAATTACGGTATTATATCCTAGCCGAAGGTACTTCTTAGGTTCCCAACTATTATACGCCTAGGAGTATTCTTCCTAATAAACTAAAAATTCGCGCTTTTTTTGGCGCCATCTTTAGTCTAGAATGTCTTTTATATTCCATTCTAGTTTCTTATTAATTTTGCTAAGTAGGGGCGGTTCCGCACTATCTCTTCTTTAATATAGCTTTAGTAAGGAAACATAAAATATAGGATATATTAGATAAGATTTCGGTAATTCTAATTTATAGGCTTAGTTTCCTTTAGTTTTCCTAACTATCTTAAAGGGTCTAAGCTACTAGTAATCTAGCTTCTTCTTAATACGTTTTATTCGGATATTTTTTATAAATAGTAAGACTTCGTCTCCTATCTTAAATTTTTTTGGTATATATTTTTCGTTATAGTACCTTTTTTATACAGCTTGGGCGTCTAGTAAGTGCTTTTTAAGTTCCTCTCTATAAATTCTTATTTACTTAATTCTTTCGGACGCCGCTAGTGCCTCTCTTTTAGGAATAATGTCCTTAACGTTCTAGGGGTTATTTGCTTTTACCCCAAACAATACTTTATAAGGGGTCATTTTTATACTATTGTAGATGCTTATATTATATACGTACTACGCTAAAGCTAATTACAATATCTAATTATCCTGTTAATAATTGATATAGCAGCGGAAGTAGTGTTCTAATAACGCATTTAGACGCTTTATTAGCCCGTTTATTTACAGGTAGAAGGTAGTACTTATCCTTTACCATATTTTCAATAAGAGATAGAATAAAGACTAAAATATACTATTAAATATGGTACCTCTATTAGATATAATTCCCCTTGGCGTACTAAATAAGAGCCACTATTTTAAAAACAGGTCTGCCAGTTCTGCTACTATAATCGTTGTTATAATAGTAAAGTATCCTAAAAACTTTATATACCTATTAACGATTACTAGGATAGTATTAGCAACCTCTTTAGTTCTTATCTTAGTAGGGGGTAAGCCTATAATAAAATCTATTGTTAATTTTAACATAGGTCCCTACGGAATAGGAAGCACTAATAACTCGCTATATAGGCAATACCTGGATATCTATATCCTTTGGCACGTATTATACCTTAATATATAGTCCTTAACCTCTTTAGACATTCCATCCTAAAAGTATTTCCTTTAAACGGCCTTAAGGGTTCTGTTAGCACCGTAGTGACCCCTAAAAGGGTTATTATAAAAAACCTTTAAAATTTCATCTTAAATTACTTAGTCCTTTGGGACATATATAGCACCCTTAAAGCGTAATAGATCCTTTTAGTCTTACTACTATAGCTTCTTAGTAACTCCGGCTAAGTTAGTCTTTACTATATCTTTCTACCTCTCTCTAAAGGCGAAGGCGTCCCTTTATTAAGCTTAAAGAAGAAGATCTAGAAAGGTTTTGTATAGATTACTTGCTTCTATTTCGCCTACCACCATTATAGACTTAAGGCGTAGCATAAGACGTTTTAAACCATTAGTGCTAGCAGATTCTCCTACTATTATATAGTATGCCACGCTGCGGATAGGTATTTTACCTATCCCCTTTAGATCCGAAAACTTACAGCTAATGCGCCGTTGAGTTAAAGGTGCCGCGACACCTCTAGTACATCCCACAAAATTCTCGCTAATTCTAGGGTACGCTAACTTTATAACGTCTGCTTAGTCTATAACCTAGTCTATAACTATATCCTACAGCTCTATAATTATATCGCTTTGCAGCTACATTGCTAGGACTTCTGCCCTACTATAAAATTCTATAGTTTTAGGAAAAGAGTCTTCTTTCTTCCTAAGCAAATTTTGCAATGTGGAGATTATTTCCCCTATACTGTTCTAAATCCTCCCTATCTTACAATCCGGACGTCTTAATAACCTATTAGCAGGATTTGCCTTTCCTAGGCGGTACGTAATCTTAAAATCGTACTATAATAGTACCTCTACCCACCTAGCTTGTTAACCGCTTAACACCTTTATAGTTATAAAGTATTCTAGGTTATTATAGTCTATAAGGACTTTAATAGGGGAATTACTTTCTATATAATAATATCACTAGTGCTTTATTACTGCGACTATTACAAGTAACTCCTAGTCGTGTATTATATAATGCTATTTTATAGGGGTTATTTTCCTTAACTAAAACGCCACAGAATGCCATTCTCCGTCTTTTAATTAAGATATAATTACCCCTAGGGCAAAGCCGGATGCATCCGTTTTAAAGTATATATATAGCTCCTAGCAGAAGTGTATTAGGATAGGCGCCAATATAAACAAATCCTTTAACCGGTTTATTACCTGCTTAGCAGCTTTCCTAAATATAAAGGGTCCTAACTTCTTGCCATTCTTAGATCCTTTTAGTAGATCGGTAATTAGGAGTATTACTTATAAATAGTAAATAATAAACCTTTAGTAGAAGTTCGCTGTGCCTAAGAAAACCTATACTTCTCTAAACGTTATAGGGTATAGCTATTCCCTAATAACATCTACCCGGCTTTTCTCTATTAATACTCCATTAACGCTAATAATAAAGCCTAAAAAATTAATGCTAGTAATATAAAATAAGTATTTTTTTAGGTTTATATAGAGCTTATATTCCCACAGTCTTTTAAGTACTATTTACACGTAGTACGTATATGCTTTGTAGTTATTAGAGTAGACTATAATGTTATTAAAATAGACTATATATATCGTGTCTAATAGGCCTAACAATACCTTATTAATATAGGCCTAAAATATCACCAGTGCGTTAGTAAGCCCAAATGGCATTACTAAGTACTTAAAGTGGCCGTACCGTATTCGGAATACCGTTTTCCACTTATCGCCGGCTTTAATCCGGATTTAATAGTATATATCTTTTAGATCCAGTTTTATAAATATCTTTACGCCTAATAGCCTATTAATAAGCTCCCCTATTAAGGGTAGTAGGTAGCAATTCTTTATAGTAATTCTATTAAGCGCCTGATAGTTAATATAGAGGCAAAGGGTTCCGTCCTTCTTTGGTATAAATATAATTGGTGCCCCTACTAGGCTTATAAAGGGCCAAATCTATCCTTTCTAAAGATTGTCCACTATATACTAATGTAATACAGCCAGTTTGTTTTTTAATAAGTTATATAGTAGTCTAAAAGGAGGTTGCTTATCCCCTATATCTATTTTATACTTAACTAATATAGGGTTAGGTAAGGTCTATATAGCCTTTTTATTAAAAACCTCTTCTAGGTCCATATATTCCTACGGAATCTCTAATTCCTTAACTATATATAGCTAGACATCCAAAAATAAATACCCTATGTCTTTATTCTTAGGGTTAAGAGTGGTATATATGGTATATACCCACCCTTCTTCTCATACATAGCTTAGGAAAGTCTCTTAATCCTTAACTATAATGCGCGATTAAGACTTCCGGTGTTAATATAAGGCTAAAGGCCAATTAATATCTGGATTAACTTAGCGAAGCTATAGGTATCCTAGAATAAGGTTATACCCCTTAATTTCTATAGCGCAGAAGCGTATCTTCTATATATTCTATAGACTGTCACAGTCCTAGCTAGTAATGGGAAACGTCTATTTCCTATAATATAGAATCTAGTAGCCTCTAATACTTTAAATAGTGCGTACCTATAAGCCGCTAAGGTCCAAATCTAATTCTTTTACTAGTAATTAAGAAATAAACCCTATACTTACGCCGCTATCTATAAGGTAGTCTCGCGTTACCTATTTATTATTAACTTAAATAGAGACAAAAATAACTATGCGGTAGTTTACTCCCTCCTTCTCTTACTAGCCTAGTATAAGGGAGTGAAGATCTACTAGGCTGTTTCTTTTCCCAATTAGGCTAACTCTTACTTCTTTTACCGGCAGAAGCGGCTTATATGGCCCTTTTTACCGCAGTTATAATAGGTGCGTGTCTTTTAGTTCCCCTTCTACGGATTAGGTCTCTGCCTATTGTTATTTTAGGGTTAGCCAGCGTTGCTCTAGGGCTGCGAGGCCTGCTCGCGTTATCCTTCCGCAGAGCGGTTAGGTCGGAATCTACCCCTATTATTAAAGCTAGGTTTAGTCCTACGCTCTTTATTATTAGCGTCTCGTTTCTTTTGCTTGCCTAAATGGTCTCTTTTAGCATTCTTAATCCGAGTAGCTTTAGAAATAAGCTTTTTTTAAGAGGTAGGAATTTCGCCCTTCTCCTAAATAGCCTATTAAATCTTAGGTTGTAGCTTGGCAAGTAGCTAGTAAAGTTATATAGTATTATCCTATAGGTCTAAGTAGGGTATATTATCTTCTAGCTCTTCTAAGTAGTTTATAAACTGGACTATACTCTAGCCTTCTCGCTGTTTAGCGTCGTAGTATTGCTAGTTATAATCTATCCCTTAATTAGTAGGGTCTTGGACCTAATTAACCAACTAGGTCTTAAGTTCGCTAAATTTAAGGGGTATAGTAAGTTTCTTCTTATAGCGTGTCTATGAACTCTTAATGGTGCCATATAGAAAGGTAGAAGTAATTAGTGTCTAATTATACTTATTAGAGTAATATTTTAGATCTAGCTAAAACTTAGTTTTATATTAACGGATAAAACGATTGTAGTTCTAGAGACTATCACTATTATACTTATTAGGTTCCTTTATGCGGAATCTAGATTTTTCTGACGTTACAGCGTAGTGTGGCGTTGCCCCTTTAAGTCCGCTTCGTGTCTAAGGTGTTTATACTTCTCCTAACTATCCTTGCAATTGTTCTTAGTAGTTTTAATATACTTATCTTAATTGTATCTCTAACTCTTTTGTTTTTTATAGGGTCTCGCGTAGTAACCGCTTTAATAACTCCCTAGTAGTAATCGTTCCTAAGGGTTTTGTAAAGTTAGATAGACCAGCCGTAGCTTCCTAGTCTACTCTTTCGTAAGTAGAGGGAATGTGCTCCTCTAAGGAGACTCTCTAGGCCTCCTGCGGTGAGGGTGTTGCTTCGTAGGGTATAGGAGTATAGTCCGTTATCATTAATTAATAGCCGTACGTTTCTAACGGATTGTAAGCGATTAGAATTATAAGAGGCCAGCTTAACCAGAATGTATAATTATCTAATTAACAGTATTACTGGTAAGTAGAAGGTAAGTCAAAGGTATATTAAAGGTAAGTAAAAGGTAGAATAAGTTTTTATGTATTAAAGGACAATTGCTTCTAACCACTTCTATTTAAAGACTAATCGCTAATTCTTCTCTAGAGGGGAACTAGCTTCCTATATATTTCTTCTAAAACGCTAGTAAAACCTTTCGCCCCTAACCTGTCTAACTATGTCTTCTGGAATATAGATAGGATATAGATAAAACCTCCTACCGTCTTATTAGATATGTACCTCCTAGGGAATTCCGTTACATATACGGAATAGATATCTTATTTAGCCTAAAACCTTACTCCTAACCTCTTCCTTTATAAAAGAAATTAGTATTATAATAGAGAACCTTATACGGCCCTAAATAAATACTATACGTGGGGACTAGGCCTTTGGGGGGATATATAGCGTAATTGGTAATAAATTTATATACTACGCCGCCCCTAGACTATATATACCCTACTACCTATACTAAAAACCTAAGAAGTTAGTAGTAACTTAGCTAAGCCCCTAATGGGAAACTTAGGTCTTATATAGCCATAAAAGAAAGTAAGGAACATTAGACGCTATACTAAACTTATAGAAAATAGAATGTAAGCTAAGGAAAATTATAAACCCTATATTATAAAATACAGCCTAATAAAGGCCTGTAAGGAAACCTACGGACCTCCTACTAGTTAATATCTAGTATATTAGCGCTATAGAATTCTACTAAAACTTGGTCTAACCTAATACCATTACCTTTACCACTAGCTTATATAAAATTAATTAAATAATTAAGGAAAAGGAAAGTAAACTTAGTAGATAAGAAGGCGAGCTTATAGGCAAGGAGCTAATAGAATAGAAACTACCCTATTAATACTAGAAGTTTAAGGATATATTCTCTAAGGAAGCGTCTAATAGACTCCCGCCTTATTAACTATATAATTATAAGATTAAGATTAAGCTAGATAAGGGAAACACTCTTAGCTTTAGCCCTCTTTACTAGCAATCTACTACTAAATTATAGGCTATAAAGTAGTACCTTATTAATAACCTAAATAAGGGCTTTATTAAGCCTAACTAAGCCCCTTTTAACTTGCCTTTTTTTATACCAAAAAGCTAAATAGAGGACTCTATTTCTGCATTAATTACTATAAGCTAAATAATATAACCCGTAAGGACCGCTATCTACTACCCCTACTTAATAAGATACTAGCCTAAATAAGTAGAGCTAAGGTCTTTATAAAGCTTAATATCCGCTAGGCCTTTTACTAAATTAGGATAAACCCTAGCTCTAAGGATTTAACTATAATTTAGACCTATTACGGAACGTATAAATATAAGGTACTTTTTTTTAGACTAACTAAGGGACCGGCTATATACTTTTCAACTACCTTAACGACTTCTATACGGCCTACCTAGATAATATTATAATCTACTTTAAGAATAAGCTAGAATATAAGGAGTACGTCTATAAAGTCCTTTAATAACTCTATAAAGCTGGCCTCTAGGCTAATATTAAGAGGTTAAAGTTTAGTGTTAAATGTATAAAGTACCTAGAATTTATTACTTGTATAGATAGAATTAAAACCGACCTAAAAAACGGCTATAATTACCTAGTAGGTACCCCTATAGACCGTAAAAGGGGTATAATTATTCCTAGGTTTCTATAACTTCTACTAACGCTTTATTAAGAACTACGGTAAGATTACTAGACCCCTTAACCGCCTTACCTAAAAAGACTAGTCCTTTTACTTTAACGCTATATATAAGTAGGCCTCTAACAAGCTTAAGAAACGGCTAGTCTTGGCTCTACTACTCGCTTACTTTAACCTAAAATGGCCCTTAATACTAGAAACTAATACCTTAAACGGTATTATAGCTGCCGTTTACTCCCAGAAGTAGCTAGACAGAGAATAACACCCTATTACCTACTATTTAAAGACTATAGTAGATACCTAGCTAAACTACCTAATTCACAATAAAGAAATATTGGCTATTATCTCTAGCTTTTAGCACTAGTAAGCATAGCTAGAAGGGACTCCTAAACCTATCTAGGTGGTTTTTAAATTACTAGGCCTTAGAATATTTTATAATAATAAAGGCCCTTACGGCCTAGTAGGCGCAATAGGCGGATATCCTATCTTAGTTTAACTTCTTAATTATATGTAGGCTAGGCGCTATAAACTGTATAGACGCCCTTATAAGGTATAAATAGGACCTAAATAACTAGGTAGCTGTAAAGATCTTATTATAGACCTAAACGCTTTTATAACTATAATATCTTAACCCCTAAATATAGATAGAACTAAGTACGGACTCTATAGGCGCTAAGATATATCCTATTAACTCTACGGAACTTAGCCTTATTAATAAACTACTATAGGTAAACTATACGGCCCCTTCTCTATAGGAGTACTATAAAAAGATAAAGGACGTTACTGGCCTATAGTTTCTTAAAAAAGGACTGCTTAAGCACTGTAAATAGCTAGTAGTAGTAGAGGAATAGAACTTATAGACTTGGCTTATCGCTAGAGTATATACTTAAGTCTCTATAGCCTACCCTAGAAAGAATAAGACCTGTAAAATTATTAGTAAATAATACTACTAGCCTAGAATAGTTATAAATATTAACTGTTATATACAGAACTGTAACAACTATTATAGGTCAATAATTCCATAAGATAAGACCCTAGGACTATTAAACCCTCTCCTAATACTAGAGCGCCCTTAGTAGTATATCTCTATAGACTTTTATAAACTACCTCTAAACCATAACGAGTACAATATAGTTATAATTCTAGTTAACCGCTTTAATAAGCGCCTATTTTAATACTCTATTATAAAAAATATTAATACTAAAGAGGCGGTTTAACTATATATTTACTACGTCTATTAAATTTACGGACTACTAAATACTATAATATCCGATCGCAGGTCGTAGTTTATATTAGCCTTCTAGAATAAGTTTACCTAGATTTTAGGTATTAGGCTAAAGCTTTCTATAGTATGCCGCCCCTAGATAAACAGTTAGACAGAGATTGCAAATTAATACTTAGACTAGAGACTTCGGCCCTTTATTAACTACTTTTAGAATAACTAGGCTAAACTGCTACCCTTAATAGACTACGCCTAAGCAACCTTACCCCATAACTTTATAGGATTTGCCCCTATCTAACTAGAAATAGACTACTTACCCTATATAAGCTTTAACTAGAACAGACTAAAAGCACCCTAAACTATACGCGAAAAACTATCTTATAAGAAAGCCTAAAAACTAATAGAATAGTAGGCAAATAAGTATAAACGCGAGCCTAACTTTACTATAGGCGATATAGTCTAGGTTATAATAAAGAACTAAAAGATAGGACGGCCTAGCTATGAGCTGGACGATTAGATAGTAGGGCCATATAAGGTCCTTAAGAAAATTGGCAACTTATATAAAGTAAAGCTCCCAGATTTAATAAAGGTTTATCCTATTTTCTTACTAGATAAGCTATAAAAGGTTATAGATAACTTATTACCTAAATAAAAGAATAAACCTCCCCTACTAATTTAAATTAATAGCGATAGTAAATGAGGAGTTAAAGAAATTTTAGCCTATAAACTTATAAGAAGAATGCTAAAGTATTATATTAGCTAAAAAGGATATAACCTAAACCCCACCTAGTACCCTATATAGAACCTTATAGGTAGCCCCTATAAGCTTTAAAAGTTTTATAGCCGTTACCCTAATAAACCTAGACTACTAAAATACTTAGATAAATAGATAAAATACTAGTATAATAAAGATAATAAGCTACCGGAAGAGTATAAAGATAAGAACGCCCTATAGATATAATACGGACTATAAAGCCTAAGGGTAGGCTTTTATAGAGGGGGTGTAATATTATAGTACTGGCAAATTGCCATAGATTGCCGTAGATTGCGGTTATATAATGTAAGGATTGTATAAAATATTAAGCGGCGCTACTCTTCTTCTTCTTTTCTTTTTCTAGCTTTAGATCTTCGTTTATATATAATTTAATCGTATAGCTAGAAAGCCTACGCGATATAAAAGGGTTGTAGTAAACTTAAAGGATAAACGTTGTATAGAAAATCGCAATACCAGAATAAACCTAATAGGGGGTAACGTAACTATAATAACTAAAGGGTAACGACTAGAGATAGTAGAAACTTATAGACCTTCTAAAAGATATTAAGGAAGATTTAGAGAAAGGAGAGGACGAATATTTACGCGTAGGGGTAGCGCGTATTACGGTACTGGCAAATTGCTATAGATTGCCGCAGATTGCGGTTACGTGACGCGAAGATTGTATAAAACATTAAGCGGCGCTGCTTTTCTTTTCCTTCCCTTTTTCTAGCTTTAGATCCTCATTTATAGGCAATCCAATTATATAGGCTTGCGCGTCCCTCTTGCTATGCTTATGCCTTAATTAACTAAGTCGCTAATAGCGTAGGTAGCTTAATAAGCAGGCTAAATCGCTTAAGAGCTTTAGATAAAGCATAATACAAACTAAAACGCAGTAGAGGATAGGCTTAGATATATTAAGGACGCTATAAAATTATAAAAAATACTAATAGTATAGGTAGTAAAGCTATTATAGGCCAATATTGCTATAAGCGCCTAACTAGCGACTCTCTAGTATATACCTAGCGTAGTACTAGTTAGAGCTATAGTTAGGGTTAGAATACTAGAAGTAGTAAGAGTAAAACTAGAATACATTTTTATATTAATTAAAGTATATATACTAAGGGCAGCAGCGGTAAGAGTCCTATATAGTGGTAATATAGAGATTACGCTTCCTAACTAGCAGGTAAAGGATTAAATAATTACCTAGAGAGACACCCTTAAGTATAAAATTCTTTATTAAGACTACCTAGTTAAAGTAATAGGAGTACCCCTTAATATATAAGTAAAAAGTAGATAAGGCGCTATAAATATATAACTTATCTAGTGGATTATAAAGGCTATAAAAAAACTAGCCCTAAAAACTACTATAAATAGGATTATATAGCTTAATAAAGAATAAAGAATATATAGGAGAACTACCGGGGTTCTAAAGGGTTAAAATACGTGGCACTTTAATAATTAGCCTATAAGTAAGTAGTTATAAATATATAAATTACGGTAAAGAATATAGGATATAGTAGAAAATAGTATATAAACCTACTAGGTATATCTAAAAGCTACTAGGGAAAGACAAGCCTAGCTATACTAAATTATAGCTATATTATAGGGAAATATATATAAGGAGAAGGAGATAAGCGGGGTAAATAATAATAGGTAGATAGTTATATAATGGAAAAGAGCTAAAGTACCTACCCTAGTAGGAGCAGTATTTACCTAATTAGTAGTAAAACAGAGTATAGGACGTCCGCAAGGTAGTACTAACGCGGCTAAAAACCTATCCTAATAGAGAATCCTAACTATAGCGGCTCTAGATAAAACGTCTATAAGTTACTAGATAAGTTGTAACCAACTACCGGTACTGATACCCTACTAAAACACGACCCTGTCTCGACTGCGTATTACCCTGTTTTAGCTACGCATTGGTATCCCCTTTCATCTCATTTCTTACACCTTCCTCATGTATTTATACCACTTGATTTCCATAGATTTACAATTAAGTCGCTTATTCAATTCCCACACACTGCAAAGCTTACATAAGTTATTAAAGAGTTAATAATAGTATAATATAATTGCGGATACTTAAACTATAAAGTAATACACCCTTTATTTAATAGCCTAGATCTAAAAAAAATACTAGATAATAGCCTTATAGGGGCTAAATTAGTATAATTAACATCTATAACCTAAGAAATAATAGACCCTAAATAACTATATAAGGACTATTATAATATACTATTAATATAGTAGAAGGCGAGGTAATAGTCCTAGGGGACTTTAATATATACTCTATAGTATAGGGAAGATAGTAGGCCATTATAAAAGCATAGGCGATATACCTATTTAATAAACTAGAAACGCGAGGCCTTGCCCTAACTATTATAATTAGTAAACTTGCTTAGAAAAGAGGGACCTAAGAGAGTATAATCGACCTAATATTTATTTAAGAAGTACCTATAAACTAGGTAATAACTATAGATTATATACCTATACGGATAACCCTTAAAGTTTACGCCCTAGCGCAATAAACTCGTTAGAGATACGCTATATAAAAACTTAATTAGGAAAAATTCTCCTAGGAAATTACTAATAGACTAATGATAATACTAAAGGTAACGTTAGAGAATATCTGGAGGACTATAGGTAACTATTTAGAAGAATATTACCTAAAAGCCTAGCCTAGTAAATATGCCTAGTATAAATAGTTGCTAGAGGCGGTATAGCTACTTATAGGTATAAGGAGGATAAGGCGATAGTATAGCATAATAGGCGAGGCCTACTACTATTAGAGCTATAAGGCCCTAAAGAATAGGCTTAAAAAACAATATAGAAGGATATTAGTATTTTATTAGGGTGTTAAGATTTTAGAGGCCTCTTAACAGGATCTTAATTTTCCTAATTATAGCGAGGTTTTCATTTCCAATATTGGCGAGTATTGGCGAGTATTGGCTATATTTATAATATTTGCAGATCTTCTTAGCACTCCTTTTTAAAAAAAAAAACTTTAATATTGTACGGATAAATTATTAAATATTATAGCTTCTAAAGCAGATTTATTACTTTTTATACCTATATTAGACTTCTTTAATATAAAGGAGTTGTTAAACTGCTAGTAAAAAAAGACCTTTAACCTATAGATACTAGTTAGTAGGGATTTACTTTATAAATTCTATCCCTTTATTATACTGCGGAGGACTACGCTATAGGGGCTGCTTTATAGTAGGGGGTAAGCTATAGGCAGAGCCTTATATAGAACTACATGCAGTATATAGGCGTGTATAGGAGGCTTTTATTAAGCTCCGCTTTTAATTAGACTAAGCAATTACTACTTTTTTAAGCCGTTACTAAGAGGCGGTTTAAGGAGTTAGGTAGGTAAAGCTTGCCCTAGATAATAAGATCGTTAACTATTAATTTATTAACGCCGTTGACGAATATTTCCCTATATAGGCTTAAATTTAACGTAATAAGATTTGTAATAGCTATATAATTTTACTACTCTAATTAATCGCTAACCTTATTTATAAGGCTTAGTAGAAAGACTTACTTAAGAGCTTCGCCTTAGTTAATAAACCGCTAGGTAACTTATGTTTAAATAAATAGTTAAATCGAGGACGCGGTAGTGGTTGTAGTTATAGTAATAGCTGTAGTAGAGGCGGAGGAGGATCTAGCCGCTCTAATAACTATAGTGCCTTATTAGGCAATTAAGGTCCTACTAAGGATGCCCTAGACAGGTATGGATAGTGCAAGTAAGGTTATTAAGGTGGTAAGGATTATTACTAGATAAAGCACGCCTACCTAAGGCCTAAATGGTAGAGGCCTAGAGAAAAGCGACCTCCGCGCTTAGGTAACGGAGTAACCTTAATAACTACTAATAAGGCCTTTAAAGGGACATCTAATTGCCCCTTTTAGGCTACTAATTTGGTAACTAAATCAATCTTTACTATATTGTCTATTAGGCCAGCAGTTATAGCTTTAGGAATAAATATTAAGGAGTCCTAAATAGCTAATAGTTGCTTAAATATTTATATAGGAAATAACATTAGGAAGTTTGTGTAGTATAAGAAAATCAAGCCTCTCTAGATCTAGACGGGAGGTGGCTTAATAGAGGCTATTAGTATTAGATTAGTTAAACTTATAGTTGCCTAAACTAACCACTTAGCCTATATAATATAATTAACTTTGTTAAAGATTGGGTAGAGATAGCCTATATCCTATATATTACCGGTCTTAATTTATTTATACTAGTAGACAACCCTATAGAGGTTCCTTTTATAATATCTTTAATTACTACACAATCGCGTCTCTATAAGAAAGGTGTGCTTACTAAAGCTAATATAGAGACTTAGTATAAGAGACTATAACACCTTTCTCCCGCCTAGATATGTCTCCTCGCTAGAAGTATAAAGGGGAATATTAGCTATTAAGGATAAGCTATTTTACTGCAAGGACTGTTATCTTAAAAAGGCCAAGAAGCAAATATTAAGACGCCCTTAACGATGCAGTAATTATATATTTAAAAAGGTGCATATTAATGTAGTTGGGCTATTAAAACATAAGGGCCTCTATAGTAAAAAGTACCAGGTACTATTTACTAATAATTAAATACACTTTAAATAGATCTACTATATATTAAATAGAGGCTCCGCGGCCCTTACTTTGAAGCATTTCGTCTATTTAATTAAGACTTAGATAGGGATAACGGTTGCTTACTTTTAATTAGATAGAGCTGCTAAGTAGTTTAGTAAAGATATAACTGATTTCTTTAAGAACGAAGGCAGAGTTATTAAGGCCTTTACCCTATATACTATATACCAGAATAGAATTATAAAAAAGGCTAACCACCTAGTTAAAGAAATAATTAGAGTAATATTAACTAAGACTTAATTACTACTAAAGCTCTAGCCTAAAGTCGCTAAGGTAGCCGTATACGGGCTTAATATATTGCCTATAATAGTTAATAAGGACTAAGCTCCGCCTACTTAGGTAATAGCTCTCGCCCTAGGTAATACCGATTTTATAATTATATACGCTAATTAAAGGATCTATTGCTATCCCGCCTAGGTATTTTAGGCATTTTACTACCCTATAATTTAGGCGCGTTATTAATTAGAATAGGGGAATTACGCGTTAACGGTATTAAATTTAATAAGAATAAAGACAGTAAGGGTACGGACAAGGTTTTAGGCTTTTGTTTAGCTCGTTAGAAGGGGTTAAGAGGTATAGTATTAGAGGCGGTTAAGGTAATAAAGGTTAGAAGATAATTAATAAAACTTTATAGGGATAGGTATAAGTAAATATAGCTAATAAAATACGTTCTAGTAGTAGACTACGCTAAACCTATTAATTTTAACGTATTTAATTACTGTATTCCTAAGCAATCTAATTAAATTAATACCGCATACCTTATTAAAAGTAGATACCTTAATACTAAAAGTCTATTACAAACCACCCCTCTATAAGGGATCTTTTATCCCTTACTTAAGTATATTGCCTAAGGGCTACTTAGGGATAGCTAGGACCTAGCTAAAGGCTACCTCCTTATAAATGCCTTAAGCTTATAGCCCTTCCCTCCTAATTAGTTTATCTCTATATAAAACTATTACTATACTCTTTACTATATCGTCCTCTTCTATTGACTCTCCTATAACTTATACTTAACTTACTTATTTCCTACCGTATACCTAGGAAATATACCTTATACGCTCTATTAATAAGATTTTATATTAATCAATCATAGGCGCTTAATAAGGATTTATAGTTGCGATTAATTATAGGCGCGCTCGCTTACCTTTAAAGCTTAAACTAAGAAATTAATTACGGATATAGAAATATCTATACTATTCGCTAAGCTGATTAAGGATAGTAATCGTTTTCTTGGTCTAAGGCCCTTTGGCAAGATTTATAAAAACCTTAAATATTGTTTATATAAGACCTTATTAGCTTTAACGAAATTAATCTATCCTTTTTGTTACGGAAGTGGGTATGAGCTGGAATGTAATATACTAAACGGGGTAGTAATTAAAGAAGGCTATATACGCGTAACTATACGTAGTTAATATAAAGATATTTAGATGTAGAAATAGAATAGGTTAGATATAGGTATAAATAGAAGTTATAGGGGAACGTATATAGGTATCTCGGGACGAATATAAGTATAGGTTAAGAATATATAAGTCCCGTAACACTCCTGTAATACCTATTAATATAAAAATTACACAAAATTATAGAGAAAAGCCTACTCTATAAGTGTCACAGTGCTGCAATAAAGTAGACTAAATAACTACGTTGTGGTATAAAGAGGGGAAGAAGGTAGAAAGGGGGTATTGTATATAAATAGTAGGGCTAGCCGCTAAGTCACTAGTGGTGGGCTAGCTAATAGTAGGAAATAGTACAAGACAATATGAAATGGTATGCGTTAGGTTAGTGCCGTAACAGTACTCCTCTCCCCTAGATAGTTTAGTCCCCAAACTAAATAAATAACTTAAAAATAGGCAGTGTACGGGGTTGCCTATTTTTTTATTATAAAGATATTAATTCCGCTTACCGCCCTTAATCAGGCTAATGGCGATTTTTTATACTAGGCATGGAAAATCCTAATTAGTTAGTTTAGTAAGTAAGGTCGGCAGAACTTTATACTGCCACCCAAATCGATCCACGTGGCGTTTTTTAGTAAGAATTTAGCCAATTAGACAACTTTAACCGCCAGTTAAAGTTTTATAACATCTTAACCACTATAAATTTTAATACGGTGGTCGGCCGCGACCTTAGCGTGACTTTTCTTTATCTTATGCCCAGTCTGGGGGTCTTGGCTTCTTAGGGTATTACTTATAAAAGCGCTATATAGCTTATTTATAACCCTTTAGGTCTTCCTCTAGCTGCTAAGTTATATCCTTATAATATTTCTATTTAATCTTATAAGTTAGGTCCTAGGGGTCTTTATTATATATATTAAGGATTTTCTTAAACTCCTATTTGTCTTCTATGTTACCGTCATTATCTCTCTCTGCTACTCGTCCTTATACATTATAGCGCTCTACAGTATTAATATTTGCTTAGCCAGGGATCTCTTTAGCAGCCTAGAGGCGGACCTTAGATGTATAAAAGGATTTATTTACTTAGATATGGTCTAGGAGGTTTACTATAACTACCCCTTAGTATACTACAAGTATAGGGTACAGGCCGTCCTATTTATTATCCTATTTCTTCTTAAGTCTATTTATCTTTATATTTTCTAAGCTAACTATAACTATATCGCCTTCGTAGAATAACACGCTCTTATCCCTACGGGTATTAGCATTGTCTTTATAGCGTTACTATAAAATCTAGGCTAGGGCCTTAAGCTATATTAATATCCGCTTAAAGTGGTTAGCCATAAAGTCTACGCGGAAGAACTCCTTCTTTGCTTATACTAATAGTGTTAGTAGGCGGGAACTAGCAGGCTTAATTCTAAGGCAAGGGTTAAAGCCATAGTTTGCAAAAAACGGGGAGATGCCTATGCTCTCGTTAACTTAGTTATTTGTAGTAAACTTAGTAAGCGATAGGTAGTTAACCTAGTCGTCCTATATAAAGCTAACAAAAGCATAAAGGTATTTATTTATAGCAGCGTTAATAATTTTAGTTTAGCCGTCTGTTTCTAGGTACTAGGCTAAGCTTAGTCATAAAGTTATTTTAAGGCGTTTACTTAGTTGTCGCCAGAAGTTGTTAATAAATTATATACCGTAATTAGAGATAATTATGCTTAGTGTACTATGGAGCTTATATATATTGTTAATAAAGCTATTAACTAGCTCCTCTATTAAGAGTTTTATTACTAAAATAAGGTGTTATATTTTAATTAGGTGGTCTATAATAATAAGGATATATTTATATACCTTACCGTAGCGTTAGTATACCGGCAGTGTTATAATATAGTTAATCGAGATATTAGTCTACGGGTAGGTAGGTAATTTTAGTGGCTTTAGGAAACCAGGTGGGGTAGAATAGGGGGTCTTAGTGCAAAAGTATAGGGTATAGTCTTTAACAAAGGTAGCTATAAACTAGGAGATTTCTAGCTACTAATATATTTAGTTTAAGAGGTTAAAAGTCTTAACCCGGCTAGGGTAATTAGCGGGGCCGCTACTATAAGAGTAATAGGTAACTTCTAGGTAAAGGTCTAGGGTGTTAAGGACGAAGAGACGTTAGCGGAAGTAGATCTGTCTATTAACGATACTATATTCTAACTTATTATAATAGAGTAATTTCCTAATCTTCTTTAGCTAATAGCAAGCTTTCCAATTACATAGGGCCGCTACTATATCTCTTGTGAGTTTATTCTCCTAGTATCCTAGCTAGATTAACTTATCTAGTAACTTTTTAGCTATTTTAGGGTCTAGAGCGGCTATAAACTCCGCGTTATTAAAATTACGGGACTTATATAGTAATTCTTTTAAGATTATAGGGTTAACTTTTTAGGGCGGTATAATAACTTAGGCTTAGTAGCGGAGGCGTTTATTATTGGCGTCCTTAGGCCTTATTCCTGGTAGCTAGCTTAGGGCGTTAGGGAGCGTGGCTTTACTGCTAAGTCTATATATAATTACAAAGTTAAACTATAAAAGGAACTCTGCCTACTAGACTTAGCGCTAATTTAGTTGCTTAGTAGTTATAAACGTCTATAGGTTTTTATAGTTGGTAATAATTTTAAACGGCTCCTTAGTCCCTTATAGCTTAGGACGCCATTTCTTTAAAGCCTTAACAATAGCTAAGAGTTCTTTATTATAGATCTTATAGTTATACTCTAGCGCAGAGTGCTTTACGGAGAAGAATGCAACCGGTTTTAATTTTTTGTTATTATTATATTGGAAAAGGACTCCGCCAGAAGCCTAATTTAATACGTCTATCTCTACTACTATTTTCTTCGTATAGTTATAGTATGCTAGTACTAGTGCTAAAGTAAAGGCTCCCTTAAGGGCCTTAAATGATTTAGCTTATTTTAGTCCCTATAGCCATCTAATATCCTTCTTTAGGAGTTTTATTATAGGTATAGCAATAGCAGAGTAGCCTTAAATAAATCATTAGTAGAAGTTCGCGAAGCCGAGAAATTATTATAGTTCTTTAATTAATATCGGGTCCTTTTATTCCTATAAGGCCTGTACCTTCTTAGGGTCCATA
>Ga0307515_10007124_pt1 | contig 22208 bp, 10 predicted proteins | sample 17_EM_MG_FD_194513 | JGI IMG/M metagenome (GOLD analysis project Ga0307515, IMG submission 194513) | Populus trichocarpa ectomycorrhiza microbial communities from riparian zone in the Pacific Northwest, United States - 17_EM | ecosystem: Host-associated > Plants > Roots > Unclassified | place...
TGTCTTTCTGGCAGTTTTGATCAAGAAATTGAACCGAAACAGATCTTCTTCGCTTTGCTAAATGAATAAGTCTAAATGATGGGGTTAGGTTTTCCGGTTTTTTGCCATAAAACTGGATTTAACCGAACCGGACCGGTTCGGTTTGAACCGGTTTTCGGTCCGGTTAATATTTCACAAAATTAATGTAATTCGGTTCGGTTGGTTTTTTAAATCTAAACCGAACCGAACCGTGAACACCCCTATCCGGGCCAACCCTGTCAACTTGATGACCCATCAATCCGAGGTCTAGCTTAACTCGAGTCAAGTTTATTTTTGTTTTTGAATTATCTAAAGAGTTGACCTGATCAAACCTAGATGAGAAGTTTATTTTTTTATTCAAAACAATATTATTTAGATTTTATTTTAAAAAAAATTATGTTCAAAATAACATATTTCCATTAAAAAAATTCAATGTATTAATTTGTTGATTGATAGGTTGTTATAAGTACAAAATGTATCATTAAAATCATTTAGAAAGATATTTAGTTTTGATTGATACGTTAATTGGTTAGATAATATCATCCCATAAAAAAATATAAATATGATTTAATAAATAAATATTTTTACTTAAAAGATCATAGAACAATTTAATTTCCTAATATAAGTAAATATTATTATAATTATATTTCAATATAATTCTAATTTAAAAAGAATACTGGTTGATGGTGCTACTACTCTAATGTTTTCTACTATACTAGAAAATAAAATTTATTTAATCCTAAAACTTTTTAATGCTACATGGTGTAGAATAAAAGTTTATGTTGGATTATTCGAATAGTGTCATCTCTTCAATTTTGCCAATGTACTAAATGGAGACCAAAAAAAGGAGAAAAATGAAAAAAGTTTCAAACTTGAAAGGGAAAATTGAGACAAAACAAAGTTGTGGAGCTAATTTAGACAAAACATAAACTTTAAGGGTGAAAATTGAATTTGTCCCTTTTGTTAAACCTGTTTGATACTTCGGAATTAACAACATTCCTTGTCTGTAGCCAGCAACCTTTTCACCGACAACAACATCTCTACACGTGGCATATCTAAGTATATTCTCTCAAAACCCTCTCTGTCTCTCTCTGTCTCTCTAAAACCCATCTATTCAAAGCGCTCTCTCTCTCTCTCTCTCTCAAAAAAAAAAAAAAAAAAAGCGCTCTCTCTCTCTTCCTCTCCCACAGTGCACCCTCTATTGTGGATCACTAAAAGGGTAAGCTTGAAAAATAACGCCTTTTTTTTTTAACAATCATACAGTATAGTTTCATTTGTACTGTGTTTTTTAGCTTTAGTTAATGAAAAAATATCCATTTTTTAATAATTTAATAAGGAAAGTTTCAACCTTTATTGCTTGGAATAGAAAAGATTGGATCTTGTTGGGTTGTTTACTTGATTTTGATTATAAAGTTACCTTTTTTTTTGTATATTTGCAGCTTTAGGAATACTGGGTTTTTGAGTAATATTAGAGATTAAGCTTGTAGGGTGGTTTTGGATGATTAGTACTCATTCTAATATGGATTGGATTGGTGGGGTTTTTGGTGGGTTTTGAGGTTTCTATGGCGACCCTTTTGTTTGCTTGGTGAGAAAATGAGGGAAAATGGGAGAAAGTGGGATTTTTTGGGGGGTTTTGTTTTCTTTGGCTGCTAAGTTTCTGATAATGGAAACTTGGTTTAGATGATCCCCGTAGTTATTAGTGGAGTGATTGCTTTCATGAGCATTGGAGTATATGAAATTTGAAATTTTGGTTCATTAGGATTTTGGAATTCAGGAATTAAGTGTGTTGCCATGGATAATTCGGGTTTGGGAGGTCGTTTTTTGTCAGGTCCAAATAGTGGTTTGTTAGACCTTGAGTCCCCGATTCATAGACACCAACAATCCCAGTTAGGTCATCCCTCCTTAGCGCACCAACATCAGGTGAACTTAGTGGGTTGTTTTGATAATGATCACCAACCAATTGGGTTATCGGAAGTGAAAGGTACACCATCAAAAGTATATTCAGCGAATTTTGGTAAAGGAAAAGCTGTTAGTCCTTTTAATTGTGCAAGCAGTGGCAATGCGAGCGAAGATGATGACCAGAGTTTTATGGAAGATGGGAATGGTGAGAATTCTACTGGTGTTAAGGGAAAAAAGGGATCTCCATGGCAGCGAATGAAATGGACAGATAATGTCGTTAGGCTTCTTATTGCAGTGGTTGCTTGTGTGGGTGATGATGGTACACTTAATGCTGTTGAGGGGCTTAAGAGAAAATCTGGGCTTTTGCAGAAGAAAGGTAAATGGAAAATGGTGTCGAAGCTAATGATTAGCAAGGGCTGTCATGTTTCGCCACAACAGTGTGAGGATAAGTTCAATGATCTGAATAAGAGGTACAAGAGGCTGAACGAGATTCTTGGGAGGGGAACTACTTGTAGAGTGGTGGAGAACCCTGTTCTTATGGATTCAATGCCTCATCTTTCAGCCAAGGCAAAGGATGATGTCAGAAAGATATTGGGCTCAAAACATTTGTTTTATAAGGAAATGTGTGCTTACCATAATGGGCAAAGAATACCCAATTGCCAGGATCTTGATCTACAAGGTTGTTCATTACCCCTTGAGAGGAGCTCGAAAGATAATAATGGGTCAGGGGAGGATGAAGCCGAGGGAAATGGTGACAGTGATGATGGTGATGATGATGATGATGAATCAGATAATGAAGAAAATAATAATGCTGATGAGGACGGGGAGAGGGTAGGCCAGTTGTGTGAGGGGCGAGTGAATGATGAGCATGCCCATCTTTGGTCTCAATCAGGTGGGCGAAATGGTTTTGATGTTGAAATGGCAGCGATTTTTCAAGACCCTGCAGTGTCACCATGGGAGAGAAAGGAGTGGATTAAGAAGCAGAGGTTGCAACTCCTAGAGCAAAGGGTAAGCATCCAGGCACAAACTTTTGAACTTGAGAAACAACGGTTCAAGTGGTTGAGATACTGCAGCAAGAAAGACAAGGAGTTCGAGAGGTTGAGGCTGGAGAATGAGTGGAGGAAACTGGAGAATGAGCAGAGTGCTTTGCAACTGAGGCAGAAGCAACTGGAAATGGATTTTAGGAGTTCGGAACCATCATTCGACCCTGCTTGCCTTGGTATTGACGGAGTGCAAGGAAGAGATCCAATTGATCTGAGCAGGCCTCAATAGCTTCTTTACAGATGGATTGACAGTTCACTCCTGGTATCTTGTATGACTTTCACGCAATATCTATAGCATTATGTACATGATACCTAACATCATGTACCGCATATATTGCCTTAGATTAACCTTAGGAATGTTCGATATGACTTGTAAAACGTGCAGAAGCTTTTAACTGCTCGTCATCTTTTAATGCATTCCTTTTACGACTTAATGGTTGTTCATATGACTTGTAAAATGTTTAATTTGCTAGTAATAACTACATGAACAGAAGCTACAATCCTACTCTCGAACAGAATGGTACCATACCCCTCCCCCCTTTCCATGCTCGCGTGTGATATTTTCTTGCTTGAAACTTTTTTGATTTTTTCTTTTTGGTCTACCAAATCGATAAGCTTCAAGCATTCCCATTTACAGTTAATGAAACGCCCATCTATCTTCTTTTCTTTAGTGTTCTATCCTTCACTAGTTTGCACTGGCCATTTCACATCAATACAAGTTTTAAGCTGCTTAAGTTGTACTTTTCCTGCCAAATAGTGATCTGTAAGACAGTAAGAACCTTCATTGTGCACATTATGCTGGTCTTCTCCGAAATACTTCTTCATCTAGGAATTCCATTCATTGTTCGTGTGAGGTATTCTTCAGGCTTCTCCACTTTGTTTTGGTTGAGTTGAATGCTCTAACATCCTATAAACATATTTTAGCCAGCATTCACTGTGCTGCTACTAGAGTGTTTTGTTATGGTGGTTGCCCCTTGTGTTTGACTAATTCATGATTCTCCACGTTGATTTTTGTCTTATATGTTGTGCTCTTGTTGCAATGTGCTTTTCATGCTTGAGATTTTCATTTGGAGGCGCAGGTCTAAATCGCAGGTGGGGTGGATACTTGGACAAGTATCAGGAGATGGCAATCTCACATTGTACCTCTTTAACACTACAGATAGTATCTGGTTATCATTCTGCGATAGAAGAGACAGGGACTAGGACAAAGAAGACATGTTTTCTTGTTCTTCATGTTTTAATATGATAGAAATTTACTCCAAAATTGTTCTAGAAATAGATTTGTTTTTATCTGTTTCTTCTGTCTGCAATACTAATCAAATATAAAGGTGCCAAATTTTCAAGGCAAATTCTTTCACAATCTCTTAAGAATTCTTCAGTCCACTAAACTCAGCGGATTATGTTGAAAGATATTTATCTTCTCATATTTTATAGCCAGCCCAAAAGAATTGGAAATTTTTTCCAATTGTTCACACATGTTGAATTCTTGGTTGCAGCCAGTACACTCAGTTTATGCAAAAATAAATATACTTTTTTTTCCTCTTCTAAATCTAAAACATAAATGAAATAATTTTTTACCTATTTATATATATATATATATACAGAAAAAATATGATAGTAGAAATTTATTTATCCAAATTTATTTTACCTTTATTTTGAACCAAATTTATTCCTATTACAAGAGCAGAAGAGTCAACAAATTATAATCAAAATAACAACAAATACAATAAAAAATGATAATGATGGTAAAAGATTTTTCATCCCAGCAACAAAAATGTTTCTCTTCTAGAAGTTGAAAATTCTTGAAATGAAGAGGCAGACAGTGGTAGAACAGCGGCCACCAATTTGTCAAGAAAGTAAGCTACATATGCAAGAATCCATCCACCTTGTTCAAGTAAAGAAATTTCCTAGAGCTAATAAATAAAAAATCAGAGACAATTTCCATGTTTTCTTCATTTCCAAAATGAGACCTTTCCTTTCAAACATGCATCTCTCTTCACCTACCAAGGTTTTCATTGCCGTTGGATACAAAGTTTTTCATGATCATATCATATTAAATTTATTTGGCATTCCAGTCTAACCTAGCTTTTAAATTTTTTAAAATTTTTTAGTATCACAATAAATTTTATAAGTGTTATTGAATTTTTTTGATATATTGATGTTAAAAATTAACTTTAAAAAATAAAAAAAATTATTTTGATGTATTTTTAAATGAAAAATACTTTGAAAAATAATTTTTACCTTACTTTCAAACATGACCTTAGTCAACCACCAAACCATAGTAAAAACTCTTATCATGACCTGGCTTGACAGGTCCATCTAGTGACCTGCTGACCTAGAATTTAGTTTAGACCAGCTTTGATTTTGAACCATTTAAATATTAATCAAATCAAACCCAAGTAACCGAACTGATCAATTACAACTCGGTTGAATCGATCAAATTTGAACTCAAGGAATTTATTAAAAACTTTGTAAAAAAAAAAAAATTATCATTTTAAAATTAACTAATGTTGATTTGATGAATGAAAAATTGACCCAACAACTCCAAAAGAATCAGAAATCTCATTAACATAATTGATTTTTGTCTAAACTCTCACCTTTTTTTTTTTTTTATAAGAGATTAAATTGTCAAATGCTACATTTGAGGTCAAGGAAAACGTTTGATTTGACACGCCGCATGACTCGTTCACTTGTGATTTTCATGTATTTTTGAGTTATAGTTCATTGTCTTTTGTTCCTTGTTTTTTGGACTTGTCTATATTTTCTTTGTCTAGCATTAACATCTTCATGTTTATATAAAACCCACTTCACTTCTCTCTTAGATCTCTCCCTCCCTCCCTCCCTTTGCTGGTTCTTGGCATCTTTGTTAGATCTGTTGCCCAGTTTTTTCTTTTTCTCATAGATTTTTAAACTAACAGGTTTGTTTTTTATATCAATATTTCTCTTTTCTTTATTGGTTTCATTGGATCTTAAAGTTTTGATTTTTGTTTTGTTTTTAATCTATAGTGAGGCGAGTTGTTGATATGATATACGAACTGGGTTGTTTTTTTTGGCATGTGATTATTGTTTTATGTCATTTTGATCAGAATATTGCTATTTGTTCTGAAATATTTGTCCCTAATGAGATAATCCTAACCACCAGTTGGTAAGTTGAGTGTCCATCTCATCAATGATTGATGTGATTCGGGAAATTGATTTAGTAAATTCATTTTGGACAGAGTAGAAAGATTATGTTTGATTAGTGTTGATAAGACAGATTTGTTTTTTCCTTAGATTTCGGAATAAATGATGAATGCTTGTGTGTTACTTGGTTTGGAATGGACAATTTGATTGTTAGAATATGATGCGATCGTTAATGGTGTTTTTTATTTGATTTTGGAGATTTGGTTTTGCTCTTAAAACCTGATTTGATTACTGCGCAAGTGGTATGTCTTGAATCAGAGTGATGCATGCATTCTAAGCTATTGTGGGGGGTCGGTTTTCTGACTGAAGTTGTTTTTAAAGAACAACTGTGGTTAATGTGCTTTTGCTTTGTTGAAACTTTATTGGGGTTACTGCAGATGGAGTGTCGCATCAATTTTTTATGGAGCTTGAGTGCTTCAGTTTTCTGCTGCTCTTTTTGGTGTTGCGTTTCCTTGTAAATAATAAGTCCATGGTTCGGTTACTTATTTTCTTTTTGTTAAATTGATTATCCATTTATCCACTTGAAGTTTTTGAAAAGCTGGTTGACAGTTCTTGGCAGTTTGTTAGATTTGTACATGCTGATAAAGGTGGTATTTGATAATTTGGTAGATTTTTGTTAGGAATAAGCATAACCATATCCCTATGTGCTGTATGCTCGTCTGTCTACATTAGCTATGTAAGCACAGTTTTGTCAGTTCAAATGGTTTGCAAATCCCATGCTTAAAGAACCCTGTTATAAGGTATAATGTTATTATATATATTTATGAATTATAAGGTGTATTGTTATCAATACTGCTTGAGGAAATATAATTCTTGGTTTGTTAAATTCTTAGAATTCAGAAAAATCATATGAAGTTATATGCTTAATGGTACCTTTGATATGGTTTTGTTGTACCTTAATATTGTTTGTTTGATTTAATTTGGAACAGGGGTTCATTATTTGTGAGAGGAAATGACTGATAGCCGCCAGCAACCATCTGTCATGCAAAAGATGGCAAGCCAGGCCCATCACAGTTCTAGCTTTTCCCAAGGCTTTCAGAGACCTGCTTTACACCAAAGGCAGTTTGCATATGGAAATTATTCCAATGCAGGATTCCAGTATGCGATGACAAGGGCATGCCAATCCACCCCTGATATGTCATTGATTGCATCATCTACCTCACCAGTATTTGTCCAAGCCCCATCAGAGAAAGGCTTGGCTGGCTTTGCTATTGATTTTCTTATGGGTGGAGTTTCTGCAGCTGTGTCCAAAACTGCTGCAGCTCCCATTGAGCGTGTGAAGCTCTTGATCCAAAACCAGGATGAGATGATCAAGACTGGTCGACTCTCTGAACCATATAAGGGAATTGGAGATTGTTTCAGCAGAACAATGAAAGATGAGGGGATGGTGTCATTGTGGAGAGGAAACACTGTCAATGTCATCCGTTACTTCCCCACTCAGGTTTGTTCCATCTTGGATGCTTTACTAACCTTTTTCATTCCTTTTGAGTTTTATTTCTGTGCTTATCTAGTAATTCTGTGAACCCTCCTCCAGGCCCTGAACTTTGCATTCAAAGATTACTTTAAGAGGCTTTTCAACTTCAAGAAGGACCGTGATGGCTATTGGAAGTGGTTTGCTGGTAACTTGGCATCTGGTGGTGCTGCTGGTGCCTCATCACTACTCTTTGTCTATTCTTTGGATTATGCCCGAACCCGTCTTACAAATGATTCCAAGGCTGCAAAGAAGGGAGGGGAGAGGCAATTCAATGGCTTGGTTGATGTCTACAAGAAGACTATGCAATCAGATGGTATTGCTGGGCTTTACCGTGGATTTAACATTTCATGTGTTGGTATTATTGTGTACCGTGGTCTGTATTTTGGAATGTATGATTCTTTGAAGCCAGTCGTCCTAACTGGAAAGATGCAGGTTAGTAAATTCTGCTATAAATTGTTTAACAGTTTCGATCTCATTTGTCAAGGTGAATTCTCATGTAGTTTCATTTATCACACGATGATTTCAGGATAGCTTCTTTGCTAGCTTTGCTCTTGGTTGGGTCATCACCAACGGTGCTGGACTTGGATCCTATCCAATTGACACTGTCCGCAGAAGAATGATGATGACATCTGGTGAAGCTGTTAAGTACAAGAGCTCCTTTGATGCATTCTCTCAGATCCTCAAGAACGAGGGTGCTAAATCCCTCTTCAAGGGTGCTGGTGCAAACATCCTCCGTGCTGTTGCTGGTGCTGGTGTGCTTGCCGGATATGACAAGCTTCAGATGATTGTGTTTGGGAAGAAGTTTGGTTCTGGTGGGGCCTAATTAAGTCTCATTCTCATTCACCCCATACAATCATAGATGGTGATGAAATTTTTGGAGTTCCATTCCATAATTTATCCTGGATAGTTCTTTAGGCTCATTTAATTACTTTTTTTCTCAAGGGGTTTTCCCGGTTTCAGGATTTCCATTCCTGCAACCCTGTCTTTTCTGAATGGTTGCAATTGCAAAACATTGATTTTGATCTCATCAAATTATAGATGATCATTCTAGTTTTTGTCATTCTTCGGGGTTTTACCTTTTCTTCTGGTTTTCAAGTTTGTGTTTATTTTTGTGTTATTATTTAAGTGTTTTTGAATGATTTTGATATATTAATGTTAAAAATAAAAAAAATATATATAAAAAATATTTTAATATATTTTTAATTAAGAAATATTTTTTAAAAATACATACTTCATAATACCAAACAAGCATTAATGCTTGTGGTATGGTAGATGGTGTGTTTTAATTGCTGATTTGAAAATGTTTACTACTTAACAGACTATAATTTTATATTGGTCATGTTAAAAACTTTTAAAATATCAATTAAAAATATTAAAAATTATAATTTTTTTAAACCTCACTTTTTAAATTATAACTGCAAAAATTAATACTAAGATAATTTAAGAAAGTTGAATTGATAGCTAATAAGATATGTTATTATCTAAGCAAATTAATCAAATTAATTTAATTTTCACCTTAGTTTAGATATAAAAATAAAATAAAATATTTAAATATTAAAAAAAGAAGGATTTTTACTTTTCAATTTAGATCAATTTGGATTTAAATCAAGTATTGTATAATCTAATTCAAAAGCCATGTCTTACTTCCTATAATATATATTTTTTTAAAAAAATCTAAACACGTTGAATATTTAAATTTGATATCTACTAGATCGGATTAATAAATTAAATATTCACCGGATCAAATTAAATTATCATCTCCGTATCTCATTCAAACCAATCCAAATTGATAGGTTAATCTAATGCTTGACTTGAGCTGAATTTAATTTTGAATTGCCTGAAGAGATAATCCAATCAATCAACATGTATTCTAAATAATTTGGTTAAGAGATCTCATCATCATTTTTATTTTATTTAAAATGATATTGTTTTAGTTTTTTTTTAATTTTTTTAATCTAAAACAATATCAGACAAATTTGTTTTTCAAAAAAACCCATAAATTCAAGTCAGCCTGCTGATTCAATGGTTGATCGTCTAACCCATAATCCGGACCTTTTCGGTTAATAGGCCGACCCCGGCCTTATAACTAATGACGACTAGACTACTACTGACAGCCTTTCCCGCCTCAACTCATTCTCTCTCCAACTCCCACAAACAGAAAACGAACATAAACAGATGACAGTTTACTATGTAACCAAAGTAAGATCTCATCACTTCATCCCAAAGCCTCTCTTAAACCCCTTCTTCTCTTGTCTTTCTCTTCACTCACACTCTTTCTCTACTCACAAGTCAAACCCTACTTCATGGAACACAACACACACTTATGTTCTCTCAAACCCACTTCTTTCTTTACTAGAAAACTGCAAATCTTTCTCTCAATTGAAACAAATCCAAGCTCAAATGATCCTTACAGGGTTGATCTTAGATGGGTTTGCTTCAAGTCGCTTAATTTCGTTTTGTGCAATATCAGAATCAAGAAATCTTGATTATTGTATCAAAATTTTGAATAATTTACAAAACCCAAATGTGTTTTCTTGGAATGCAGTGATTAGAGGGTGCGTAGAGAGTGAAAATCCGCAAAAAGGTTTAGTCCTGTATAAAAGGATGCTGACTAGGGCTGGTTGTAGGCCTGATAACTATACTTATTCTTTTTTGTTTAAAGTTTGTGCTAATTTAGTGTTAAGTTATATGGGTTTTGAGATTCTTGGACAGGTATTGAAAATGGGTTTTGATAAGGATATGTATCTGTATAATGGGATCATACATATGTTGGTTTCGGTTGGAGAGTTGGGGTTGGCGCATAAGGTGTTTGATGAAGGTTGTGTGAGAGACTTGGTTTCTTGGAATTCATTGATTAATGGGTATGTAAGAAGGAGGCAGCCAAGGGAGGCAATGGGGATTTATCAACAAATGATAACGGAGCAAGTTAAGCCTGATGAGGTGACAATGATCGGTGTTGTATCCGCTTGTGCACAATTAGAAAGTTTGAAACTCGGGAGAGAAATTCATCGGTATATTGAAGAAAGTGGATTGAATTTGAAAATTTCGCTTGTTAATGCCCTTATGGACATGTATGTGAAATGTGGGGATCTTGAGGCGGGGAAAGTTTTGTTTGATAATATGAGAAAGAAGACAGTTGTTTCATGGACTACGATGATTGTTGGGTATGCGAAAAATGGGCTTTTGGATATGGCTGGGAAGCTTTTTCATGATATGCCAGAGAAGAATGTTGTGGCATGGAATGCCATGATTGGAAGTTGTGTTCAAGCAAATCTTAGCTTTGAGGCTTTAGAATTGTTTCGTGAAATGCAATGGAGCAATATGAAACCTGATAAGGTGACCATGCTTCATTGCTTATCTGCTTGCTCACAACTTGGAGCACTTGATACTGGAATGTGGACTCACAACTATATTAAAAAGCACAATCTCTCTTTAGATGTTGCCTTAGGTACTGCATTAATTGACATGTATGCAAAATGTGGGAATATGACAAAGGCTCTTCAGGTTTTCAATGAGATGCCAAGAAGAAACTCTTTGACCTGGACAGCCATTATAGGTGGTTTGGCTCTTTATGGGAATGTAAATGATGCCATATTTTACTTCTCTAAGATGATTGATAGTGGATTGATGCCAGATGAAATCACCTTTCTTGGGGTCCTAACAGCTTGTTGTCATGGAGGGTTAGTTGAAGAAGGTCGCAAGTATTTTGATCAAATGAAGTCCAGATTCAACCTGTCTCCCCAGCCTAAACACTATTCTTGCATGGTGAATCTTCTTGGTAGGGCTGGTTTGTTGGAGGAGGCTGAAGAGCTTATTAAAACAATGCCAATGGAAGCAGATGCTATGGTTTGGGGTGCGTTGTTCTTTGCTTGTGGAATACATAGGAATCTTCTAATTGGGGAAAGAGCAGCTTCAAAGCTTCTTGACTTGGATCCCCATGACAGCGGAATATACGTCTTGCTTGCAAATATGTACAGGGAAGCTGGTAAGTGGGAGGAGGCTCAGAACATAAGAAAGATGATGATGGAAAGAGGAGTCGAGAAGACTCCTGGTTCTAGTTCAATTGAGGTGAATGGCATTATCAATGAATTTATTGTTAGAGATAAATCACATCCTCAATCTGAACAGATTTATGAATGTTTTAATCTGATTAACAAGACAATTGGAGTTTGCTATGTCTGAAGTTTCAACTGTTTTAGATGACTTCCTCTCAGGCTTTCAAGTTCAAACCCAATGGCATTCTCTACATCAGATGCATTTTTCATATGGAACTGAGACAACAATTAGTCATGGAATGCTTCATTTGCATTGCTTGCTGAACCCATCTGGGCATGCCTTGCCATTGATCTCTCAAGAATGATGATTTTGCTCTGGGTTCAATATGGCTGTGTTGAACCCATCAGTGAGTGCCAAAAGAAATTCTTTGAAAGAGCTAGGGCTGGGTCTAGGTGGGATGCAAAACATAATAAAAAAGTAAGGAAAATAAATAGCCCTACCTTTTTGCAGGTAAGTTGGGATCCAATGTTGGGTTTTGATATTAACATCAGGGATAGCCTAAAACAGAACTCAGCATTTAACAAGCGTGGAGATAAAGGATAGAGGGAATATATACACAATGATTCGCGCGCTAGGTTTTGTTCATTCACCTTCACGTTCTGTTTCTTTGTCACCTCTCTGTTTCTCCCACATGCTTGACAGCCTTTTAGGCTCTTTGGTCAGGCCACACTGATCGCATGGCCATATGGTCCATGGCACTGGCCAGTGGTGTAGCCTCCAATCATCATAAATTTGAACTATTGGGATGCAGGAACTTCACTTTCTGTACTGTCCTAGCTGACTTGTAGCTACCAAGTATCTAATCGGTTTTACTATCAATTTTAGTCACATACCATGCAATTTTGAGAAATTTTATGTTCCTCAAATTGAAGCTGCAATTGCAGACATTAATCACATCTTATCAATTACCTTTTTAGATGAAATCAATCCTAGGTGGAAGTATTTTTATTATTTTTAATGGACATGAATTTCATTCTCTTTTTTTATTTTTTATTGTATTTGTTTTTTTTTATATTAGAGAATAATATAAATTATATTTTAGAACTTTACCTAACAGTTTAAGCTATTGAATTGAAATAATTCTTTGACATCGTATCAGAGTTTTGATGACATAGTAATTACAAATTTGAATCTTACTATCCCTATTTATATAATTAAAATTAAACACAAGAGTAAACTATTAACTTTACATTTTAAAATTGATTGCAAGAAATAACCACCGTCAACACCATAAAATTTTACTTGAAATTTCCTACCTTTTCACTTGTACATCTCTGCACAAACTCTACCTGCTAATGATCAGTTGACATTTAGTATGTGATTGATTATATTGAAGAGAGGGGATGACAACAGGATAGGCCAAGTTGGGAATGTAACTTCGACACCTATCCTTTCAACCCAAATAGGAAATTTGTTGGGACTTTTTACCTAAACTGGTTTAGCACAGCCATCCTCGTTTACTACTGAGAAATTCTCCACCTACCAATATTTGTCATAACTTGAGGTGGAGGTTGTGTTTAGAATCATGGTTATACTCGAGTTTTTAATTTTTTTTTTTAGTTTTTATTAAAAATTAATTTTTTATATATTTTGGATTATTTTAATACATTAATTTTAAAAAAATAAAATAAAATTATTTTAATATAAAAAATATTTAAAAAAACAATCACAATTATATTCCCAAAGAAATTAGGAAAGAAGATGGAAGGTGGAGATAAAAACTCCCTTTAATTTTGCCCCACATCATGGTGGACCTAACCACTCTATCCTTGCTTGTTACAAGAACTTCTCTGTACTTCCTTGGAATAGTTTCCTCACGAACCCTAATCACCAAGCACATGAGAATTCTTTTGTGGGGTCCCCATTGAGGACATCCCAAAACTTTCTTCATGATTTTGATCCTTTCCATGTCATGCACCTGCTAAAAAATGTCACCCCCGTATTTAGTTATACAAACCATGCACTTTATATATAGAAACATGTTTATTTTTCATTTATATTAAAGCTTATTGTTCTAGATCGATACCCTACCATGAGAAAGCTTTAAACACTGGGTAAAGCTTAGTTACTATCGAGGAACATAAAAAATGAAGTTAGTGGGATGAAAACATGTTTAGTTGAAAAAATTAAAGTGAATATATAAAAGTAAATCTTTTATAGGACAGTTTTGGATGAGATAACTTTGTAGTTCTTACCATCTCCGTCTTTTCGGTCTCTAAACAATAATTAAATGCTAACTAATGATCCCCATTACGTAATTTTGTGTAGCAGAAGATGGATATATTTCCAGCTGAGGCAAATAACTTTATCTTTGACGAGTGTTTGTGTGTTTTGGAGGATTGATTCCTAAACCAACCTACCTTAACTGACACACACCAACTTCCTCTCGAGAGAATCATATGGTTTGGTGATCTTCCTGTGTATGTGTGTGTGTGTATATATATATATATTATCACATGTTCTGGGACACAAGCCACCAACCACTCAGCGCCACCCCAAATCATGTTCTTACAAATACTAGTCATAAACATAAACATAATAAGAGTTTGAAACTAAAAAGTTTGGTTTCTTGTGATCTCAGATTCGAGTCCTGTAATTATTAATATGATGACCGCTAGAGATTTATATGGTCGTTAACTTCAGGACCCGTAGGATTAGTCGAAATACACATAAATTAACCTGAACATCCACATTAATAATAATAATAAAAAAAATATTGGCCATCCACGGGCTTAATGTTAATGTGGACACCTTTCCAAGCATCTCATCTGTGATCTTCTTGACAACTGTAGCAGTTCCTGCCAATTGCCAAGATTTTTAGGTCTAACAATTAAATTTTGGAATTCAACTATTAATGATATGGTTATTATTATATGATGTGTTGTTTTGAGATATCTATAGGGTTATCAACTTTGTTGATATTGTGCGAGAACATAGAGATTTTTTTTTAAAATCGGATTAAATATTGATTCTGTAATATTTATTTGAGTCAAAATTCAAATGAGATAATTATTTTTGTACATATTATTTTTTAAAACATTATTGTTTTCATTTTTTTTAACATTAAAACAATTCTATTATAATTTTAAAAATAAAAAATATAATTTTAATATATGTATACCGAGTAAGAAAAGCCAATGCTCCAGGAAAGGCGCCACGCCACGCCACGAGACATCGCACAGCCACCCTTCACTCCCACTTGCTCCCAGAACAGAGAATAAGAGGAGAAGGAGAGAGAGAGAGATAAAAGAAAGTGAGTGTCTCTGTGTCTCTCTCTAGTCTACCTTCTCTTCTCTTCTCTTCTTGTAAAGCAATCACCAGTCAATGTCTTTCGGTTCTTTCTTCTTTCCTTTCTTTTTTTACTGTTTGTAAGTATCGGATTCTCTTTCTCGTTCTTTATTGCTTATATATATATAGAGAGGTATATATTCTTGTCTTCATCACCTGATCCACTTGTTTCACGTTTCTCTCCCATTGCTCTCCCACATTTTATTGATTCTTTTGTTCTTGATTAATCAGGTACAACTTAAATTCCCAATCCTTGGTTCAGTCTTACAATGTGGGTTCTTCCTCTTTTTAGAGATCAAGAAATCACTTAACAGTTTTTTCAGAGATCAAAATCTTGCAGTAGTTACAACTGTTTGAAAATGTAAAAAAACTGTTCCTTTTGAGTTGATAGAGGTAATTAGAGATCACAAGCATCTGGTTTAGATGCTTAATGGAAATGGGTTCTTGGCATTTTTGTATAAACGACAAGTTATGGCTTAAGAGAGTTATTTTGGTTGTATTTCTCTAATTTTTTTCCATGTTTCTCTGTAATTATTGGCTTTTTTTGAAGCAATTTTCAACAAGTTGGATTCTTTGTTCCTTGGTGTGTTTTGAATAAGCAAGCATTGCTGATTTCGTTGTTTGATTTTTCTTGTATCCATCAAAATTTATTCTAATTTGTTGGTTTGTTTTGTAGGAGTAGTGAGCTGATTAGAAAGTGATTAGGGGATAGTTTATTCATGCAAAAGTTTTGGTTTTGAGAGTGAGAACTCCGAGTCTGAACTTTAAAAGAGCAGGTTGGTCTCTGTTTTACCTGTTTTTTTTCTAAACTAAATTCTATTTTGATGTTCTGGGATCATGTCATGACTTAATTGTGTGACAGATTAGTGGTTCGAAATGAATTGGAATTCACACATGGAGGGTCATTACATGAACCCTAGCTACCCATATAATTCGGCTGGAAGTTTCATTGAATATTTCGAAGGTCTCACGTATGACCATGTGAATTTCATTTTCAATGGAGGTTCCCACGCTCAGGTACCTTTTATTTGCAAATTTTGTATCCAAAATTTGCAAATTGGAATATGTTTTGAACAGTATTTAGATCCATAAAAATGCAAGCTCGTGGCCAAAACAAATAGAGTTTCTTTTTCTGGTTCTGTTATCTGTATTTTATTTTTAAATATATAGATGATGGAGCAATTAGTAGGTTGTGGTTTTGTTCTTGTACAAATGACCTTCTTGCATTTACAGGATATCGTATACCCCTCGACAAATGCAAATTTCTACAAGTTCGGCATATCCCCACCAGGGAGCACTTCATATTATGACCCTACTCATATTTATGAGGTCCATGATAATGGACTACGGAATGAAGAATATGGAAGGCCCTTGGAGAATTCTTCTACAACGACTAATGAACAGACTTCCAGAGTAAATACAGAATGGGAAGTAAATGAAAACAGGACTTCTCATGATGACCCTGTAGAATGTAAGTTTTGAGGTATATATTGGTAGTATGTACCCAACAAATAGCCTAATGAATATTTTCTTACCTCTATTATTAGATGCAAGAAAGTTGTACCTTTTCATATGTGAATTACGTTGAAAAATTATTCATGGATCTTTTATTCTGAGATTTAACATTTCCATTCAGTTGGTCACGGGATTAATGTTCTGTTGATTTGAGTTGAGTCATATCTTTGCATATTGTGATATCTTCTTTTCACCTATACACCATTCATTTGGGACATTAACAGCCTTTTTCTTATCTTTGTTATGTTCTTTTTTCCAGGTTTGCGCAGACATCATAATGTTCAGGATTATCAGGTGTGGTAACTTTGTAATGGTCTTAGTGCACAAGAAGTTATACCTCAATGCTACAGCTATATTAATTGCCTCCTCTCTCTCTCTCTCTCACACACACACACACACACACACACATCCCTACTCTAGGTTGCTGCCCAGTGGGAGCATCCGTGCTCTTTAGTTTTTAGGAAAATGTAGCAAATGTAATTAATCAGGACACAGAGCGCTCAAATGAAATGATAGCAATGCAGAGTTCTAAATAATCATTAGAGTGAGAAGGAAATTGAGAACTAAGAAAGAGAAACTTCATATCTAATCCTTTAAATTTCATTAATTTGTTTCATTTGCTTATAGTTTCATACAGAACTATGTAGTCCTTAGGAAAAGGCCATGTTTAGAGAATCATGTAAAAATGGGAATCCATACTTCAAACACCTAATACTTTTATTGGAAATGTCTCTGCTTATTATAGCATTAGATCATATCAATAAGCAATCATGATCCAAGAGGCACTTTTGCAGACAACTTTGGTTGATATAAGACATAAATGCAGTTAATATACGTTATTTGCTACTCTCTTTTCATCCCCTAAAATATCTTGTATGGTTGTACCCGCTTAAATAACTGTATTGTATTATCTGTGGCCTACGCAGGCTATTTGGCAAGACAACGTTGATCCAGACAGTATGACTTATGAGGTTAGAGCATAATTCCCATTTCTTTTCTTCTGTAGTTTTTTGTTTTTATAAATTCCATATTGTTGTTGTACTTTTACTTTCCAAAAGACATTCAGAATATGAAAGGTCCATTTCCAGATTGCCAGAAAAAAGCTGATTTTTCTCACTGAGATGAAATAGAGATCCACCTCCTGCCACTCCCACGCTTGTGTTAAATTTTCTTTGTTCAGAATTATCATACTGTACAAACCTCCAAACTCAGAAAATCTGGCAATCAGAACTCTCTGCTCTTTAGGACATTGTGTCTGGCTGACAACACTCTACTTGTATAAATATTATTAATAAAAAATTTCCCATTCAGGAATTACTTGAATTAGGCGAGACAGTTGGCACCCAAAATCGAGGTCTTACCCAAGAGCTCATTTCTTTGCTTCCAATCTCAAAATACAATCGCAGCTTCTTCTCAAGGAGGAATTCAAGAAGCGAGAGGTACCATTTGGGCTTACATTTGTTGTAAATTGATGAACATTTTTTTGTCATGTGGTAGTTTGGCTGTCTATTTTGCTTACAGCTGTCATGTCTTGCCGGACCTGGATTCTGTGCAAATTGTTGTCAATAAATAAAGTGTTCATGCTCTCTGCTTCTATTTTGTTCAATTTATTTTCATTAGCATAGATTTTCTGTTATATTGCTAAATCTGTAAGATTATTTAGATTGGTTAATTAATTGGTGAACTAGATGCAGGGGTAGTAATGTGGTATAAACACTGATTCCTTGTTATGGTTGGTAATTGGTTGCATTTTTTTAATTTTAATTAAATGAATGCAGTGAGAATTTTGACATAATTTTCATTACCCTTCTATCTTCCACTGGTTTGCAATCCAGTGTGCTATTAATTCTGTCTGTAATTCAATGTCTCATGGAGGAAACTCATTGAGCTTTCAGGCTAGTTTTAATGGTGAAACTATTTTTTTTATTTACTTATTTATATTTATTGGACTTTCGGTTTTGTGGACTCTAGCAAAACAATGCTTGGTGTAGGCTTTGGGATATGAGGCATGCTAGTCAAACATCTTGTAGACAACATCCATGTACGGGCACTGCACACCATTTCAAGCATAATTTATGCTTATCCAAGAGTGTCAAAATGAATTCAAACACTTTTTTTTTTTCAAATTTATCGGTTAATACTAGAACCAGAGGGCTAGATGCAAGGTTAAAAAAACGGAGTAAAGAATAGGTTTTCCTTGATCATTGGTGAAGCATGTGGATTTTTCATTCCTTTCTACGTGAACATTTTTATTGCAATTTCAGAATATACTTTGCGATGAATATCCTGACCACACTTGTTCATCTTCTCCTTCTGTTTCACTAGTCTTAACCATTTTTTTCTTGTTGGATATAGGTGTGTGATTTGCCAAATGGAATATAAGCGAGGTGATCGCCGGATCACTCTACCATGCAAACATATCTACCATGCTGGTTGCGGGACCAGATGGCTTTGCATCAATAAGGTAAGCTGCTGAGATTTTCATGACAAAGTTGAGAACAACATGAGCTGTGGTTTATTTTCAAATTCCTTAAAAAGCTGATGACCATCTACCTACAGGCTTGCCCCATTTGCTACACTGAGGTTTTTGGCGATGCATCAAGACATTAAGGTTATAATGACTGATGGACATAAAGATGAAAACTCTCTCATTTTTCCATGTTTCTCAAGTTTGGGTATTTTTCTTGCTCACACAGTTGTCTCTATCAAATTTTCATTTTCTTCTGTAGAAAGGAAAGATACTAGTTTTGTAATAAATCAGATTACAAACTTTACAAAAAAATGCAGGGGATTTTACTGAGCTTTTATGATCAACCCAATCTCATGGTGTTATTAGCTTATTGTCTAACACTACACGTACGTAACCGATGATATTCACAGGGTTAACTTTCAAACGAATGAAGATCCATCGACTTGTTTCCTTATTATGGGGTCTGCTTACATCCGTGTTAGGTTTTCATTAGAGCATGCCTGTTGGTGTATGGCATTCTATCAAGAACATGAATCAAGAACTTGTATCGTGGGGCAGCACTCATGTGAGCCGGCACGAAATTCCAGGGAAGAATTTTTCAAGACGTGGTCGAACTTTAATGCCGAACATATAATTCAAAGCAATCTAGATGCCATAACCTTTAAAAATAATATTTTATGCTTGCAAATAAATTCTAGTTCAGATGGTTTGGTAATAACTGGGGTCCCCAGGTGATTGCTTCAAATCTATCCTCTTTTTTTTTTAGAGAAAGATCGATCCTTTTCTTCCCTCTGTTATCTAGTCATTTTGGATGTTTTTGACCATTGCATTTTGTAAGATGCATAATTTATTTACATCCCAGCCCCATTTTTTGGTTTCAAGCCGGAGTATTTCCAGGACAGCTGTTTGCACCAAGACTGAATCATTTTTTGGGTTAGATTTCAAGCAGGCCATTCATGTCTTCATCATTTCTTTCTCGCAATCTTGTATAGATTTGGACTGAGAGCTCCTAACTTCCTAGTGCAAGCATGATTTGCAATCTAATTTTAGACAGCTATTGGCTGAGTATATACAAGACGGATTCACATTTGCTACTGACTCTCCAGAAGCTGCTGTTTAGAATCGATCTTGGGATGGTTATGAGCATCTATAGATTGGATTTCTACTTTATAAAATATAAGCTACTCTTACTTTATTCATCAAGTTTTGATATATATATCAAATCACATTTGATCATAGATATCCTATCCATTATCCATCAAATAAACAATTTCATTCAATTTAAGTTTATATCTATTAGGTTTGGATTGAAATATCTTCCTTGATTGGATCGCTACTTGACTATATGAGTATATTGACAACTATCTTGTTTTTGAAAGAAGAGAGCTAAGTAATTTGTTGAAGAGTTAGGCATCGAATTCTCCAAGTCTTTGTTCTTATTATGCTAGTTTTCTTCGTGCAATTAAGGAGGCTCTTTGAAAGGAGCTCCCAATCTCTTAGTGCAGGCATGATTTGCAAGCTAATTTTAGACAGCTATTGGCTGAGTATACATACAAGACGGATTCACATTACTATAGACTCTGCAGAAGCTGCTGCATGGAATCGATCACTACCTGACTATATGGATAAGTCGAGTATTTTGACAACGATCTCGTGCTTGAAAGCTGAGAGAGCCAAAGAGTTAGGCATCGAATTCTCTCAAGTCTTTGTTCTTATTATCCTTATTTTCTTTGTGCAATTAAGGAGGCCAGCTTATCTATACTTGTTCCTTTGTCAAACAATTTGCATTAAACAATATCTTGGTGGTTCAATTGAAGATTGATTTACCAAACAAGAACACTACCTACTAATACTTGTGTATTTGCCGCAACAAAAACATGAATTCATGCTAGTGTAACGCAAAAACAAATACATCGTCGAGGAAATCTAACATTCATAAAACACATGATTTAGAATAGATAAATAAAACATCCATAATTTTAAAAATAAATGGTTCAGATTAATTTTACAAATATAAATTTTGAACTCTCTGACGCATTCTTAAATTGCAAGGTGTTAAATTTATCTTAAAAGAAAATGGAGCACTTTCTAAATAGTCCAAACATGTCTATTTCATCAAAGAATTCGGTAGCAGCCTGGAATTTTGCAGAAACATTAAAAAAATGATTTAATTAAATTTCAAGTGGAATTAAAGTATACATTGAATTAATATGAATCTTCCCATCATTTTTCAACACATACAAAGTACTGAACCCTAGATTTATATAGCACAATATCCTTTTAATTTATGGTCCCAGATTGGAGTGTCAAGTAGGGATATATATTGACTAGTCCTTGTAAAAATTAGGTGGGAATTATTAATTAGTTTAGTTTATTCCACGCGGAATTAGAAAATTTTCTACTCAATTAAATATCAAAATTGTCGTCTTAACTTTGAACTTTCAGGGAGATAAATAGTTAAGTGAGTTAAAATTATACTATATACAAATGAATTTACAATTCAATACGTGGTAGTCCAGCAAAAGCAAAAGCGATATATCCTTTTCACGGTGAAAAAATTTACTCGCCGACACTGAAATTGGTGGCTCCATGAATTTGTTACCAGGAGCTGCATTTACCGTCCACATAGCCCTTATTGCATGTTGATCCTAAGCCATTTGCAAGACTTTGCCTGCCAAGGCTAAATTACAAGACACTAACGTTTTAGAGTGATCAGATTTGCAAATCTTGACTTGAAGGCACGTAGTACAGATAGGAAGTGTTTTACAGTTCTAGATGAGAAATAGAGCATCTCACCAACTATTTCAAGCTGAAAATTTCGAGGTTTGTTATGGTCATGATTGAGATAGTGGGAACACACCAATAAAAAGTTGACAAAAGACATTAAACAATAGGAAATTTATAGCGTTAATCAAGGTTATAACACCGATATCTTTGTTAATAATGATAGGAGAGCTCTATATAAAGGGCAGCATCCAGGCTTACAATGCAAACACAGAAGCAGTAGTTCTAAAGATGGAAAAAGGGGGGCAGCCAGGACTCTTGTCACAAATGATTTATGCTCTAGCATTTTGCGTGGTTGCCACCAGTGTAGTGGCTAAAGAGCCTTATTACTACAAATCACCACCTCCACCACTGAAATCCTCACCTCCTCCATCTCCCTCACCACCTCCTCCATATCATTACTCATCACCTCCTCCCCCAAAGAAATCCCCCCCTCCTCCATACATCTACAAATCCCCACCTCCACCATTGAAATCTC
>Ga0307515_10007125_pt1 | contig 22208 bp, 23 predicted proteins | sample 17_EM_MG_FD_194513 | JGI IMG/M metagenome (GOLD analysis project Ga0307515, IMG submission 194513) | Populus trichocarpa ectomycorrhiza microbial communities from riparian zone in the Pacific Northwest, United States - 17_EM | ecosystem: Host-associated > Plants > Roots > Unclassified | place...
GCACCGCCTGCAGCCAGTCGAGATATACCGTGTGTAGATTGGTAGCTATATAGATACATAGATAAATAGATGAGAATACAACCTGAATACATGAGTTTTAAAAATCGTTGCACGATTAGTAGTAGCTATTAGTTCCAGGCGCACCAGCAGCGTTCCCAAAGAAGATGTTGTTTTTCCCAGAATGCTCTACTGTGATTCGAGGTGCTCCCAGACGCTCCCAGGATTGTCGCCGGCACTCCCAGGTGCTCTGCTATGCAACGCGACCGGGCGCCTGGGCGACGGGCAGCGTGTAATTCTCCGTCAGAGGGTACGAGGTTCCGTCAGAGCCGTCAGAGCCGTCCGGAACACCCGGGTGTTTCAGACGGAAACTAGGGTTGTTGCTGATGGATATCGTCGACAATCAGAATTATTCGGATGCCGTCACTGCGAAAATAGAGGTTAGGATCGGCAACGGATTGAGTGAACCCAAGAGAGATTAGAAAGGCGTTGATATTGTCGTGCCATAACCGCGGAGCATGTTTAAGACGATAGAGAGCTTTCCTGAGTCTGACGATGATCTTTGGGGCGTTGAGGCCTTCTGGCCAGCCTTCTGGTAGAGTCATATAGATATGATCATCATCGATTTCGGGATTTAGGCAGGTGGTAACTACATCCAAGTGGTCCATGATCCACCCATATGTCCCAATGAGAGAGATGAGATACCGAAAGGTAGTTAGCTTCCCAACGGGGGCATAAGTCTCAGCGAAATCTGTCTGCTCATATCACTTTATGACTAGCCGTGCTTTGTACCGTATAGACCCGTCAGGATTGTGTTTAGTCTTGTAAACCCACTTAGAGCCAATCAGCTTAACTTGCAGTTGCCGTGCTTCCCAGGAGTTGAAAGCGGAGAAGGTGTTATTGAGCAGGATCAATGTGCTTTCTTCCTCCATGGCTCTTTTCCAGTGATTTCGTTGAGGGCATTCCATAGCTTCCGCCTAGGTGTATGGATCTCCGGTGGCTCCGGATGCCGTTAGTGCTTCTGTGGAGTTGTTACCTTGACTTCTTGTGACACGACTCCATATCGGCGGAGCTGGAGCTGGAACTGCTCGCGGTACTTGGCTTGATTTCTTGATTGCTGCTGCCGAGCGCCGGGCAGTCTGATCTTCTCTGCGGAGGCGCCGGCTGTGGGCGATGTTTTCTGCATATGCTGCCGAATGCTGGGCAGTCTGATCCTCTCGGCAGAGGAGCCGGCTGTGGGCGTTTTCTGCTTCCTCGTCTGGAGCTTCATGCATGTGAGATTTGGATCTCTTACCTATCTGCATATGTTGACTATCTTGGAGAGGCTCATCTCCAGTATCTGTCTCTTCGACATATTCCTCATCTTCTGGTAATCCAAACATGTCGATCTCATTGCTTCCATGCTGACACAACATGTGTGCGTTCCTCTCTTCGTCGAAGACGACTTCTGATTGGGTTTTTACCCTCTGGAATTCGGGATCCCATATCCTCCACAAAGTCTTTGAGTCGTGTGTGTAGCCTACCATCATGCAGGGCTTTGATCTCGGGCTGAACTTGCCTTGGCGGCGTTGACCTTCGGGAATGAGTCTACTGGCATAGCATCCGAATCGGCGTAGGTTGTGGAGAGAGGCTTGGTACAATATTTCGTTGCCATCGGCATCGTGCGTAGGTTTTCCAAATCCATGCAGCATTTCGTATGGCGTTTCGTACGGCGCTTGATAGCCATCGCGGTCATTTTTTCTTTTCAGGCCTTCATTCGGTAATCTCTGATGGAGATAGACTGCAGTATTAACTGTTTCTCCCGAGAACTGAACTGGAGCCTGGGAGTCAATTATCAGCGCCCGGGCCTTTTCAGTGATTGGACGGATCATGCGTTCAGCAACACCATTCTTATGGTGAGCGTATGGATGACATGGTTCGTATGTCGTACCACAGGCCGCGAGGACATATCAGAAGGTCTTATTGTCGTATTCTCCACGTCCATTATTGCACCGGAATCGCTTGATCTCATATCCCATTGAGTCTACTCAGGCCTGAAATGACTGGTAGGCGGAGGTGCAGGTCTCGGCTTTCTTATTTGGGAGCAGCCATATGGATGTGTATCTCGTATAGTGGTCAATGAATAGTATATAGTATCGATTGTCTCCCAAGGTCGGTGTAGACAAGGGAGGGCACACATCCGAATGTACATGTTCAAAAGGCTTCGTAGTGCGCTTGACTGGTACTCTAATAAACCTTTGCTTGTGCTTGACTTGGATGCAGACTGTGCACATTGAATCATCGTGTGTATATCCGCTAATCAGAGTTTTCATGGCGGTAGGATTTATATGGGCTAGTCGTCGGTGCCATAGTCTTGACTCTGGGATTGTGAGAGACTTTCGAGTAAACTTAGTTTTAGGTGCACTTAGAACAGAGGAAGCAGGTGGATTTGTCGATGCGATCGTAGGTTCGATCGTAGACTCGATTGTAGGCTCTGCGATTGTAGGCTCGATTGTAGGCTCTGCGATTATAGGCTCGATTGTAGGCTCTGCGATTAGTACTCTTGAGCTGTCTCTCTTTCTCTGTTTCCCGTTCTCAGTAGTCGATAAGAGTGCAGTTGCAGGGACTATGATAAATATGGCAGTAATTAGTTTTCCGGTGAGGTTGCAGGAAGATGGCGAAGTTATGGAGCATTTTCCGTTTTGGATTATAGTCGTATGCCCGCCCAAATCCAATTGGTTGATCGATAGAAGGGAAAGTTGAAAAGTAGGAGTATGGAGGGCGTTGACTTGATAGCCCTGAATAACGTCGACGAAACCATAATGCGTGGTGGTGACTGAATTGTTGTCTCTGAGTTTGATTACTATAGGAAGTGGGAGCTTTTTGAACGTTGAGAAGCTGGTGCGGTCATTGCACATATGGTGTGACGCTCCGGAATCAATGACCCACTTCAGAGCTGTGGCGGCGGCGGCGGCAGCGGCGGGAGCAGAGGCAGGTAGTCAGAAAGGATCGCAGTCTCCGGTCGAAGCAAGGGCTGCTGTAGCAGTGGCTTTCTTCACTTTCCACCACTCCATTATACATTTGTAGGAGACGCAATCGACTTTGACATGGCCTGGGAGCCCGCACTGGAAGCAAATGCGCTCGTTGTTTCCTCCGTTATTTCCTCCCTCCTGGGCGCGTTTCCGCTTCCTGCATGCATCAGTAGTATGGCTGTCAATTTTGCAATAGGTGCACTTACTTTCGTGGCTGTCTCCGGTTCCACTGCTTCCACCGTGTCCTCCGTGTCCACCGTGTCCACCACGTCCTCCGCATCCTCCGCGTCCACCACCCCCACGGCCTCGGCCATGGTAGCTGCCTCGTTGAGTGAAAAGGGCGGCCCCTGTGGATGCATCTCCAAGTTCTTGGGTGAGGCTGGCTGTAGTTTCTTCCTCTAGGAGGTCATGCATGGCTTCTTCAGGTGTAGGTAAGGGCCTTCTATGCTTTAGGACCATTGATATCATCGCATACTGAGATGGCAGTGATGTGAATATTTGTGTGCGGAAATCTCGATCGGTGACTGCATCGTTGGTATGGTCCAGTTGTATGCGGTAGTTACTTAGCTTGGTGAAGTAACTTTTAAGTGGTTCGTTTTCCTTAGGTCGGCAACCACGGAATTGGCGAAGGATGTCCTGTCTGCCGATATAAGATCCGGCGGTGTACAGACTCGTTTCTAGTGTGTTCCACATTTCGTGAGGATTTCATATACCTTTGACGAAGCGCCGTACTTCGGAGGACGAGGAAAGTCTGATTATAGATGCAGCCTCGGCTTCCTTAGCCTTCCAATCATCATAGTTGTCATCGTGGTCGAAGTCAAGTGGCTGCGGTTCAGGATCCTCTCCGGTGACAATTGCGTATGCTTTCATGGCTGACAGGATGAGAATCATGTCGTCTTTCCTTTCATCATAATTGTCGTGAGTGAGCTTAGGGATGTTGCCCCACCTGGTCTTGTTGAAGGCAGGTTCGGAGGAAGTCATTGTGAGATCGTGGAGATGGCTCGTGATGGTGTTGAGTTTTAGTCCTGTTTATGCGGCTGTTGCTACGGTGACAAGGTTTAGGGTTCCTGAGGCTCTTTTGGAGATCGTGAAGGAGATTGTAGGAAAGATCGTGAGATTTTAGATAGTAGCAATAACCGGGCTCATAACCTGTTGAAATACTGATTGCTAGAAGCTTGTATTTTCTAAAGTACAGGTACATTCATGGACTTATATATGCGGTAGTCGGAGTATGTCTTTGTATGTCTTGTACTCATGCATGCGCACTCAGCTGGCATCTCCAGCTGAGTGGCATCTCCAGCTGAGTATGGAATGACCATCATCTTAGAGAGATTATGCATCAGCCCAACTGAAGCCATACGACAGGAGATAAACCATATATGCAACAGTAGAGTAAGCACAGTGGTCGAGTGATCTGTGGTGCAGTAAGAATGTGCGGAATACTCGTCGATTTCTCTTGATCCTTCGCGAGAGCTGAGGCTCCCAACACACTAGTAAATCCAGATTGAGCTGCTGACATACAATATATTAACCATTAACAAACCCGCCTATGGGAGGGTAGTATAGTCTTACCCCCGATGCCCAGAACATCTCGTAATACTTCAACACGTTAACACTCGAACCGCGTTGGTGAGTGCTATCTTACTTATGGAAGGATAGTTTGTATCCGCATTTCATACCGTGTGCGGCATCTCGCAACTCCCGTGGTGCGGATGTTGGAAAATTCTGCAAACCCATACAGAGCCGGAATGTGGATATGTGTGCGAGTCAAGAGGAGGATGTAATGGGTACATAATGCTCACTGCATGAGGGTCGAATCCATCAACAACGAGAGATCAGCTTCTTAGGTTTTGACCCAGGACATAAACAACCGTCGAATTGGGTCTGAGGAGGGTCTAATACCCATCAGTTCTCGCAGTTCTCATTTCTCGTGAGTGTCAGTAGAATAACTGCATTAGACCCTAGCAAATTCAACAGAACCCCAGTCCGACCAAAGATATCAATACAATGAGATACCAGTCGTTTAAAGTTAGCAGCTTTATTGATAAAACAAGGAGGATCCGATGAGAGGTGCATTGATTGATACTGTTCGGGGCGGGCTGTAAAGACAGCAATAAGAGGTCGAAGAGATATTTAGGTTGATTCAACTGCAAAGCAGGGATTCCGACCCCCAAACAAGTGAACTGGAGTAAAAGAGAGTGAAACATCGTACGGAAAAGACCCAGGAGCGCCTATAGCCAATCTGAGAGCCAACGAACAGGAATAATAACAGCAACAACCGACCAACTCATGTGGGGCATCAAAGCATCTTCGCTAGTCCAGTGTCCTCGTTTGTCCTGTATAGAGTTCCACTCCATCGACCCCAGAAGGGAGTAGTAGTGTCTGCACACCGTGCGGTGGGGGGTGTAACGTGCAAGATTTGCAGTTAGTTGTGCGAGGGTTGAGACCCCAACCACAACAATACCTCTCCAGACGAAGAGCAACAAATATGGAATAACCTAGCATCGGTCACAAAAAGTGAAGGGAAAGAAAGGTGAATCAAAGAAGTTAGCAAGAAGTGAATGGTATTCAGACTAGTCACATGTACACTTCATCCCCATCCGTATATCTCCTGAAATTGCCTGCTCAGTGTTCTACATTCGCTGCTTGTAGAGACTACTATCTACTACTTCCAAGTGTAGAGAGTGACATCCGCGATTGCTCTGAATCTTCTCCGTGTCAGCCTCCATCTCATTATTCCCATGAAAGTCAGTCATCTCATGTAGCCACCAGCACGAACATTCATCGGGCCCCTAGATATTTACACATCGGCACGTCTCATTCCTTGAATAAGACGCCTGTAACCTACTTAGTCATGATCTTATAATTCACATCCGCAGCATAAGCGCAAGTAATACAGATCCCGTAATCTTCATGCCCCAGTGGCAAATATCAGTCGTTGCATTTCCATGATGTTGCATATTATGGCAGTAACTGTCCTTGTTAAGCTGGCAACACTGCGGGGTTCCGATCTTTGCCAGGGTACTATAGCTCTTCCAGATCTGCAAGATGTTCGGAGAAGCATCTGTTGTCTGAATCCGCAGCCGCGACGGCGCCGCGAGTATCTGGGACACCAGAGATCTTGGGGAGCATCTGACCGGACCCAGCCAGCGAGACGAGTTTCTCAATGTTGAAGGCTAGGTATGACTCATCGAAACCTTCGGGAAGCCCGAGGTACTCGAAACTGTCGGCAGTCGGGTGGAGAACCGCGCCGGAGGGTGTGACAGCCGGGTTCTGGTGAAGTTTGTTAGTTCGAACACGAAGCAACCAGGAATGTGAAAGGATTATTACCAGAGCTCCACCGACCTCGAACTTGCTCAGATCACCGGAGTTCTCGGTAGAGAGACCTCCAAGAATCTGGACAGATCTTGTTAATATTTTATACCCAACCCAAGATTCACCCAAATATTAGTCAGTGCCCATCAAAGAGTCAGCTAGGCATTTATTGTGGGTTATATACTTGCAGCTGGCTGACTATATCTTTCAGAGTCGAGTGATCTGTGATGCAAATACTCTTGCACCCGACCTGGAGATATACGAGGGCGTATATCTTACTCATATATCATTTGGGCATATATTCGGATGGGAAAAATCAAGCATTAAGTACACAAATTTAAACAGGTAAAGTTCAACCCGAGTGATATTAAATGATTGGATTCTGAGACACCCCAAAATATTGCCGTATCAACATCCAGCAAACTAACAACGCCTCACCCATATCATACGTTGATTTCTCCCACGGTCCGTCTAGAAATGTCCGACACGCGTAATTTCAATCGCCCAGACCTCAACGCCAAACAATGCTAATAGGTAGGAGACGAGACGTCTCAAGTAACTCGCTAATTCCCAATGGGATGACATTGGCTTGTTAGCAAACGAGACGAAATACCTCGAAGACTATTTCCTTAGTCTCACGCTAGTTTCGAATTCTGGAAGTGTACGAAACAGTAGTATTGGCTAGGCACCTAACGATGTCGCCTGCTTCCACTCAAGCTGGTCGAGACAAAGCAGCACACTATGGACAATAATCTGGTCCGCCGCACTTGCTTCAAGTTCTTCTTTATCTGCAACTGACCTTAGTAGTCGTTACGACAGAGTTCCTTGTCTTGAAAGGTGAGACCAGGTGACATTGAATTAGCACCTCCAGAGTTAGTTCCCCTTTCAAAAAAGATCTAGACATGTCCTCAACGACTCTTTGAATCCAAAACCCGGCTCACCTATATTAAAGGCTTAAAACTAGACCAGGCACTTCCGAATGGCAACAGAAAACTCCATACTTTTAGGTGCCGATGGTTTTTTTGTTTTAATCATACTGTATTCACTCTATTTAGAGTATGACAGAGGTGCCGATGGTTGTGCTATCCGGCGTGTTAGGTATATTTCTAACGGTGCCTCCAGTCTGTGCTTTCTGACGTGCAAAAGTCTCTATTAACTTTCATAAATACCAGTGCTCTTACAGCAGGTGCCATTATTCCGGTTAAATGTACGTAGGTTCCTATCCCGAAGACACCGTGCAAGCACACAATGCTTTTATACAGGCGCCGTTAATCCGGGGTCTCTCACGCCTTGCAATTGTGCAAGCTCGAAAATCCAGACTAAGGTGCCATTCTCAGTGCATTTCTCCCCGAACCTTTCTCTCAATGCCTTTTCTACTCATACCATCGATATTACCCCCGTGCTTTCTCTTTTTGTACCTTTTTCTGAGTGCTTTCTCTCAGTGCCTTTAAATTTTTCCCTCCGCATGTACGCATACCTTTCCCGCCTTGTCATCTCCATGCTATTTCCAGAGCTGTTTTAAGAAGTAACAATTACCTTAAGGCGCTATTTAAAGAAGTCTAAAGTCAAATATATCTCATACTAAACGGTTTTTCGTAGAAATGTGGGAATGTTTATTTATACCTTAAACTTCCCCACGCAAAACCACCCCAGATCCTAATGCCGCCGATTTCTTCCGGATCTCGGGTACGAACCATAGATCCTCGTATCCTATCCGCCGCAGCGTCATATTTATATCCTCCAAGCGGCACCATTTTTTTCCAATCCGCCGCACCCGAGTGAGATCGGATGATCACAACCCCTGTTGAACCCACCGAACGCCCAAAAGCCGGCGTCCCGATTCGATTCCAGTTCCATCGCAAAGTGACGAAAGGCCTGGACCGCCTGCACGATACATTGCCCATCCATCCTCCAGGCCGCTGCCCACATTATGCACAACGCGTAACACCACGCAGTTCCTGCATAACCCTGCCTGCTTTTCTTACCCAACCTGCTGATTCGTGTCCGCACACTCGGGAGCTTGGGCACATTGAGTATATTGCATCTCAAAAATCAAAAACCAGTACGTGTACATTATTCCCAACAAACATACCCTCACGTGCTCCCCCGTTTCAAAGATAAGTGAGAGTGACTGAGTGAGTAGTAAGTACATTGCGCACTGCGCTGCTGTTACCGCCTTCTTACGCACACACTGTGTGCGCAACACCCCCAGTTCTACGCAAATTATGCCAAAAATAATATTACAAATATACTTCTTGGTGCTGGACTAAGTCCCGATTCCCGTGACTGCATGCGAATCGCACGTATGACTCATGTGATTGATTGACTACGTCCAAAGCTTGTGGGCCTGCGGTCCCCCCGCAGCCGTTATAGAGTAGGAAGAAATAAGACGGAATATGTTTCACAAATCATCACTATATCGCGATCATGAAGTTTTTTTTTGCAAATAATCAGACACATTGAATTGTAGGCACCCAATAAAGTTAAGCAAACATCAGATAACATGAAGAACATCGCTCAGACAAATAAAGAAATTTGTCCATGATCCCACAAGAGCCTATGGTAAAACCACCGCTGACAAACCGGCAATAACACTTTTCCGTCTTCATCAAGACCTCCGTGAATGCCCTGTCGATACGTCTGGATACTTTTCCGAGTCAATCGGGAAAGTAGCATCAGAAAACCCCAGTCGTCATGATTCCACTCAACTCAAAGGAAACTTTCCCATCCGACGCTTTTCTCCTCCCGTTTTCCAAACAAAAATACAAAAGTAAACTGGATTAACGGCCGAACATTCCGATCGTAGGAGCACAAATAAGTCGGATACGTCCAGGACCATCGTACAGGACAAAGCCATCGTCGCCAGAGACGCCCGATGCAGTAGAGTGCATGCAAAGGGGTTGAATCCGTCGTCATCTTAGGCTGTTTTCTTCATCGAATCGGCCGCTTGTACTTTGCCTTCGCACGCATTGTCGAAATAGATGAGAGTAATCGCTTAAGTGTTCCGTGTTCGTTCATTTTCTGTGGGAAATTATTAGTCATTTGCTCGAATAGAGATACGCTTCAATCTAGAGAACATACACCACATCCCCGGCCGGGTAGGTGGAAGATCTGGAGTAGGTAGTCGCGGCGGCTGTGGTCGTGGGGGTGGTGCGGGAGCAGGCATCGTGAGAATTATGGGTTTAGCGGTGGCGAACGTTAATAGAGTCGCTTCGAAAGTGGCAACGGTAGTGACGATGGTATGGATGTGATCGTATTCAACGGTAGTCGGTAGTATGATAGTAAACTATCGAGGGCTCGTGATGGTATTGTGAGGAAGGATGAGTCTGCGTACAAATACGAATAATCGTGAGACTTCTTGTAGTAGTTGGGGTTCAGGAAGAGAAAACAAACCTCAAAACGGCGGCGGTCTAAGATGACTCTTATACCGCTCCGATTGTATGACCAGAAAATGACTTGGACAGGCACCAGTGATCCCCCCTTCCGCAGAAACGGCATTGCTGCGGTCTCGCACTGCGGTCTGGAAACGGGTGGAACTGAGCCATGTGTGTCCGCGACCCCAGATTTGCTGCCACCCATTCCTATCTCATCATCGCTTCGCAGGGCACTGCTGCGTCACATCTGACCCCGGTCGCCCGTCAGAGTGAGGGACCAGGGGGTCCGAGGAGTCGACGGAGGGACTGCGGTGACATTGCATCGGCGGAGCGAAACAAGGCTTGGTGGCTTAGCGACGGATGACCCCCACAGAACGGGCGGACTTTAGCGGCGGTGGAAGAACGGGTGGCAGACGTGTTTTGTTTGGAACAGCGAGAGGGTGTGCTGGTGATGGTGGTGGTGGTGGTGGAGCAGAGGGGGAAGCAACGAGCGTCAGGGACGGAAGGCAGCGAGGTGTGCGATGAGGTGTTAGTCACAGCAGCAACGCAGGGATGTCTGGGCTTAGCGCAGGGACTAGAGCGAACCAATCCCGATGACTGCAACTCTACTGCGGAATCATCTGATTTCGTGTCTAGTTCGTGACTCTTCTTGACGAATTCCGTGTTGCCGCAGTCTGTAGTTAAAATGAGGAGGCTGGCGCTCTACATTCAGTGCATTCTCAAACTTCAACGCGCCCAGAAACCACAAACGTAATTCACGCGTCTTCCCTCGCTGTCATCACCCCTCCAGCGCGTCGCGAAGGTTGGAAATCCTGGGATGCAGAGTCTCCCGTCAGCATGGTCCAATTCATGGTCTACTCTAAGCTAATGAACCCCGTTCGGGTGCTTTTTGGAACCGAAAGCAACGATTTCTCAAAATACATCAATTAACGTTGATCGGAATCGGCCGCGCCAAAAGTCCAATGAACTGCCGACACTCGTCGGCGACTCAATTATAGACATCCCCATGATCGAAAGAAGCGAGTCGATGGCTCATAAGCGACCTATTCTCGACCAAGTCAGGGATTGACTCAAGGGACGCGGTCATCTGAACCGACAATACAATCAACAAAGCTCACATACACGAAAATGTCCAAAATATTGACTCACAATTACATTTAATTACACCCTTCGCATCAACTACCGTCCGTCCTTTCATGATCTGCATTTCTTGATTGTCAGCAACGACATCGTCATTGTTTGTTGAGCGGTTTCTGTACGACCGAAACTACACAGCCTTGTGCGGTATACTTCCCGCCGCAGCTACAATCGATGTCATTCACGAAGCGGTCTGCCCATTTCTACAACTTTCTTGATATTTCCCCTCCTACTACCATATGGTACGATATTGACGACCGTTTAATCTAGTTCGGTTCATTGTTTCTTGGTTGCCTAGGGCAATTACATCCACTGCGGTGAGAAGACCACCGTGGCGAAACGAAACGGCGACGTCACATCTTCATCCTCCTCAGTCTTCCGTTACCCCGCCATCTACGGCCTTCCCGAATTCGCGATACAATCGATATCATTCTACGTCTCCCGCCGTAATTGGGGAAGTCTTAGCTACGGAACAAATGTGTGGGTGAAAGGCAGTATTCTCTCCCACGAGTTGTAGCTGCAGCATGTCGAACAGCACCTGACGTGATTCCTATTTCTTGGCCTACTATTCATTGGTCTCCTTCTTTACCCCTATAAACTCCAAATTCCTCTCTACAGTAGGTTTCATATGATATTCCTATAGGAATTCCCTCGATCAGTTATTATCTGTCGCAATATGGTGTCGAATCGGCGTCCTAGATGCTCTGGGGGGGTCGGTCCCAAGGAAGGTCAGGACTTCAAGACTTTGTAGGCACTAGGTCTCAATTCGCGGAACGTGGTCTTTATTCTGTCCATATCTTCCCAATTCTATCCCACGTTACAGGCCTATCAATAGCACTCTTTCCCTGTCTTGAAATACAACAGTTAGATACGTTGAGGCCTTATCGTAGGATGTTTATATCGGGATTCAAGCCTATCTCCGATGTTCTGCATTATAAGATTGAGGGCATATCGTTCCTCAGAATCACTATCGCCGTACCATAGGGCATTTCTTTCGCGCATCTTCACTCGTGCATCTGAGATCCAACTCGCATGTCCGTTGTGCCAGCGAGATATGGTGCGCTGCACGCCCTATATAGTGCATCCCAGCCATCTGACCACCCACACACATCCCACTAAATCAAAGAACATTCTAGAAGGTTGCACTGCATGTGTGTGTTGTATTCTAAGTTGCACATGCCGTTGTGAGTTATGTACCTCTGGCATCGCGATCCCGAATTCACCAGGCTGGCGGACAAATGCGATGGATAGGTTGATTTTGGTGGTGGAAACTTGTTATCAAGAACAAGGCCTCCAGACGGGCGCAGTTGTCGTGGGTGGTGGGTGACGAAGCAAGCGCTGCGGTTTAAGGTGCCAGCTTGTTGGTCACGCTTTGGTTGGTATGCAAAAAGGATTCTGGTGTGCAGGAGTTTGTGTGAATGCGCCACGGCTTCGTTGTTAACTGGTTTGCGAGGTCATAAATGATCATTCGCACACATTTCTCAATCACAACCCGCACAGCTTTTGCAGAAGGCAGCTTATTTTTCCTTCAGCCACACTAAAATCGTGAGGATTGCAAAGATATTGGAAAGATACTGTATAACAATGAAGATTACATACCAAGCAGTCTTGTCATTCTTGTGTGAGTGATTGGCTGTGATCAAGACAAAAACGAAATTGATCTTCGACCTAACGAAGCAATTACAAGCGCGTTCCTAGTGTTCTAGAAATTGAGCACAGTACATAATACAATGACGATTCAACTTCTGGTAGCTATGAGGAATCACGGGCAGCAGCTGACTAAGTATTTGCCGCATTCTCTCGTTCTCAGAGATTGTTTAGCGGGATCATGTACAACTGCACCCCCGGATTCACATTATACAACAATGTCAGTGGCCAGCTCGACCAGTTTTTCTTCTGCAATTATCTAGAAGTGCCTCGTTTGATTTCAAGCTTTCAATGCAGGGTCCCACATTCACATAGGTGAGTCCTCTTTGGAGAAGGGCCGCTACAATTTCCCCGGGCCCCATGGCTAGTATAAATCGGGCCAGGGAGATACCGGGCACAATTCTATTAATTATTTCCAACAAATGCGCGTTTCTCGTAATTTCTGCGTGTCTTCCCAGACACATAAGTATGTTCCATGTATTTGCTTGAAAATAGCTCTACAATGGACCTCCGTGAACTTTCCTACAGTCGCTAGATTTCTGGGCTTGTGTTGAGATATCTTATCTCGTTAGCCCATCGGTCAATGAGATGGCGTCAAGAAACACCCTTCATTAATGCTATTTGGCATCAGACCAGGAAAAATAGGTGAACTTGCTTAATCAGAAATGGGCCTTCTAGCCAATCAGAATGCGACAAAACGAGTGATCGATTGTGGTTGGGGTGAAAAGAGGTCATGAGACTGGAATGTGGTCACGGGAACGAACAGGAACTCAGCATGCAGCCTCTCAGCATCTGAGACTAGCAGGTTATTGAGTGAGAGTCTTATATGAAGGCTACATGACCCTTTTTTTGAACTGACCCTCTGCTGTAAAGTAGAAGGTAACCATGATGAGAATCTCAAGAACATTTCAGAAATACAAAGTACATGAGGTCTGCTCCTAGCAAAAGTGCGAGGGGTAGAGGCAGGGTGGGCACGCCATCGCCCAACCTGCCCGCAGCCCTGAGCTCTTTTGCTGGCACTAATATCACGTGAATTTGATCAGAGCCTCCGCATTTGCTTGCTGTGAACCCTTGCTTAAGACAATAGTCTTCGCGTAGCGGATCGGCCAGTAGTTCGTAAGCTCCATAGGGTCGTTGCATAATCCATCACTCGCACATATTTTCCTGGGGGTCAGCAAGACGACTTACGGAGCACTCCACCTACCCGCGAGAGCGTAATAGCAGTCTTTGCCCTCTTTTATAAAGACTATATGCGTCACCAAAGGCGTATATATGCCAAAATCATGGGTGGGGAAAGGGGGACCTGCTACACTATATGATGGCACAGCAGAAATAGAGTGTTTGGCGAGAAATGCACATGGTCATAATGGGACAGCTTATACTAAAGAACCCGAGGTAACGAAATTTGAACCCTCGCATATATACCGAGGGGTGTGTACATAGGTAGATGGATTTTGTCTCCGCCTCCTACAGTATGCGCAGGCGATGGATGAAGAAACGCACTGTGAAGGGGGCATTAGGTCACAGCCCATCACCCACTCACCACCGTTGCCCGAGTCCAGTGTGGGATACAGGCAGCCTAACCGGCCTCATTACTCGGCTTCAATGAGAATTACGAGAATTACGAGCTGGTAGCACTAAAAGTAACAAACAAAAGCTCCGAGGCGAGCGGATACGCAGCCATAATTGTAGTGAAAGCTAGCGCCAATCATTACCCCTTTAATTTCAGACTTTCCACCCCTATTCTTCATAAGATTAAATGTAGGGAGAGGTAGGTTTTTATCATGATCACCAAACATTAGGTAGCTATAATTTGCATAGGTAGGGAATATCGTAAATTCCAGAGACAAAAAATGCAATGAAAGCAACACGCCACCACCACTCCACATACCATAACCCCTGGGTATTGTACACGAGAATAATTCTAAAAATCCGAACGTACTTTCTCTTCCCGAAAGATGATTGCCTTTTGAATTAAAATTGATAAACACGCAATGTTTGGCCTCAAAAGACTCCCACCTTCCCTCTCCATCCGCATCTTTCTCTTCACACTCCTAACCTTATATTTCCACCCCAAATTATTTTCCAGCGTTACTGCATTACGGTGATGTTGGTTTAGAACAGAGCGACAGCTATTTCGCGTTAGTAAACAAAATATATTACAGCGAGAAAAAGGATGATACATACCCATACCAGCGACAACCGCAACCATAGCACCACCGACCTTCATCTGACTGGCTGCACCAGTGTACTGGGCAGGAGGAGGAACAGAGGTAGAGTGGTTGTAACCAGGCGCAGCAGGAGCAGTGTACTCGGGAGAAGTGGCATTGGGGTAAACGCCGGGGGCGCCACCGGTGGGGACAGGGGTTGCGCAGTCGCAAGAAGTAACGGTAGAAACATAGGTGGAATAGACAACGGTGGGCACGGGCTTCTCATCAGGCTTGGACTCGGGAGTGTAAGAAGGCGCGGCAGGAGTGTAAGAAGGTGCGGGAGGAGTGTAAGATGCGACAGGCTTGTCATCGTGCTTGGGCGTATCATCCTTCTTGCCGCCACTGGGGTTGGAGACACCGAATTGGGTCGAGTACTGGTAGTATCCGGTCGTGTCCTCGATCAACTGAAGTCCGTAATGGGTAGTATCGGCCTCGAGATCGGTGGAAGGAGTCCACGAGTAAGAACCAGAGTTGGGGATCTTCTCGATGATGGTGGCGATAGGAACAACGTTGGTGCTAGGACCACGGAGGAGAACAAGCGAGACAGTTCCCTCAGAAGTAGGCTATATCACACAATTGAGCTACTGCCTCTCGAACACCCAAATAAGAATACTCACCTTCCAAGTGATCTCGTAAGGCTTTCCACATTCAACAATTGAACCCAGGTTAGGCGTGTAGATAGGATTTCCCTGGGGCTCGCCCTTGGTGGGTGTCAACGCAGAGGCAACAGAAGCAAGAGCGGCGACAATGCCGGTGAAAAGAGCGGACTTCATCGTGTGAATTATGTGTATTATGCGAACAAAGACTGTAAAGAATGGCTGCGGTTAAAACCTGCAAAAAAAGGATTGACGAAGATGGGGGGGTGGTAGTAGTAGTGAGCGACGGTGTGTGATAAAGGGAGAGAAGGAAGCTTCCGCGCGACGGGGCTGATGGGGGATCATCTTTATATGATGCACGATGGGGCGATTGGCAAAGACAGCTGGGGAGATTAGATTGAAGATGGGACAGACGACGCACATGCCTGCGAGCGAGAGAACCCCTGCCGCCGCGCTAGCTCAGCGAGATGGGAAGGGGTCTGAAATGCGCTGCTCGGACTAAGCGAGTAAGTGCGTGTGGACCAGCAAATTCGGGGAGACAGGGGCAGCAATACTAGCAATACATCATCACAGCATTGCCATTACCACACGAAGATGCTGAAGCACGGCCATTGATTGACCGCTATGGGCCTATTCCATTCCCTCCATTCGCCAGAGACAGCAGACAGGCAGACTTTTTTGCAGTGTCTCCATTCAGCCCTCTGGTTTGGCAGGGGTTGCGAGACCCGGTGCTACAAGGTACCTTAGATGAAGTTCTCCTTGCAGCAATCTCGAGTCATAGGAGGTACCTTGCATGAAGTGAAGTAGGCAGGTACGCATGTTTTGGGCAACACCACAAGTCTCACCATGTCGCATTGCTACTCCAGTCCCAGCTGCGAATAAAGTACTTCTCCCTTCCTTCCAACTCCGAAGGAAATACCGAAATTCTCCCGAAACATTGCTGCTCAACTCTAGCCAGGCAGACACTGGGCATGCCAGTGTGCTCTGACAGCAGCACTTGCCTCGCGCCAGAGCTAAGGTTTTTTGGCGCTCGACGCTCGCTAACACTTCAGCCGCTTCTTGTCATGTCTTGTTATGTCAGACTTTTTGGTTTGTTTGAAAAAGGGGTCACTGGGTCCGTTTTACTTCATTCATGCGCTGTGTGAGACTGGCACAGGGAACCTGGAGATCCATCCCATCGATTGTCGGTTGACGATTGACGTTCGTGAATAGCCGCTGGCCTGGAAGAAGCTTATCGAGAAACCCTAAAAACTTCATGTGCTTTTCGCTCAACGTCATATGAATCAGATCGTTTGTTGCAGCCTGGGTCCGAGAACTGTTTCGTGTCGCGCGTACCTCGCATGACGAGCACAAGTAACAAGTCGTCACATTCCAAGCCAATCCCTTCGCGAAGTATCGCTGAAAACAAAAATAGTTCTTGTTAACGACCTTCACAGTTTACTGACCACATGAGGGATGAGGTAGAAAATAGCGCACTATGAATCGATCAATCTGATTGGCCGACAAATGTGGATGCAATTATCAGCGCTGGGAGTGACATATTGTGACTTGTATGACAGATGTGCGAGAAAAGAAGTTGCACGCCTTGGTATATCAAACGACTAATAGCCACTTCTATTTGGCCTATGGAGGGACTGTAAGGTACCTACTGTACTCTCGCTCCCACAACCCTTTGATTTGGATCGTGGCTGTAATCGTATTGATTCCTCATAATTTCCTTCATTCCGTTAACTGCAGCCAATCAAGTATACAACACATTATGGCGCTCGCGACCAATCTATGCATGACGAGAGAATGATTTGATCGCAATCGCGGCGGAACCCAAAGTTTTATTTGAACCAAGTTTTATAGTATTAGTTTTGTCTTCAATGGAAGAAGGGGGTGGCGACGGCCTCCTCAAACTCTCGGCCCATAGCACAAGATCAAAGCAACAAGCATGTCCGAAGCGATGCCGGAAGCCCAAAGCCCTACCCGGTACAGCAACCGAATGTTATCCTTCCGCACTTACACTCATCAACTACTACCTTGCATCATTTTACATAACACTCGAAGCTGGCACTCGTGAATTCCATGCCGTTTCTTTCTCTTGCCTACTGTTTTGGTCTTTCGGTGTATCTCTTGCCTGTGGAGTAGAGGAAGCCTTACTCGATTCGACTTCGATTTAATGTATAAAAGGTAGCGACTAACAGACCAATTCCAGTACTAGCGCTTCTAATATTCTCGGTATATTTGTTCATCACTCGAAGTTCCAGAACACCGCTCAAAAAGTGGCGTCATTCTGGTTCAAATAACTCCCGTCGAAACTAGCCGAAACTCCGCTACTACCGTAGTGTTAATCATTTAAGTGCACTGGGTTTCTATAATCCGTCCACGAAAGATAACTACGAGGCGTGGATTCCGGTCATGACAATAGTGCATATATACTATGCCAAAAAAACCCCGTTTATTGATGTGGCTGCAGTGCCACATTTACCCGAGTGCAGCATGACTCCCAGAGTCCAGTGATTGTAGCATATTACTAAATTTAAGATTCCAATTACTGGGGAATAGCTCAAAATACCACAGTAATACAAGATACCAGCAAAAATGACATTGTAAATAATTGAGTATTTAGTTGAATGGGGTAATATTGGTTAATTGAGCAGTATTGAGCATTTACATAGATGTGGCAGACATTCCACATTCTTGTCACAATGATATGACAGTAATAAACCAGTATACCTACAAATAGCCCTAATATAATGTTGTATTCATTGGCAAAAGTGCAGATCGACTATTGACTGTGCTATGCGCACATGTGAACAAGTACAGCTGATAGCAAGCTTTCTGTGGACCACTGTAACATGATGGGTTTATAGTCATCTATAATCGATCCATAGAGATGTGCATATGGGCGTATGGATCTATACACAGTTGGTGGCCAGAAATGGATCTATACCTGCTGTTGCTACCTGCAGACTTCGCTGTTATACCCATGATGTACACACTGTCACTGTGACTCCACTATACAGCCTGCTGGCACTTCGGAACCTGCTTCATAGCCCAGTGGGATGCCTGCTTTAGTGCCAGCTCAACAGAGTCTTGCCTGACAAAGCTGCACTTCGAGAGTAGTAGACTTTTCTACTTAAAGCTTTTTGCCATATAAAAACTCTGAGTTTGTGGAAGCTTTAGCAAATCGAAGGCTATAAGTATATTAAAGCTTTGACATTGATGTTAATATAGCCAACCTACTTGACAAAGTGCTTTCAGTACCATCACCATCATTATTACTATTACCATTACTTTCACCATTACTATTACCATCACCAGTACTATTGCTATCACCATTACTATCACCATTACCATCATGACCATCAGCCAATGACCAAATGTGTACACATATGCCTAAAATCAGCGGGTAACTTGCCACAGATTCCACTGAAAAATCTAAGTTGCAGATTTACTCTCCACAAGATTGTGACAGTTCTGAGTTGAGGGTAATGGAATAAAGGAAGCAGAAAAGAGTTGGTGTTATGGAAGGGTAGAGATGTTGAGAAATGTGGAAATGGTGTGCAAATATTGTGTAGTGGTAGTGGGAATATTTAATACCAGAAGGAAGTTGTCTGAGGTGTTTCGACGATTGCATCCACATTCAATTGGAACATACCTGATTTGACATCCGTCAATACCCATACTGTTCACCATATTCGAATGCAATAGTACAATGGTAACTGTACTTCTTGAATGAATGGGTTTGATCTTGCTGGGACACCTTGCCTAGTTTTTGAACCTGAATCTTTGAATGCATTTGAAAGTATTGAGATGATATTGGCTTTAACCTTCAAGGAGGAATCTTTGGAAGCCTATATTTTCAAACAATCTAGCATCCCCTCTCCGTGGAATTTGTATTGGACCGACATAGCTAGAGAAGGTGGAGGTCTGGACATCAGTCATTCAGTGTTTCATCTGCAAAAAGTGAAATTGGTTTCCAAAAATGGACTCCACTCATTGATTCTTCTCCATGTTCTCCACAAATAATCCAAGCAACTTATTTGGATTCTTCCGCTATGCTCCAAGTAGAGTGTTGGCAAGGGTAGCGCATTACACGGCTTCAGTCGAGGTTGGAACCGGAACCGAGACCCTGGACCGGATGAGAAACTGCCAAGGGAACCGAACCGGGTGAGTAGTGCGGGGTCGTTACCTGGACTGGACCGAAAGCTGGTGGTTTTTGGCCAGGTTGGAACTGGACCATGGTTCCATTTAGCAGTTCCTACAATTTTGGCTGCAATTAAGTTTTGGAGTTCTTATTGTATCAGGACATGGTTTATACGTAAAACATGCAATTTTAGAAGCTCTTTCACCCCTTGGTCCCCAATTTGCACTCCGATCAATATTTGTTCAGTTACTATGAAATAACACTCAAAATCATGGCTAAATCGCGGGTTTTCAACAGCTACACAACCAATATTGCTCACACTCAAAATCGGAGACCAGCAGGGGAAAGAGCTCCTAAAACTGCATAAATTGGCATATACATTATATTGTGATACAATCAGAACTTGAAAACTTGATTGTGGCGAAAATGCCGGGCTTGGAAAGGTTGGGTTTTCTGCTGGAAACCGGCCCAAAAGCAATGGTTGGGGTTTTTCATGTGGTGAGACCCATTGCAACTATTAGGTTCTGATTCCAACCCTAATCCGGAACTATTGCTAACACTATTCAAGGTGTTCAATGATGTGATTATGTTGTATCAACATTTCAAAAACTTGTTTAGTCATGTAAGTTAATTTACTGCACCTGTTTCTTTCAAGTTGGTCCTCTAGATTTTAATCGTTTTGACGGTTTTTTGAACTGTTTTATCGATTTGCAGATTATTCTTAACTATTTAATCCCTTGAGACATCGATTATACACAAGCTTGCACAACTCCCAGAACACAATTATGACACCCAGAGAAAACGCATCAGATTTCTATATATTGCTGCAATGATCACTTCAAGCATCGAATCGAATAATCTATATGTACAACAAATTGAGGGCATTGAAGTTAACTATATTGCTGAAGTACCACTGCATGCCATCTGGGTGCGCCATCAGCAGGAGAAGGTGTAGAGCCCCTTGGATCGCACTGATACGGATGATATAAGTGGTTCTGACACCGAAAAGGGGCTCATGACTGTAACTTCCATTGTACAAAGGTTGCATGGGAGATTGATGTCTCACCTCGAGAATCACTATACCAGCACTCTGACTTATCGCCCTTCATCAGCAAAATGTAAATCTGTCCAGAAGCAATACGCAATTCTCCCAGACACTCCGGTAGCCCTCACCAGTGCTTCTAAGTACTTCTAGATGCTCCCAGACCCCCCTGGAGCTAAGCAAAGTGCTCTCAGACTCTGCAAGAGCATTCCCAGGTGCTCCTGAAAGCACCTTCAGTCATGGAGGTGCATTCAGGACGCTATGAGATTTGACTGATAGGATAGTCAAATTTTGGAGATCATGAGATCTCTGTGCAGATCTGCGGGAGACTTCGGGAGTAGCTGAGACAGCTGCGCAGCTCTGGTCTGGGGGAGACTTCGAGTGCAGCCGAGACCACTGCCCAGCACAGCGGGAGACTTGGTGCTGTATTCTCACAGCAGTGGTTCTTACATTACCAAAAGGCATTTCGTCTTTGTTACAGTCACAAGATTTGCTACATCATAATATGGCACGCATTATTTAAGTATTTCTATATATACACATATGGTCAATCTGGCCGCAAATGGTAGTTGAGCATAATCGCAGGAGCACCTGGACACGTCCATTCAGGGAACATAGAGATGCACCACTTGGAGGCCATTATGGTGAAACAATGGAGCTCTAAGCCAGAGAGCCCATCTACACTCTGCCGCACCTCTCGTGACATCCCAACGGAATTCATGAGACAGAGCAGTTCTGGTTAGAGGTGCGTAAGAATCAGGTGAGAAGATAAGATACTACCTGGCATTGAGGATCCACGCAATTGCATGGATCTCCCAAATCTTGGACAGAGCAAGAGAGACCAAAAGTTTGGAACTATAGAGTGTATATTTTCATTGTATGATAAGATGAGATGGAAATGAGATTATGGCTATCTACTCCAGAGTCTGCCGAATATATACTCCCCGTCACTCTGTACATCTCCGTTACCCCTGTATCACTGTACACCCGCCGTGGCTCCTTGAAGATGTACTTAGAGGCCGGGATCAAGCGAGTTTGGAGATGCACTTGGAGGCCATGATCGTGCAAACCTGGAGTCCGTAACCGTGCGAGTTTGGAGATGCACTTGCTGGCGGTAATCGAGCGTATTTGGAGATACACTTGGAGACCGAGATCAAGTGAACTCAGAGATGCCCTTTGAGGCCGGGATCAAGCGAGTTTGGAGATGTACTTGGAAGCCAAGATTGTGTGCACCCCGGGATGCACTCTGCGGCCGTGATCGAGTGAGTTTGGAGATGCACTGAGGCCGAGATCGAGTGAACTCAGATATGCACATGGAGGCCATGATCATTCGAGAGTGCAGGTGTACTTTGAGGCGGTTGATCAGGAGGTGTGTGATCGGAAGGCGGTCAATCTGGAGGCAGTGAATCTGGAGGCAGTAGATCGGGAGGCATGTGTGATTGAAGCTTAGACTCTATTCATTGGTTAACTTGTAATTGTGGGAATGTAGAGAATTGAGTACAACACGGTCCGCTGAGAGCTGAGAGACTGGCTGGGAGTGGGAGATAGTCGATCTTGTGATGATTCAGTATGCGGTATATGCAGTACTCAGTGTATAAAGTACTCGGTATATGCAGAACTCGGTGTATGCTGTACTTGGTGTATGCTGTACTTGGTGTATGCTGTACTTGGTGTATGCTGTACTTGGTGTATGCTGTACTTGGTGTATGCTGTACTTGGTGTATGCTGTACTTGGTGTATGCTG
>Ga0307515_10007126_pt1 | contig 22203 bp, 6 predicted proteins | sample 17_EM_MG_FD_194513 | JGI IMG/M metagenome (GOLD analysis project Ga0307515, IMG submission 194513) | Populus trichocarpa ectomycorrhiza microbial communities from riparian zone in the Pacific Northwest, United States - 17_EM | ecosystem: Host-associated > Plants > Roots > Unclassified | place...
CTAGCCCCTCTCCCCCAAAAACGAGCACCCCCTATAGCTCTACCAATTTGGCTTCAAATTATATAAATAAAACTTTATTTTATAGCCTTAAAGTAGAGCTATAAAATAAGCCCTTATTTATATATATTGGAGCCATAATGGTAGGGTTATAGGGGGTGTACTGTTTTGATGGTGGGGTGGATGCGCGCGTCGTGGCTCTTAGCGAGTTACCGATATTTTGCAACCAACAGTATCGACCGCAAGACTGAAAGGTGGCCGATTTTGACGCACGGGCCAAAAACACCAAAAGCCTTATTATACTCTCTAATACTTTATCATTTGCCCACCAAGCCTAATACATTCGTGTAGTCTCTTTGTATACCACGTAAACTACTCATTAATCTTCTCCTGATCTGTATCCTCTCCAAAAACCTTTTTAAACCGCGCTAAGGCAGTCTTTTCAGAGGCACAGTGCCTTAAGTAAAATGTCCTTTTAATTGGATGCGCCATTATCTCCATAATTAAGAGATTAGGAGAGTTCCCTAGGCTTATAATTATAGAGAGACCTTAAGCTTTTATATAGTCCTTAACTACCTTTAAATCGTACGCCAAGTCCTTGTCCTGCTAGAGCGTTATACCATTTAAATTACCGCCCAATTCCTTAAGAATCTGTATATACACCTCCCTAGTTATCTTCCCTACCTTATTAGGGACTGTGTACGTAATCACTCGGTAATAATTCTTCCTAACAATCACGAAGACAGAGATTATTTTAAGGTGATTCTCCTCTCGTACCTTCTTCTTTACCTCCTTTAACGGCATCTCCTTGCGATATATATTTATCGGCTTATCCCTATATTCCCTACCTCTCTTTCTCTTTACTCTCTTTGTTGTTTAAGGGCCTATATTAAAGTAAAACTTATTATAGAAGTAAACGTCCTCCTAATTAATTAAATATAGCCTTTCCTAGAGTTATTCGTCTGAAAAATTAACCCGGTTATTAGCTTATTATAGTAGTAACTTCTTCTCTTTATAGCAGATCGCATTAATAATCCCAGCGTCCTTTTTATAAGCCCGTTGGAGCGTTTAAGTCTATACTTTGCGTTTCCCCAGTAGCTTAAAATATATAGTCTTTGGGATATCTACGCCGGCTTCTTCTGCGATATTAAGCCAGGGCGCACCTTAATCCTTAAGAGGGACATCCTCGTCGGATAGATACTCCTTAATTGCGCGCATATCTAAGCGTACAAAAGCCGCAGGCCTGCCTCGCGGATCTAGGCCATTATCTAGGCGATTATGTAGGGTTCGGATCTCTTTTAAGGCTGCAATTCGACTCTGCGATCGGGACGAGGCACCAGTAAGCTTAGTAAGGAGGGCAGGAGGAATAGGGATAGAGAGTTATTGCTCTAAAGCTTTGGCAAAGATAATATAAGCTCGCTGGGGAGTCTCTAAGACCCTTAAATCAGAGAATAAGGTTAGAGGAGGGGTATAGTGCTTCTTACGCATGCGATACCCTGAATTAAAAGCCATTGCGGAGGATTAAAGAGTAAGGAGTGCTTTGTTTACACTAAGAGTAGTATTTTAGTGTTTGTAGACCGTGCGTCAAAATCGGCCACCTTTTTCTCCGGTGGAGAGGCCGTTGAGGTGCCTCTCAGCCGGAGAAAAAGGTGGCCGATATTCGTCCTTACGCCCGCACTAAAATCGCTCAATTTCTCTACCTAGCTAGTACCTAGTCATTTGCCCATCTCTCCTCTCACATTCATGTAGCTTTTAGTATACCAGTTATAACTGATTTAACGTAGGTGATAGGGTTATGACGGCGATATAGTTATAACGGTCGGCTACTACCGCCTTCCTAATTGGGTTTACTGCCTTCCTAATGTAGCATATTGCCGGTTCCAAAATCAAAATAGTAGAACTTTATTTTATTTTGAATGCTTACAACTAAATTAGAAAATCTTTTACCAACACTATAATGCCCCGCTGGCCCCTATAACCTTATAGGGAAGAGAATATATAGAGCGCTATTATTGCCTAGAATTCTAAGCTCTATAAAGACCGGGAAACCTACGTAAAGGCTTATAGGGTAGATTTATAGACATTACAACGCCGCCTTAATGGAAAGCAACAGCCCTATAAGGTCGCCCATACTAACTAGAACCGTATTACTGTTACTAGCGAAGATGCAATTATTTAACACCTTATATATCTTGCAAACGCTGGATTTTTATATCGGCAGCATACCGTTTAATTGATTGCTATAGTCGTCCTCCGCTAGGAATACGCTAACTTTCCTTAATACGTCCACATCGACCCTCTTAGTGTAAAGTGGGTATACAACTTCCTAAAACGGTAGGATGAGCTTTATTACTGCTATATGCGTTTAATTAATTAAGAATAAGCTCTTATAAATAACAATCCCGGCCTTATTTAGAGATTCTTTGCTAACTATACTAATGCTATTACTTAATATAATATCAGCGAATTTAATAGGTGGAATATAGATAAGATAGGCTATGCAATAGGACTAGCTTTTACTGCAAAAGTGGTTATATTAAGAGGCAGAATTATTAACTTTAAGATAATTAACGGCAGCAGGGAATAGGTTACCTAAATTAACTTAATCGGCATGCATGGGCAGATAATTCTACTATTTATTATTTTTAAAGGAAAGTAGCATATAGATTTACTATAGGAAACAGCAGAGGAAGCTATAGGCGAGTGCTTAATTAGAATAACAGAGAATGGCTAGTTAAATAAAGAAATAGGGCTAAAGTAGCTTTAATATTTTAAGCGTTATACTTAACGAATAGAGGTATAGGAGACCTCTAAAATTAATACTTTAAATATTGAACACTATGGCTACTAATTGCTTATTATAAATAAACATAGCTCTTACACTAATATTAAGTTTATAGAGTTCTGCTAGAAGTATAAGATTATTCCTATATATCTTCCACCTTACTTAACCTACTTCCTACAGCCTCTAGATCTTGTTATTTTTTTAGTGGTTAAGCGCCTATATTTAGCCAAAGTTAATAAATACGCAGCTTATGGCGTTACTAGTATTAATAGAGACTACTTTTTATAGATTCTAGGTGAGATTAGGCCTTAAATATATACACCTAAACTAATTGACAGTGTATTTAAAGCTGTAGGCCTTCTCCCTTTTAACCCTAATTGGGTCCTCCGGCGCCTTATAAGCTAACCTTCCTTTACGCGACTATATATACCTTAGCCTATAAACAAACTAACGCTTTTATCCTTACCTCTACATCTAAAGACTCTAAAAAGCCACTCTAATTGAGCTTGGTACAGCCATACAATCTATTATTTAGATACTGCTCCTAAAGCAATTAACGTAGTTGTTAGGAAGCTTATAAGCTATATAGATTTAATAGATAAAGGTATAGAAATACTCCGGCTAGAAAATACAGAGCTTCGTAACGGCGCTACAAATAGGAGAGCTAAGAAGAAAAAGAAACGGGTAGTGCTTTTAACTGAATTAGTTCTTACTACCGAATCAGCTAAGGCACTTATTAACACTAGGGAGGCTGCAGAGGAGGCTAAGTAGAGGACTAAGAATACTAGAGAGCAGCTTAGAAAGGAGAGAAAAGAGATAGCTATAATTGCTAAGGTATAAGTTTAAGAAAGGAAGGAGGCTTAGGCTGCTACTATAAAGGCCAAAGCGGTTGCAGATTAATATAAAAGGGACTTAGGGGGGGCAAATCGGGCAGCAAAAAGAGCGTAGAAGGCGTTAGTAGCTACGGGCAATATAGCAAAAAAAAAGAAGACCATAGAAGCTTATATGGCAGCTGGCTAAGTAGTAGAGGAGGTTAAACTTAAAGCAGAAGCCTTAGCAATACTGTAGGAACAATGGGAGGAATCCTACGCAGTAGCTATAGAGGCTATAGCTCGCTCTAAGGCTCTATAAGACGCTGTAAAAAAGGCAAAGGAGGCCTCTTAGCAGTCTACACAGGCAGATAAGGAAGTGGATAATGAGGAAATGGATAATAAGGAAGTGGATAATAAGGAAGTAGACGATGAGGAAGTAGACGATAAGGTATTGGATAAAAGTGAGGATAGAGGATATTAATATAGGCAATATCACAGTATCAATTAAGTAGTAGTTAGTACTAAAAACACCAAAAAAATTAATATAGAGCCTCTATTATATAGAAATAAGGCTTCATAAAACCTTAACGGTGTGATACCAAGCGATGCATTTTACTAGTATTTTGCCTACGATTGGGCATTTGGCAGTATTTTGGTGTTCGTGAGCCTGACCAGGAAGGCGGTAGTAGCCGACCGTCATAACTATATCGCCGTCATAACCCTATCACCCACGTTACGTACTTTAATTACCTTATAAGAAGGCATTGTAAGGTGTGAGAGTGGTAATAAGTGTCTTGTTTACATCAAAATAGTGTAGTGGGCGCACGGACGAATATCGGCCACCTTTTTCTCCGGCTGAGAGGGTGCTACGCAAACGTGGCCCGTGCGCGAACACCAAAACATCAACACGCGTCTCTACCATAGCAAAAAGGGATTTCCACTTCCTTTTTGGGACTAGTGGCAACCCCCCATAAGGTCGCTAAAGTTATGGGGGCTCTGTCGCCTAAGTAACGAGGTTTCAGGCAGTCTATGCCCCTAGACCCGCCAAAGGCCCCCCAAAGAGGCCCAAAACCTCAGCAACCTTATGGGCACCTTATGGGGAGAAAACCGCTAGTCCCAAAAAGGAAGGGGAAATCTCTTTCTGCTCCGTCCTCCGTACCTCTTCTTCTTCTCCTTAGCTTAATATCTTCGTAATACAGCATTCGTTCAAGCTTTGGTTCAGAGGCATTTGCTCGAGCCGTCACAACTAGTACATATTAAGCTGCCTAGAAAGGATTCATGTATATAGAACTATAGCGCCATTGCCTAGAGGCTGCATGCGTAGTATTGTACGTAGTATAATACAATGGATATATAAAAAGGTTTTAGGAAAAAAAATTATATCAAGCAACTTAACTCTAAGGATTAAGCTATATAATCAATTTAGTATATAATTTTACAACTATTACGAGCTTCATATTCCTGTGCACGAATGATTTGATTCGGTTGATTTAATTGGCTAGTTATTATCGATAACAGATGGACGTAATTACCAAATAATGAGAATAACGACAAAGAATATGGCAAAGGCGGTTCGTTTTCGGAAAAGCACGCAAACTGTCTTCGAAATCCATAAGTTCATTCAACAAGGCATGCATCTAATACTCCATCTTCAAAGTGTAATGGAAGGCTGGAAAAAAGAGCCGGCGCCACAGCGCCAAGCGCCAGGTAGTAGAAGCTTGATGATTTAAGGTTTAACTTATCTCCGATTCCTCGCTGGGACATCTTGGCATATGCTCTGCAGGGCTGTACTGCCGCGAATGAATGTAGGTCGATTGACTGAGTATCTTACTGGAAACAGTATGTCGGGGTATTTTCGTTGGGAGTGGAGTTGCATAGCTTGGAGTGTTGTTATTGACAACGATGACGAAAGCGTGCTTTCCAAAATTACCGCCCCACATGTTGTTCCAGGAAGCACAGGACCCTCATCTTCGCTTAGGGGTCTTCCTCACCTCTATCACCAACCTTCTCATCATCTTATACCTTAGGAATCGACTGCGACACCTGTTCGACCCTTTTCTCGACAGGAGGCCGGATCGGTTGCTATAGTATTTGCTATGAGTTTCGCAGTTGGCGCATCCGCTTATCGCAATGGATTGAAATGCTCGGGACCCATGATTCTAACCTCCTTCAACCTTCTCTTCTTCGCCATCGCATGCGCGCCGTTCGCTCATGCTGCTCCTTTTGATCGATCTCCATTCGTTACTTTGAAGGAAGGTGAAGGTAAACCGGCTGAAGATCCGAGTCTATGGGCATACCTGGGCACTGCTGTCGCTCTCGTACTGCTTGGAGGGGCTTTTGCCGGCCTAACCATTGCGTATGCTCTACCGTCTAATCACCTCCTCATTACATGTACCGATAGCTAAATTTCCGTAGCTTAATGGGCCAAGATGAGATATACCTCCAAGTCATCGCTACCTCAGGCGAAGGTTCAGAGCAGCAAAATGCGAAAAAGGTGCTCAAGCTCCTGAAGAAAGGCAAACATTGGGTTCTGGTCACTCTCTTGCTCAGCAATGTCATCACTAATGAAACTCTACCCATCGTGCTTGATAGATCCCTTGGTGGAGGCTGGCCCGCAGTCCTCAGTAGTACCGTCCTCATTGGTACGCCCTTTCGCGATTTCGCATTTAGTTTACTAACCGGCGTAGTTATCTTCGGTGAAATTGCTCCTCAGTCGATATGCGTTCGATACGGGTTACCCATCGGAGCTTGGATGTCTCCCTTCGTGCTCGCTCTCATGTGGATTATGTCGCCTATTGCTTGGCCGACTGCAAAACTTCTGGACAAACTACTTGGAGAGGATCATGGAACAACGTACAAGAAGGCTGGACTGAAGACACTGGTGACACTTCATAAGACTCTAGGGACGAGTCCTAACGAACGTCTGAACCAGGACGAAGTCACCATTATTAGCGCTGTACTAGACTTGAAAGACAAGCCTGTTGGAAGTATCATGACGCCTATGAACGATGTGTTTACGATGTCTGCCGATACTGTGCTCAATGAAAAAATGATGGACACAATTCTCTCGGCTGGTTATTCCCGAATACCGATATACGCGCCAGACAATGCCCGCAACTTTGTGGGTATGCTCCTTGTGAAAATGCTTATCACCTACGACCCGGAAGATGCTCTACGAGTAAGAGACTTTGCGTTAGCCACGTTGCCAGAGACAAGGCCTGAAACAAGTTGCCTGGATATCGTAAATTTTTTCCAAGAGGGTAAATCACATATGGTACTGGTCTCTGACTTCCCCGGGGAACCATATGGCGCCCTTGGAGTCGTTACTTTGGAAGATGTAATAGAAGAGTTGATTGGAGAGTCAGTTTCTATAGTTTCCTTAATTCCTAGTGCAAGCACTAAAACTCTCATAGGGAAATCATCGATGAATCAGACGTCTTCATTGATGTTCACAAAGCGATTCGGCGGTTAACACCCGCTCCTCGAACTCGCGTTCCCAAAGGTGAAATCGTCGCTGACGCCGCCCACTCCCCCGAAAATGTTTATGAAGTATTAAACATGTCAGACGGTCAACCAACTATTGACATTACTGGTCCTGAACAACGGAAGTCATCATTATCGGAGTTAGGCGTCAGCCCTAAGGTTGCAACATTTCTTATGCGGCGCCGCAGTAGTGGCAACGGCTCAATCGACAAACAGACCACACCACTTACTCTCCGCAGTAATACCCCAGAAATAAGAGAGCACCTCAAGCACTTAGGCCCATCCAATGCAGCACACAGACCTAAGCAGACTCGGATCAATACCGTCAAGATCAAACCTGGTGTTGGCACCATACCCGAAAACGCCGCAAAACCTCAAGATGGCGCAACCGTTACTCCAACCGTTTCGCGTGGTGGTATAGGTGAAGGATTGTTGGAATCTGCTGGTCGGGATGCAAGCGATGGCGTACACGCTCTCCAAGCGGGCTATGGGACCATAAATTCTAACGCGCACTGGACGACGTCTTGGTTCCAGGACTCAAATGCAAATGGTGATGGTACAAAATCACTTCCACAAGGAAGCGACGACGTCACATCTCCTAAATCGCAGCCTCATGATGAGAACGTTAAAATAGTAGTCGACAATCGGCCAGCTTCACAGTCCAGCGGACATTCGACAAGCACATTAGGATCGCTGCATTCAGTTCATTCCAGGTCACGCTCGCCTATGAAGAGGCACAAGCACACCACTGCGCGTAGTGGTAGCATAACTGAGAACTTTGTCGATTTGGGCGGAGTGAAAAAGATGGTGCTCGAGACAGCGAGCTCATCCGACATAGAAGAAGCCAGAGGATCCGAGGGCAATGACAATAAAAGCCGAAGTCCAACCAAGACGGATACAGAGGGGGAGGGGAAGACAGATGAGGATGGCGGAAAGAAAAGCGGAGGGAAAAAGAAGAGGAGGAAGAGAGCTGGAAGGAAGAAGCACAAGGGTGCAGCAAGTGAGAGTGCGTCGCTCTTAGGCTGGAAGAGTTAAGGCCGAATAGAGATGAGAAATGGGAGGGGCGGAGTGTGCGATTCCATTAAATTTCGATATTATTCCGAAGGTTTTTCTAAAGGCGTTAGAGTACTGGGAATGAGTCATATCGACTGGATTCAGGACTGGGGTGTATCTTTTGTAAATGGAATGGCGTGGATGGCTAGACTCTATGCGCATTGCTACGCCCGTAAGGTATGAAAGCTAGAGCTATTGCTGTCAGGAAGTACGAGCAGTCGAAGTGTAACGTACTAGGATGGTTCACTATAATGGTTTACAGATCTTGTCTTTCTAGCGTGAAAGAAAGAACTAATTTGACCATATTTTGAGAGCTCACAGCCACCTACTACTTTCAATCCCCTGAATAATAGCATTCCGTATTCTCATCTGCCATCTCCCCGGTTGCTTAGGAGCTCTGCTCATAATCAAGATACCTTTACGCATCCAGATCAGTCCCAGTCATCTTTTAGTGCAGATACGGCTCATCCATCGTATCTAGCACGCCCCGATTCACAAAGAGGACATCTTGCCGACGAACACAGCTCCAAAGTCCAGTCAAATGATCCTTGGTATCTCGCCCCGGAAGATTTATACCACTATTGCCCAGCTAAGTATAAACAACCAAAACCATTCGCACGGCACCTTCTCTAGCACCTCGACGACATGCTGGAGCAGCCATATTTTGTTTCATCATGTAACAAAAACAGGTTTACTCTGTTCGAGCAGCTAGGCGCCCACTGGCGTTGCTGTGCGGCCTTAGATTTGTTTGCTTGTGATCGTTGGGAATGCCACAAGGTATTCCCATCAAGGTCCAGTCTATCCGCACACGAAACCGGGTAATACGGCTCTATCTGCTTACACCACTCCAAACAAAAGGAAACGGATACCTGGGACGAAGTTATAAGGCTACTGATTCTGGGATCTGGGGTCTTTTCTCTTCCTACCGGAATTGCGGAAGGCGCGGAGCCGAGGCGGAAGGTTGTAGTATCCCTCGAAAAGGAAATTGGGGAGTGGGATCCGTCGTTCTAGACCGGCTTGGGATGCTGATACCTTTCGAAGCTGTCGCCTAGCTGTGAAGACGTCGCAGTTGTATGATTGTATAAACTTGATTTATGATTTTGCCTGAACGTATATCCCAGTGCTCGCAAGCACCACTGAGTTTATGGCCACGGGAACATCAGAGATAGAGCGTGCAATATATATCTAATCCTTTCGAATATCAGAAGATCCTGTCCAGGTCGGTACATGGTATTTCCGGCGCTCGATATTTCCGCTTGATCGCGAAGTTCAATTTAACTTGCGTGCCATTCGATTTCGGCACCGTCTGTAACACGGCCATTCCGCTAATGGCCATGCATATTTTGTATAGTTGTTGTAACATCTGAAGACAGTGTAAAAGCAGATAGAGGGGCAGTAGCCCTACGAAAGTGCCGGTGCGGTTGCTCTTAATGATGAGGCCATGCTTAAAGAACGTTGAGTACATTGCGGAATATAAAAACAAAAATCTAGTCGGTAAAATAAACTCTTCGGAGAGGATAATGTATTGATATGAATGTTAAACGCATTCAATGCGACCGCACATCAGTGCAGAGAGATATAGAACAAGGAAAATACGAACAAAGAGTAGATGCTAACATGCACGCAAGCCACGCAACGCCATTTGCAACCCGAGCAAACCCAGAAATGTTTCAAAAAAGCAATGACGCCGTACGGATATGCTCATGCTCGTCCAGGTGCCAAAACGCTACCAAACAATGCCGTAACGCTAAAGATGATGCAATAGGAAATGTCACGTTCTACTACTATCAATGGGGTTGAAAGAGCATCCTCAGTGGCGACGGCTGCTTCTTCTTCTTCTTCTTCTCCTTATCGTCTTTGCCGCTCCGTGATGTCTTGGCGCTCTTTGTCGACTTGGCGGTTTTAGGCTTGCTTCTTGATTCTCGCCTGTGTGTCGATCGTCGGGATTTCAAATCGTCTTCTTCGAGAACGCCGGCGGCGATTAGGTGCTGTGATGCCCCAGGAGTAATGAATTCGCCGTCGACGGTGGTGCCAGCGCTGTCCGCTTCAACTTCAGCGATGCCGCGCCGCCACATCTCGATTCGGCTGAGCTCCTGGCCCTGTAGCTCATCTAGTACCAGTGGTTCTTCCAGTTCGTTTTCCTTTTTGGCTTTAATCTTCTTAATGATCTTATATCCGCCAAGAGCGACGATGGTGACTCCCACGCCGACGCCGGCCGCAATCATGAATTGCGGGCTGGCCAATAGAGCGACGACAGCAGGGAAGCTTCCCTTCATTGCTGTCAAAACACCAGGACCCATCTTGCCCACTATATTGCTGATCTCCGCCAGCGTGAGGGCAACGGCAGCTAGTGCTTCTGGGTTCTTCTGCAGGTTTTCAATCATAGCCGTAACAGAGTATTGTAGGCAGTTGGCCTCGTCTAGAAGTATGGTAAGCTTAGATGCCTTTTCCCTTAGCTCGCCATCGTCGTATTTCTGAGCCGGAAGTGGAGGAGGCAAGTCGCCATATGCCAGATCCATATCTATGTGTGGTTCGGAATTCGACCGTGAAGTCCTGTACGGCGGTTGTAGGATGGGCCCATCTGTGTGCCTCCGGGCGAGTTCCTGCCGATGTACGTCTCCTGCTAGATCTTGCGCAAAATGGCGGTGTGTAGGACTGTGGTGTCTCGGAATGTCATCGTTGGCATAGAAGCTGTCCGTGTATCCCCGCTCCATAGGTGGCTTCGGGTGTCTATGTGATTTCGATCTATGAGTCCGACCAGACGCTCTTGACCGGGTGTCGTCTTCGATGTGGAGGGTCTTCATGCTATGCATGAGCTTCTTCTGCTCTAGGGCGGCATTACGCTCTGCTCTGATTTCCGCTTTACGTTCACGATAGGCAGATTTGGCTTCCTTGAACACGCTTATAAGGTGCTTACTCTGCGGCTTTCATTAGCGCCGTTACGTGTACTGAAGTCAATTTCTTCTCGTCTACTCACATTGCTCACAACCTTTCCCGACCTGTTAATAACTGTGATTGTTTCCCCGAGGGCCACCATGACGTAGACCAATAGTGGGTATCTGCAGCTGCAATGCTGGCGGGTGTTTTTGTTCGTGAAATGCGAATTCGTTTGGCTGTGTGGTACTTGGTCAACAAGTACGGTAGTCTGCCGGGCGGCTGGGCAGGTAGGCGTAGGTAAGTAAAGGATACTTTGTTCTAGTGATTTGCATTAAAGAAAAGATTATTGGGAGATCAATGGGTCAATGGAGACAATAAAGAAACACGCTGACAGAGTTGGGCTGAGGTGAGGCAAATACTAAAAAGTGAGCAGGCCAGCCATGATTGCTATGGCGCATAGGATCGGGCGTCGGGAAGAAGGGGGATTGCGGTCGTGGGTCGTGGGTCGTGGGTCGGTGGCCGCCTATGATGGAGGCAGGCCCATTCAGGACGCTGCCCGCTTGTGCCTATCGTGACTTCGAGACGGATTTAGGCGTGGACTGCCCTGGATTCGTGGAGGTGCAACAGTTGACCGGGGAAAACGGCAAAGCTTTTGGTTGCTGGTTTGTCGTGGCGCTCGTCAATTGACTCTCCGCGTCGCTTCAAGCCGAGACAAAGGTTTAATCATGCGGGCAGCGTATCGCCGCCCAGTTTGGCTTCAACGGGTTACCACCAACGTCAGCCATTGGCATGCTCTGCATGACAGAAATTTCTTTCTGCAGCGCCGCAGGACGTGTCATAGCTATCAATGGCTCAACGAAACCGCCCTGATGTAAGGGCCGAGGACGATCTGAGATGACTGATGCACGCCTCCTGCAGAATCTTGAGCGAAAGATTTCTGCCCGGGTTCCGCGGCAGCACCGATGGGCATCCCGGCATGGCCTGCTTGCTGCGCGTCGTCACCAGATAGGCCTCAGCTGGTGTGCGAAGGCGCTAGTAACGCCACAGATGTGGCTCAGCCACTAGCCACATCATCGGCTTTGTTCCAGAACGTTGTTACCAATTTCTTCTTCGAGCATGAAAATGACGCTTATTGCCTCAAAAAGAAACTCATCGCCGCCATTTCTCAAGCTATGTCCCAGACCTACAATTCGCGCCTCGCATCCGACTAACTACTGCCTCGGAATAATAAGCAGGACACCCCACGAGACTGGGGGAGCGGTGTTGCTAAGATGACAGGTCATCATGATCAGCCTTACATTATGAAAATGAGAAGCACGCCATCGGATCTTTGCTCAAGCATCGAAGATGATACACGACGCGTCTGTGGGCCCTAGAGGCAGAATTGATCATTTTATTAAAACCTGTAATTGTATGGTCAAATCGAGGAGTTGGAGCAATGAGAGTGGTAAAAATTATCTCCGAAGAAGCTTCCTCAAGGTACACTAGCTTATCAAACTAAAGACTTGACATTTCCATCCCCATTGCGAAGAATGCCGAACAAGGAGCGCGCCTGCACCGATAAGGTGTTTAAACTGAACCCTCGCCTACCGGGCAGCAATCGTCTAGCCAAGGATTGAAAACCGCCGTAACGGTTCAGTTTTTGACCCACTTAAACTGGCAAATCATGGCAGCTTGAACCTTGTTTAGACTTTTTTCTCGCCCGTCGGCCTGGTACTTACAGCGTACGCTGTATGGCGTTTCCAAGCCCTGAAAATCCATCTTGCGCAACTTTGCACCCAGCAAGCTCGTTTGCAAACCCAAGCTTGCGTGACAGTGTCCAGTCATCTTCGTGGCAGATAAGACCGTACAGCATACCCGCTATGAAAGTATCGCCTGCACCTATAGTACTGTTTCACTTTTAGGACTGCATTGGCTTATCAGACGGTTACCATACGCACTCAACAACTTTGGAATACTCCGCTGCATATGCAGGATTGTGCTTGTAGGTCAAGCTGGCCACTTCTAGAGCGGAGGCACCTCCGTCACCCCAGGTACAGCATAGCAATGAGCTGGCCATCCAATTAGCTCCATTATTCCGGAGATGGATGGACGTGATATGTACGCTTTCGGAGTTAAAAGAGCTTGCTCTCGTAGACAGTCTTCGGATGTTTGATAGCTACAGGCCTGAAGCAGGTTGGGATTCAGTATGAACAAATTAGTGAGTAGGAATTTAAGGACTGCTTACCTGAGCCCAGCTTTTTGAATAGAAAACAACGTCAGCTTCTGCTGCGAGCTCTTGCAGTCCAACCCGGCCAGGCTTTTCTACCTCCACGCTAATCCTGACAGTAGGGAAATTGTGGCGAAGGTGACGCATACACTCTAAAGTAACATCTACAATACGCCCCTAGAAATTCTCAGTGATAATGCAAGATAGTAATTCGAGGAAAGAAAGAGACATGCTTCGAAATGATACCAACTCGCCTCACTACCTATCTTGTCCGCTATCACAATAAATTCCTTCGTTGTCATTTCCGGCAGCTCATTATAATTAACAATCGTTCTACTATCAGTAGAACAGCTCTTGATAATATAACTAGATGCTAGCTCGGTAAATTCGTCCCGGTAGATGCAGTGCGTCAAGTCCACCATAGGTCCAAACGACGGCTTGATTAGCTGTGTTCCGGATGACGATCTTGAGGGCAAAACGATGCATAAAGAAAGGCATAAAGAAATGGTTTTATTGTGCTCTACCAATTGCTGTAGCACCTCTAGCGTGTTGGGACAGTTGCCCCCGCGACGTCGAATAATGTTGGATGCACGTAGCTTTTCATCTTCTCCGGGATAGTGGTCGACACTATTGGTAGGCAGTTAGGCCCTCGAAAAGAGCTAAGTAAGCCTACTCACATCAGAATGGTGTCAAGATAGCAGGCGCCAACGGCCACCAAGCGTTTCATGATTGTTGAAATTCTGTAACGTTGTTGCGGGGAAAACCGATATGCTGCTACATTGGGCAAAGTTAGTGTCCAGGTCTTCTGTTCTGCCTATTGTAGAGACAGATAGTCAATAGAAAGTAAGTATCCGCATGCTCCAGACTGCTGTGGAGAAGAGGAGTAGTATAGTGACTAAGCCCGCCATGAGTATTCTTCCACCGACGCTAGGAAGCACGGACATAATCTTATCCCCACGGAAGCGCAGCGTAAATGCTTCTCCATACACTAAGTTCTTCACGAGGAGATGGTCTCTGGCTATCTAGACCGCTCTGCCTGACAATTAACCGTTAAATTTTGCCATCCATATCGACGAAAGAACAAGAACCACTATAGAAGCACACAATGCCCGCTCATCACTATGAATCGGCTGTTCAACACCTCGAACCCAGCGCTGAGCCATGGCGAACGAAGGGTCGAATCTCAATCTCTACCTAGCTGCAATCATTTCCTGTCTGACAGGAGCGCACTTTGGCTACTCTGTCGGCTTTATTGGCGGCATCCTTGTCTTGCCTTCCTTCCTACAACACTTTCCGCCCCGATAGACTTCCGCCAGATAGTCTGGCCTCTGCAACCTCCGGCACCGTGTCCATTTGGCTGGTCGGTACACTCATAGGAGTACCCTTGGGAATGCCAGTATGTTCTCAATGAGGGAGAAGACGATGCCTCAGCTTTGCTCTACGCTGTACGTCTTGGGAGCTGCACTACAGATGGTCAGTATCAACGGTAGCCTTCGTGTCTTTGACACAGGAAGGCTACTCAATGGCCTAGGCGCGGAAGCTGGAACTCTGGTATCACCAGTGTAGTGAGTATTTGTAATCTGAAGTCAGATTCTGTTTGCTAATATTGGACCAGTATATCTGAAATCTCACCACGGACGGAACGAGGTATGCTGCTCTCGGGCTACCAAACAACCATTCAGCTTGCTGCACTTGCAGGTTTCTGGGCAGCCTTTGTAGCCCACTCGACACTCTCAGATTGTTCTGCTCTGCAGCAGCAGATCCCAATTACCGTTCAGTTACTTCCAAGCATCCTCCTCTTGCTCGGCACAATAATAATACCAGAAAGCCTCAGGTCTCTTGTGGAGAAAGGCCTATTGTCATCTGCGGAAGACGCGCTTTCATAGCTGAGGGCACTTCCTAGGGAGCATCCGGGTATTTTGGAGGTTGAGGAACCTCAAGCCCTGGAAATATTGGATACACCCGAACGAAGCTTCTTTCATGAGCTGCTAGATAAAAGTGTCAGGAAGCGGTTATTCGTTGGGGTTGGCTTGATGATTGCTCAAAATATAGTGGGCTTGAATGCACTCAACTACTGTGAGTTCTCCCTTAGGAATTGGCTCTTATTTCTACGCCACTTGCTAACGTAGTCACATCTAGATGCACCCACCATCTTCATGTCCACTGGCTTTACCTCTGTTTCCTCATCACTTTTCCTCACAGGCCTCTGGCATCGTCAAAGTTCTTTCCACCACATCCTTCATGTTCGTATTTGTTCGACTGCGTGGCAACCGTTTCAGGCTGCAGTTTGGCTCTGCTGTCTGCGGTGTCTCAATGCTTGTTTTAGCTTATTGTGTCCGTCGCATGCCAGCGCCCGGAAAACACAACCCCGAAGCAGGCCAGCTTACGGCGGATGTAATAATCCCTGTTCTTATGGTTTACATATTTGCTTTTGCTTTCGGTGTCTCCCTTAGACCGCTCCCTTGGAATATTTGCAGCGAGATCTTCCCCGCCCATATAAAAGCGAGGTGCTGTGCGATCACAACTTGTTTTCAGCGGCTGTTCCAAATTGCCATCGCGGGGATTACGCCACACCCGCGCTTACCTCGGGCGCCCCACCGGGAAGAGCGACGGATGATCTGCTTTGTAAACCAGGGAAGGGACCGCAAATGGAGTGCATTGAGGAGGTAGACGAAACGACAGCTCTTTTACGCCGCCGGCAACGTTCAGTAGGAAGACGAGATTCTATTGGATTCCCAGTGTGAATGGGTGGTGAGGAGTTCGGGTTGGATTTGGAGGGCAGAAGGAGAAAGAGCCTATGACAGCATTTTCTAAAGATACATGGGAATAACTATTCTTCGGGATGATATTGGAACGAAAATAAAATATGATGATGATTTTCCCCACAAACGTACCTCGTCGGGGATGCTGGATTTTGCCTAAATTCCTAGCGCGATGTAAGGGCCGATCTGGAGCTATCCCTTCGTGCGGCAAAAGTCACTTTTAGCCCCCCTGGGCCCCCCTTCCTATATATCGTGTGTCGTATATAGGGGAGGCGGTGAGAAAATTTCAGCTGTGTTAGGGTGCGGTACGGTCGCGTTCGTGTTTAGGGGCAGCACGGAGCAAACGTCAGGTTCGTGTTTAAAGTATCGCAAGCATATCGGCGCGGTACTTATCGGTTCGTAAAGCAGTTCGGTACCAGTACGGTTCGTTCAGGTCAACGTGCCACCCCAGGCAGCGAGACCCCCAAGCAAGCCAATTTTTAACACGTTTTCTCAATTTCAGTAACAATAAAATAGCTTTTTTGTAAGAGGCCAGTCTGACTGGAACGTATGATTATCTAATCGACAGTGTCGAATGAGAGTCGCGGGTGGGTCGAAGATGAGTCGAAGGTGAGTCGAAGGTAGAATGCACTTCACGTGTTCGAAGGACAATTACTTTCTGACCTCTATTCAGAGACTAACGTAACAGCCACCCCAACGAGCCAGCCACCCGATCGAGCCACCCAAAATTACACTAAAATCAGCTATCTTTAGATATTAATAACTCCACCACCACTTAATAAATAATTTTATAATTTTAAAAATAAATACTCATATACTTATACTACTAATATAATAAACTTTTTAGTTTTAATTATTATGATTTCTATTAAAGTTATGCTTTTACTAATAAAAAATTAAAAAATTAAATATTTTTATAAATATTTTAAGCTACAAGTTAAATAATTAAGTTTTTAATATTTAAACTTATAAATTATTTACTTAAATACTTAAATACTTAATTTTATAATTATTTATTAAGTGGTGGTGGAGTTATTAATATCTAAAGATAGCTGATTTTAGTGTAATTTTGGGTAGCTCGATCGGGTGGCTGGCTCGTTAGGGTAGCTGTTACGTTAATCGCTGGTTCTTCTCTAGAGAACCAGCTTCCTTTATGATCCTTCTAAGGCACTAGTAAAACCTTTCGCCCCTTGTCTGTCTGACCATGTCTTCTCTGGTGAAATCTTCATCTATCTGGATACTGCCTTATCTAATATATTCCTTTTAGGAGAGCCCGTTACAGTTTTCTAAAATTTAACTTTTTAATATAATGCAAGTATGCTCTAAAAAAGTCTTCTATAAATTAAAAAAAAAATTTAAAAGGATATAATTTTATTAAAGATTTTTAGTTTTTTTAATTTAGTGCAAGGATTAAAGCACGTTGGGTAGATCCTTATTACTACTAATAAACTAGGGGTTTCCAATTTTTTTATAGTTATAGTATATTTATATCTCCCTTTTTACCTAATAAATAATTTTCTAAGTAGATTGTTTATTTTAAGATATTATGAGGTAACAAGCTCTATATTACTTAGCCATTAGACAAACCTAAAAAAGGTAAGTAAGTGACTGGCAAGTTGCTAGGCACGGCTATACGGAACAATATATAAGTGAGGTGACTCTATCACCTAATAGATATACTTTATTTTAGAAATAGATTTAATAAAATGTTATTTTAAAAGCGTGGCTTAGAATTAGGTAATTAAGGTAGGTGTCTTATTGCCTGCGTAGGCAATATTACAGACGCTTTAAGTACGATGTTACGACTACTTAGAGAGGAGTCGGAAGAAGCTAGTTAGTTAATATAGGCATGGTCTAGGATGGAACCGGTAGAACTATATGACGAGGAATAGTAGTATAAGTTACATAACATGCTACGTATTAAATGAGAGGAACGAGAGGAACTTACGTACCTTACGTATAACACGTATATTACGTATAAGAAGGATTTTATAGGGGTACGGTTGTATATTTAAAGGACCATAGTCCCTACTCTAGATAGTTCTTTCCTTAGAGTTAATCTATTAGGCAACCACTCCACCAGTTGTTATTACGTTATTAACTTTTATATTTGCATTTCCTATATACCTAGCCTAATAACGAGCCTACCGTAGTTTTTGCTACAAGGTTCTATTATATAATTACTACCTAGTTATAGTATTAGTATAGAAAGTCGAACAACATGCCACTAAAAGCAGCCACTATAACGCTATCGACGGCGGCGACTACTTTAAGGTCAGGAGGCGATACCAGTATAGTAGATACTGACTTGCAGTAACCTATAACGGTCGGATAACTATAAGAGATAGTTAACTAGTTAATAGAAAACAATGCGGCACTTAAATAAAGGATTAATGGAATAGGTATAGTAAAGGTTAAGTTACTATTAATTAAGAGATTCTTAGGGGAGAGATTAAAGCTTAAAGAATTCCTTATATAAATGCATTTTAAAGTTACGTAGGAAGGAGTAAAGCTAGCGACACCTATAGACCAAATAGCGTACGCAGGGCTATTCCTATTAGGAAGGGCACTTAAATGGTTTAAACCTTACCTTATAGAAATATAGACTAATAGAATGATAACTACTAATTAAGATGTATAATTTATATTCTTAAGTTAGGGAGGGTTTACGGAGCGACTTATATAAATGTTTAGAGACCTAAAGGCGACGACTATAGCGGAAAAAAAACTTTAAGATATTACGCAACGAACCTTAGTAATTAAGTACATAATATAGTTCTAGACGCTAGTAATATAAGTTAAGTGGAATAATAGGGCGCTTATAGCATAGTATAAATAAGGACTTAAGGCTAAAGTCTAGGACGTAATTATCCTAATAGAAGATGCGGACACCCTAAGGGAGTTAATAGATTAAGCGATTAAGATTAATAATTAGATCTACTAAAGGGAACAGGCTAAGAGAGGCTAGGATAGAGTTCTATAGTTATATAAGATATAGAGTATATAATAACTAAAGCTAAGTTAGAAACTATAGTATAGCGCAGAGCTAATAGACCTAAGTAGTACTAAAGAAGCCTATAAGAGATAGAGTAAGAAACTATAGAAACCTAGAGGTTAAGGATCTAGTAATTATAGGACTAAGGAGTAGAGGCTAAACTAGGGATCTTAGTAGTAGAAGATGTTTAGGCGGACTCTATAGCAAAGTCAGTGGTTTAGAGATAGAGCTTATATAAATTGCGGAAAATAAGGTTATTTCGCAAGGGATTATAAAGATAGTTAGAGTTACTATATAATAAAGGGAACTAGACTAGTAGAAGATATATACATATAAAGAGACAGTAGTGTACTGCAAGGAATAAAAGAATGTTTAATCCAAAGTTTTGCGTTTTATTATAATAACGTATACTAAATTTATAAAGACGCTAAGTATAGTGTAAGCTATTAGCTATAAGAGCTAAAATCTATAAAGTGTAGAGGAACTAATAAACTATTATATAGACTAGATATTAAAGACAATAAGTTTAACGTAGGTGAAATATTTATAGATAATAAGGAAATAAAGGCAGTTTACTAGGAATATGTAAACCTTAGAGAAGTTATAATAGAAGTAGAGACTAAGACCGCTATAGAGTAAGGTTTAGTAACGGGCATTATAACACTGTTAGATACGGCATCCATTACTTTATAAGAAGGAAGGAGTAATATCTAAAGAAGATTAAGTAAGCAGACGACTACTAGTGCTAGCTTACCCCTTAATAAAGGTAAAAGGCTAAAGGCTTAAGATTCTTAAGATAAGATAAGAGAGATCTAAGATTTTAAAGATAGGATAAGGATAGCTTAAGGACCCACAACGGACAAAAACCGATGGAGTAGAGTAGTAGCTTAGTTTAGAAATATATAAATAAGCTTAGAATAGTATTTCCCATAGTTACAAAACTCTTAAGATAAGATAAGTGAGATTTAAGACCCTTAAAACGAGATAAGAACACTATAGACGCCTAGTTAAACTAAGGTAGAAGCTAAGCTTAAGTTAGAAGTAAGCTCAGGATTAAAGAATTTAAGGGACTAAGAATTTAGAGTATAAATAAGGACACCTATAGGTAAGAGGTAAGGGGCTTCTTTATAAATTAGAGAATCTATAATATAAACAGTAGTTAGACTAGGAGACAGATATATAGACCTAGAGGACTTACTAGGGGAACATAGCGTTTAGCCTAAAGATTAAAAGTTTAATACTAAGATTAAGAAGTAAGACGATTTTAGGGATCTACTTATAAGACATAAAAGAAAAGAAACTATAGAGGAATTTAGAGCAAGAATTACCTTATAGCAAGAATAGAAACTAGATAAGAGATCTAGTATATTAGGACGTATAAGGGATAAAGCACCTATATAAAAGGTTACTAATAGACTTAAAGTAGGCATACTAAGAGCTAAGTGGCTTACCGAACTAGAATAAGAAGAGGATTTAGAGATTTTAACTAGGTTTAAAGAACGACACACTAAAGGCTATTATAATATAGTAATAAGGAGATACTTCCTTACGGACGAGCTATATATACTTAAAGGGTTATATTAAAAGTGGTATAGATAATAACACAACGATAAGTAGGAAGATTTCTATATATAGTTAGATAAGAAAGTTATTTAAGACCACCTAATTATAGAGAAGGCTATAACTTATATTAAAGGAGTTTTAATTATAATATTAAAAGATCTAGAGGAGTAATTAGAGGACTAGAGAAGTAAAAGGCGAATCTTAGTACTAGCGAATAAAGTTATAACGCTTAGATTAACATAAGAAAGGTTTAAACTTAAGGATAAAGATAAGCTAAGAGTTAACCTAAGACACTAAGCATATTATATATGTCGGTATACTCGCATTATCAACATACACGAATATTACTTGTAGTGGTACGTATGCGGTGTTGAAGTTGGTAGTTGTTATTGTCTAAAGAAAGGGGTTGCTCTAAGGTCAGACAGTTAGTCTCGCTTTGTAGTCTCGTGACTACGTTATATGATTAACGTTCCGACACTAGAGCAACTCTAAAAAGAAGGCTAATCTACGCTCTAAAGTTAAGTCTTCTAGACTACTCGTAGCGTATACGTAATAGCTAGGCTTTTCCTATCTATATATAATAGCTTCTCTTTTAATCCTTAGCTATATCCTAGGAGCTCTTAGGGCTGCTAAGGCTAGCCTTTGGCTAGGCCTTAGCTACCCCTTATAAGCTCCTTAGGCTTACAGCCTTCTTCCTCCCCTATTAGTTTGTCTCTCTCTCTCTCTCCTATATAAGGGTATTGCCTACTCCCTACTATAGACCCAGGCAATACTTTATAGTTTGTTTGTTTAACCTACTCCTTTATTATAGCGTCCGTAGGGTATTTGATTGCGGCTAAAGTTTTAGTTATTTCGGTCGTAGTTTCGGCCTTAGTCTTAATTGTAGTAGCGGCGATCCGTAAAGGTAGTATACGCTCCTTAACTGGGGTATTCCTTCTCCTATACAACGGTTGAAGATTATAACTTGTTAATTAACTAAGATAAGTCTTCTTTAGGGTTTAAGACGGCAGTTCTATAGGCAGGAACTCCCTAGTAAGCCTTCTGGTTATCTATATAGATCTTTATAATTATAGCCACCTCCTTACTATATCTAGGTCTTTGCCTAGGTCCTTGCTTTACACTAGGTATAGTTAGCCTAGGTGGTGTATATATATATAGCTGCTGCAGTTGCTGTAGCTGCTATAGTTACTGCTCTCTTAACTATAGCAATTAGTTATAATTGGAGGATTAAGGACTGGGAGGGGTAGTAGGGGCAGCGGGGGTAGTAGGGGTAGTAGGGGTAGCGGGGGCAGCGATCGGGGTAGCTAGCAGTGCAGTAATCGGGATAACTGGTAGTGCGGCAGTTGGAATAGCTAGTAGAATTAGCGGAGCAGCTAGTAGTAGGGTAGGAGTAGTTGCTAAAAGGAGGGTAGAGGTAGTTAGTGTAGCTTGCCGGGGTATAGATACAATAGATAGTTAAGGTGTTATAGGGGTAGGTATCTGCGTTCCGGGCGGTATTATAGCTATAGCTATAGCTATAGGCTGAACTAATTCTGGGCCAATAGCTAAACCGTTAAAAGTATGGTTTGGTCTATCCCTGGTAGTACTAGGGTAAAGATACCAGGCAGGAGGAGGACTAGGTAGGGTAGGAGTACTAAGGGGGGCAGTAGGGGTAGCGATTGGGGTAG